>Ga0316603_10001492_pt1 | contig 12492 bp, 7 predicted proteins | sample OWC_soil_day10_n_FD_207649 | JGI IMG/M metagenome (GOLD analysis project Ga0316603, IMG submission 207649) | Wetland soil microbial communities from Old Woman Creek delta, Ohio, United States - OWC_soil_day10_noCT | ecosystem: Environmental > Terrestrial > Soil > Wetlands | place: USA: Ohio...
GGGCCGAGCGCGGCATCTGGGAAGCGCTGCAGGCGGTGTCGCGCCTGGCGCATGCCGGCTGCCACGCCGGGTCGCTCGTCGTCGCGCCCTTCAACGGCCGGCTCTTCGCGCCGGCGCGGGCGCCGCTCGCGGAAACCGCCCGGCTCGACGACCGGCTCGTGGCGAACGCGCTGTCGGCGCTCACGACGCTCGCCACCGGCGGCAGGCGCGAGCGCGTGTCGTTCGGCGACCTCGGCGTCGAGCAGCTCGGCGCGGTCTACGAGAGCGTCCTGGACTACGAACCCACATGGAACGGTCTCGGAACCTGCGTACGGGGGGCCGGTCGTGCCGCGAGAACGGGGTCCGAAGCCGCGGACCAGGATGACAACGGAACCTGCGTGCAACGGTCCGGCACGACCGCGAGAGATGGAGTCAGCATCAGGCTCGTCAGCCGCGGCGAGGTCAGGAAGTCGAGCGGCACCTTCTACACGCCGCGGGCGATCACCGAGTACCTCGTCAGGCACACGCTCCAGCCACTTGTCGAGCGCGCCTCAGCGGACGCCATCCTGCAGCTGCGCGTGCTCGACCCGGCGATGGGCAGCGGCGCGCTGCTCGTCTCGGCCTGCCGCTATCTTGCGACGGCATACGAGGCGGCCGTCGTGCGCGAGCAGGGGTGCTTTCCCTCCGACGTCACCGAGGCCGATCGCGCCGGATTCCGGCGCCTCGTGGCGCAGCGCTGCCTGTACGGCGTGGACGCCAACCCGATGGCGGTCCAGGTCGCCCGGCTGTCGATGTGGCTCACCACGCTCGCGCGCGGCCGCCCGCTGTCGTTTCTCGATCATCGCTTCGTGACCGGCGACAGCCTCGTCGGGGCGTCGCTCGACGATGTGCTGCGGCAGCCGCCGGGCGGCAGCGGCTCCAGGCGGGCCCCGGCGCGGCTGCCCCTGTTCGAGCACGAGGACGCGTCAGCCGCCATGCGATGGGTCGTGCCGATCCGCGACCATCTGGCGTCCACGCCCGACGACACCGTTGACGCGGTCCGCGCCAAAGAGCAGTTGCTGGCCGACACGCGCGCGCCTTCGTCCGCCCTTGCCGCGATGCGACGCGTTGCCGACCTCTGGTGCGCCTGCTGGTTCTGGGAAGCGGCAACGGTCCCGCAACCGGGCCCGGCCGAGTTCGGCGACCTGGCGGCAGTCCTTCGAGCGCGCGCCTCGAGCCTCCCGGCTGCGATTGCCCGGACGAAGCTCGACGCCGCGCGACGGATTGCCGGTGAACGCCGGTTCCTGCACTGGACACTGGAGTTCCCGGAGGTGTTCTTCGATCGCCACGGCGCGCCGCTCGACGCGCCGGGCTTCGACGCGATCCTCGGCAACCCGCCGTGGGAGATGGTCCGCGGCGACACCGGAGACGGCGAAGCCCGCGGCGAACGGAAGGGACTCACGGCGCAGTTGACGCGGTTTGTCCGCCGGTCCGGCGTGTACAAGGCCTGCGCCGAAGGGCACGCGAACCAGTACCAGATGTTCGTCGAACGCTGCATCGGCCTGCTCAAGCACGGCGGCCGGCTGGGGCTCGTCCTGCCGTGGGGGCTGGCGTCGGACCACGGCAGCGCGGCCCTGAGGCGCCTGCTCTTCGAGCGCTGCGCCACCGACGCCATCGTCGGCTTCGAGAACAGCGCGGGCATCTTCCCGATTCACCGCGGGGTCCGGTTCCTCCTGCTGTCCGCGTCGCCGGGCCGGCCGACCGTCGAGGTCCGGTGCCGCCTGGGAGAGCGAGACCCCGCGGTGCTGGACCTGGCGGCCGGGGCGCCGGGCGCGCCGGATCAAGGCGGCGTGGTGATGACGCCGCCGCTGCTGAGGCGCCTGTCGGGTCCCGGACTGGCCATCCCCTACATCAGGAGGAAGCCTGAGCTGCCGCTCGTGGAGCGGCTCGTGTCGACGTGCCCTCCGCTGGCCGACGCGCGCGGGTGGGCCGCGCGGTTCGGCCGCGAGCTGAACCGGAGCGACGACAGGGCACGCTTCTCGGCCGCCAGCCGGGGCATGCCCGTGGTGGAGGGCAAGCACGTGGACCCGTTCGCCGTCAGGCTGGAGGCGTGCGAGTTCCGCGTCGCCTGCGAGGCCGATCTCCCCGGGCGTGCGTTGCAGGACGCCGTGCGCCGGCACCGGCTCGCCTACCGGGACGTGGCGTCGTCGACCAACCGGCTGACGCTGATCTCCGCCGTCGTGCCGCCCGGCGCCATCACGGTGCACACGCTGTTCTGCCTGAAGGACCCCATGCCGCTCGACGACCAGATCGCGTTGTGCTGCCTGCTGAACAGCTTCGTGGCGAACTACCTGGTCCGGCTGTGGGTGACGACGCACCTCGGGACGGCCACCGTGGAGCGGCTGCCCGTCCCGAGGCCGCCCGCGGCGTCCTGGGCCGCCCGCCGGCTCCGGGACCTCGGGGAGGAGCTCGTGCAGGCCGGCGGGGATCGTCCGGCAGCCTACGCCGAGGCCCAGGGGCTCGCGGCGGCGCTCTACGGCCTGTCGTCGGCGGAATACGGCCTCGTGCTCGACTCGTTCCCGCTCGTCGCGGGCGACGTGAAGGCCGCGTCGGCGGAATCGCACCGCCGTCTGGCGGCGGAACCTGGCCCGGTATACACTCTCGCTGGTGAGACTCGCCCTGGACGCCATTCATACGATGGGGGACTGCCATGAAGGGTAATGCGAAGGTCATCCAGATCCTGAACGATCGGCTTTCCGAGGAGTTGACCGCGATCAGCCAGTACATGGTTCACTCGGAGATGTGCGCCAACTGGGGGTTCGAGAAGCTCCACGAGGCCATCGAGAAGCAGGCCATCGACGAGATGAAGCACGCGGAGATGCACATCGGCCGCATCCTGTTCCTCGAAGGGTCGCCGACCGTGTCGAAGCTGCACAAGATCAAGATCGGACGTACGGTCGAGGAAATCGTCTCCATCGACGAAGACGACGAACTCGGCGCCGTGAAGGCCTACAACGAGTCCATCGCCGCGTGTGAGGCTGCCGGCGACAACGGCTCCGCCGACATGCTGAGGAAGATCCTGCAGGACGAAGAGCGCCACGTGGACTGGGGCGAGACCCAGCGCGAACTCATCAAGCAGATGGGGCTCCAGAACTACCTCGCGGCCCACGCCTAGCGCGGGACGGCTGACCCGGGCATGCGGCCGCACGCGCCGGCTTCGGAACCCGCGCCGGGCACCCTGACGGGGCCGCGCACGCGGGTTCTGAAGCCGCTCGCCATCTGCGCCGCGCTCCTGGCGCCGGCCGCGAGCGCGGTCGTCATGGCCCAGGCTCCCGCGGATCTCCTCATCCGAAACGTCCGCGTCGTGCACGGCGACGGGCGCGTGACGCCGCGCGCGACGGTTGTGGTGCGCGGTGCCGCCATCACGCACGTCGAGGCCGCCCGGCAGGATCGGCCCGCCGCGGCGGATCCTCCGGCCCGCCGTGTCATCGATGCGTCCGGCAAGACGATGATCCCCGGGCTCATCGATGCGCACGTGCACGTAGAGCCCTGGACGCCGGCGGTGTTTCTGAAGTACGGCGTCACCACCGTCCGCGATCTCCACAGCGATGCGGCTGCGATCTTCCCGATGGCGAAGGAAGAGTCGCCTGCGCGCCCGCGCATTGTCACGTCGGGTCCCCTCATCGACGGCCGCGGCAGCTTCTGGAAGAACGCGGTGCAGGTGGCCACCGTCGGCGAGGCGCGCGCCGCGGTCCGGACGCAGATCGACGCCGGCGCGAGAGTCATCAAGGTCTACACCCGCCTGGAACCGGCGCTCGTGGCGGTCATCGCGGCGGAGGCCCGCGCCCGGGGCGTGCCGGTGGCGGCGCATCTCGGCCGGACCACGGCCGCGCAGGCTGCCGAGGCCGGCGTGACGAGCATCGAGCACCTGAGCGGCATCGCCGACTCGGCGTCCGATGACCCCGGGCGGCTCCTGAAGGCCCACGACGACTTTCTCGGCGGCTGGACCGCCTTCGAGCTCGAGTGGCCGCGCCTGTCGCCGGCGCGGCTCGAGGCGGTGGCCCGGCAGCTCATCGAGCGCGGCGTGGTGATCGTGCCGACGCTGGCCCTTCACGAGGCGTTTTCGAGACTGTCCGACGCCGATCTCAGGCGGGAACCGGCGCTCGCCGACGTGCCGCCCGAGGTCCTCCGCGGGTCATGGGATCCCGCCGACATCCTGGGCCGCGCCCGCTGGACGCCCGACACGCTTGCGCAGTTCAAGAAGTCCCTGCCCGTGCTGCAGCGCTTCGTCGGGATGTATGCGAAGCTCGGCGGGAGGATTGCGGCAGGAACCGACACGCCCCAGCAGTTCGTCGTGCCCGGCGCCAGCCTGCATCGTGAACTCGAACTTTTCGTCGCCAGCGGTCTCTCGGCGGCAGAGGCACTCCGGACGGCGACGCTGGGCGCGGCTGAGTTGCTCGGCATCCAGGAGCGCGTGGGCACCATCGATCCCGGCATGGCGGCCGATTTCGTCCTGCTCGACGGCGACCCGCTCACGGACATTCGCAATACCAGAAAGATCGCGTTGGTGGTGAGGGGCGGGGTGGTTCTCGGGATTCGGGATTCGGGGCTCGGGATTCGCGACTAACGCCGTCCCGTGGCCCAGGGCTTCAACACTGCGTACAAGGCCGCCATCACGGGCGTCGGCACGCCGGCAGCCAAGCCGCGCCGGACGACCGATCCGGGCAGCGATTCCACCTCGATGCGTTTGCCCTGCTGGAGATCGATCAGCAGCGACGAGCGCGTGCTCGGCGGGAGTACGTCGACGTAGTGCGTCACGTACTCCTTCAGGCTCTCCGGTTCCCGCACGGCCACGCCTTCCGCTCGTGCCACCGCTTCGACCTCGGCAACAGCCGCCATGAACTGTGCCTTGACGGCGGGATCGGACCACAGCGGTCCGATCGGCAACCTCGCCGCGCCGGTGAAGGCCGCGAACGGCGCCAGGTAGATGAACTTCTCCCAGAGCGGGACGCGGGCGTCGGCCACGGCCTCGGCCTGGATGTCGGCGGCTCTCAGAACGGCGGCAATCCGCTGGACGCGCTCCGACACGATCGTCCGGTCCCCGAACGCCTCGCCGAAGACGATCCGGCGGTGCGTGCCGGTCTGCTCGATGAGCCCCGGCACGGAAAGCGCCGTCGCGATGTAGGTGGGGCCGCCGAGCACGCGCCCGGGGCCGACGGCCGCCGCCACTTCGTCTACGCTGTCCACGCCGTTCTGGAGCGTCACCACGACGGTCGATTCGCCGAGGAGAGGGGTCAGCATCGGGAGCGCGGCGGCGTTGTCGTACGTCTTCACGGCGAGCATCACGACGTCCACCGGGCCGATCGCCGCGGGGTCTTCTTCAGCCTGCGCCCTGACCGTGAAATCGCCGAGCGGGCTCCAGATCATCAGGCCGCGCTCGCGAATCGCCCGCAGGTGCGCGCCGCGCGCGAGGAAGCTGACTCTCTGGCCCGACCGGGCGAGCTTCGCTCCGTAGTAGCCGCCGACGGCACCCGAGCCGAGTATCGCGAAGTGCATGGAGGGATTCTATCGCGACGCCGCGGCGGGCTGGGCTGGAGGACCCTGCCTCCACAGCCTGATGGAGTCAGCGGTCTTCAGGCCCCGGGTTTCTGGAGCCGGCGCCGCGCGTCGGTGACGAGGCCCCGCTCGTCGCCGTCCTTCTTGATGGCCAGGAAGGCCGCGTACTCCTCCGCGGCCGCGGGGCTGCCGAGCGCCTCGTCGACCCGGCCCTGGAAGTAGGGCACGGGCGCGGCGAACCTGTAGGTGGGCATGTCGTCCAGCAGGACGGCGGCAGCCTCGCCGCGCCGCTTGAGGCAGAGGTCGAACTCGGAGTCCGCTTCGGCGAACGCGCCGGCTTCGAGGTACGCCATGCCGAGGCCGAAGCGGCCGAGCCAGGAGTCCGCGAACTGCTGCGCCGTCTTGAAGCGCTCGATGGCCTTCCGGGGATCGCCGCGGTCCAGGGCGATCTCACCTTCCAGCACGCGGGCGTAGGCGAGCGACTCGGGGTCGAAGCGCTTGAGCAGCCGGCCGACGAGTTCGAGCGCCAGCGCGTAGTGGCCCGTGTCCGACAGCACGCGGCCGGCGAGGAAGGTGATGCCTTCCTCGGCGCTGAGCGCCAGGGCCTGCTTTGCCAGGGCCGCCGCCTCCTTACCGCGTCCCTGCAGGGCCCGTGTCTCAGCGAGTGTGACGACGAGCCTCGCCCGGCGCGACGCGTCCTGTTCCGCCGTGATGGCGGGCTCGAGGATGCCGGCGGCGTCCGACAGCCGGCCCTGGTAGAGCGCGAGATCGGCGAGACCGCCTGCCGCGAACCACGCCGCGGCGCCGGGAAGCGTGGCCAGTTGCCCGTACGTCTTCACCGCCTCGCCGGGTCTGTCCGTGGCCAACTGGGACAGGCCCATGGCCACGCGTGCCTTGGCGAACTCGGGATTCAGCTGGAGGACCGCGGCGGCTTCCTTCTCGGCGAACGCGAAGTCGCCGGCGTACATGCCGTAGAGCGCCGCGTTGTTCTTCCTGAAGACCGAGTTGGGAAAGACGTTCGATGCCCGGCGGCCCAGGTCGAAGGCGGTCGCCATGTCGCGTCGGTAGAACTCGGTGAGCGCGAGGTTGCTGAGCGCGGCGCTGTCGGTCGGGAACTGCTTCAGCAGGGCCAGCAGCTCCTCGCGCGCCTTGTCGGTGTTGCGCGTCAGGAGGTAGTACCCGCTGCGCGTGCGGTACTTCTCGCGTTCCGTCATGCGGCCCGTGCGCGCGAGCGCCAGCTTGTAGTACTCCTCCGCGTCCTGCCGCCGGCCCAGGCTGTTCGCCGTCGCGCCCATGCCCGAGTACGCGCGGCCCATCGTGGGATCCAGGTCGGCGGCTCTCTGATACGCGGCCAGGGCCTCGTCGTACTTGCCGGCCCACTGCAGTTCCTGTCCGCTTGCATAGGCGCGCGCGGCTTCCAGGGACGCCGCCGTGAACGTCTCGTCGTCCTTGAGGCGGTCGCCGCCGGCCGAGCGGTCACCCAGCTCGGCGCGGACCTTCGCGGCGGCCTTGCCGACGGCCGCGAGCACCGAGTCCCTGTTTGTCGCCTCGGTGTTCCACGACAGCAGCGTCGCGTTGTCCGACGGGTTCACGACCCGGACCGTGAGCCTGTAGGCGTCGCCGGTCTTCTCGATGGCGCCCGCGATGACACGGTTCACGCCCTCACGCAGCGCCACCAGCACCGCCGTCGCATCGTCGAGGTGCCCGCCCGGCTTGATCTGGCCCGCCAGGCGAAGCGCGTCGCGGCGCGGATAGGCGCTGACGAACGTCGCGCCTTCGACGCCCACCGCCAGCGCCTGCTCGAGCAGTCCGTCGAAGACCGGCTCGTTCGTCGTATTGGCGAAGTCGGCGATCAGCACGGACACCGGGTCCGGCGGCTTCGGCGGCTGGGCGGGCCCGCGCGCGAACCAGTACGTGCCGCCCACCAGCGCGAGGACGAAGAGCGCTGCCGCGGCGGCGAGCCCCGGCGTGAAGCGGCGGAGTTTCGGCTCCGGGATCGGGTTGCCGTCGTCGTCGAGCCTGGCCAGCGCCGCGGCCAGCTCCGCCGTGCTCTGGAAGCGCTCGGCCGGATCCAGCTGCATGCACTTCGAGACGAGAGCGTCGACCGCCTCCGGCAGCCCCGGTTCGCGCGCCCGAAGCGGGATGGGGGCCCTGGAGACGCGCGTGGTGAGTTCGTTCCACGGCGTCGAGCCCGGCGGAACCTTTCGGGGCCCGAGAATGAGGTCCGAGAGGATGAGCCCGAACGTGTAGATGTCGCTTCGCTGATCGACCGGCTCGCCGCGCGACTGCTCCGGCGACATGTACTCGATCGTGCCGACGATGCCCCCGAACTTCGTGCTGAGGATGGTGCCGCTGCGCGACGGCTTGAGCGAGGCCGCTGACGCCGGCGGCGCGCCCAGCACCGTTGCCGGGGAGTCCCCGGCGGAAAACACGGTGGCCGGCGCGTCGGCGTCGGCGAGTGGAGCGGCCATCTGCGGCGCCGCCGGGGCCGGGGGCCTCTCACCGTTCTTGTCGGACGACAAGGCGATGCCGAAGTCCATCAGGAGGGCGTTGCCCTCGCCGTCCAGCATGATGTTCGCGGGCTTCAAGTCGCGATGGACGACGCCCGCTTCGTGCGCGGCCTGCATGGCCGAGACCACCTGCCGCGCCACCTGCAGGACGCGCGGCACGGCGAGCCGGCCTTCGCGCTTCAGCACGGTGGCAAGGTCCTCGCCCTCGACGTAGGACATCGTGATGTACTTGATGCCCTGGATCTCGCCGAGATCGTGGATGCGCACGACGCTTTTGTGGGTGACCTGGCGGGCGAGCAGCAGCTCACGCTTGAAGCGGCGCTCGAGCTCCCGCGCCTCGTCGGCGTTCTTGAGCACCTCCGGGCGGATGACCTTCAGCGCGACGGCGACGCCGAGTTCCGCGTCCCAGGCCTGGTAGACCGCGCCCATGCCGCCGACGCCGAGTTCCTTGAGGATGTGATAGCGCCTGCCGAAGTCCTGGCCGACGGAGAGGATGCCCGCCGGGGACGTGCCCGCCGGGGCGCTCGAACCGGCGATCATCGTGGCATCGGGAGCCGGCGAGCCCGGGCTCTCGACAAGGGTGGCGTCGCCGGGCGGGCATGGGGGCCGTCGCACGAGGGTGGCGTCGCCAGGCGGTCCGCAGGCCGGGCACGTACCGTCGCGCGCGGCTTCCTCGCGGCCGCAGTCCGGGCAGACCATCTGGGGGCGGGCTCCTAGTTATCGACTCGGTGAATGTCCATTATGCCCGGAAAACGGTGACGCCCGCCATGCCCAGGGGGAGCGCGCGCGCGAAACGGTGACACTTTCCATTTTCCGCCTGGCATTCAGGGCGGAATGGCAAGTGTCACCGTTTCCCTGCGGTCAGGGCTGGTCCAGCGAGAGGATGGGCCAGCCGCGTTCCTCGGCGTGCGCCCGGAGGCGGTCGTCCGGATGCACGGCCACCGGGTTGGTCACTTCCGAGAGCAGCGGGATGTCGTTGGCCGAGTCGCTGTAGAACCAGCTCTCCGCGTAGTCCGCGAGCCGTTCGCCCCTGGCGGCCAGCCATTCGTGCAGGCGCAGGACCTTGCCTTCACGGAAGCACGGCGTGCCCGCCGCACGCCCGGTGAATCGCCCGTCCTTCTGCTCGAGCTCCGTCGCGAGCAGGTTCGTGATGCCGAGCGCGGCGGCGATGGGCTCGGTCACGAAGCGGTTCGTGGCGGTGACAATCACCCGCTCGGCGTCGCGATGGCGGTCGAGCAGCGCACGGGCGCCCGGCCTGATCATCGGCAGGATCCGCGACGCAAGGAAGTCGGCGTGCCACGCGTCGAGCTGCGCCCGCGAAAACCTGGAAAGCGGGTAGAGCTGGAAGTCGAGGAAGTCCTGCAGCACCAGCGTGCCCGCGCGATACCGGTCGTAGAACTCCTGGTTCTTCGCCTCGTAGGTGTCCCGATCGACGACCCCCAGGCCCACGAGGTGGAGGCCCCATTCGTAGTCGCTGTCGCCGGCGATGAGGGTTTCGTCGAGGTCGAAGAGCGCGAGCGTTCGGGTCGCCATCTTGCTCTTCACTGTAACCCGGCCGCGCGGCGGAGGTAGAATCGCCTTCCACCGGCGCCGGCACCCGCCGCTCCGCGCAGGCCGTGAAGCCGTCCGACTGGAGGTCCCGTGAGATCCCGCCTTCCGGCGCTCATCGTCATCGGAATCGTCGCCGTGACCGTCATCGCCGGCCTCGTCGTCGGCGCCCAGCGGGACGATCGATCCGGGCCGGTCGATCTCGTGGTGCTCAACGGGCGCGTGTTCACGGGCGCGGGCGGCGATCCGGCTGAGGCGGTCGCCGTCCGGGGCAGCGAGATCCTGCGCGTGGGCTCGAACCGGGACATGAAGCGGCTGGCCGGCCCTGCGACGAAGGTGATCGACGCGCACGGCGGCTCGGTGGTGCCGGGCTTCGTCGACGGGCACGTGCACTTCATGAGCGGCGGTCTCGGCATGGATCGCGTCAACCTGCTCGACGCCGAGTCGCTCGACGCGATCAAGAAGAAGATCAGCGAGTTCGCGGCGGCGAATCCCGGCCGCCAGTGGGTGCTGGGCCGAGGGTGGTACTACTCGCCGTTTCCCGGCGGGCTGCCGACGCGGCAGCAGCTCGACGAACTGGTGCCCGATCGCCCGGCCTACATGACCTGCTACGACGGCCACACGGGATGGGCGAACACCGCCGCGCTCAGGCTCGCCGGCATCACGGCGAAGACCCCGGACCCGGCCGACGGCGTCGTCATGAAGGACCCCGGGACGGGTGAGCCGACGGGCGTCCTCAAGGAAGCGGCCATGGGGCTGATGTCGAAGGTGCTGCCGCAGCCGACGCGCGAAGACCGGCTGCGGGCCATCAGCCGCGCGTCCAGGGAGGCCAGCCGCCTGGGGCTCACGAGCATCCACGAGGCCGGCACGAGCGAGGCGTCGCTGGACCTGTTCGAGGAGGCCCGGAAGGCGGGCAGCCTGAGCGTCCGTGTCTACGCCGCGTTGTCGGTGAAGGACGGCATGACGGAGGCGGATGCCGACGCGTTCGACGCGCTGCGGCGGCACTACGCGGCGAACCCGCAGATCAAGGTCGGCGCGGTCAAGGTGATGGCCGACGGCGTCATCGAGGCGCACACGGCTGCGATGCTCGCTCCCTACGCCAACAACCCGACGTCGGGTCACGCCAACTACACGCCCCGGGAACTGCAGCGCATCGTCACGATGATGGATCGCCGCGGCTGGCAGGTCATGACGCACGCGATCGGCGACGGCGCCGTCCGGATGACGCTCGACGCCTACGACGCCGCGGCGAAGGCGAATCCCGCGCCGCCTGCCGGCCGGCGGCACCGCGTCGAGCACGCCGAGACCGTCGATCCGGCCGACTTCCCGCGGTTCGGGCAGCAGAACACGATCGTGTCCTACATGCCGTTCCACGCGAATCCCACGCCGGCGCAGCTCACCGTGTGGACGGCGAACATCGGACCCGACCGATCGTCGCGCGGCTGGATCGTGCGCACGATGCAGCAGGCGGGAGCCCGGCAGGTCTTCGGCAGCGACTGGCCTGTCGTCGACCTCGACCCGCGCCTCGAGATCAACATGGCCGTCACGCGCCGCACCGCTGAGGGGCTGCCGAAGGAAGGCTGGCTGCCGGACCAGGCCATCGCCCTCCCGGATGCCATCGAGACCATGACGGCGGCGGGCGCCTACGCGTCCTTCGACGAGGCGAAGAAGGGACGTCTTGCGCCCGGGTTGCTCGCCGACATCGTGATCCTGTCGAAGGACGTCTTCGCGCAGCCGCCCGAGCGCTTTCTCGATGCCGTGGTCGACACGACCATCCTCGGCGGGAAAGTGGTGTATCAGCGCTGATTACTTCCGCACGACTCCGATGCTGGCGATCGTTTCTCCCTTCGTCAGCGACGGCACGGCCCGGATGTAGAGCACGACGCCGGACTCGGGCGCGCGCGCCTCGAAGATCGTCCTGCCCACGTAGTCCGTGACGTAGCCGATTCTCATTCCCGCCTGCACGTACGTCCCCCGCTTCACGAGCGGGTAGAAGATCCCGGTCTGCTCGCTCGGGAGCGCGGCCGCTCGCTCGATCCACACCGGGTTCTCGACGACCGCCGGCACGCCCGGGATCATGCCGAGATACCGCATGACGTTGACGCAGCCCGAGACGAGCAGCGCGATGTCGTCCGGGTCCGTGGTGCCCGCGTGCCCGGCCTCGGCCGTAATCGAGGGCCTGCCTCGGGTCGACGCCGTGTTCTCGAGGTACCGCGATGCCGCGGGGTCCTTCGGCCGATCGGCCCCGACGATGATGTGGTCGAGGCCGAACGCCAGCAGCATCTCCCTGGAGACCTGGTCCTGCGCCATGTTGCCCGTCACGGTCCAGTAGGAATAGGGCCGCAGGCTCTCGTCGAGATCGCCGCCGTGCAGGTCGATCAGGTGGTCGCACTGGTCGACGACTTCCCTCGTGATCAGGAAGGAGGCGCGCTCGGTCTGCGTCCCGGCGGCGTTGCCCGGATAGAACCGGTTCATGCTCTTGCCGTCGACCGGGTTCACGTGGGCGATCTTCTGCTCGAACGACGCCACGTTGACCAGGGGCACGAGGATCACCGAGCCCGAGAGCGGCCCGGGGTCGAGCAGCTGGATGAGCCGTTCAACGGCGAGGATCGACGAGTACTCCGTGCCGTGCAGGCCCGACACCACCGCGAGTACCGGCCCCGGCCGGGCGCCGTGCACGACGGCAACCGCGATGGTCGTGGCGGCGTCGACGCCGGCAGGGACCGCGATGACGCCGGTCGCCTTCTGCCCGCGCGCCGCCTCGGCGGTGCCGACCTTCAGCACGGGACGGGGGTCGGACGGCGCCTGCGCAGAAGCCACATCGGTTCCGATCGCAGCCCCCGCCAGGAAGGCCAGAAGCGTGAGGCTCGTCGTTCTATTCATGACGCGGCTCCTTGACGACGCGAAGGACCGGCGTGTT
>Ga0316603_10001494_pt1 | contig 12488 bp, 10 predicted proteins | sample OWC_soil_day10_n_FD_207649 | JGI IMG/M metagenome (GOLD analysis project Ga0316603, IMG submission 207649) | Wetland soil microbial communities from Old Woman Creek delta, Ohio, United States - OWC_soil_day10_noCT | ecosystem: Environmental > Terrestrial > Soil > Wetlands | place: USA: Ohio...
CAACTCCAACTCCCGTGCCATCGACTCTAATTCCTACATCAAACCCAACACCTACGCCAACCTTAATGCCTACACCAATTCAAACTCCTACCCCGACTCCTACTCCAATCCCCTCTCCAACACAAATCCCCACAACAGAGAACACACCCGTCACGCCTTCCACGTCAACTCAGACTCCTACCTCCACTTTGGCCCCATTCCAAACACTTACCCCAAACCCAACATCAGCCCAAACTCCAAATTCGTCGATCTCCTCAACGCCTTCGCAAACACCAACGCCCACAATCACTCCAATCCCAACTTCAACAACGTCTCACCTGCCAACCCAGGAACTCACAACCCCTTCAGCTTCACAATTGCCAACACGAACCCCTACAGACGCTCCAAAGACAAATGAAGCACAAATGCTGCCACGCGTCTTAGGTTATGGAGCAATTCCTTTCTCCATTCTCGCCATCGCAGTGGCCTTTATGCTCGCTACAATAAAACCAACACCGCCAAAAAGCCCAAGCTCCGAGTCTTTCAACAAAGCGGTACGTAAATCAAACAAACTTACTCGTTTGGAGAGAAACAAGGAAAGTGCATCGAGTTAAGAATGCAATCTCTTCCGCAACTTTTATTTTTTACCAAAACTTGATTGTTAGATGTATTTTTTGGTGAACCTTTTGGGTCATGAAATATTCAACTCTTACATGCTCTACATTCATCCGCCACTGTCAATCATAGGATACGTCTTCATTTTCCTGTTCGCCCTCTCTTTGCTCCAAGCCAAAAACTTTGACAAGAAAATTGTGAAGTTCTTCGGAGTGTCTGCTTGGATTTTCACATTCCTTGGTTTAGCGACGGGGATGCTTTGGGCGCAAGTGGCCTGGGGTAGTTATTGGTCGTGGGATCCAAAAGAAACCTTAACGCTCGTTTTGTTTTTGGCCGTGACAGCAACAGAGATTACCTACCTTGAAAAGAAACCACGATCGACGAAATGGTTAGCCTCAAGCTCTTGCTGTCTCACGATTCTAACAGCGGCGATTTCGTTCATAATTGCAGGTTTGCATTCCTACGTTTAGGAACAGAAGTGATTGGCGGGTTAGGGTTGGTTAGCTTTGTGCGGAACCGAAAAGGCTCCTTGTTGGAGAGGGGATGTCCGCATTTCGCTAATTTCTAGCCCGCCAAACTTAGCGGTCCTTCTGATCGCTCTAGGACACGAATTCTATATGCGGTTGAAATACTTATAAGACCTTGTGACTGGTGCTTGTATACTACAACAGCGGAAAAGTCGCCCTAAAGATGCAGTGATGAAGAAAGGCAAGAAGTAATAGAATCGGCGCAGACAAAAATGGGCAACCTAGCTTGGGAAAATGCATAAACCCAAGCTAGGATTGCCTGTGAACACCCTCAGTTTATTAAGGGGTAGGAAGCCCCTCTCCTTTCTCCTTGCCCTTTCTCCATAATAAGGAGGCAGCAAGACAGAATATAAGCCATATTTCAAGCTGGGAATATATCACAGAAATAACTGTTATTTTCCCCTACATTGACAATTGGGGTGTTTGGACTGTAATTAGAAGGTATCCAGGGAGATAGGATGAAGTTTCCTATTCCCTGGGTGCGAGGAGCCTTTCTCCTTTCTCCCTCTGCAATTGCTTACTTAATTTGCAGTGGAATAAAAGCCATGTTTCCAAAAAAACAATATTCCGACTAATTCTATTTAGAGCTCAGGAAAATTTTGTCTTGATTGTTTGCTGTGCTTTGGTGTCCTCTTTCTCCAGCTATAGCCCCTGCTGAGGTTGCAGGTAGCACAAACGGACAATACACGCATTGACCGGCTCATATTATTCAGTTTAGCAGGCGTTACACGCAGAGGCAACTTTTTTGGAAATTGGCGAAAAATGTGGAGAAGACTTATCTTCATTCAGTAACCAACAATGGTTAATTGAGTTAGCAATGAAGCAGTCAGTAGCATTCCTAATTATCGCGGTTTTCGCGACTTCTGCAGTAATTGTCCCTTTGGCAGTCTTTTTCATTCTAGATAAAGATCCGGGCTTGGAGGATGGGCTTCTCTTTGGGGTGACTTATGGGCAAGACACGGTTGAAGGCGCAAAAATCCTAATCGACAGAGTGTATACCTACACTAACATCTTCATTGTAGATTCATCCGATGTCAGCAACAACAAAACCAAGCTAGATTCAGTTTGTAATTATGCGGCAGAAAAAAATCTCTCTTTCATTGTTTACTTTTTTTCTCTTTTCGCTTACGATTGGCAACGAGAATGGGTGGTTACTGCAAACCAAACATGGGGTGAAAAATTCTTGGGTGTTTACCTTCGGGATGAACCCGGCGGTAGACAAATAGAGCTCGCAGAGACAGTGCCAAACGCTTCAAGCTACGGGGAAGCTGCTGAGAGTTATGTTAGGACTGTTTCCTCAACTCCGAGTATGGTTTTTCTTAAGAACAATTCCATTCCGGTTGTCACCTCGGACTTTGCGCTCTACTGGTTCGACTACAAAGCAGGATTTGACGTAATCTTCGCCCAATTAGGATGGAACAATAGCAGGATTCAGGAGATTGGTCTGTGCCGTGGCGCGGCAACCGCGCATGGAAAAGATTGGGGTTCCATAATTACGTGGACTTATCAGCAGCCACCTTACCTTGAAAACGGACCTAAAATTTACAAGGACATGGCAACCGCATACAAAGCAGGGGCAAAATACATCTTGCTGTTTAATTATCCACAATTTCCCGAGAATAACCAGTATGGAATATTAGAAGATGGACATTTCTTAGCTATGGAGCAGTTCTGGAATTACGCTAAAACTCATCCGAGAGATTTGACGAAAACAGAAGGAGAAGTGGCTCTTGTTCTTCCCAAAGACTATGGATGGGGTATGAGGAGACCCAATGACTCAATCTGGGGTTTATGGCCAACTGACAACGACTCCGCCTTAATCTGGCAAAACCTAAATGCCTTCACAGAAAAGTACGGTCTAAAATTGGACATTGTTTATGATGATGAAAAGGTTTTTACAAAAGACTACTCAGAACAGTATCTTTGGAACCAAACCATCAATTATGAAAGCTGGCAATAAAGCTTTGTTCTTTTCCATAAGCAGGTACCCTTTGGCAGCCCGAATACGCCGTCGAAGGTGCAACCGTAAAAGGCCGGGCAAACCGCATTCTACAAGACAAAACGTTGCGCTGGCTCTCACGCATGAATTATGCGCCTTGAAAGCACAAGAAGTATAGATTAAACTTTTTTAGCAGAATTTAGAGTAAACCTCTCGAACTGATGAGTTACCGAAAAGATAATGTTCTGCGTTTCGGGAGCACTTTGGAAATTACGTTTCAAACTTTTTTGCGAAGGAGAGTTGGCAAATAACGTGAGGCGTCTTCTCAAAAAAGGTTATTCCACGAATCCCTATCTGTTGGTTCTAGGAGCTTGGTGCTATGACTTTGAGATTGAAAAGCATGCATGTTAAGAAAAATTACGCGAGAAAGCCTTTCAACTTAAGGGAACAGGTGATTAAGGAACAGATAGAGCTTTTTCTTAAGGGAAGACGATAAGTTGAAGCGCAGAGATAAGGGAAAAGGCGTTTTTTGCTTTTCTATTTTTTCGAGCATGCTAATTTGCCCCTGTAGTTTCTGTACTTGACATTACTGAATTATAACGCCTACTTGTTTCACTTTGGAGAATACTTCTTCACCGTGGGGTGCAGACAATATGTCTTGGGTAAGATCTTTTCCAGCCTTGTGAGCCGCCTTGTGCGTGCCCCCAGACCACGAGCCCGATGAAGAGACATCATAGACTTTTCCGTTAAATGCTATGTAAACCGGTTTTCCTTCCTGTCCCTCATATTGTTTGAGCTCTTCGAGACTATACTTCTTGAGCTCCTCCCAACCTGCTTGCTCACTTAGCGTGTTGGAGATCGTTTGCAGTTCGATGAAGCGTGTTTGCGCAATCTTAAGCACTGCTTCTTTTAGGTTCTGGTCAGACAGGTTGGAGTCTATTTTGTCTATTTGGTCTGCTAATTCTTTGTCGCCCAAAGTGTCTCTAATCCAGTTTTGGAAGTCGTGGTGCTGAAAATGAAGCCTCACCGACGAGGGCTCTATTATTCTAAATTCTTCTAAGAATCCGAAAAGGCTGATCGCGGTTTCTCCTGGATACTTGCTATTAGACTTGAAAAAGTGAAATCCATTTTCATAAGGCAATGAACGTAAAATTTTCTGAATTGCGGCTTTGTCGACAGTAGACTTTTTCAATGAAGGTTCTGACATGAAACGCATCCCAATACTAAGGTGAGCTGCAGGATGTAAATGTGTTTGTGGTAGTGTCTTGAGTGCAACTTCTTTATTTTGTTTTTACATGTTTGAAAAATTCCACTTGCCGGAGTCTTTTTTCTGCTTCTGGTCGTGTCTTGTATGGACCGCCCAAGTTCTTGCCAGTTTTTTTGGATATGACGTAGTATCCATCTTCGCGTTTGATAATCATAGATTAATTGTATCTCCATTACTGGTACCATTAAAATAGGAATTTCCGATGCGAAATTCAATTTTTCAATCATGTTATGAGGTTGTCTTAGATTGGGCTGTGAAAAAAAGTTGTGTTTGGTGCTTTGTTTAGGTTTTTTTAGATAGCACCGATATAACGCCGATTAATCCACCGAGTAACACCAGAAGTCCACCGATTCCACCGCCAATGGCTCCGACAACAATTAGAATGACGGCCCAGACAAGGGTGTTCACGCTTCTTGCACCGATTATTGCGATGATGCCCATAATCAGGGTGACGATGCTGCCGTATGAGTGTCCCCAGCGAAAGACGAAATCACCAAAAGAGCTAATGAATCCGAGCAAGCCAAAGAGTACCATCAAAACGCCTCCTATTAGCGCTAAGTAGTAAGCTAGCTGTGAAGTAGAAATTCCAGACATTTGTCAATTCACCTCCAAATACTATTTTTGCATCGTTTCTGTTTATTCTCAGATGTTGGGGGGTTAGCGCGCGTTGCGACTTTTCACGTGACTTCTTTCATGTTATATTGGGACAAGGCGAGCGCTTCGTTTATTACATTTGTTGCTTTTTCTTTTCGTTTTCAAGAGACCCTTTCAGTTTAAGCCATGTGTTTTTTAAGAAGTTTTTCAAGTTTAGTTATCCGTTCTTCTCCTTGTTTTGCTGCGCTCTCCCAGAATTCACGACATTCACTACATGCGCAAGCGTCTTTTTGGTAATTGTTTTTGATTTGCCAAAGCATCTTATGTTCCTGAATCATCTGTCGCATCAAATTATATGTGTTATTTTCATACAAGAGAGGTCACCTCCATTTGTCAGGGATACTTGTTTTTTAGTAGTGTTTGCTCATGCTTTTCCTTTTATGCAGTAATAAGTTTGTTTTAGTCCATATTTTTTTGCGACTGGACATTTTGGGCAATCGCAGCCTGAGGCTATAACTTTTTCTGAGGCTTTTCCTCTGGCGCAAAATATGTTGCTGGTAAAGTTGGAGGCTGTGTACGTTGGGCAAATTGGGCAAGCGCATAGTTTTACGTTTTCCTCGTTATCAGGTACATTAATACTCATTTTATCACCAGAAAAAGTGACTATGCAAGTTTTAATAAGAATATGTTGTAGTTAGCAAGCACCAACAAAGATAGCGTCGGTGGGCTGATATCTTCAAACTCATCAAGACTCAGTAGCTTCCCACTTTTGAAAACGTGGATATTGTATAGCCTCCAAACTTGGTTCACTCATAGAGTGCCCAGTTAAAACATTGTCGTTCAAGAGACCAGTTTGATGCAGAAAAAATATAACTCTTGACCAACCATTAAATTGTCACATATGAGAGTTATCTTAGCAGGTCGCTTTTTTCTAGTTTTTTTAGCCACTATGTTAGTCCTTTGTGTTGCTGACGTTTCTGGACAAACAACTTACAGCGTGCAATCAACAAAACTTACATTATATCGCGATGGATTAGTTCACTGCGAACAAGAGATGGCTACTAATGAACTTCTTCCGGAAATAACCCTTTCACTAATATCAGAGTCTCCTCAAAACATTTTGTTGCTGGATGAAAACTCTACTGTGGTAGATTACGCTGTAGTTGGAGATAACTTGACTGCCTACACCTTGGGAGCAAATAAGCTGTCGGTGGAATACGATACGATGCAGCTCACACGCAAGGAAGCAGAAGTATGGACCCTAAACACGAACTACCAGCATAATATGACGGTATTTCTCCCTCAGAACGCCACTATTGTGTACCTAAACGAAATCCCCCTAGCCATAGAAACCCGGGAGAATACAATTGCCCTATCTTTGGGTGCAGGAAATTGGGAAATAAGCTACATCCAGACAACCATCGCACCGTCTGCTAGCCCCACAAACACACCGGACAACTCGGGGCAGGTCACGAACGGCATTAGGATTGAATACATAGCCTTAATCGCGGTCGTAGCCGGAACAGTCTCAGTTCTTGGTTTTATGCTCTTCAAACGAAGGGGTCCAAAGGTTGGCAGGATTCTTAAGGAGAATCCTAATCTTGGAGACGAGGACCAGAAGGTTATTCAATTCCTTATTGAAAAAGGAGGAAAGGCTTTTGAAGCCGAACTTAGAGAAAAATTCCCCGACATGCCTAGAACAAGTCTTTGGCGACTAGTCAGACGGCTTGAGCGCTTGGACATAGTTGAAATAAAGAAGATTGGACTTGAAAATCAGGTTCAACTTAAAAAATAGAGAAAGAGGGAAAGTTTTTCCGGTTCCTATGGTCCGTTTCCGCCTGAACCGCTGTCCGATCCGCTTGTACCAGACGGAGCGCTGCTGCCGATGCCTGTTTCTGGGTTCATGTATCCGTTTCCGCCACTGGTAGTTCCTGTCCCGGGGCTAGTGGTTCCAGCACCCGATCCGTATCCAGGAGTTCCCATGCCGGATTCCAGGTTACCGCTTGTTCCTGGACTCTGAGAGCCAGACCCACTGCCATCTGAGCCGTGCTGCATCTGGTGGCGATTCATTTCCTGCGTTAAAGTCTGATTCATCTGCTGAACCATTTGACCCAGAGCTTCAAGATCACCAATTACAGTAGAGAAATTTCCCATTTCGCCTTGAGCCTGTTGAGTCATGTTTTGAAGTGCATTCATGAACTCAGTTTCATTATTGAAACCGAGTGATTGAAAGACTTCATCCATGTTCATCCCAAGAGAACCTGCGTATCTGAATCTTTCACGGAGCCTTTCTCTTGCTTGCTCCATTTCCTGCAAATACCCGTATATTCTACCTGCGTTAGATTCTTCAGCTTGAAGTTTCAGGTATTGATAAACTTGGTTGACCAACTCGTTTGCCTGTCTAAGGGTATTGTCTGCATCGCTGGTTTTTCCTTCAAGAATTAGGTTTTCGAGGCCCGCCAAATTCAATAGGACTTCAGCTTGGTCAAGAAGTGCAAGCGGTTCTGTGGCATCTGAGGGTAAGAGTTCTCTTAGGCGCGTTATCCTGTCTAGGGTTCGACTGGCTGCGTCGAGCAAACTTGAAGAATCAATCTCCTGGCCTGTTTTTAAGCCTGCGTCCACAAGGATCCAGTTTATCGATTTGATTACTTGTCTAAAAGTCTGTAAAGCTTCCCTAGCCTTGCTCATAGTAGCCTCGTATTCTGTGTTTTCAAGTGCAGCTTGGGCTTCATTGAGCAAAACAACGCCTTGATTGTACAAAGAGATATTTCCCGTCAATTGGGCAAGGAGGTTAGAATCCGTAATTTTCTGAATTGCCTCCTCATCGGAGTAAACGGAATCGATTAGATTTTTTGCTTGTAAGTTTGCGTTTTGTGCTACATCAATTATGTTTTTAACCATTAAATTTTTGGGAGTCTGTCCTTGTCCCGCAAAGATTGCTGAGGCAGGTGCGAGAGTAACTAAGACGATGGCGAATGTTACCAGTGGCCAGACTCGACTTTTTTTGAACATCTTTTACCACACCAGTATACTGTGGACTGTGTAAGTTAAGGGACACTGTGATACAAGCGTTTCAAATTCTGAAACGGTCGATTCATCCATGTTAACAGGTAAATTAGACCGTGAGGAAAGGTTTCAGAGGAGTTTTCCAATTTAAATAGTTTCTAAAAACAAAAAAAGAGTGATAGATTGTTTGGCTGTAGTCTACAGGTTAGCTTTCTGTTTGGCAGTCTCTGGTTCGTTGTCTTGTTCGTAGCTGAGTTCGAGTTTCAGTGCATTCTTCATCGCAGTTTCCGTCTTGTGTCTGGTCTTGTGTTCCGTTTAATGTCTGGCCATCAGTATTGCCGCAAGCACCGTTTTGTGCGCATGTACCTTCTTGTGAGCATGTTCCGTCTTGAGTTTGGTCTCTTGCTCCCTCGCAAGTCTTTTCAGCTGAGCAGTCTTGAGCACAGTTTCCGTCTTGTGTTTGATCTTGTGTTCGGTCGCCTACCTGGTCTGTGGTGCCGTCGCAAGTGCAGTCGTTTGCGCAGTCGCAGTCTTTAAGTTGATCTCTTGCTTGTTCACGTGTCTGGTCTGCTGCGGAAGCTGAGAGAACGAACATCGAAGCTAATGCTGCAACTAGGACCAGTCCGAGGACGAAAGCGCTTTTCATTTTTGTGTGCATTTTTTCACCTTGTCAATGATATCTGCAAGGTCTAAGTTAAGGGACACTTTGGGAAAACCATTTCAAAAAATGAAACGCCATTTACAGGTCGTTCATGTAAGGAAATTGCCATAGAACCTGAATATTATTGTTTAGTAAATGTTGCTTTCATCTGATTAAATGTTATTGCCTTGACACAGTCACAACTTTTTAAATAGATTTAAAACTGATTCTTCATCAGATACTACAAACCAGAGGTTACTTTGGCATGAAAAGACTATACGCAATTTTAATTCTATCCCTCTTCACGTCAAATTTGGTCTTTATTTTTCCGGCAGAGGCACAGGAAACTAGACCTTGTGATCAATGCGGAATGACCATTGATGCGATTGGTCAAGTGCGATTCAACATCGTAGATGTTAACAATACAAGGCATTATGCATGCTGCCCTGTATGTGCTCTTAAACTGATAAAAACCTACGGCGACCTAAACATTACAGCCTTCTGCGACTACAATGGACCATCCTACCCAATTACAATAAATGCGAAAGGGTATGGTAGTGAAGTGTCCGTTTCTCCGACCTCTGCATTGATTATTCTGGGAGGAGGCTGCGCCAAGAATAGAATAGTCTACAACGCCACAGCCGCAGACTTGTTGCTCGCGCCACCCAACAATGGAGCATCAAGTTGGCTTTCACCATTAACCAATGCCACTGTACTTCCTAACGCAACCCGAATAGGTATAGCTCAAGCAGCACTCCAATATGGCGGAGGCATACCTTCGCCGTCTCCAAGTGCAGCTTCAACATCGACCCCCACATCGACAACAGGCTTTGTTTTTGACATAACATCGTATGCAATCATTGGCGTAGCAGTCGTTGCAGCTATAGTGGTGGTCGCTGCGGTGCTCCTCAAGAAGCGCAAATAGAAACCGTAGCAACAACCTCTTTCCAATTTTTTTTTCGCGCGCTTTGCCCTTTTTTCTTTTTTTTGTGTCAATAGCGTTTCGATCAATGCGTAAGAATCGGTTTTTTGTGGCGGCTTCCCAACGGCTTCGGGCGCTAAGTTAGCATGCCCATCAGAAGCTTCAGGTAATCGTTTGGGGTGCCGTTGTCAAAGAAGTACCAGTACGGTTCTAACTGGATTGTTTCGGCTCCCATGTTTTTTGCTAGGAGGGCGTGTTGCGTCAGGGTAGAGATGGGCATGTTTCGTAGGTCGGTGCTGTAACGTGTTTCCCAATACCAGGCTTGGACAGAGCCACCCCAATGCTGGAACATTGTGTTCAAGAGAAAGAAGCCTTCAGATGGTTCGAGTTCTTCAGAGTTGGTGGAGAAGGAGACGGTGACAATATCTTCGAATCCTTTGGTGAAGTTTTGGATTGCGGTGAATATTGCGTGGTCAGGTAGGGCATCATTTTTCCATTCGGTCCAGAATATTCTTAGGTTGTTTACCCTGCAGAATTCAAGAAGTGATGTGAGGTAAGCGGTAGGAAATGGAGTTGCAGGGTGGTCGATGTGCCATGATAAGACTTCGGATATTCGTAGCTGCCTGACGTTGGCTACGCTCATGGCTGATAGTACGTCGCTGATTGACAACATGGGGGTGGGGATGTTGGTGTCGCCGCCACCGAAGACATTTAGCATGATGGGGATGCCGTTTTTGCCTCCAAAATTGTCTGTGATCCAGGTCAGCTCTTCAGCCCAGTTTTGGTGTCCATTATTTTCGGGTAGCAAGAGAATGTTGTATCTGTTTTTGTTTAAATCCAAGAGTTGGTTATAAGTTTGAGTGGCGTTTGGAAGGTGGCCCCAAGTGTATCCGGGTCCTTTTTCTGAGACGTGGAAAACAAGGGTTTGCAGTCGCGAAATGCTCATGTCCAATGTTGATTTTAGGTAGTTGACTTGATTTTGTAATTCAGTTATTGAGGCGTTTGCTGAGGCAAGTTGATTCTCAAGGTCTATTATTTTGGCGTTTAGGGTTGTGGTGTTGTACAATAATTGGTCGTTTTGTTCGGTTAGTGTATCTATTTGTGAGGTTGCATTCTCTAGTTGGATAGTTAGCGAAGAGATTGCGTTGTTGTCTTCTTCTATTTGAGTGTTCAGGGCGTTTATAGTGGATTCCTGAGCTGTAAGTGTGTTGTCTTTTATGGCTATTACGGAGGTGTAGTTTGCTACGCCTCCAACTAAGCTTGTTCCAAGTAAGATGCAGATAATTGCCAGTGCTATCGCCATTTTTGTAACTGCAATTTTCATCGTTTTGCCTCGACTCGGTATTAATTATTTAGTTATTATGTTTTCACTTTTTTAACTCGTTTGCACTCTGCTGCTTGAATTTGCAGCTTAATCCTAAACACAACCACAGAGGAAATTATATTGAAATTAAGTCCCGCGAAGAAAAGCTTTGGTCTAAGGAGCATGTTCCCCAGGCTTTAGAAGTCGCATCAATCAGGGTCACCCCGATGGGGAAATTACCTTGGGTACTGAGCTCCTAGAGCTGGGCCTTACTGAAACAACTGAGGACTATTTGTGGTTTGCATTGATGAGTTGTAGTTTTGGGTTTGTTTCGTTGGATATTATTGCTTGCTTTTCCATCAATTGCCTGATAATTGGAAGGACTTCTCGGCTTGACAGCTCCACCATAAGTTCATCTAATTCATCGGTTTGTCTGGGTTGGGGGTTTCCTGAAATTTTGGTGTTCAAGGCTTGAAATATTGTGGTTTTTCCGTTGAAAAATGCTATCAACTCAGCGATTGACGCGGGTATTCTTATTTCGCATCCGTCATGGAAATTTATTGTTGTGGTTTCCTCTGGCAAACTGTATCTTCGAATGGATACTTGGTTTGAGAGTTTGGGTTTCATTTGTAGGAGTTCTTTGTCTGAGGGTTCGGAGACAGAGATTCCTAGTTCTTCGCATTTTGCCTCTGCAAATCCTATGCAGCCGCCTTGGCATCTCTCTTTCTTGGCGTGTTCGCATTTATCGCATTCTGTTAAGGGGAAAAATTTAAACTGGTATAATCTGCTTACCCGCTGGTAATAATCAAACATTTCTTTGAGAGAATTGAAGTCGTCGAGTTTTTTGTTGAAGAGTTTGGATGTTCCAAAACATCTCCAAACGGAAAGGTCAGGGCCGATGTCGATTGCTGGGTAACAGATGAAGTTTCTTGAAGGCGCAACAACTTCTTTGACCATTAGTTCGGACAATTCTTCGGGTGTGAACATGCAAATGGGTACGGCGTTGTCCATTCCAACTGTTGCTCCTAAGTGTTCTGCTTTGTGCACAAAATCCATTACGTGCTTTGCTGCTGCTTTGTAGTCTTTGATTTTAAGATGAGAGTTTGTCTTTCCTTGGAAGTTCACTGGCATTGAGAAGCTTAGTCTTAGATTTTTAAAACCGTATTTTGTTATTAGGTCAAAAATGTAGCTGTAATCGGGTTCTTTTTCGAACAAGTTGAAGCTTAATGTTACGTTTCCTCGTTTGCTGAGGAATGTAAGGTTCTCTTCTAGCTTCTTGTGTTCTTGGTTGGTGTAGAGTTTTGGGTTGTCGATGTTTAGGAGGAAACCGAGAGTATCGGGTGATATTTGGTCGAATAGGGTGTTGAGTTCTGGGTTCCACAGTGCGTTTGTTAAGAGGTTAACGGTGATCTTTTGCTTGAGTAGGGTTAGCAGGATCTGTTTGAATTTTGGGTGGATTGTGGGTTCGCCTCCTGCTAGCTGGAGTGTGTCGCAATTGCTTTTTTGGAGAAACTGTAGGACTTTTTCTAGGTTTTCTATTGAAATTTCGGTTGCTGTGTTGTTGGTGGAGTATGTGTGGAGTTTTTCTTTGGCAAAGCAGTAGCTGCAGGCGCGATTGCAGCGCATGGTTATTAAAAGGTTGACCAATTGGTGTGCTCCTTAGAGGGGTGTTTTGTTTTCAAACAAAAAGGGGGAG
>Ga0316603_10001497_pt1 | contig 12475 bp, 7 predicted proteins | sample OWC_soil_day10_n_FD_207649 | JGI IMG/M metagenome (GOLD analysis project Ga0316603, IMG submission 207649) | Wetland soil microbial communities from Old Woman Creek delta, Ohio, United States - OWC_soil_day10_noCT | ecosystem: Environmental > Terrestrial > Soil > Wetlands | place: USA: Ohio...
GCATGACGTGGAGCTCGCGCCGCCACACCCAGTACGCCGCCCTCATGCAGGGTCCCCGAGCAGCTGGACGACGGCATCCTCGAGCCGGGGCTTGGCCGTGCGTTGTCGCAGCGCCTCCGGCGTATCGAACGCGACGAGCGCGCCGGCGCGCAGCACGGCGACCCGGGTGGCGAGCGGTTCGAGGTCGGAGACCGCGTGGCTCGAGATCAGCACGGCCCGCTCGCGCGCTGCGGCCATCAGGTACTCCCGCATCTGCGCGGTCTGGATCGGGTCCATGCCGCTGGTCGGCTCGTCGAGCACGAGCAGCGGCGGCTCACCGAGCAGCGCATCCGCGAGCCCGACGCGCTGGCGATAGCCCTTGGACAGCGTGCCGATCAGGCGGTTCAGCTCGCTGCCGATCGCCGCGGCGGACGCCGCGCGTGCGATCGCCGCCTCGACGTCGCCGACGCCCTTCTGATGTGCGCGCAACCGCAGGTGGTCGCGCACGATCAGATCCGGCGGGGCCGGCGCCTGCTCCGGCAGGTAGCCAAGCCGGCTCTGGGCGCGCGCCCGGTGCCGGGCCATCGACGCGCCGTCGACCACCACCTCGCCGGCATCGGGATCGAGGAAACCCGTCGCGATCCGTAGCAGCGTCGTCTTGCCCGCGCCGTTGCGGCCCACGAGGAGCACGGCCTCGCCCGCCGCAACCTCGAGGGTCACGCCGATGAGCGCTCGGCGCTCGCCGAAGGCCTTGTCGATGGCGGTGGCCGCGAGCATCTCGGTAAGTATGACGCGACGGCCGTCAGTCGGTATCGGTGGTGCGGTTTGCCGGCATGCGGATGACGAAGGTCGTCCCGCCTGGTCCGGTCTCGACCCGGATCACGCCGTGATGATCGTCGACGATCCGCTTGACGATCGCGAGCCCGAGCCCCGTGCCGCCCTTGCGACCGGTCGCGAACAACTCGAACATCCGCGCGTGGACCGCCGCCGGGATGCCGGGACCGGTGTCGCTGACGGTCCAGACGAGCTCGTCGCCCACGCGCTCGATCCGCACCTTGAGGTGACCGCCGTCGGGCATGGCCTCGATCGCGTTGCTCGTCAGGTTGTGGAACACGCGCATCAGCTTCTGCTCGTCGAAGAACGCGACGCCGTCGTAGCGAGCATCGACCTCGAACTCGATGCCGCGTCCCGCGACCGCCGCGCCGAGCTGGGTCGTGAGCTCCTCGCTGAACTTGTTGACGTAGACCTTGCGGACGACGAGGTCGGTGTCGCCGCGGGCGAACGCGAGCACCTCGCGCGTCATGCCGGCCATCAGGTCGAACTGGCGCTGGATCTGTTCGACGTACTTCTCCCGGGTCTCGGCCTCGTCGGCCGATGCCATCAGCTGGGCGTAGCCCGAGATGATCGTCATCGGGGTCTTGAGGTCGTGCAGCAGGCCCGCGAGCATCCGGCCGATCGAGGCCAGGCGATCGCGGTTGCTCGCCTCGCTGCGGCGGTGCGCCATGCCGATCGCGCCGGCCGCCTGCGCCGCGATCAACACGAGCAGCTTGAGATCGTCATCACCCCAGGGGGTCTCACCGTCACGCACGGCGCGACGCTGATCGACGATCTCGATCCCGCCGATCACATCATCGCCCTCGACGAGTGGCGCGACCATCAGGTGCTCCGGCAGCACGCCGACCTCGCGCGCCACGTCCATCGCATGCCGAGGATCACTGGCGGGCTGGGAGATCACGAGCGGGCTCCGGTGCGCGATCGCCCACCCCAGCAGGCCGGTGCCGTGCGGCAACGTGCGCTCGATCAGGCGCGGCGCGGCCGGGCCCTGCACCGTGCGGAACCGCAACGACCCATCGGGCTCGACCAGCGCGATCGAGCCCGCGCCGCCGCCGAGCACCGTGATCGCCTGGGCCAGGATGCGCGAGAGCAGGTCATCGAGATCGAGCGCCGCCGACAGCTCCTTCTCGACCTCGTACAGCGCGTTGAGCTCGCGGGTCCGGCGCTCGAGGTCGCGCCGCGCGCGCTGCAGCTCCTGGTTCTGCGAGACCAGCGAGTGGTACAGCCGCGCGTTCTCGATCGCGATCGCGGCCTGGCTCGCGAGCGCGACCAGGAGCTCCTCGTCGGGTTGCGTGAACGGACCGTCCGACTTGTTGAGCACCTGGAGCACGCCAACCAGGCCGCCGAGCGCCCCGAGCATCGGGACGCTCAGGATCGATCGCGTCCGGTAGCCACTCTTGAGATCGACCGACGGCTGGAACCGCTGGTCCGCATAGGCATCCGGGATGTTGACGATCTCGCGGGTCTCCGCGACCCAGCCGGCGATGCCCTCCCCGACCTGGAGCCGGATCTCGACCCGCGCACCGCCCTGCACGACCTTGGACCACAGCGAGTGACCGTCGTCGGTGACCAGGTAGAGCGTGGAGCGGTCCGCATCCATCAGCTCGGTCACCTTGGTCATGATCAGCGTGAGCAGCGCGTCGAGATCGCCGGTCTCGGACAGCGCGCGGCTGACCTCCTGGACCAGCGCGACCTTCTTCTGCTCGCGCTCCAGCGCCGCCTCCAGCAAGCGCAACGGGTCGTGTGCGCTCCCAGGCACCAAACCCGTGCCATCCGACATCTCGGTATCCTACCTGGAACTCGCCGGCTACTCCATGCCGCGGCGGCGCAGGTCATCCTCGTCGAGGCCCTCGAGGTGTCCGATCTCGTGCAGCAGGGTGTCTCGGATCTGCTCGGAGAGCTCGGCTCGTGTCTTCACGGCGCGCGCGAGGTTCTTGCGATACAGGACGATCGAAGGCGTCTCGACGTCGGTCTGGGCGCGTGCACCCCGGCCGACGGGACCGCGATACAGGCCGAGGATCGTGGGCGGAAACGGCGGCTTGACCGCGGCGAGATCGGCCGGATCCGGCAGATCGACGACCTCGAGCTTGATGGCACGCACGGCGACCTTGCGGTCCTCGGGCAGGCTCGCGACGACCGCGTCGATCTCGTGCTGGAACTCGGCCGGAGCGATCAGGACCGGCGCAGACAGCTCGGTCGGGGCCAGGGCGAGGGCGCGCGCGAGCTCGCTGTCGGCACCTGGGATGTCGCCGAGCTGCTCGAGCGTCAGCCCCATCATCTGGTGGGAGTAGGCGTCGTCCGGCTGGATCGCGAGGGCGCGCGCGAGGACCGCCTTGGCGTCCGCAAACCGCGACAGGTCGAACAGCGCGACCCCCTTCTCGTGCAGCGCATCGCCGCGCCCGGGGGCGAGCCGGATCGCGACATCGATCTGCTGGAGCGCCTCGTCGCTGCGTCCCAGATCGTTCAACGCCTGCGCCTCGAGCACCGCGAGATCGGCCGCGAGCGGCGGATTGCGGCGGCGCCTGGCGATCACGCGTCGACTGCCTCGTTGCGCCAGCTCGAGCCCGAGCCGGAGCGCATCGCGCCCGTGCTCGCCCTTGCCGTTGATGTAGAAGTCTGCGACCGCGCGCAAGGTCTCCGGATCATCGGGGTCGAGCGAAAGCGCGAGCGCGTACGCGAGCTGCGCATCGGCCTCTCGTCCGAGCGCCGCCAGGGCAGAGCCGCGCAGGTGGTGGGCCTCGACCGACGTCGGGACCAGGTCGGCGGCGCGATCCGCGCAGGTCCATGCAGCCGCGAACGACGACGCCACGATCTGCTTGTTCGCGGCGTCGAGCAGCGCGGCGGCGCGCGCGTCGTCGTCGGCATTGTCGGCGATCGTGGCCGGACAGTCGACGACCGGTTCCTCGTGATGCGGCCGCAGGGTGGCGCCCTCGACGCGCTTGCCCGGCGCCACGGAGCTCGAGGCCGCGGCCGCGGCCTGCGCCGAGTCCGTGATCGCCAGCGCAGGTACCGTCACCGGTGGGTCGCCGCCACGACACGCCACGCACAGCAGGGCGACGGCCAGGGCAGCGCGCATCGCAGAAGGATACCGCCAGTCGCGGCGAAACGGTCGTTTCCGCGCGAACGGCTCAGCAACGTGCTGGAATCAGGGCGACGTCACGCTACCGTGCGGGCGTGCTGACGCGACGGATGTTCCTGGGTGGATCGCTGGCGTCGCTGGCGGCATGCCGGCGCGCGCCCACCATCCAGAGCCGCGGGCCCAGGGTGACCCACGGCGTGCAGTGCGGAGATCCCCAGACCGGGCGCGCCGTCGTCTGGGCACGCTGCGACGAGCCTGCGCGGATGGTCGTCGAATGGAGCGATCGGCGCGGTGGCGCACGTCACCGGGTCGCGGGGCCGACCGTGACTCCACGGACGGACCTCACCGGCAAGGTCGAGCTCACCGGCCTGCCGGGCGGTAGCGATGCGCACCAGATCGAGTACCGGGTCAGGTTCGAGCGGCAAGCCGCGCGTGGCGACAGCCCCTGGGCCCTGGGCTCGTTCGCCACCCCGCATCACGACAAGTTCCGGCTCGCGTGGACGGGCGATACCTGCGGCCAGGGCTTCGGCCGCAACCCCGAATGGGGCGGCCTGCGCGGCTTCTCGGCGATCGCCGCGGCCCGCCCCGATGTGTTCGTCAACTCGGGTGACCTGATCTACGCCGACAACCCGATCCTCGCCGAGGCGACGCTCGCGGACGGCCGCGTCTGGAGGAACCTCACCAACGAGCGTGTCGCGCGGGTCGCCGAGTCGCTCGACGATTTCCGCGCCCGCTTCGCCTACAACCTCGAGGACGATCGCTATCGCGCGTTCGCCGCCACGGTGCCGGTGATCGCGCAGTGGGACGATCATGAGACCCACAACAACTGGTGGCCGGGGCAGGAGCTCGCCGACGACCGCTACCAGCGCCAGCGGGATGCCTCGATCCTCGCGTCCCACGCGCGCACGGCCACTTTCGAGTGGGCGCCGATCCCGCGCGGGCCGGTCCACCGGGTCATCCACTACGGCCCGCTCGCCGACGTGTTCGTGCTCGACTGCCGGTCGTTCCGGTCGCCCAACAGCGCGAACCTCGGCGACGACGTCATGCTCGGCTCCGCCCAGGCCGCATGGCTCGTCGACGCGCTCGCGGCCTCGCGCGCGCGCTGGAAGATCATGGCGTGTGACCAGCCGCTCGGCCTCATCATCCCCGACGACGACCGCCAGGAGGGCTTCGCAAACGGCGACGCCGGGCCGCCGCTCGGCCGCGAACGCGAGCTCGGCCGCGTGCTCGCCGCGATCAAGGCGCGAGGCATCAAGAACCTGGTGTGGATCACCGCTGACGTGCACTACGCCGCCGCCCACCACTTCGATCCGGCGCGCGCCCAGACCGTGGACTTCGATCCGTTCTGGGAGTTCGTCGCCGGGCCGATCCACGCCGGGACGTTCGGGCCGAACCCGCTCGATCCGACGTTCGGTCCCGAGGTTCGATTCCAGTGGGCGCCGCCCGCCGGCAAGACCAACCTCGCGCCGTGGGATGGCTACCAGAGCTTCGGCACGATCGATGTCACCCGCGACGCGCTCACGGTCATCCTGTGGGACCTCGATGGCCACGAGCGCTACCGCGTCGAGCTCCCGTTCATTTCGTAGGAAGGGCCCCGCAAGCCTAGGCGTCGCCCCAGTTCTCGGCGATCCCGATGTCGACGACGAGCGGCACGGTGAGCTGGTAGACGGCCTCCATCTCGCTCTTGAGCGCCGCCCCGACCTGCTCGGCGAGCTTGGGCGGCGACTCGAACACGAGCTCGTCGTGCACGGTCAGGAGCATCTGCACGGGCCACTTCTCCTTCGCGATCCGCGCGGTGGTGGCGATCATCGCGAGCTTGATGAGGTCGGCGCCGGCGCCTTGCATCGGCGTGTTCTGGGCGACGCGCTCGGCGGCGTGGCGAGCCTGCGGCGACTTCGACATCAAGTTCGGGATCGGCCGCCAGCGCCCGAGCAGCGTGCGGGCCCCACCCTGGGCGCGGGCGAGCGTGACGATGTCGTCCATGAACTTGTGGATCGTCGGGAACCGCTGGAAGTAGCGGCGCGAGTACTCGGCCGCCTGGTTGCGCGGGACCTCGAGGGTGCGCGCGAGCCCGAAATCGGACTGGCCGTAGGACAGGCCATAGTTGACCGCCTTGGCGATCCGGCGCTGCTCGGGCGTGACCTGGTCGCGCGGGACTTCGAACACCTCGGCGGCGGTCTCGGTGTGAATGTCGATCCGGTCGCGAAACGCCGCGCTCATCTTCTGATCGCCCGAGAGGTGCGCGAGGATCCGCAGCTCGATCTGCGAGTAGTCCGCCGCGATCAGGACGTGACCCGGCGCGGCGATGAAGCCCTTGCGGATCTCCATGCCGAGCCGGCTGCGGATCGGGATGTTCTGGAGGTTCGGATCCTGCGACGAGATGCGCCCGGTCTCGGCGACCACCTGGTTGAACGAGGTGTGCACGCGCCCGGTCGTCGGGTTGACCAGCGGTGGCAACGCGTCGAGGTACGTGCCCTTGAGCTTGCTGAGCTCGCGGTGCTCGAGGATCGGCGCGATCACCGGGTGGGACGTGATCAGCGCCTCCAGCGTCTCGGCCTCGGTCGTCCACCCGGTCTTGGTGCGGCGAACGCCCTTGGTCTCGAGCCCGAGCTTCTCGAACAGCAGCTCGCCGAGCTGCTTGGGCGAGCCGATGTTGAACTCGGTCCCGGCGGCCTCGTAGATGACGGTCTCGAGCTCCGCGAGCTTGGCGCTGACCTCGGCACCGAGCCGCTTGAAGTGCGCGACGTCGATGTGGATGCCGACGCGCTCGATCCGGGCGAGGATCCGCGCGATCGGCAGCTCGATGTTGCGGTAGAGCGCGAGCAACCCGCTGTCGGCGAGCCGCTTCGGCAGCTCGCCTGCGATCTCGAGCACCACATGGGTGATCGCCCCGACCCACGGTGCGGCGCGCTCCACCGCCACGCTCTCCAGCGACGTCTTCGCACGACCGGCGATCGTCGCCCGCGCCGGCAGCGACACGCCCCCGAGCCGCTCGGCCACGGCTTCTCCCGGTTGCGACTCCGCCGTCGGATCGAGCAAGAACGCCGCGATCATCGTGTCCTCGACGATCCCCGCCACGACAACGCCCTGATTCGCGAACATCCGGATCACGGTCTTCGAGTCGTGCGCGATCTTCTCGACGTCGGGATCTGCGAGCAGCTCGTGGAGTGGGACGAGATCGGCGGCGGGCGGCGGCGCCGGGGCGCCGATGTAGCGGTGGCCAACCGGGATGTAGGCCGGCGCCTTGCCAGGGACAGCGATCGCGATCGCGACCAGGCCGGCGACGTCGATCCGGGTCGGATCGAGCTCGACCGTGATCGCGAACCGCTTCGCCCCACGTGCCGCGGCCACGAGCAGGGCGATCGCATCGGGCCGGATCACGATCTGGGTGTCTTGCGCGTGGGAGCCCGCGGCGATCGCGGTGGTCTCCGGCGCAGGGACGACGACGACGTGCTCGCCCGGCGGCATGCGCATCTTGACCTTCTCGACGAGGTTCTGGAACTCGAGCTCGGTGAACAGCTGGAGCAGCACGCCGAGGTCCCAGTCGCTGGCGACCAGGCGCTCGAGCGGGATGGGCAGCGGGACATCGCGGCGGAGCTCGACGAGCTGGCGCGAGATCTTGATCCGCTCGAGCTGCTCGGGGTCGCCGAATGGCTGCTTGATCTGGATCCGCGGCACCACCGGGTTCTGCGCGATCAGGTTGTCGAGCGTGCCGTACTGCTCGAGCAGGTTCGCGGCCGTCTTGTCACCGACGCCGCGGATGCCCGGGATGTTGTCGCTGGTGTCGCCGACCAGCGCGAGGAAGTCGGCAATCTTCTCGGGCGGCACGCCCATCTTCTTGATGACCTCTTCGCGCGTGTACGTCGTCTGGCGGAGCGCGTCGATCATCGAGACGCCCTCTCCCACCAGCTGCATGATGTCCTTGTCGGCGCTGTAGATCACCACGTCCCAGTCCTTGGCCCGGGCCTGCTCGACGAGCGTCGCGATGACGTCGTCGGCCTCGACCCCGGGGACCGCGATCACCGGCCAGCCCATGCCGCGGACGACCTTCGGGAAGTAGTCCATCTGGACGACGAGCTCCTCCGGCGGCTCCTTGCGGGTGGCCTTGTACGCCGGGAACATCTCGGCGCGGAACGTCTTCACCCCGCTCTTGTCATCGAACACCACGACGATCCGCTTCGGCGCGGCGTCCTCCTCCATCCGCATCAGCATGCGGGTGAACACGTAGAGCGCGCCCGTCGGCATCCCCTCGCTCGTCGACAGCCGGACCTCGCGCCGCTCGCCGCGCGAGATGTTCATCAGGCCGTAGTGGGCACGGAAGATGTAGCCATGCCCGTCGACGATGTAGATCCGCTCCTTCACGATCGGGCGGACTCTAGCCCGGGCCTCTGACCCTGCCTACGGATCGGCCCAGCTCAGCGGGTCGCCGAGCCGGCGAAGCTCAGCGGGTCGAGAGCTTGAGGTTCGGCTGGAAGCCCGGCGAGGCCGCGGCCGGGGTGAGCGTCGGGGCGACGCCCATCGGGGTGTACGTCTGGAGGAACCCGGTGCTGCCACCACCACCGCCCGCGGTGCCAGCCGCCACCGCGGGCATGTTTCCGGCGGTCGGAGTTGCGCCGAGCCGCCCGCCGCTCCCGCCGCTCCCGCCATTGCCCGCCGGCGTCCCACCGACCGCGGAGCTGGTGGTGGACCGCGAGCCATCGTCGCCGCGGAGACCGTCCTGGTCATCGACCGACGTTCCGCCACCTCCGGCGCCGCCATTGGCGAACACGCTGCCGGTGACCGAGACGGCTGCACCTTGCAGCACGACGTTGCCACCCGCACCGCCACCCGCGGCGGACACGAGACTGGTCCCGGCACCGAAGACCAGATCGCGGCCTCCGCCTCCTCCGCCGCCGCCGGCATCGATCACCCCGGTGACCGACACCTGCCCCCGACACGAGATCAGGATCGCGGCACCGCCGCCTCCGCCCGAGATCGAGCCCAGGATCATCGGGTTGGCAGGTCGTGACCCGCCGACGAACGAGACCAGATTCGCCGGGTCGGTCCCGACCCCGCCGCCGTTGGCCGCGCCGCCGGCGGCCGCGTCCGTCCCACCGGGCGCACCCGCGGTCTTGGCACCGGCGCCACCGCCGCCCTTCGAGTCGGTCGAGACGCCGCCCGAGACCAGCGTTCCGCCGCCCGGACCATTCGTGGTGCCATCGGCGCCGACATCGAGCGTTCCAGCGATCACCAGGTCGCGATCGGCGACCAACGCCAGCGCGCGAACGCCCTGCACCGTGAGGGTCCTGGCGGCATCGATCTTGATCGCACCGAACCGCACGACGCAGATCGGGGGGCCGGACGCCTGGGTGACGACGCCGCCGGTGCAGATCAGGTCGGAGGCGGTGTCGAACGACTGATTGGTCGAGATCGTGAGCGCGGGCATCACGGCGGGCGCATCGCAGATGTCCGCGAGTGCCGTGTAGCTCGGCTCGATGTACGTGCAATGCGCGGTGGGCGTCTCGGTGCAGCCGATCGAGCACGTCTCGGTCGAGGCGTTCAGGCCGTCCGGACCGCAGTGCTCGACCGTGTTGGTGCCGCAGGTCGCGCCATCCGGCACGCACGCGTTGCAGCGCCCCGCACCCATGTTGCAGCCCGGCGCGCCGCACTCCATGTCGGTGGTGCCGGTGCCGGCGCCATCACAGATCCGGGCGACCGTTCCGACGCAGTCGACGAACTGGTTCGCGGCGCACGAATCGATGTTCGGCGGAGCGTCCGGGCCAGCCTCTTTGACCTTGCCGCACGCCGCCGCCGCCAACAACAACAACACAGCTACCTGGCGCATCCGCCCGAGATTGCCATAACCCGATCCCGACCAGGAGGGATTCAAGCCTCGGCGAGCACGATCACCTTGTCGACCGCCCCGAGCCGGACGGTGCTGCGCTTGGCAGGGTTGATCGCCACGCCGTACGCGGCAGCTGGATCGTTCGCGCTCGCCGCCAGGCGATAGCCGATCGCGATCTCGCCGCGCCGCAGCGCCGCCTCGCACACCACCCCGAACGCGTGGTTGCCGGGCCGCACGTAGTCGCTCGCCCCCTTGAGGTAGATCTCGAAGCCCTCGGCGGCGAACAGCTGATCGAACACCCGGACGAGGTGCGGATTCTCGGCGATCTGCGACAGCATCAGCGAGATCAGCGTGTTGCTGACGATGAAGTCGTCGGCCTCGGCCACGGTCGCGAGCTCGCGATTCTCGCCGTCGAGGATCTCGCTCGTGATCGCGATCTTCTTGCCGGCGATCCGCGCGAGATCTCGCAGGTGGAGCAGCGTGACCGTCGTGCGGGCATCCGCCATCTCCTGCGTCCGTCCGATCGTCTCGGAGAGCACCAGCACGTGGTCGAAGCTGGTGAGCTCGAGCGACTCCAGCACGCGGCGATCGGTCAGGTCGGCGGCACGCATGGTGACCCGCATGTTCGAGAACGGCCGGTCGAGGATCGGGCCAGCGGGTGGAACGGCCTCGCTCACCACCACGGTCTCGCTGCCCGGCGCGACGTAGGTGTTCAGCTCATCGAGCACGGTCACCAACCGGGTGCCTGCGCCGAGCACGAGGGTGCGCTCGGGTGACCGCTTCGCGGAAGGCGCCGGCGCGACGAGCACCGCCTCCTCGACCGCGATCGGCCCGCCGTCGAGGATCACGGTATCGTCGTCCGTGCTGATCGCGATCGCGCGATCGCCGGCCGCGAATGGACGATCGAACGGCGGAGGCAACAAGATCTCGCCCCCGGCCGTCAGCACCCCGATCAGGGCCGAGGTGCCGTACCGGAACACGGCGTCGCGAAACGTCGTGCCAGCGAGTGCGGGCTCGTCTCGGAGGTAGATCTCGGCGCCGGCGAAGTCGAGCAGCTCGGTATAGACGACCGACAGACCGGACTGTCGTCCGGTCTGGACGAGCAAGCGGCTGATCAGCGGCGTCGCCAGGATCAGCGCCGCGCGCTCGCCAGCCACCATCCGCGCGACCGCCTCGGTACGGGGGTCGAACAGCTCGGCCACGAGGTGGAGCGAGTGACCGGGGGCGGCCTTCGTGATCGCGAGCAGCGTCTTCAGCACGACGGTATCGGACTCGTGCGCCAGCATGGGCGAGCCGTCGGCGTGCGCCTCGGGGGCGAGCACGATGACGGCTCGCGAGCTGGCGAGGCTGACGAGCGCGAGATCGCTCGGCTTCATCGGGCTCCCGCTGCGGGTCACCACCCGCATCCGCGCGCCGCCGACGGTGGCCGCGACGTCGGCATCCATGTCCACCTTGTCGCGACTTGCGAGGATCACGACGCAGGCACCACGCTGGTTCGAGTTCGCGAGCGCGAGCTCGGACAGCAGGGTGTGGATCTTCGGGGTCCAGCCGAGGATGACGGTGTGAGAGCGCTCGACGACCGCGCTGCGACCGCGCCGCAGCCCCTCGATCATCGAGCTGAAGCCCTGATTCAGCACGCCGATCAACGCCGACAGCACGAACAGGCCGCCGATCGTCACGAACAGCATGATGAACAGAAACGTCCAGCCCGCGGTGTCGCCCGACAGCGTCCCCGGGTCGAACGCGTGCATCAGCGACTTCCACACCACCCGGCCGAACGAGTCGGCGCTGCCCTTGTCGTCCTCCGGAATGACGTCGCACACCACCACCGCCAGCGCGGTGATGAGGACCAACACGGCCGTCACCGCTCCGAGCAGCAGGATCTGCGCGAGCACGCCGCGCGACATCAGATTGTCGAACCGATAGCGAAGCCGCTGCCGCACACCCATGGCCGCGTACCCTAAGCTACTTCTATCCATCGCGGAGCTTCTATCCTGGCCAGCGTACCTCGCGAGTCCCGATGCATGGCAAGATGCGCGGCATGCACCGCATCGTCGTCGACGCCATGGGTGGCGATCACGCTCCGGACGAGATCGTCCAGGGCGCAGCCGAGGCGTCGCTGTCACTGACGAGCGCCGAGATCATCCTCGTTGGTGACGCGGCGGTGCTCGGCCGGCTGTTGCCGCGCATGCGTCACGATGGCGCCCGCGTCCGCGTCCAGCACGCGGCGACGTTCATCGAGATGGACGAGAAGCCGGCGGAGGCCCTCGCGGCCAAACCCGACGCCTCGATCGTGGTGGCCGCCGATCTCGTCGCGCGGGGCGAAGGCGACGCGCTGGTCTCGGCGGGCAACACGGGTGCGAGCGTGCTCGCCTGCGCGCGGCGATGGACCCTGCTCGACGGCGTCCGCCGCGCCGCGCTCGCCGCCGTGTATCCAACCGAGCTGCGCCGTGGCGAGAAGGACGATCCGTTCTCGCTGATCCTGGATGTCGGCGCGACGGTCGACGTCACCGCCGAGGACCTCGTCGGGTTCGCGGTCATGGGCTCGGCGTACGCGAAGCTCATCTCGAGCAACCGACGGCCGCGCGTGGCCCTGCTCTCGAACGGCACCGAGCCCAACAAGGGCCCACCCGCGATCGTCGCCGCGCACGCCGCGCTGGTCGAGACGACCGAGCTCAACTTCATCGGCAACATCGAGGGGCTCGACATCCCGCGCGGCGTGGCCGATGTCGTCGTGACCTCAGGCTTCGTCGGCAACG
>Ga0316603_10001500_pt1 | contig 12468 bp, 11 predicted proteins | sample OWC_soil_day10_n_FD_207649 | JGI IMG/M metagenome (GOLD analysis project Ga0316603, IMG submission 207649) | Wetland soil microbial communities from Old Woman Creek delta, Ohio, United States - OWC_soil_day10_noCT | ecosystem: Environmental > Terrestrial > Soil > Wetlands | place: USA: Ohio...
CCACATCGCCCGAAGCCTATCTGGACCGGCTTGTCGGCCTGGCTTCGGCATACAACGGCTTCAATTTATTGGTTGGCGATGGGCAAACACTGGCCTGGTTCAGCAATGTGGCCGGTACGCCAAAATTGCTCCCGCCCGGCATCTATGGGGTTTCCAATCATCTCCTGGACACCCCGTGGCCCAAGGTGGAGGCAGGAAAATCCGCCGTATCGCGGGCGCTGGCCGCCCTGCCGGATGATGGGCCGCTGTTTGAGTTACTGCGGGATGACGCCATCCACCCGGACGAAAACCTGCCGCGTACCGGCGTCAGTCTGGACTGGGAGAGGCTACTGTCAGCCGCCTTTGTCCGCGCTCCCGATTACGGCACCCGCAGTTCCACGGTGTTGCGGGTTGGCGCGGATGGCATGGCGGTGTTTGACGAACAGACCTGGCTGCCCGGCGCCCAGATCGGCGGACGGGTGCGGCTGCGCTATTCGACGATGTCTACCGGGGTGTAGCAGGGAACCCGGTCGAACAACTCGATAATGTCGCGGTTGCGCATGCGAACGCAACCGATGGAGCCCGGCGTTCCCATCGGCGCCGTGTCCGGGCTGCCGTGGAGATAGATGTAGCGACGCATGGTGTCGCGCTCGCCAAGACGATTGAAGCCCGGTTCCCGACCCGAAAGCCAGAGGATGCGCGTCAATATCCAGTCGCGGCCCGGAAACTGGGCCGCCAGTTCCGGCGTCCAGATTTCACCCGTCGGTCGGCGCTTGACGAATACGGTGTTTTCAGCCGCCCCGGCGCCGATCTTGGCGCGAATGATGTGCTGGCCGCGGGGCGTCATGTAACTGCCGCGCATCTCCCCTGCCCCGTTCCTAGCCGTGGAAATAGAGTAGCTGAGCAATGGCTCGCCGTGGTCGCCGAAAAGCTCCAGGCTTTGGCGGGCAATGCTGATGCGGATCTGCATCAGGCCATCACCGTCTTGGCTCGTCGCGCTGCAAAGAAGCTCGACAACAACGCACCGCATTCTCCCGCCAGAACACCGGAGGTAACCTCGGCGTGGTGGTTGAGCCTGTCCTCGCCAAACAGGTCCACAATGCTCCCCGCCGCGCCGGTTTTTGGATCGCGGGCGCCGTACACGACGCGGGCGATGCGGGCATGGATGATCGCCCCCACGCACATGACGCAGGGCTCCAGAGTGACATACAGGGTGCAACCGGGGAGGCGGTAATTACCTAAAGTAGCCGCCGCATCACGCAGCGCCATGACTTCGGCGTGGGCGGTGGGGTCGTGGCGGCCGATGGGCTGATTGAAGCCACGGCCAACGATCTTGCCCTCCTTGACCACCAGCGCCCCCACCGGAACCTCGCCGAGGGTTGCGGCCTGCCGCGCCAGATCAAGGGCCTCGCCCATGAATGTTAGGTCATCCATGGGCGAGGATTGTAGCGTGAGTCCGCTTCAGCCGTTGTTTGCCACCTTGCCGCCCCCGGTCTTGAGGTTGGCCTGGGCGGCAGCCAGACGGGCAATCGGCACCCGTGGGCCGGAGCAGGAAACATAGTCCAGGCCGATTCCATGGCAAAACTCAATGGATTCGGGATGACCGCCATGTTCGCCGCAGATACCGACCTTGAGGCCGGGGCGCCCTATCCTCCCCTCCTCGACGGCGATTTTCATCAGACGGCCGACGCCCAGGGTATCCAGGACTTCAAAGGGATTTTCCTTCAGCAGGCCATTCTCAATGTAGAACGGCAGGAACTTGTTTTCGGCATCCTCGCGTGAGAAGGAGAAGGTGGCCTGGGTCAGGTCGTTGGTGCCGAACGAAAAAAACTCGCTGGACTTGGCCATGTTCTCGGCCCGCAGGGCAGCGCGAACTGCCTCGATCATGGTGCCGAATTTCACCGTCGGCAGGGAACCCATTACCGCTTCCACCTCGGTCTTGATTTCATCGAACATCTGTTTCACGCGCACCAGCTCTTCTCGTGCCACCACCTGTGGCGCCATGATTTCTGGCTGGGCGTCAACGCCCTCCTTGATACATTCGGCCGTGGCCTCGAAGATGGCCCGAATCTGCATGCGGTAGATCTCGGGATTGGTCAGGCCAAGCCGGACACCCCGATGGCCGAGCATGGGATTGACCTCGAACAAGTCGCGTACCTTCTTCAGGATCGCCTCCCTCTTACCCATCTCGGCAGCCATTTCCGGCTTACCGGTCATGGCGCGGATATCACGTTCCAGGTCATGGGCGGAAGGCAGGAACTCGTGCAGCGGCGGGTCAAGCAGGCGCACCGTGACAGGGAGTCCGGCCATGGCGGTGAAAATGCCCTTGAAGTCGCTGCGTTGGAATGGCAGAAGCTGGTCGAGAGCCTCTTGTCGTTCCTCCACGGTCTTCGCCATAATCATCTGCACCACGATGGGCAGGCGCTCCACGTCGTTGAACATGCGTTCGGTGCGTACTAGGCCGATGCCGGTGGCGCCCCATTGACGGGCCTTGAGGGCGGCATCGGGGGTGTCGGCGTTGGCGCGAACCTTGAGGCGCGCCCGCTCGTCAGCCCATGAAAGCAAGGTTCCGAGCTCCGGGAAAAACTCCGCTTCGACGGTGGGAATTTCACCCGGATAGACCTTGCCGTTGCCGCCGTCGATAGTAATGATGTCGCCTTCCACCAGTTCACGGCTGCCGATCTTGGCCTTGCGCGCATGATGGTCGATGACGATGGCGTCGCAGCCTGATACGCAGGGCTTGCCCATGCCCCGCGCCACCACGGCAGCATGAGATGTCTTGCCACCACGGGCAGTCAGGACGCCCTGGGCGGCAAAGAAGCCGTGAATATCTTCCGGCTTGGTTTCCTCGCGCACCAGAATGACTTTCTCTCCAGCATTGCCGCGCGCTTCGGCGGTATCGGCATCGAACACGATATGGCCGGACGCGGCACCCGGCGAGGCCGGCAAACCTGTGGCCAGGGCTTCGGTGGCATGGCCCTTGGCCAGTTGCGGCACCATTAACTGTTCAAGCAGCGACGGCGCCACGCGCAGGATGGCCTGGTCGTGGCTGATGAGGCCATCATTGGCCATTTCCACCGAGGTAATCACCGTGGCGCGGGCATTCATCTTGCCGTTGCGGGTTTGCAGGCAGTAGAGGCGGTTTTTCTCGATGGTGAACTCGAAATCCTGCACTTCCTTGTAATGGGATTCGAGGCGGTTGCGCAGTTCGACCAGTTGCCGATGAATATCCGGCATGTCGTTGGCCATCTCGGCGATGGCCTTGGGGGTACGAATACCCGCCACCACGTCCTCGCCCTGGGCGTTGACCAGGTATTCGCCGAACATGCTGTTATGGCCGGTGCCCGGATCACGGGTAAAGCCGACGCCGGTACCGGAATCGTTACCCATGTTGCCGAATACCATGGTGCAGATATTTACCGCCGTACCGTTGGCCATTTCTTTGGTGATCTTGAACTGGCGACGGTAGTCGATGGCGCGTTTGCCATTCCAGGACTTGAACACGGCGCCGATGGCAATCTCCAACTGCTCGTAGGGATCGTCCGGAAAGGGCTTGCCGGTATGCTTCTCGACGATGGACTTGAACTGGGTCACCAGTTCAGCCAGGTGTTCGGTCTTCAGGTCCACGTCCTGCTCGACACCGACCTTGGCCTTCATGGCTGCCATGGCGGCATCGAAGTGTTCGTCGGAAACACCCAAGGCAATCTTGCCGTAGAGCTGGATGAAGCGACGATAGGCATCCTCGGCGAAACGCGGATTGCCGGTACCTTCGATCAGGCCCTTGAGGGTGGCGGGATTGAGGCCCAGATTGAGAATTGTGTCCATCATGCCCGGCATCGACATTGACGAACCGGAACGCACGGAAACCAGCAGCGGATTAGCTGCGCCGCCGAAGCTCTTGCCGGTTTTGCCTTCCAGTGCCTCCATGTGGCGACGGACGTCGTCCATCAGACCGTCGGGCAGGCGGTCATGCTCAAGATAGGCTAGGCAGGCTTCGGTCGTAATGGTGAACCCCGGCGGCACCGCCAGACCGATCTGCGTCATCTCGCAGAGATTGGCACCCTTGCCGCCAAGCAGCATCTTGTTCTTGCCATCACCCTTCTCAAACTCATAAATCCACTGTGTCATATTATTTTCTCCATTCTCCATTGAGAGCCATGAGACTCTCCAATAGAACGATAATCAAATGTGCAGTGCAGCAAGATCGGGCATTCTTATATCAGTATAGATGCTGCAAGAATTCGCCAAGCGGGTTTAAACTGCGCTCCAATATCGGAGGATTTACCGCAATGGATTTCGTCACCCAGCGTCAAATCAAGGAATGGCTGCTTCTCGGACTGGTTGCACTCATGGCCATCATCGCTAATTTGCCCGACGAGGTGCTTAAGGCTTATGGGCTGAATCCGGGCTTGATGCTGGCGATACTTGGCGTGGTGGTTGTGCTCGCGCTGTTCCTGTATCTGCGCTTCTTTTTCTTCATGCTCTATGTGTTGCTGGCGGTGGGCGCCAACCTACCCGATCAATGGGCTCATAGCATGGGGATTTCCCAGACACCGTTACTGGTAGCCCTGATCTTCATGGTGATTGGCTCGCTGCTCAACTATTCCGCGAAGATGGTTCCCGTCGGACTGGAACCGAAACCGAAGAAGCAAAGTGCCGAAAGCATTCAGGCCCTGATCATTGCCATTGACCGTGGGCAGATGGGGCGCATTCGCACCATTTTGGGCATGGGCTATGACCTGAATCAAGCCGGTAGCGAAGGCGAGACGCCCTTGATGCGAGCAGCGAAACTGGGAAATTTAATTGCCACCGGCCTGTTGCTTAAATATGGAGCAGCCCCCGCCATGCGTGGCCCCGACGGCTCCACCGCCGAAGATTTGGCGCGACGCGGAGGCCACGACAAGATTGTCGCCCTGCTGCGCTCGGTCGCCCCCCCAGAAAAACCCGCCGAGACGATTGCGCCCGACGCACCGACAGTGATGGAACAGTAGAGGGGAGACTGTCAGGCGTGGAAAGTATTTCCACGCCTAAGCGTTATTCCCACTCAATCGTTCCCGGCGGCTTGCCAGTGACGTCGTAGACCACGCGACTGATCCCGCGCACCTCATTGACGATCCGGTTGGATACCCGGCCGAGTAGTTCGTGGGGCAGTTCGGCCCACTTGGCGGTCATGAAGTCGGATGTTTGAACAGCGCGCAGAGCGACCACGTAATCGTAGGTACGGCCATCGCCCATCACCCCCACGCTCTTCACGGGTAAAAAAACGGCAAAGGCCTGGCTGGTCTTGTCATACCAATCGGCAGCGCGCAATTCGTCGATAAAAATCGCGTCCGCTCGCCGCAGCAGATCGGCAAACTCTCGTTTGACTTCTCCAAGGATGCGAACACCTAAGCCCGGCCCCGGGAAGGGATGGCGATAAACCATTTCATGGGGCAAGCCAAGAGCGACACCCAGTTCGCGCACTTCGTCCTTGAACAGTTCGCGCAGAGGCTCCAGCAGCTTGAGGTTGAGGGTTTCCGGGAGGCCGCCGACGTTGTGATGAGACTTGATGGTGTGGGCTTTTTTGTTCTTGCCGCCAGCGGATTCGATTACATCGGGATAGATCGTGCCTTGGGCCAGCCACTTCGCGTTCGGCAACTTTTGCGCTTCTGACTGGAACACCTCGACAAACTCGCGACCAATGATCTTGCGCTTCTGTTCCGGATCGGCGACGCCCTTCAGATGACCAAGGAACTGCTCGGACGCATCAACGTGAATCACCTTGACGCCGAGGTTGCGGGCAAAAATATCCATTACCTGCTCGGCTTCGTTGAGCCGCAGCAAGCCGTTATCGACGAACACACAGGTTAGCTGGTCACCGATGGCCCTGTGCAGCAGAGCAGCCACGACGCTGGAATCCACGCCGCCGGAGAGGCCGAGAATGACCTCATCCTTGCCAACTTGCGCACGGACCTTTTCCACCGCTTCATTCACGTAATCCGGCATGTTCCAGTCGCGACCGCAGGCGCAGATATCGTGAACAAAGCGCGCCAGGATTTCGCGCCCCTTGAGGGTATGGGTGACTTCAGGGTGGAACTGAACCGCGTAGAACTTACGTTCCTCGTCGGCCATGGCGGCAATCGGTGTTGCCGGATTGCTGCCGATGATCTTGAATCCCGGGGGCAGTTGGGTCACCTTGTCACCGTGGCTCATCCAGACTTCCAGCAGGCCATGGCCTTCGGCATTGGTCTTGTCCTGGATGCCGTCAAACAGCTTGGAATGGCCTTGGGCGCGCATTTCCGCGAAGCCGAACTCGCGCTTGCTGGCTGCTTCAACCTTGCCGCCCAACTGGGCTGCCATGGTTTGCATGCCATAACAGATGCCGAGCACGGGAACGCCAAGCTCAAATACGGCCTGCGGCGCCTTGACGTCCTCGGCTTCATAGACCGAATTGGGGCCGCCGGAGAGAATGATGCCTTGGGGGGCGAAATCGCGCACGAAATCATCGGTAACGTCGCAGCCGTGAATCTCGCAATACACCTGCTGCTCACGGACACGCCGGGCGATGAGTTGAGTGACCTGGGAACCGAAGTCGAGAATGAGGATTTTCTGGTGGGCCATAAGTCAGTGCCGCCTAAAATGAGAAAGGCGGCCAGGGCCGCCTTTCCGGGGTTAAAACGCCTTAATCGACGTGGTAGTTCGGTGCTTCCTTGGTGATCTGAACGTCATGGACATGGGATTCACGGATGCCAGCCGAGGTGATTTCGACAAACTCGGCCTGGGTACGCAACTCTTCGATAGTGCGGCACCCCACGTAGCCCATGGATGAGCGCAAGCCACCCATCAATTGATGAATCACCGCCGTAACCAGACCCTTGTAGGGAACGCGACCTTCAATACCTTCCGGCACCAACTTCTCGACATTCGCCTCGTTGTCCTGGAAGTAACGGTCGGATGACCCTTGCTTCATGGCGGCCAGAGAGCCCATGCCACGGTAGGATTTGTAGGAGCGGCCCTGATAGAGTACGGTTTCGCCCGGCGCTTCCTCGGTACCGGCAAACAAGCCGCCGAGCATGACGGCGTGGGCTCCGGCAGCCAGCGCTTTGGAAATGTCGCCCGAATAGCGGATGCCGCCATCGGCAATCAAGGGAACATTCGTGTTGGCCAGCGCGTTGGCGACATTATCGACAGCGGTAATCTGGGGGACGCCGACGCCAGCGACAATGCGGGTTGTACAGATCGAACCCGGGCCGATGCCAACCTTGACGCCATCAGCGCCGTGATCGACCAAGGCCTTGGCCGCCGCACCCGTAGCAATATTGCCGCCGATGACCTCGACCTGCGGGAAGTTCTTCTTTACCCACTCGACCCGCTTCAGCACACCTTCGGAGTGACCGTGGGCAGTATCGACAATCAGCACGTCTACGCCGGCTTCCGCCAGCAACGTGGCGCGCTCTTCGGTGCCTTCACCAACACCGATGGCAGCGCCAACGCGCAAGCGACCAAGATCATCCTTGCAGGCATTGGGATATTCGGAAGACTTGAGAATGTCCTTGACGGTCATGAGTCCGCGCAACTCGAAGTTGTCGCCGATCACCAGCACACGTTCGAGGCGGTTCTTGTGCATCAGCGCCTTGGCTTCTTCGAGCGTGGCACCTTCCTTGACTGTGACCAGGCGCTCCTTCGGCGTCATGATGTTACGTACCGGCTGATCGAGATTGGTCTCGAAACGCAGATCACGGTTAGTGACAATACCCACGACCAGCCCGTTCTCCACTACCGGCAGACCGGAGAAGCGGTGGGCACGGGTTAGATTCATTACCTCACGCACCGACATGGTGGGGGGAATGGTAATCGGATCCTTGAGTACGCCCGACTCGAAGCGCTTGACCTTCGCCACTTCGGCGGCCTGGCTCTTGGCATCGAGATTTTTGTGGACTATACCGATGCCGCCTTCCTGGGCCAAAGCGATGGCCAGACGGGCTTCGGTCACTGTATCCATGGCTGCGGATACGAGGGGTAGGTTCAGCCGGATGTTGCGTGTCAGGCGGGTTGCCAGGGAAACATCGCGGGGCAGAACGGCCGAATGGGCCGGAACCAGGAGGACGTCATCGAACGTCAGCGCCTTCTGGAGGAGTTTCATGCTTTTATCCTTGTCGCCAAAAGTCTATTATACGCGGGCCGCACCATGGCGGGCAAACTGAGGGGATAAGCATGCGCGTTGCAATTGTTGCAGTTGCTTTAGGACTTGTGTCGGCAGGCGCTTTGGCGCAGGTTTATTCTTGGAAGGATGCCAACGGGCAAACGCATTACTCCGACCAACCGCCAAAAGAAAAGCCGCAGGCGGCCCGCAAGATGGAAACACGGGTCTCAGACCCGGCGGAAGCAGAAGCTCTGCGCAAGGCGCAAGCGGAGCGAGAATTAGACGGGAGGAAGAAGGACAAGCAGAGCCAGGAAGCTGCATCACAACAGAGCAAGGCCAAGCAGGAAGAGGAAGATCGAAAGAAGGGCTGCACCAAGGCCCAGGCTTATGTGAAGGCGCTGGAGAGCGGCCAGATCAGCAGCACGATTGACGATCAGGGTAAAACCGTGACCATGTCGAAGGAAATGCTAGCCAAAGAGCTTGTCGATGCCCGTCAATCAGCAGACTCCTGGTGTAAAAAGGAAAAGTAAGCTATTCGTCCCCTGCCCCACCGCCCTTTTTCATGACCTTGCCTTCGGCGGCCCGCTGTTTGCGGACTTCCTTGGGGTCGGCGATAAGGGGGCGGTAGATTTCCACCCGATCCTGTTCCCGCAGCGCGGTATCCATGCGAGCGAGTTTGCTGTAAATGCCGAACTTGCCTTTTGCCAAGTCGATTTCCGGGTATTTCCGCAATAGTCCTGACGCCTCGACGGCTTGTTGCAAAGTGCAGCCCTCCGGCATATTCAGCGGTACGACGTCCTGCCGCTCCGGTATCGCATACACCACTTCAATCTGGATGTTCTCAGCCATAGACTTGTCCTGCCTGCTTAACAAAGGATTCCACGAAGGTATTGGTAATGTGATTGAACACCGGCCCCAGCGCTTTTTCGAGCAACTTGCTGGAAAACTCGTAGTGCAGGGTAAATTCAACCTTGCAGGCCGTATCGCCCAGGGGCGTGAAACGCCAGCCGCCATCCAAGTGACGGAACGGCCCTTCCGTTAGATGAATACTCATCACGCTCGGCATGATTTTTTCATTCTCGGTGGAAAAATGCGCCTTGATGCCATGGTAATTGATGTGAATCGTGGCGGCAGTGACGTTTTCCGTGCGACAAAGTAACTCGGTGCCACCACACCAAGGCAAAAAGCGCGGGTAATCCTCAACCCGATCCACTAGTTCAAACATCTGGATTGCTGTGCGCTCGATAAGAACGGATTTTTGGACCAGGGCCACGGTGCTTTGTCGGAGTTGAGTCGGTTAGAATGCTCAATTCTACTGCGTCACCCTTTCACCGCGCATGAGCATTGTTGATAACCGCAAGGCCTTTCACGATTACTTCATCGAAGAGCGTTTCGAGGCTGGACTGGTGCTTGAAGGCTGGGAGGCAAAGTCGATCCGGGCCGGGCGCGCCCAGATCAAGGAAGCCTATGTGGTGCTCAAGGGCGAAGAGGTGTTCCTCATTGGCGCCCACATCAGCCCTCTGCTTTCGGCTTCCACCCATGTGAATCCCGACCCGGTTCGCACCCGCAAGCTGCTGCTGCATGCTCGTGAAATCCGCAAACTGATCGGCAAGGTGGAGCGGGCAGGCTTTTCCCTGGTGCCCCTGGACCTGCATTACAAAAAGGGGCGCATCAAAATTGAAATCGGCCTCGCCAAAGGCAAGAAACTGTTCGACAAGCGGGACGCCGAGAAGAAGAAGGACTGGGAACGCGAGAAAGGGCGTCTGATGCGGGATAAGGTATAGCGCTCATGGCAGCGACAGCCATCCTCTGATGATGAAATATAAATAGCGGCATACAGGCCCGCCCCCTCCCATCCTCCCCCGTCACGGGAGAGGTTGTCAATTTGCTCGCTGCGCTCGATTTAGAGCCGCAACAGCAAAACAAAAGGGGAATCACCGCGAGGTGATTCCCCTTTTCATTGGGATGCCATGCTCTGCTTTACTTGCCCTGCCCTGCCAGCTTGAGCCAGGTATCCACTACCGTATCCGGGTTCAGGGACATACTCTGGATCTTCTGCTCCATCAGCCACTCGGCCAAATCGGCATGATCGGAGGGGCCCTGACCGCAGATGCCAACGTAACGTCCGAGGCGATTACATGTGGAAATCGCCATGGAGAGCAGTTGCTTCACAGCCGGATCGCGCTCGTCGAAGGAGTGGGCCACCAGGCCGGAGTCCCGGTCCAGACCGAGGGTCAGCTGAGTCAGGTCGTTGGAGCCGATGGAGAAACCATCGAAGTACTCGAGGAACTGCTCGGCCAGTAAGGCGTTGGAGGGAATTTCGCACATCATGATGAGACGCAGGTCATTCTCGCCGCGCTTCAAACCGTTGGAGGCGAGGATTTCCACCACGCCGCGAGCCTCATCCAAGTTGCGCACAAAAGGCACCATGAGTTCGACATTGGTAAGCCCCATTTCGTTACGCACCTTCTTCATGGCGCGGCATTCCAGTTCGAAGCAGTCGCGGAAGGAGTGGGAGATATAACGTGAGGCGCCGCGGAAGCCGAGCATGGGATTCTCTTCCTCCGGCTCGTAAATTTCGCCACCGAGGAGCTTGCGGTATTCGTTGGACTTGAAGTCGGAGAGACGCACGATCACCGGCTTCGGATAGAAAGCGGCGGCAATGGTTGCCACGCCCTCTGCCAGGCGCTCGACAAAGAAGGTCTCAGGGCTGGCATAGCCACGGGAGCGGCGCTTGATTTCATCACGCAAACTGGCCGGCACCTGGTCGATTTCGAGAATCGCCTTGGGGTGAATACCAATCATGTTGTTGATGACGAACTCCAAGCGTGCCAGACCGACGCCACCATTGGGGATCTGACAGAACTCAAACGCCAACTCGGGGTTGCCAACGTTCATCATGATCTTGACCGGGATTTCCGGCAGCTCGCCCATGCTCTGGGTGCTTACTTCAAACTCCAGGGCACCGCGATAGACGTAACCGGTATCGCCTTCGGAACAAGACACGGTGGCCTGTTCGCCCTCGTGGAGGCTGGACGTCGCATTGCCGCAACCGACGATGGCGGGGATACCAAGCTCGCGGGCAATGATGGCGGCGTGACAGGTGCGGCCGCCACGATTGGTGACGATGGCAGCGGCCTTCTTCATCACCGGCTCCCAGTTGGGGTCGGTCATGTCGGTAACGAGAATGTCACCGGCATGAACACGGCCCATCTCGGAGGAATCCTTGACGATACGCACCGGGCCGACGCCAATCTTTTGGCCAATGGCGCGACCGGAGGTTGCAACCTTTCCATGCTGCTTGAGCTTGTATTTCTCGACCACACCCGTGCCTTGGGATTTCACGGTTTCGGGGCGGGCCTGAAGAATGTAGAGCTTGCCGTCACGGCCGTCCTTGCCCCACTCGATATCCATAGGACGGCCATAGTGCTTCTCGATAATCATGGCGTAGCGCGCCAATTCAAGTACGTCGGCATCCGAGAGGGAGAAGCGGTTACGCTCAGCCTCCGCCACGTCTTCGGTGCGGGTGCTCTTGCCGGCTTCCTTCTTGTCGGCAAACACCATCTTGATCATCTTCGAGCCAAGGTTGCGGCGGATCACGGAGGGCTTGCCTAGCGCCAGGGTGGGCTTGTGGACGTAGAACTCATCCGGATTTACGGCCCCCTGCACCACGGTTTCACCGAGGCCATAACTGGCAGTAATGAACACCACCTGGTCGAAGCCGGATTCGGTATCCATGGTGAACATGACGCCCGACGCACCGGTATCGGAACGCACCATGCGTTGAACACCGGCAGACAAGGCCACTTCGGCGTGGGTGAACCCCTTGTGCACCCGATAGGCAATGGCACGGTCGTTGTAGAGGGAGGCAAACACCTCCTTCATGGCATGCAGGATGTTCTCGTAACCCTGAATGTTGAGGAAGCTCTCCTGCTGGCCGGCAAAGGAGGCATCCGGCAGATCCTCGGCGGTGGCCGAGGAACGCACGGCAAACGAGGCATCGGCCCCCGATTCCTTGACCAAGCCATCGTAAAGGGTCTTGATTTCCGCCTCCAGCGCCGGCGGGAAGGGGGTGTCCACCACCCACTGGCGAACCTGGGCGCCTGTTTTGGCCAGCGCTTCCACATCATCCACATCGAGGCTGGTGAGAGCAGCATTGATACGATCTGCCAGGCCCTGGTGCGCCAGGAACTCCCGGTAGGCGTCCGCCGTGGTGGCAAAGCCGCCGGGAACACGCACACTGGTCGCGGCGAGTTGGCTAATCATTTCGCCCAGAGAGGCATTCTTGCCACCGACTTCGCCGACATCGGTCATGCGCAACTGTTCGAAGGGAATCGCGTAACGGGTCATCTTCTGTCTTCCTAGTG
>Ga0316603_10001502_pt1 | contig 12465 bp, 4 predicted proteins | sample OWC_soil_day10_n_FD_207649 | JGI IMG/M metagenome (GOLD analysis project Ga0316603, IMG submission 207649) | Wetland soil microbial communities from Old Woman Creek delta, Ohio, United States - OWC_soil_day10_noCT | ecosystem: Environmental > Terrestrial > Soil > Wetlands | place: USA: Ohio...
TAGTAGTCAATCCCGCTGACATACCGACTAGTCAAAAGGAACATGTGCATAAGAATGATTCTTGTGATAGCAAGAAAATAGCCCGTTCTCTGAGAGCTAAAGAACTGACCGGAATACATATTCCATTGATTGAAACCTTAGAAAATCGTTCTTTGGTTCGTTCTCGAGAAATGTTAGTCAAGGATCTGGTTCGTTTTAAACAGCGAATAAAGTCTTTTCTTCATTTTTATGGGATAGCCTATCCTCCTGAATTTGAAAAGTCATCTTGTCATTGGTCAAAACGCTTTCTTAAATGGTTAAAAGAGATATCCCTAAATACGCAAAATGGAAATGAAGCATTATCTCTATTGATAAGGGAAGTAGAACAACAGAGGCTTCTTTTATTAGAAGTGAATAAGAAAATTCATAACCTGGCTATTTCAGATAAATATATTAAGGAGATTGAATTAATAAGAAGTGTTCCCGGAATAGGTCTGATTACAGGACTTACTTTTCTATTGGAAATAGAAAATATAGAGCGCTTTTCTAACACGGACAAGCTAGCCTGTTTTGTAGGAATAATACCAACTTGCCATTCGAGTGGAGAAACGAGTAACAATGGAGAGATGACCTTTAGAGGGCAAAATCATTTAAAGAAAGGTCTGATTGAAAGTGCATGGGTTGCTTCAAGAATAGATCCAGCTCTGACGCATAGTTTTATTAAGCTTTGCAAAAGAATGGAACCCAATAAGGCAATAATACGAATTGCGAGAAAGTTGTTGAACAGAATATATTACACTCTAAAAAAGAAACATAAATACGAATATGGAATGGTTAAATAATAATACCCATATAAAATCTATATAAAGAGTGACCGCTAGCCACTTCTTGCAGCTTTGCCTGCTTTGGCAGATTGCGGCCTCTTTTCCTATTGAACTGAAAAGGATTATGTAGAAACTGGAAAAATCAGTTAGAACTACTTATAGAAGGTTGTTTTATATAGGAATTTACTAATTATTGTTGAGACTAGAAAAACATGCATAATAGGTTTTCCTAGCCATATAGCGATATCTGTAACATAAAAAGAGGGGAAAAATCAGACAGACCATCCCCTCAAAATGGTGTTACAGCGTAACGCAGGAAGTTTATTGCTGACAAGTTGCTCCTCAGCAGAGCTTGTTTCCTCTTCAACTTCCTGATTACAAAGCTAATAAAAAGTATAATAAATATTAATAATACTCTTATAATTTGGATTACAACATAGAAGCAGTGGCAGCAAAATATTACTTTTTTCGATTCTGAAAATAAAAATTTGATAATTCCGCAAAATGCAGAATTTTAAAATTTTAATTTCTGGGAAGCCAAAAAGTTCTTTTTTCCTGCCACTGCTGCCACCTAACTGTTTTATTTCAGAAGTTATTCTTTCTATATTTATTGATAATTGGTTATTGATATTTATGTATTAATAGAGAGCGTGTTGAATTGATGTTATCCTATTATATAAAACAGATAATAATATAAAGATTATATTATTATGTCTTATTCTTGACTTTAAAAATTAAAATGTCCAATATGCAACTTTCATAAAGATAGGAAAATGTATATTAATATATTGTTTATCAGTAAATTAATATAATTATGAAATGTCCAATAAATTCTATTGTTATATAAATTATTTTGTTTTAATTTGCGTTCGTAAATCCAGAATTAATACTAAAACATAAATTTACATGAATACACTACCAATTAAATTATTTTTATGCTACCCCCTTATTCTTATTATTACTGTTGTTCAGCTCTTGCTTAAAAATGAATACATAAAATTAACTCTGTAAAAATGAAAATCATTTCACTTCTTTTATTCGGACTTATGTTCTTAGTCAAGACGTCGTCATTATCTGCTCAGAATATATTATGCAAGGAATATAATATGTTCCGCGGTGAAGATGTAATAACCAAACAACAGGTTAAGTATAAACACCCCGGTAGAGCTGGAGCAAATGTACTCTGGGATTTTAGTAAGCAAGAAGCAATCAATGAAAAATACAAGTTATCTTATATTCAATCTGAAGCAGATTCTGATGTGACCGGTTGTGAACATAACACACTTTATCATTATCTGTTAAGAAACGATTCACTCTATTCCTTAGGTTACGAAAACCCTACAACAATAATAAATAATTGGAAGCCGGAACTGCTTATGACTTTTCCTTTCTCTTATCAGAAAAGAATTGAAGGTTATTTTTATGGCACAGGTAATTATTGTCGCCGTCTTGATCTTACCTCACAAGGAAAAACAGTAACATGGGGAGATGCTTATGGTATGATAATCCTTCCCAATGGAGATACATTGCAGCATGTATTACGGGTACGCTCTCTAAAAAAAATAGCAGAAAAAATGGTGTCTTTCATTCAAAAGGATTCAATTATTAAACCGGTTGTTAATATTGATAGTATTAATTATCATTTAAACAATGACAGCGTGTATATGCAGGTAGAGACTTACAGATGGTATGCTGACGGATATCGCTATCCTGTTTTTGAAACGGTTGAAAGCATTACATTTAAAAATCAGACACCTTTTAAACATTTCAATACGGCTTTCTTTTATTCCCCGAATAAACACAGCTACCTGAATGATGACCCCGACAACCTAGCTAAACTGGACGAAATAGAGAATGAGAATAAAAAGAGTAAGAACTCTTCAGAAGGAAGCAATAGCAATTCTTCTGGGAATAATCCCAATAAAGAATTAACCAATTACAATGTTCACATAGATAAAGAAAGTAACCGTATTTCTATCGAATATGATCTTACCCAACAAGCTGATGTAACAATATCCTTGTACGATATGCAAGGGAGATTATTGGTAAATTATCCTAAAACGAATCATCCGGAAGGATTTTATCAGGAGGCTATAGCTTTGGATGGTTTTCAACTAGGTGAGTACTTGCTTCGAATTGTGGTTAATGATAAAGTTTATGGAGAAAAAATAGTAAATCAATTATGAAAAAAATATTATTAAATACATTTTTATTCTTACAGTTTGCCATTTGTGCGAAAAGTATAAATATTACTAAACAAGCAGATCCAGTTCCTGTCTCTCCTAATGCATCATCATTAGGAATATTTGGTGCAATTCCTGTAGGGCATTATACTGGTATCCCTGATATCTCTATTCCTATATATGAAATAAATTTAGACGGAAAAAAAATTCCAATTAGTCTTTCATACCATGCTTCTGGTATCAGAGTTAATCAAGAGGCCAGTTGGGTCGGACTTGGATGGGCTCTAAATGCTTGTGGCATGATTTCAAGGCAAGTTCAAGATGGTATTGATTTTGGTCCAGCTATGAGTTATGATACTCGAACTGGTTATTATTATGCTCCTCGTCTTTCAACTTACTTTGGCTACAATGATGATTATACTAAGGTTACAGACATAAGTGCTTTTGCAGATGATATGGAAACAACAGATACAGAACCTGATTTGTATACTTTTAATTTTGGTTCACATTCAGGAGTAATGATGACTGGTAGAGAGAATAGTGAAGGCAATTCTTCATCTGTAGCTCAGGGAGTAATACGTCAACCTAAAGAATTTCTGAATATAAAATATTTGATTGATGAAGATAAATGGGTAGCTTATGATGGAGACGGCTATTCATATTACTTTAGTTCAAAAGAAAAAACTACAAATTATTCTCAGTCTATAAAAAATACTCAATCAAAGGCTTCCGAATATATTAGAAGTGAATCTTTAAATCGATCTTTTGTTTCTGTGCAGTCTGATTGGCCTATATCTCCAGCTACGTCTTCATGGCTACTTGATTCCATAAAGTCTCCATTGAATAATAAAATTGCATTTTCATATAAATATGAAGAAATAGAAACTCCGATTTCATATTTGGAAAATATGGTATTATCATTAGGAGGTATTGGCGATGGTAAAAATACTCCCAATTGCGACCCAGGTATTACGCATGGTTATTTCTATTCAATAATAAAACAAGCAGTACTAAATAAAATAACGTTTAATGATGGCGAAATTTTATTTAAAACATCTGATAGGTATGACTTGAGAAGCACTAAAGAGTCTGGATATCCTGATTTTGCACAGAAATTGGAAACCATTACAGTAAAAAATGGTTTAGGGGAGGGTGTAAAAAATATAAGTTTTTCGTATAAATATTTAGGGAATGAGGAAAGTAACTATACATGTCGTTTATTATTAAATAGTATTCAGATAAATAATCAGTCTCCTTATTTGTTCGAGTACAACATGGGGGAGCTACCTGCTAAACATTCACTTAATACAGATTATTGGGGATATTATAATGGTCCTCAGGGAATAACTCACAAACAGCCAATGTATTATTTGAATGCATCACCTTCTATTGCTTTAGATTATGCTGAAGCTTTCTATCCAGAAACGAGTAGAAAATATGTTGAGGGAAGGAATAAAACACCTAATATTAATTATTTGATGTATGGTATGTTAACTACAATACAATATCCAACAAAAGGTAAAACGTATTTTACTTATGAATCGAATGATTTTAATGATTCAAATAATTTTAATTTAGTAGAGCGCTTGTATACCGAAAAAGAAGTAGCGCGCCTTTCTTTTTTACTCAATTCAGAAGAAGATATTATCGATCCAAATCCCAATAGTGAACGTGATGCAAAAGAGCTTTATAGTAATGATTTTGAAATAAATACTTTTGTACATCAGAATGTTTTAAGATTATCTTATTCAAAAACGTATAGTTCTAACCAATCTAGTTATGACAACGTTAATATATTATTTAGAATAGAAAGAAAAAACTCAAATGGAGAATATGAATCAGTTCCAATTGGACTAGATGATAATGCTGTATTTAAAACGTTTGGACTGAATCCAATTGGGGATAATAATTTAGATATATTGTTGAAACCACTTTCTAAAGGGATATATCGGTTTGTATTAACAAAGAACCCTGGCTTAAATTATTATTGTTTAAATCTATCATTTAATTGTTTTTTGTATAATGTTGATGAGAATGGAAATATGCAGGGAGGAGGAATAAGGATTAAAGAGATTAAAAATCTTTTAAATGATAAGGCTGAAATTAAAACTTATAAATATACCATGGGTGATAACACATCATCAGGGCTATTAATGACAAAACCTTTATATCATAAAATTGTAATAGAACCAGTGCCAGGCTCATTATATTATTGGTTATATGCAACTTCAGACTCATATAGTCCTAATAGTTTTTCTGCTCAAGGAGCACCTGTTGGCTACTCATATGTAGAGGAACTTAATGGCATTGATAAAAGTCAGGGATTTACTTCTTATGATTTCTTTAATGATACAGATTATGTTCAATATATAAAAGATCGGGCAGTTAATAAGTTTCCTGTTTATCCGTCGTTAAATAATGGGCTAATAAGTAAAATATCTGTTTTCGACTCAAATGGTTCATGCTTAAGTGCAACTACTTATGAATATTCAATGAAAAAGAATTCTGAAATTCAGGGAATAAAAAGATATATAGTTCCGATTAAGCCTACTGAATTCAACATATTAGGAGGAAAAACTGGGCAATTTAAGTTGTACTCTCAAAAATCAGAATTATGGAGTTTAGACAAAGAAACAAGTATTGAGTATTCTAATACAGGTAATCTGAAAAAAGAAAAATTGTTGACGTATGATTCTGTTTATCATGTAAATAATGAAGTTCAAACGACTATGTCTAATGGTAAAACGTTAACAATGAAATATAAATATCCATTTGATTTTCATGATAATATAAGTAATAAGATGTTTAATTCAAATATGTTGGAAGTCCCTGTTGAGGAAATAACATTGAAAGATTCCAAAGTGATAAGTGCAAATAAAGTTATCTATACAGACTCTTTGGGATTATTAGCTCCCAAGCAATATTTTTCTTTTGCCGGAAAAAACATAGATTTAAATAATTACACTAAATATTATCAATTAGAAAGTTCACTTGGATATTATTCTTCTAATGGCAAGTTGGGGTATAAGGTAGGAATAGATAACATTCCTGTGGTCTATCTTTGGGGATACAATAATTTATATCCTGTAGCTAAGATTGAAGGATTGACTTATGAAAAAGTAATGTCTATTCTAAAAGAATCATATATAAAAGCACTGTCATTAAATAATTCAATAACTTTAAGTAATGGTTCATATATACGATCTTTATTGTCTCCTCTAGGCGCTCAGGTGACTTCTTATACTTACAGACCTTTGGTTGGCGTATTAACAAATACCCAACCTAATGGTGTGACATTTTATTATGATTATGATTCTTCTGGACGTTTGAAACAAACTTATACTTTAGATAACAGTACACGAAAAATCTTACAACACTATGAGTATCAATACAAAAAATAGGTATTTGACTGTTATAACAAAATTCTTTTTTTTATTTAAAAATAAATTCAATAATATGAAATTGAACCGGGTATCTAATTTTTTGATTATTCTTTTTATTTTACTTTTACCAACTAAAGTGTTCGCAACATTGATAAAGAATATTGGAACAAAAAGTTCAAATTTTTATTTTTCTGATCTAGTTGTAACTTCAACACCTAAATCTTCTTATGAATACACTATAACAATAACTCAATTTATGCAAATTGAACTTTCTGCCAGTATAACTCCTAATTCCTCTGATGATTTAGAAGATCTTGGCTTAGGGTTGAGTATATATGGTGATGGTGGGAGTTATTATAATTCATATGATTTAAATGAAAGGATATTTAATTCAACTTTAAAAACAAATTTCTTACCACCAGGTACATATACAATAAGTTCAGATTCTTATGGAAGCGCAGAAGATTTTAAAATTTCAATAACAGGAACTCTTCAAGGTGATATCTTTGATGGAGCAATTCCATTAGGTAACTTCTCTGGGAAGTTTTCTTGTTCTAATACTCAAAATACATCAGGTTTTGCTAATAATTATGGATTGACAACTAATGATGTTTATTATGAATTTACATTGAATAAAACAATGGACGTAACAATATCTCATTGTGGATCTGCTGTTACGGATACTTATTTGTATTTATTGGACTCAACAGGAAAACTTATTGCTTCTAATGATAATTATTCGGGTGAAGGGCAATGTTCATCTACTACGAATGCTTATCTTAAAATGTCAAATCTGTCTCCAGGCACTTACTATGTCATTTCAGAAGGAAACACTCAGAATGGTAGTGTCACAACTTCTGTTCAGGGATGTGTTCCTTTGAGCGAAGTTCTTAAAAGTGCAAACTCTTTAGGGAATTTCTCCAGTGACTTTTCCTGCTTTGATACAAAGAATACAGTAAACACTTTTGATGGTTATGGATTAAGCGCTAATGATATTTTTTATAAATTGACATTAAACCATCAAATGGATGTTACAATATCCCATTGTGGTTCAGCAGTGGCTGATACTTATCTATATTTATTAGATTCATCGGGGAAACTGATATCATCCAATGATACTTATTCGGGCGATGAGCAGTGTTCTTCTGTAACCAATGCTTATTTAAAGATGACAGACCTAGCTGCCGGAACTTATTACATTGTATCTGAAGGTAATACTCAAAATGGAAACATCACAACAACGGTGAACGGTAAAGTACCATATGCAGGCTTTGATGCAGAACAAAATCAGAATTATATTATAGAAATTACTCCAACGGTTGAATCATCGGATGCCAGAAACCTTTCATTAAATCAGTCTATCCAAAAAATTCAGTATTATGATGGGCTAGGGAGGCCTTCTCAGACCGTTCAAAGAGGGTTCTCCTTGAACAATAACGATTTGATTACACTGCAGGAATACGATAATCAGGGACGAGAAAGTAACCTTTGGCTTCCTACTCCATATTCTGCAAGTGGAAGTTATACAGATCCTGCTACAATTAAGTCTGAAGCTATTACGACAAATGTTTATAATGATAGTGTTCCATACTCATCTCCTGTTTACGAGGCTTCCCCGCTAAACAGAGTGTTACAGCAATATGGCCCCGGAGCGAACTGGCGGAGTAACGGAAAATCTGTAGAAAGTGCATTTTATACGAATGATAAAGATCTTAAGAGCTTGAAATGTGCCTATTATTATGTTACATCAGATAACAAGCTGGTAAAATCCAGTATTTATGATAATGGCCAGCTTTATGTAACCCGTACCATGGATGAAGACGGACATGAAGTTTTTGAGTTTAAAGATAAACAAGGGCAAGTAATTCTTACTCGTCAAAAGAATGGTGAAGAATACTATGATACTTACTATGTTTATGATGATTTTGGAAACAAACGTTTTGTTTTGCCTCCTTCAGCAGCTGCCGGTTTAAGTGATAACACCTATACCGGAACGGAAGAACTATTGAGGAACTTTGCATACATTTATCAGTACGATTCCAGAAACCGGTGCATCTATAAGAAATTGCCCGGTGCAGATCCTATCTATATGGTTTATGATAAAGCAGATCGTCTGATTTTTAGTCAGGATGGAGAACAACGTACACGTGAAGAATGGAGCTTTAATATTCCGGATGCATTAGGTCGTACTGTATTGACTGGTATTTGCAAGAACACATTAACTTATACGGCTGATCCATTAAAGGGTATTGTGGTAAAGAGTGATTGGACAAAGACCGCAACAGCATATAAGGGTTATAAACTTTTGCCTGAAAATTTCACATTATCCTCTCCAACAATACTGGATGTTAATTACTATGATAGTTATGATTTTATGGATCCTATAGTATCTCAATCTGTTTTTGATTCTAAATTCAAACCGGAAACAGGCACTGGTTATGGAGAACAATATACTCAAGGATATAGCGGACTATTAACAGGGAAGATTACAGCCCTGCTTGATGGCTCTGGTTATCTGTATAATGTGATGTATTACGACTATAGAGGGCGTGTGATACAAACCAAATCAACAAATCATTTAACCGGTGGATATGATAAAGACTATTTCCTTTATACATTTACAGGAAAGATAAAGAAGCATCAGCATGTGCAGAGTGCACAAGGCAAATCAACTCTTACTGAAGTCTATGAAAACTTTTATGATAATGCAGAGCGCCTGACAAAAACCACTCACTCGCTGAATGGTTCCACTCCGGTTATATTAGCCGAGAATACTTATGATGATATGGGGCGTCTTAAATCAAAAAGTCAACATGGGGGAATTGAAACTATAAATTACGCTTACAATATACGGAGTTGGTTAGACACAATTACTACTAAAAATAATCGTTTTAATGAAACCTTGTATTACAATAAATCATTCAATGGTAGTATCCCATGTTATAATGGCAATATCAGTGCGATGAACTGGATAGTGCAGAATGAGAATTATCAGCGGAGTTACAGTTTTCATTATGACGATTTGAACCGTATCACAAAAGCCTATTATCAAGATAATGAGAGTAATTCTCAGAGGAATTATTGCACCTTTTATTCGTACGATAATATGGGTAATATAAAGAGCCTGAAAAGATATGGACTTTTAAGCAAGCCCAGCACTTTTCAAGCCATTGATGACCTTACCTTGAATTACAATGGCAATCAACTTACAAGCATTGCAGATGCCGTAAACCCAGGGCCACTGTATACAGGCGCATTTAATTTTGTGGACAGCATAAGCACTAAGACTGAATATAAATATGATTCAAACGGGAACTTAATAGAAGATCTTAACAAGAAAATAGCAAAAATTCAATACAATATATTAAATTTGCCGAGTGCATTACAATTTACTCAAGGTCATACCACAGAATATTTTTATGATGCTGCTGGGATTAAACGAAGAGTAAAACAAATAACTGCAGTACCGGATATGTTTGTCTCTATGGGAACAATTCGTCCTGTTTCGAATGATTCTATAAAAACATTCACCCAAACGGATTATTGCGGTAATGTGATCTATGAAAATGGAAATCTCAGCAAAATACTTGTTGATGGTGGATATATAACAATGAATGGTACAACGCCTACTTATCATTACTATATTCAGGATCATCAGGGGAATAATCGCGTGGTATTCAATCAGAACGGGACAATTGAACAAACTAACCATTACTATCCCTTTGGAATGACATTCGGTGAAGGCATTGATAATTCTGATAACAGGTATAAGTACAATGGTAAGGAACTAGATAGGATGCATGGGTTGGACTTGTATGATTATGGTGCACGGAATTATGATGCTGCCATTGGCAGGTGGGGTGTGATTGATCCGTTGGCGGAGGAATATTATGATGTCTCACCGTATGTTTATTGTTTTAACAATCCTATTCGGGTAATTGATCCTGACGGCCGAGATGGCTGGGATGTAGTAGTTGGTTTTGTTGATGCTGTTATAGATGATGTCTCGATTAATAGTAGATCTCTAAGTAATAGTTCTACCGCAAATAATAAATCGCACTATAATGTTGGTCAAGTTATTGGACATGTATTAGCTGCAGTTATTGGAGGTGCGGAGGTTATTGATGGGGGGAAAAACATGTTAGCTGGAGGAACACTCGCTGTGGGTGGTTCGGGAACAGGAGTTGCCATTCCTGTTGGCGGTGCAATTGCGGCAGGTGGAGCAGTAGAATCTGGTCACGGAATCATGGTGATGGCAAAGGCTGTTAATAATATTAGCAAAGTCGGGAGTACAAGTGGAAATGTGCAAAATTCACCTAAAAACAGTCGTGGAATTGGTTCTAAAAATAATGCTAAAGGTGACAAGATGGGTTCTAATACGAGGGCAAACAAACAAATAGATGATGTTGCTAAGAAATACAAAATAGATAGAAAAGAATTTGGAAAACATATTGAGAGCTTAAAAAATAGAGAAGGAAGAAAAGGTGCAGACAATTATAGTTGGAAAGAACTAGAATCTTTAGCAAAAAAATATAATGATAAAAAGTAATTGATTATGATAATTAAAAGAGATAATGATGTAGATGAAATCGGATTTACATTAAGGATGTTGGATGTTCCTTGTGATGTATATGAAACATTGGTAAGAAGGTTAGAAAATAATTTCATTTTTTCTATATATAAAAAGGGCTCTTGCTTTAATATATTAATAGATATTGAAGATATTGACACCACAGATAATATTATTAATCTAGTTAATGATTTTTCATTCTTGGAAGTAGATATCTTTATTGGGATAACTTCTTCTTATGATCACGGGGGAGTGACTGTACCTGATAATGTGTTGGAAATTATCAAAAAGATAAAAGGTGATCTAAATTTTTCATATGTAAATTGCTGATTATGAATATGTTTTTCAACCGATATTTTTTTATAAAAAAAGAAAAGTAAAATTATTATTTTAGAATACAAAAAAGCGTTCTTATTTCTGTCGTCATCAAACTTATAAAAATAAGAACACTTTTATTGCTGTTTCCTGTTAAAAATAAGTATTTGATGTGGAATGAATAAGAAAAGATATTTGGTTTTGGTTAAAACCAATATCTCGTAGGGAAGCTGACAATGCAATTAACTAAAAATCCCTATATAAATCTTATTAAATGAAAGATTTGCTGGCAATATCGATAGTTCTATATGAATAGGTTAGAGCAAATTACTTCACAAATATGGCGATAGTTGCAAATTAAACTATACCTTTGTCCCCTGAAATTACAAAAAAACATAGTATGACTTATCATCATTTATCTGTTTTGGTTCATCGCCAGGCCGAAAAATATGGCGACCGTGAGGCCCTGAAATACCGGGATTATGATAAGGGACAATGGATTCCTATTACATGGAATCAGTTCTCTGAAACGGTTCAAGTTGCAGCTAATGCAATGGTTGAGATGGGGATAGCCGAACAGGAAAATATCGGTGTGTTCTCTCAGAATAAACCGGAATGTTTATATACAGATTTTGCAGCTTTTGCCAATCGTGCTGTTACTATTCCGTTATATGCAACCAGTTCTCCTTCACAAGCACAGTATATTGTGAATGATGCTGGAATTCGTTTTTTGTTTGTTGGTGAACAATTTCAATATGATGCAGCATTCACCGTTCTTCCTTTATGCGCTTCTTTGGAACGTCTTATTATCTTCGACCGTGCGGTTGTGAAGGATAAACAGGATACTACTTCTATTTACTTTGATGAATTCCTGAAGTTAGGAGAAGCCAAACAGCACGCTGCTGTTGTAGAAGAACGTTCTTCGAGAGCTAGTTTCGATGATTTGGCAAATATTCTTTATACATCCGGAACAACGGGCGAACCTAAGGGTGTGATGATTCATCATTCCTGCTATAAAGAGCAGATGAGAACTCATGATATTCGTCTGGTTACTATGACCGATCAGGATGTTTCTATGAACTTTTTACCTCTTACTCATATTTTTGAAAAAACATGGGCGTATTATTGTATTCATAAGGGAGTTTTGACTTGCATAAACTTACGCCCAAATGACATACAAAAAACGATTAAGGAAATCCGACCTACATTGA
>Ga0316603_10001505_pt1 | contig 12459 bp, 10 predicted proteins | sample OWC_soil_day10_n_FD_207649 | JGI IMG/M metagenome (GOLD analysis project Ga0316603, IMG submission 207649) | Wetland soil microbial communities from Old Woman Creek delta, Ohio, United States - OWC_soil_day10_noCT | ecosystem: Environmental > Terrestrial > Soil > Wetlands | place: USA: Ohio...
AGGCTCGACGAGGCGACGGCCATCGTCGCGGCGATGCACGACACCTGCCGGGCCGAGTTGTCGGCGTCGGTCGACCCCTCGCCGGACATCACGGCGGCGCCGGTCAAGGGCCGCGGCAAGGTGCTCAGGAAGAGCCTGCAGAAGAAGCTGACGATGGCGCTCGCCGGATTGCCGCACGGGGTCATCAAGATGAGCGCCGACATCCCGGGGCTCGTCGAGACGTCCACGAACCTCGGCGTCATCACGACCGGCAAGAAGGAGATCGCCGTCTCCACGAGCCAGCGCAGTTCGGTGGCGTCGGAAATCGTCGAGATCGCCCAGGGCGTCCGCGCCATCTTCGAACTCGCGGGCGCGACGGTGACCGGCTCGGACGGCTACCCCGGCTGGAAGCCGAACCTTGATTCGCCGATCCTGAAGACCGCCATCGCGACCTACAAAGAGCTGTACGGCAGGGAGCCCGAGGTGAAAGCCGTCCACGCGGGCCTCGAGTGCGGCATCATCGGCGAGAAGTACCCGGGCATGGACATGGTGTCGTTCGGGCCGACGCTCGAGGGCGTGCACTCTCCTGACGAGAAGATCTACATCGACACGGTCGAGAAGTACTGGGATTTCCTGCTGGCAGTGCTCAAGAACGTGAAATAGCCGGGACTCGGGATTCGGGGTTCGGGATTCGGGATTCGGGATTCGACGACCCGGGGACGGGGGTGGGTTGGCTGACGCCAGCTCACCCCCGTGGTGTTTCGAGAGACGGAGCCGGGTCTCTGGGCCGGATGTTCTCTCGAAGCCGGATTCGAGGGTCCCGCGCCGAATGACTCGCGGCCGGACGGAGCATCCCGTGACCACTCCGATCCCCGAATCCCGAATCCCGAACCCCGAATCCCGAGCGTCTACTGCCCGCCGGCGAAGAACGAGAGGCCGTGGAGGATCGACGCGGCAATCGACAGCACCGTCACGAGGACGCACCCGACCGCCAGCGCGAGGTGATCCATCCGCTCCGGCGTGAGCGGGTCCAGGATCTTCGCCATCAGCCAGCCCCCGGCGAACCCGCCCGCGTGCGCCCAGTTGTCGATGCCGGGCATGATCAGTCCGAAGACGCCGAGCATGAGCGCGTACTGCAGGCCCTCGCGCCTGGCCATGCTGCTGCCGGACCGCTGGCCGTACAGCACCATGGCGCCCAGCAGCCCGAAGATCGGCGCCGACGCCCCGACCGTGAATCCGGCGCCGCCGAGAATGGGGATTCCGCGGAAGAACACCCACGCGATCGAGCTCGCGGCGAACCCGGTCACGCCGGCGACGGTGTAGATGATGACCATCCGGCCGGGACCGAAGAGCTCGGCGCACACGGGACCGAGTTGCCTCACCCACATCATGTTGAACAGGATGTGCAGGATGCCGCTGTGCAGCCAGCCGGCGCTCAGCACCGTCCACCACCGGTCGTACTGGAAGACCGGCATCCCGCCGCTGGCGCCGAACAGGAACAGGCTCGTGGTGCTGGGCGCGAGGAACGAGAACAGGCTGTTCATCCGGATGCCGCTGCCCGACATCAGCAGCATGGCGACGTAGAGTCCCGTGGAGCCCCACATGATCAGCGGCACGAAGCCGAGGTCGTTGCCGAGGCGCCGCAGCACGGGGCCGAAGCCCCACAGCCCGGGATTCCTGCGCCCGCAGTTGTAGCAGGTCTCGTCGTTGACGCCCACCAGGCGCCCGCACGACGAGCAGACCACCGAGCCTGTCGTCTGTCGTCCGAACATGGGACCTCGCTCGGGGATTATACTGCGCCGAGCCGGGGCCGCCGCCCCGCTCACGGAGGCTCATCATGCGCCGCGTCGTCATTGTCGCTGCTCTCACCGCCGGCGTCCTGGCCGTCGGCTCCCCGCTCCACTCCGTGGCCCCCTATGACGCCGCGTTCACCGGCGACACCATGCGCGTGGACTACTTCCAGACGGGCGGCCGCGGCGTCAACGCCGTCGCGCTGGACCGCATCCTCGATGACGGCCCGTGGCCCGGCAGCCGGACGAACCTGGTCGACGAGACGAACCTGGGCAAGTACCTCTTCGAAGTGATCGACCGCACCACGAACCGGGTGATCTACTCCCGCGGGTTCGCGAGCCTCTACGGGGAATGGGAGACCACGCCGGAAGCCACGAAGATCCACCGGACCTTTTCCGGCACGCTCCGGTTCCCCTGGCCGAAACAGGCCGTGCAGGTCGTGCTGAAGCAGCGCGACCGGCTGAACGCGTTCCACGAGCACTGGTCCGCCATCATCGATCCGGCGTCACGGCAGGTGAACCGGGCTCGGCTGGCGCCGGCAGGCAAGGCGTGGACGCTGTGGGAGAGCGGCCCGCCCGACTCGAAGGTCGACTTGCTGCTCGTCGGCGACGGATACGCCGAGGCCGACACGGCGAAGTTCCAGGCTGACGCGAAGCGGTTGGTGGACCGCATGTTCGCGCTGGAGCCGTACAAGAGCCGGCGCGGCGACTTCAACGTGCGGGCGATCGCCGTGCCAGCCGCAGTAAGCGGCGTGCACAATCCCAGGACCGGCGAGATGCGCCGGACACGCGTGGGCACCGAGTACAACGTCTTCGACAGCGAGCGCTACGCCCTCGCCCTCGACAACCGCGGCTGGCGCGACGTGGCCTCTTCCGTTCCGTACGACGCCGTGGAGATCCTCATCAACAGTCGCTACTACGGCGGGGGCGGCATCTTCAACGACCACGCGGCCGTCGCCGTCGACAGCGGATCGGCCGACTACATCTTCGCGCACGAGTTCGGCCACCACTTCGCAGGCCTCGGCGACGAGTACTACACATCGGACGTCGCGTACGAGACTGGCGCGGCCGAGAAAGTGGAACCGTGGGAGCCGAACGTGACGGCGCTCCACGACCCGGCGGCGTTGAAGTGGAAAGACCTCGTCGAACCGGGCACGCCGCTGCCGACGCCGTGGGACAAGGAGGCCTACGAAAAACGCTCGGCGGAAGTCCAGGCCGAGCGTCGGCGCCTCCGTGCGACGGGGGCGCCCGAATCGGCGATGGACGCGCTCTTTGCCTCGCAGAAGGCCTGGGAAACGAGGTTCCTGTCCTCGATGGCCCACTCCGGCAAGGTCGGGGCGTTCGAAGGCGCGTCGTACGAGCCGAAGGGCCTCTACCGCCCCGAGGCCGACTGCATCATGTTCACCCGCGACGAGGTGGGGTTCTGCCGCGTGTGCCGGCGGGCGATCGAGCGGGTCATCGCTCTGCACACCGGAAGGGCTCAGTAGTCACAAGGCCAGTAGCCAGTAGGAGTTGGACACCGGTCGGAGAGGTTGTCTTTCGACTGAATGCTGACTACTGGCTACTGACTACTCTTTCGCCTTCGGCCTCATGTTGGCCGGCAGCACGCGCTTGCGTACGCGGATCGACTTGGGCGTCACCTCGACGAGCTCGTCGTCGTTGATGAACTCGATGGCCTGCTCGAGGCCCAGCACGCGCGGCGGCACGAGCCGGATGGCCTCGTCGGCCGTCGACGCCCGCATGTTGGTCTGCTTCTTTTCCTTCGTCACGTTGACGTCGAGGTCGTTCGCGCGGGCGTTCTCGCCCACGATGAAGCCCTCGTAGACCGCCGTGCCCGGGCTGATGAAGATCTCGCCCCGCTCCTGGAGGTTGTAGATCGCGTAGGCGGTGCTCACGCCCGCCCGGTCGGCGACCAGCGCCCCGGTGGCGCGGGAGGGAATCGGGCCGAACCACGGCTGCCACTCGTGGAAGAGGTGGTTCATGATCCCGGTGCCGCGCGTGTCGGTCAGGAACTGCGAGCGGAACCCGATCAGGCCGCGCGTGGGGATCTCGAACTCGAGGCGGACCCGCCCGCTGCCGTGGTTGACCATCTTCGTCATCGTGCCGCGGCGCCCCCCGACCTGGGCGATGACCACGCCCTGGTAGTCCTCGGGCACGTCGATCATGAGGGTCTCGACCGGCTCGACCACCCGTCCGTTCACCTCGCGGGTCACGATCTCGGGACGCGACACCTGCAGCTCGTAGCCCTCGCGCCGCATCATCTCGATCAGGATCGACAGCTGCAGCTCGCCGCGGCCGATCACGCGCACCTGCTCGGGCGAGTCGGTCTCCTCGAGGCGGATGGACACGTTGCCGAGCAGTTCCCTGTCGAGCCGGTCGCGGAGTTGGCGCGACGTGACGTACGAGCCGTCGCGGCCGGCCATCGGCGAGGTGTTGACGCCGAAGATCATCGACACGGTCGGCTCGTCGATGGCCAGCGGCGGCAGCGGGTCCGGATGCTCGGCGTCGGTAATGGTCTCGCCGATCGTGATGTCCGCGATCCCGGCGACGCAGACGATGTCACCGGCCGCCGCCTCCTCCACCTCGATGCGCTTGAGGCCGTCGAACGCGAACAGCTTCGTCACGCGCGTGGGCTGCAGGACGCCGTCCACCTTGCTGATGGCCACCTGGTCCCCGAGGCGCACCCGGCCGTTGAAGACGCGGCACACGGCGATGCGGCCCACGTAGTCGCTCGAGTCGAGGTTCGCGACGAACATCTGCAGGGGGGCGCCGGGGTCGCCGGCTGGCGGCGGCACGTGGGAGACGACGGCGTCGAACAGCGGCCTGAGGTCCGGCGACGGCGCCTCGAGGTCCCTCGTCGACGTGCCCGCTTTGGCGTTCGTGTACAGAACCGGGAAGTCCAGCTGCTCCTCGGTCGCGTCGAGGTCGATGAACAGGTCGTACACCTCGTTCAGCACTTCCCTGGGCCGGGCATCCTGGCGGTCGATCTTGTTGATGACCACAATCGGCGGGAGCCGGCGCTCGAGGGCCTTGCGCAGGACGTAGCGCGTCTGCGGCAGCGGCCCTTCGGAGGCGTCCACGAGCAGGAGCACGCCGTCCACCATCGAGAGGGTCCGCTCGACCTCGCCGCCGAAATCGGCGTGCCCGGGCGTGTCGACGATGTTGATGAGCACGCCGCCGTAGTGCACGGCCGTGTTCTTGGCCATGATCGTGATGCCGCGCTCGCGCTCGAGGTCGATGTTGTCCATCGCGCGCTCGGCCACGCGCTCGTTCGCGCGGAACGTGCCGCTCTGGAACAGCAGTGCGTCCACGAGCGTCGTCTTGCCGTGGTCGACGTGCGCGACGATCGCGATGTTGCGGCGGGCGGGGTTGGCCACGGTCGGCCGGGCACTCCGGTGTTCGGGCATCTTGTGAGTATACCGGCTGTCGGCAGCCGCCCGCCTGCCTTCGTGTAGACTGGGGCAGATGAGCGATCGCACGTTCGCGCGCACCGTCCTGGTGACCGGCGCGTCCGCCGGCATCGGCAAGGCCATCGCCGAGGTCTTCGCGAGCGAGGGCTTCGACCTCGTGCTCACCGCGCGGCGGAAGGACCGCCTCGACGCGCTCGCCGCGGCGCTCCGCGAGCGCTTCGGCCGGACGGTCACCACGATCGCCGACGACCTGGCCGATCCCGCGGCGCCCGGGCGCATCGTCGAGGCCGTCACGAAGGCCGGCATCACCGTCGACGCCCTGGTCAACAACGCCGGCTACGGCGTCCCAGGCGGGTTCACGGCGACCACGTGGGCGCAACAGCGCGACATGCTGCAGGTGATGGTGATGGCGCTGGCCGAGCTGACCCATCGCCTGCTTCCCGGCATGATCGCGCGGCGCTACGGCCGCATCATCAACGTCGCGTCGGTCGCGGGCCTCGTGCCGCAAGCGGCCGGTCACCCCCTCTACGGCGCGAGCAAGTCGCTCGTCATCCAGTTCTCCCAGTCGATCGCCCTCGAGGGCCTGCCTCACAACGTCTACACGACGGCGCTCTGCCCGGGGTTCACCTACAGCGAGTTCCACGACGTCAACGGGATGCGCGAGCAGGTCAGCAGGCTGCCGTCGTGGATGTGGATGGACGCGGCCACCGTGGCGCGCCAGGCGTTCGACGCCGTCATGGCCGGCCGGATCATCTGCGTGAACGGGCGCGTGAACCGCGCGATGGTGCTGCTCGCCCGCTACCTGCCGCAATGGCTCGTCCTGGCCGTCGTCAAGCGGGTGTCGAGCACTTACCGGAAGCTGTGACCGGCTGATCCCGTGGCCCTGATCTTCTCCGCCGCGCTTCTCGCCAGCCTGCTGGCGCTCCTGCTGTGGGAGCGGCGCGCGCGCGATGCGGCGCTGGCGGCCATCCCGATCCGCATTCACGTCAACGGCACGCGGGGAAAATCCACGGTCACGCGGCTGATCGCCGGCGCCCTTCGGGAGGCGGGCATCCGCACCGTCGCCAAGACCACCGGGACCGCGCCCCGGCTCATTCTGCCGGACGGCAGCGAGCGGCCCGTGCGGCGCCGCGCGCCCGCCAGCATCCGCGAACAGCTCTGGCTGCTGCGGGAGGCGCGCCGGCTCCAGGCGCGGGCCGTCGTCATCGAGTGCATGGCCGTCGATCCGGACCTCCAGGCGGTCTGTGAAGGCCAGATGATACGGTCGACCATCGGCGTCATCACGAACGCCCGTCTCGATCACGGCGAGGTGATGGGCACGGCGGTGAACGAGGTGGCGCGTGCGCTCGGTTCGACCGTGCCGCGCGACGGCGTCGTGGTCATCGGGCCGACCGACGGCGCGCGCACGCTGGCTGGCATCGCGGGATCGCGCGGCAGCCGCGTCGTCTCTGCCCGCGCGGACGACGCGGGCGACGGGCGCTGGGCCTCACGCCCGTGGATGGCGGAGGACGCCGGCGTCGCCCTCGCCGTCACCCGCGAGCTCGGCGTCCCGGATGACGTCGCCCGCCGGGGGATGCTGGCGGCGGGGCCCGATCCAGGCGCGCTCCGGGCCGGTCGTCTCGAGGTGGCAGGACGGCGTGTCGACTGGATCGACGCCTCGGCTGCGAACGACCCGCAATCGCTCGGCCTGCTCCTCGGCGCCAGACCGCGCGACGCGCTGTTCGTGTTCAACCACCGCGCCGACCGGCCCGCGCGGTTGGGGCAGTTCGGCCAGGCCGCTCCCTGGTCGCGGGCCGGCGATGCCGTCATCGTCACCGGCGACCGGCCGGACTGGTCCACGTGGCGCCGGCTGCGGGCGCACCTGTCCGGTGGACGCGTCTCGTTCACGCCATTGCAGGCGATCGCGGCAGAACTGCGCTGCCGCCTGGCGGCCCCTTCGACGCCGACGGTCATCGTGTACTGCGGCAACAGCAAAGGCATCCGCGTCGACGCGATCGTCGCGGCGCTGCAGCGGGCGTGACATGGTGGAACTTGCCCTCGGCCTCGGGATCGTGCTGAACCTGCTGTTCACGGAGGTGCTGGGGATCTGGTCGGGCGGCCTGGTGGTTCCCGGCTACCTTGCGCTCCACCTCACCCAGCCGGCGCGGCTGCTCGCGACCATCGCGGTCGGCGGACTGACGTTTGCGGCCGTGCGGTACGGCTTCATGCGGCTGGTCGTGCTGTACGGGCGACGGCGCTTCGGCGTCGTCATCCTGACGGGCTTCGTCCTCCACGGGATCTACACGCTCGCGCTCTCGTCGGCGCCGGCCCCAGCCGACCTTCGCGTCGTCGGCTACATCGTCCCCGGACTCATCGCGAACACCTCGCTGTCACAGGGGTTCTGGGCCACCGTCGGCACGACGCTGACGCTGGCCGTGATGGTGCGCCTGCTCCTGGCGGCAATCGCGCCGCTGCTGGCGTAGCCGGCCATGATGCCTGCAGGGCGCGGACTGGTTCGTCTGCCTCGATGGATCCCGGTGGCAGCCGGCCTGCTGCTGACGGCCGGCCTGGCGGTCGCCGCAATGGGCGCCGGCGTGTGGCCGGGCTGGCTGGCGCCGCTTCCCCCGGCGGTGTCCGGCGACGTCGAGCAGGCGGCTTCGTCGGCCGAGGCACGGTGGCGGAACGGCGTCGCCGCCATCGCGGCCGCGAGAGGCGTCGCTGCAGACGAGGCGCTCATCGGCAGCGAGATGGGCCCGCTTGTCACAACCCTGGGCGACCTCGAAGCCAAGCGCGTCGCGGCGTCCCCCGCCTGGCCCCGCGCGCTCGTCCGCGAGTTCCACCGCGCCGGGCTCCGCCGGGGTGATGTCGTCGCCGCGTCGTTCTCAGGGTCCTTCCCGGCCCTCAACCTCGCCGTGATGTGCGCGTCACAGGCGATGGGTCTCGACCTTGTCGCCGTGTCATCGGTCACGGCGTCGTCATGGGGCGCCACGGACCCGGGCTTCACGTGGCCGGAGATCGAAGCGCGGTTCGCCGAGGGCGGCCTCGCGCGGCGCGCGACGGTGGCCGTGTCGGCGGGCGGAGACGGGGACCGCGCCCTCGATCTCGACGACGAGGGGCGATCGCTGGCCCGGGACATCGCCGCGCGAACTGCCCGCCAGCTCCAGGCGAGGCTGATCGAGCCCGCCGACTTCGAAGCGTCGGTCCGCGCAAGGCTGGACGCCTTCGACGTGGCGCGCGCGGGCCGGCCCATCGCGGCGTTCGTCAACGTCGGCGGCACGGAAGCGGCACTCGGCCACTCGACGGCCATTCTCATGCTGCAAAACGGCTGGCTCGGCTCCCTGCCGTTCGACTCCTCGCCCAGGAGGGGTCTCGTCGCTCGCATGGTGGAACAGCGCGTCCCGGTGCTGCACATCCTGAACGTCCGCGACCTCGCGGTGCGGTGGGGCCTGCTGTGACGCCGCGCGCCCCGTGGTGGCTCGGGGCCCTCGCGTCCGCCGTCCTGGCCGCCGCCGGCCCCGCTGCTCAAGAGCCCTACACGACAGGCCGGACGTATTACGGCCGCAACGCGTACGTCGAGTTCCGCGCCGGCGACCTGCCCATCATCATCAGCGCGCCCCACGGAGGGTCTCTGCAGCCCGGCGAGATCCCGGACCGTACGTCTGGCACGACCGTGACGGACGTGGCAACCGAGGACCTCGCACGGGCGGTGGCGGCTGCTCTACAGCGGCTCGAAGGTTGCGAGCCGTTCCTCGTGATCTGCCGCCTGAAGCGGATCAAGGTCGACGTCAATCGCGATGTTCTCGAAGGCGCGCGAGGCAACGCTCACGCCGTTCAGGCCTGGGCCGAGTACCACGGATTCCTGGATGCGGCGCGCGCGATGGCGGCGGACCGGTTCGGCCGGGCCCTGGCCGTCGATCTGCACGGACACGGCCACGCCAAGCCGCGAATCGAGATCGGGTATCTCCTCGGTGCCGACGACCTGAATCGTCCCGACCTGGAACTCGACGACCCGGCGCTGGCCCGGGGCAGCAGCATCCGGACGCTCGCCGCGGAGAGCGGCGTCCGGTTCTCGGCCCTGGTCCGGGGCCCGGCCAGCCTCGGAGGCCTGCTCGAACGGGCCGGCTACGCGTCGGTCCCGAGTCCCGAGACACCGGAGCCTGGAACAGACCCGTTCTTCGGAGGCGGCTACACGGCGCGCCGGCACGGATCTGCAGACGGCGGGCCGGTCAGCGCCGTGCAGCTCGAAACGCCCTATCCCGGTCTCCGCGACACGCCGGCTGCCCGCTCGCGATTCGCCTCGGCGCTCGCCGATGCGCTGGTCACCTACGCGCGGACGCACCTGCGTCCCGAGTCTCCGCGGGCGCCGATCGCTCGTCGAGCTTCAGCACGGCCTCCAGCCACCACCGGGGCTTGTGGCGGATGAGCGTGGGCACGCCGGCGAGCGGGCCATCGGTCGCGTACTCGAGTTCGAAGGTCGTCCGGGAACCGGTACTGCGATTCCGGGTCCCGAACTCGGCGCGGACGGTGGGGCCGCGGGACGGCCCGCCTGCCGAGGCCCTGAGCGACTCGACGTCCGTCAGCTTCAGGTCGTAGAGCCTGCGGCCGTAGACATACGGGATCGTGCGGCCCTTCAGCCGACGCATCGCCGGCTCGCCGACCCGGCGCGCCTCGATCGTGTCGTCGACCAGCTCCGCCACGGCCGTCAGGAACCCGGGCCGCATGCCGTCCGGAACCGGCACGTCGCGCACCGCAGCGGTCTTCAGTCTGGCTTCGATCCGGCCGACGATGAGCTCCTTGTCGCGAACGCTGAAATCGCGTTCGGTCTCGATGGTCTCGGTGGAGGAGCGGCTCACGCCGTCGGCGATGCGGGCGTCGAGGCCCTTGAAGCGGCCCACCTGCTGGGCGCCGGCGGGACGGCTGGTGACGTCGCTGATCGTCGCCTCGTCGGAGGTGCTCATGACCCCCAGGACCCTGGTGCCCGTCGGCCTGGAGTCCTCGAGGAGGTAGCCCCAACGGTTGATGCCCCGCGGCGCCTTGGCGCTGTCGGTGCCGATGAGCAGTTCGTAGGCCACACCGCCCTCTCCGCGGCGCCACACGATTTCCCCCATCCCGACATCGTCACGGCCAATCCAGAACAGCAGCGGGCGGACACGGCCGGCCATCGTGTATCGGTGGTGCCGCAGGACCGGAAGGTCGCCTGCCGGCGCGGACGGCCCCGTACGTGTGGCGGGCTGCGCGCCCTCCGTCTGTCGGCCCGCCGCCGGCGGCGCGCCGGTGGCGGCTGCGATCAGCAGGGTTGCCGTGACGCACGCGAGCCGCGTGCGATGAGCCTCCATGAACCCCTCGCCTCAGCGCGGCGCCGCCCCGCGCCCTGCGCGCCGCCGCGGTCAGGCGGCCGACTCGACGGCCTCGGCGCCCGGAACCTCCAAGTCGGGCATGGGCGTTCCCGCGAACAGCCGCTGCAGCGGCGCCGCCAGCCACCGCGACCACTTCACCGAGCGTGCCATGCGGCCGCTGTCGGTGGTGATCCCCGTGTTGGCGTACATCTGCCGGTAGAGCTTCGACACGAGCACGAAGGCCAGCCTCGCCTTCACCGATTTCACGCACCGCGACCGGCGCCAGACCGACGCGATGCTGTAGAACTGGTCCCAGGTCCGCTGCGTGTACATCCGAATCTCGTCGGCCGACATGACCGGATGATGCGTGTAGACGTGCGGCCGACGCGCGCGCGGGATCAGCCAGTGGCGGCTGTACGGGATGCCGTCCACGCTCTTCCCTGCGGCATCGGAGCCCGCGGCCCACTTCTCGAAGTCGATCGTTCCCGGGAACGGGGTGAGCATGACGAACTGCGCGAACGTGATGTCGGCCTTGGTCGCGAGCGCCGCCGTGGCGGCGAACGTCGACGGCTGGTCGCTCGGAAGCCCGAAGATGAACGAGCCGAGCACGTGGATGTCGTGGGCCCTGAACGTGCGGAGGCGAGCCACCAGCGCGTCCCCGGTGGCGTTGAACCCCTTGAAGACGTGCTTCAGGCCGTCGGGCGTGATCGACTCGACGCCGACGAGCGCGCCCTTGATGCGGGCTGCACGCATGGCGTCCAGGAACTCGTGGTCCTCGGAGGCCTCCATCGTGATCTGCGTGTAGAACACCATGTCGGACGGCAGGCCGCTCAGCCGCCGCATCAGGTCCAGGCGGTCCTCGCGCATCGCTTCGAGTTCGAGGAGCCTGGTGCGGTCCTGCCGCCGCGCCGCCTGCGCCAGGTCCGTGCGGGTCACGGGGTAGAAGTTGTCGTCGGCCAGCGCGATGAACCTGAAGCCGAGGCGGCGCAGCTGCACCACCTCTTCGACGACGGCCTCGTTGCCGCGCAGCCTTGGGGCCTGCCCGTCGGTCCGCCAGACCGAGCAGAACGAGCAGTGCTTCGGACAGCCTCTCACGGTCTGCACCGACGCCCACATGTACTTGCCGCGCTCAATCAGGTCCCAGCGCGCCTGGACCATCTGGTCGCCGGGCACACGGCCGGCGGCGTACATCCGCTCAGGGGCATGCTTCGCGCAATCGGCGAGGACGAGCGGCCAGATGACGTCGCCATCGCCGGTCACCACCGCGTGCGCGTCGCCGGCCGCGTGAGGTTCCTCCGGAAACAGCGTGGCGTGGATGCCGCCATACACGACCCACGCGCCCCGTGCGCGGGCGGCCTTGCCCACTTCGTAGCCGCGCAGGGCGTTGCCCGTGTGGATGCTGATCCCGACCACGTCTCCCGGCTCCACCGTCGCCGGATCGAACTGCACAAGCGACTCGTCGACGAGGATGGGGTCGCCGTACGCACGCGGCGTGGCCCCGGCCAGCACGAAAAGCCAGCGCGGCGTGATGACGGCGACGCCAAACGCCGCGTGACTCGGATTGACCAGATGAACTCGCATCCAACACTCCTCAGGATTGGGGGCAGCCGACTACCGTTCGAGCAACTGGGGCACGCGCGAGCCAACACGCCCGACGAACGACGCCGTCGCACGGCCGGCCGCGGCGGCGCCGCCGCCCATCGCCTCGCTGACTTCCACGGGCACGCTCCACCAGCGGCGGGGCGCAGCCTGCTGGATCGACGCTGAGGTCAGACCTCCGGCAGCGAGGACGCCCACGGCGCCTGCACCCGGCAGCGGGCTCGACGCCAAGGGCGCGCGCGGGGCCGCAGCGTTCTGCTCCCGCACGTCGGCCGGCGACGCGTGTGCCTCGGCCGGGGCGCCGTCGACCGCACCATTATGGACCGGCGCCTGCGCAGAGGGAACAAGCTGGCTGGCCCGCCCCGG
>Ga0316603_10001506_pt1 | contig 12459 bp, 7 predicted proteins | sample OWC_soil_day10_n_FD_207649 | JGI IMG/M metagenome (GOLD analysis project Ga0316603, IMG submission 207649) | Wetland soil microbial communities from Old Woman Creek delta, Ohio, United States - OWC_soil_day10_noCT | ecosystem: Environmental > Terrestrial > Soil > Wetlands | place: USA: Ohio...
GAGCGGCGCTTCGACGTGCGGAGGCGTTCTTCGATCCAGACCTCGCGCGGCTGGTTGCCGAGGTTCGAGATCGAGAGCTGGACGCGGTCGGTGATGAGGACGCCGTCGGCGCGCTCGATCGTGCGGCGGCGCGAGCCGAGGAGATCTTCGTCGATCCAGAGCGGGAGGCGCGTGACCTCGGCGATCTGGTGCGCGAGCTCGGGGGCGATGTCGATGTCCCGCGCGGGTTGGTCGGGCAGCTCGACGTGCGCGCGGACGGCGCCTCGCGTGAGAGTGTCGGTGATGTCGACGACGACCCAGACTTGGTGGCGCGACTCGCGCCCCCAGACGATGTCGTTCGGCTTGACGTCGTCGCTGTCCTCCAGCTTCGTCCCGTCGTAGATGCGGCGCAGGCGCGCCGGAAGCTCGCGCGTTCCGGACGCGATGATGGCCGTGCTACCGTCGAGGATGATCGGGCCACGGGCGAGCTCGTGCGGCGGCGTTTCGTCGCCCGGGATGCCCTCGAACAGGATGACGTTCGCGCGCGAGCGCCACGCGGGCGTCTCGATCGCGAACCGCGTCGTGATGCGGGCGCGCTCGGCATCGGTCATCGTCAGGTCGTGCTGCGTGCGGAATCGGAGCGTGCTCGTCACGTGCAGCACGCGGACGAGGTGCTTGCCCGCGCGGGCCTTCACGCGACAGCGGACGAGCGGGGACAACACGCCGGCGCCGGGCACGACGGCGGGCTCCATCTCGTTCGTGTTCTCGAAGTGGAACCGCTCCGGGGATGGGTCGTGCAGATCGTGGACGACGATCATGCGCTTCGGCCGCTCGCCTCGCGCTTCCGAGAGCTGCGACAACGCGGCCGGCGAATCATCGACGCGCTCGCGCACGCACGAGACGATGTGAATCGGATCGTCGCCGAGCGGCTCGATCACGAGCGACTGGAGCGCGGCCGCGGGATCGATCCGATCGAGCACCAGCGTGTCGTCGGCGACCTCGACCGTGCGGCGGTCATCGACGACGCCGTAGCTCCGCTCGCCGCTCGCGTAGATCGCGATCGCGAGGCCTTCCGCCGGCGTCGCGGTCGGGGGCTCCCGGACCCCGCGCGTACCGCACGCGGTCGAGAGCGTCGCCAACGCGAGCAACTTCCACACGCGTCAGAGCTTAGCGTCATTCCTCGACGGCGACCTGATCGCCGACGAGCTGGGCCGCATCGCGTGGCTCGAGCTTGCCCGTGAGGACGGCCGCGAGGCCTTGGAGCACCGGCATGCGGACCCGGAGGGATTTGGCGAGCTCGAGGACCGCGATCGTCGCGCGTGCGCCCTCGGTCTTGGCGTTGTCACCGGTGACGATGCCGTCGGCGATGCGGCGGCCGAGGACGTAGTCGGCGGAGCGCTCGCCACTCGCGCGGACGAGCATGTTGCCGAGACCGGCGAGGCCGGCGAACGTGCGCGCCTCGGCGCCCGCGGCAATGCCGAGCCGCGAGGATTCGGCGACGGCGCGCGTGACGAGGACGGCGCGCGGGCCGGGGCCCATGCCGAGGCCGTCGGCGAGGCCGAGCGCGATCGTGTAGGCACCGCTGAGCGCGGACGCGAGCTCGACGCCGACGAGATCCTTCGAGCCGTAGACCCGCAGCCCCGGTGGGGCGTTCAACAGGCGGCGGCCCTCCGCGACGACCTCGTCGAACGCAGAGGCGATGACCATCGACGAGAACTCGCCCTCCGCGAGATCTGCGGGCAACGCCGGGCCGGCCAACACGCCGACCTTCAGCGTGGGCAGCCCCTGCACCATGACCTCCGAGACGCGCTCGTTCATCGGATGTGCGAGTGCGCCGATCGCGTGGACGACGATGTGCGAGCCGTCGAGGACATCGCCGAGCTCGCGGGCGCGTTCGCGCACGATCGAGGAGGTGGTCGCGAGCACGATGAAGCGCGCGTCCCGCGCGAGCGCGCGCGGGTCGGCCGTGGCGGAGACCGGCTCCGGCAGGACGGCGGCGGGCATCCGCGGCGAGCGGCGCTTGGTGGTGATCGCTTCGACGACGGCGTGGTCGCGCGACCAGATGATGACGCGACGACCTGCACGGCCGAGCACGCTCGCGAGCGCGCTGCCGAACTGGCCCGCGCCGACGATCCCGATCGCGTCGGCGCGGCTCACGACGAACCCTCCGGCGGAATGTGGGCCGTGCGGTTCTGATAGTAGAAGAGCAGCTTCACGTCTTTGACCTGGAGGTTGGCGCCGCTCCGCTCGACGATCGCGTTCGTGTGGTAGCTCGACAGGCCCTTGATGCCGTTCTCGAGCTTCTCGTCGGTCGTCTGGTTCGCGTAGACCGGGTGCTCGCTGCCCCACTCCGGGTGTTCGCGCAGGCGGGCGCGCAGGCGGACGAGCTCCTCGATCGCGACCGCGACCGGCACCTCGAGGTGACCGAGCGGCGCGCGCATCAGGCGATAGATGTCGCGCGTGCCCGCGTTCTTCGAGATCGCATCGAACAGCGCGCGACTGACGAGGTTCGTCGAGTGGAGGACGGTGAGGCGCGGATAGACCTGCGAGAGCCGGCGGCCGAGCGCGCGCGTGTACTCGGCGTCGCGCTGATCGTCGTCGGAGACTTCGCCATCCGCGCCGCGCACGAAGCTCGCCGGATCGACGATGCGGCCGGCGCGATCGATGGACTCGCCGTCGTCGGTGATGTCGTTGCCGAACACGTCGAGCGGGCGGCCGAAGCGAACGACGACGGAACCCTCGTGGACGAGGATCTTGCGGAAGAACTCGAGGATGCGGCCGATGCGCGAGAATTCGTCGTCGGTGATGATGTAGCGCCGCTTGCCGACCTCGGCGAGGTAGTCGTCGATCAACGTCTCGGCCTCGAGCACGAGGCGGTAGTTGATCGTCGCGGGCACGATGTAGATGCGCTTGTTCGGCGAGCCCTCGCGGACGTTGTTCTTGTACGCGGTGACGGTCGTGCCGAGCAGGCCGAGCTTGAGGTGCTTCTCGATGATGTTCGAGCGGCAGCGCGTGCCGCCGGGGAAGAACAGCGAGTGGTAGCCGTGCTCGAGGAGGACCGTCGAGTACTCCTTGAGGACGTCCTTGTAGAGCTCGAACTTGAGGCGGCGGTCGACGCGGTACGCGCCGAGGTTCCGCATGAAGTACGAGATGAACGGATTCGTGAACAGGTTCTTGCCCGCGCCGTACGTCACCGGCGGGAGCCCCGCCCGCATCATGCCGAAGCCGATCGCCGGCGAGTCCATGTTCGACGAGTGCGTCGGCGTCACGACGATCGTCCCGCGCTCCGCGCACGTGTGGACGACGTCGAGATCGCCGTCCGCGTGGATGCGGGAGTCGAGGTTGCGCAGCGTCGACATGCCCTCGCGCAGCGAGGTCATCGGGTTGAACACGAAGCCGAGCAGCGACGGTCCGATCGAGGTCGAGAACTTGTAGACGCGCGGGTCGAAGTTCCCGACGACGTCCTGCCCGTAGTAGCGGACGAGGCGGCGGAGCTCCTCGCGCTTTTCGTCCTCGCTCATCGCGAGCAGGCGGCGCGAGAGATCCTTCCAGCGGTCGGCGGCCCCGTTCTTGTGCTCGAGCCGTCGGATTTCGCAGTACGCGACGTCGTTCAAGACGTATTCGAGCGACGAATCGCCGCCGGCTTGTGCGTCGGCGACCTTGCGCGCGACCACGCGACGCTCTACCTCTGACAGCAGCCGCTCGCGATCTGCGTTGAACTTCTCGAGCCGGTTTTCGGCCTCCCGCACAGGCCGGTCACTCGCCATGGATGGCGTCATATCACGTGGTTGCGTACAGATCTCGATTGTTGCCGCTCAGTGATGGAAGGGCCTTGAAAGGCTTTGTGCGGTATGCTGATGATGCACTTACGCGGAGCGGTCCTCGTACTGGACGCTCCGACGCACCAACCCGAAGGGTTGGGCCACCCCGGTGGCTCGAATCGCTGGGGTCGGGTGTGAGTGAAGAAGTGGCCTGATGTCCACCAAGCGTTCGAAGACTACGAAGAAGAAGGAGACGGCGACGCCGCGCGCCAAAGCTCCGGTCAAGACCAAGGCGCGCGCGAAATCCGACGCTGATCTCGACGAGGACGATCTCGACGAGGCCGCCGACGAAACGCCGCGCCGCGGAGGCCGTGCGAAGGCCGCGGATGAGACGCCGTCACGCAAGGCGCGCGCGAAGTCCGCCGCGAAGACCAACGACAACGAGAGTGATGCAGACGAAGTGACCGACGAAGCCGACGACGAGACGTCGTCATCCCGATCCCGCGCGAAGGCGGGCTCGAAGACAAAACCGAAGAAGCCCGATGACGAAGTGAAGGCCGAGGCTGCGCCGGCGAAGAAGCCGAGCCGTGGCCAGAAGGCAAAGAAGGAAACGGTCGTCGAGCCGCCGCCCCCGCCGAAGCCGGTCTACACCCTGGACTGGCCGGTACCGCCGGAGGGCGCGAACCTGACCCCGAAGGTCGGCGCGCTGCTCGGCATCGGCCAGCAGGCGCTCGGCATCAAGTCGTTCCGCCCGGGACAAGCCGAGGCGTTCGAGCACCTGCTCAACAAGGAAGACTTGCTCGCCGTCATGCCGACGGGCAGCGGCAAATCCCTGCTCTATCAGCTGACGTCGCTCGTCGTGCCGGGCGTGACGGTCGTGGTGAGCCCGCTGATCGCGCTGATCAAAGACCAGCTCGACAAGATGCACGCGAAGGGCGTGACGGCGGCGAAGATCGACTCGACGCTGACGGTCCGCCAGCGCCGCGAGGTCGACGCGCTGATCCGCGCGCCCGGCGGCAAGCTGCTGCTGACGACGCCCGAGCGCATGGCGGATCCCGAGTTCCGCGTGTTCTTGCGCGAAGCCTGCGGAGGCGTCGGCGTCTCGCGGTTCGTCGTCGACGAAGCGCACTGCGTCTCGCAGTGGGGACACGACTTCCGGCCCGCGTACCTGTCGCTGCGCAAGGCCCTCGAGGATGTCGGCCGTCCGCCGGTGCTGGCGACGACGGCAACCGCGCCGCCGCACGTCCGCGACGACATCCTGTTCCAGCTCGGCATGGAAGGCGCGACGACGGTCACCACGACCTTCGATCGCCCGAACCTCCACTACGAAGTCATCATCTTCACCGACGAAGACGAGAAGATGAAGACGCTCGTGACGCTGCTGAAGAAGCTGCCGCGTCCGGGCATCGTGTACTGCGCGACCGTCAAGAAGGTCGAGGAGCTCTACGAAGCGCTCACGCGCTGGGGCGTCCCGGTCGCGAAGTATCACGGCCGCATGAACAAGGGCGAGCGCGACGACAGCCAGCAGCGGTTCATGGAATCCGCCGAGCTGATCATGGTCGCGACGAACGCGTTCGGCCTCGGCGTCGACAAGCCGAACATCAGGAACGTCCTGCACTACCACGTACCCGGCTCGCTCGAAGCGTACGCACAGGAAGCGGGACGCGGCGGTCGCGACGGCAAGCCCGCGCGTTGCGTGCTGCTGTTCTCGCCGGACGACGTCGCGATCCAGGAGTACTTCCTCTCGGGGACGTATCCGACGAAGCGCCAGGTGCGCATGGTGTTCGATGCACTCGAGGCGTTCACGAAGCTGCACGCCGAGGGCAATCGGCTCGCGGACGAGACGCCGCCGAACGTCGCGAACGTCGCGCTGTCGAGCGGCGTCGGCCAGCAGCGAACGCGGACGGTGCTCTCGCTGTTGAAAGACGAGGGCTTCGTCGTCGAGAAAGAAGGCGGCGTGTTCTTCGTGAACGATCCGCCGCCCGAGCGCGAAGAGCTGATGGACCGCGCGAAGCAGTACGAAGCGCGCCGCATCGCCGATCGCCAACGGCTCGACTCGTTGCTCGCCTACGTCAAGGCGCCCGGCTGCCGCAACCAAGTGATCCTGTCGTACCTCGGCGAGCCCGAGCCGCCGAAGTGCGGACGTTGCGACAACTGCCTGCGCTCGCGCGAGGCGGCGCTCGCCGCATCGACGGAAGCGACCCGCCTCGGTGCCTCGCTCACGCGCCAGCTCGATGCGGAGCGCGGCGAAGACCTCGAAGCCACCAAGCCGCGCCGCGAGATCAAGGCGCGCGTCGTCCGCATCGATCAACCGCAGCCGCAGCTACCCGCGGCGCCGGTGAGCGAGACGATGCCGAGCGCGCCCGGACCGACGGTGTTGCGCCGGAGCTCGGCGGCAGCGCCGCCGGCCGCGCCGGCAGGACCGACCGTCCTCAAGCGCACGCCCGCAGCGGCTGCGCCGTCGACGAACGGCGCACCGGCGAAGGCCGCGCCGCCCGTCGAGGCCAAAGCGCCGGCACCCGTCGTCGAGGTCAAGAAGCCGGTCCGAGCGAAGCCCGACGAGCTCGAGGACGAGGATGACCTCGAGGACGAGGATGACCTCGAGGATGACGACGAGCTCGAGGAGGGCGAGGACGGCGAGCTCGTCGACGAGGACGAGGACGACTTCGACGACGAAGACGACGATGATCTCGACGACGACGAAGAAGACGACGAAGACGACGACGAAGACGACGAGGACGACGACTACGAGGTCATCGACAAGACCGCCGCCGAGCTCGCCGAAGAAGGCATCGAAGGCCCCGGCGAGATCACGGTCCTCGCACGCAAGAAGCAGCCGAAGCAGCCGAAGCAACGGCCGCAGCGGGACGTCGACACGTCGCCGTCCGCGTCCGCAGCGGAAGCGCGCAGGCGCCGCCGGCGCCGTCGCCGCAAGCGACGCGCGATGCTGCCGCCGAAGAGCGCCTTCACGACGCCGGTGTTGTCGACGGCGTCCCCGATCCCCGAAGCACAGCCACGCCGGCCCAACGGCGGTGGTGGTGGGCCCGTCATCGAATACGTGCGCGGGCCGATGCGGATCGCAGCGGCGCCGGTCGCGTCGGCGAATCCGAACGATGCAGGCGTCGGTCGGCGCCGCGGCGGCAAGAAGCGCGGTCGCTGGGAGCGCGGCGGCGGCGGTGGCGGCTTCGAGCGGCGCGACGATCGCGGGTTCCGCGGACCACGGCCCGAAGGGGGCGGCGGTCCACGGCCGCCAGGTCAGTGGCAAGGCCAACAGGGTCAGCCGCCGCCCGGCGGTGATCCGAACCAACCGGGAGGCGAGCGCCGTCGTCGCAGGCGGCGTCGGCGGCGACGTGGTCCGGGACTCGGGCCGGGCGGACCGCCGATGCTCGGCAACGGGGCGCCGCAAGGAGCCCCGCCGGACGGAAATGGCGCGCCGCAAGAGGTCGCGTTCTTCTCGCCGACCGGCGCGGGCTCGGAGCCGGTCGTGCTCGGTCCCGACGGTCAGCCGATGCGCAAGCGTCGCCGGCGGCGCCGGCGGGGTCGCGGCGGACGGCAGCGCGAGTGGCGCAACATGCAAGGTGGCGACGGCGGCGGCGGTGCTGCGCCGCCCGCAGGTGGCGACGGCGGCGGTGGTGGCGGCGAAGCGCAGTAGCCACGCGGCGGTCTACGCCGTACGCTTCCTCGTATGCTCGACTGGCTCGGCTCGGTGCAGATCCGCAAGCGGACTGCGACGCGCGTCGAGCTCGACCTGACGCGCGCGACCGCATGGACCGGCTGGGCCATGGCGGCCGGCGGCATCTACATGGTCACGTTGCAGCCCCTGTGGGCGACCTTGATCGGCGCGATCGGAGTCTTCATGGGCGTGTTGCTCGGGACGCTACGCCGAAGGCTCGTGTTCGATCGCGAAGACGGCTTGCTCCGGAGCGAGCAGCGCGTCCTCGGCATTCGCCGGCGGGCGGCGATCCCGTTGTTTCATTTGCGGGCAGTCGTCGTGGCGGCACGCCGCGGGGGCATCTACGTCGCGTTCGTCGAGCGTCGCGTCGGCGGAACGATCCACCTCGACGAGGCGCGGCGCCCTGCCCCGCTCCTCGAGCTCGCGGAAGCGATCTCGGAAGTCGCCGAGCTGCGGCTCGTGTACGACGCAACGACACGTGTCGCTGCGCTGGATTGACCGCGGTAAGTTCGATACCGTCGGCGTGCGAATGCGCCGTTTCTTGATCGTCGTTGCACTGGTGAGCTGCAAGCCCGAAGCAAAGGACGCAGCCCCCAAAGACAAGCCCGTCGAGCCGGGGCAGAAGCTCGCGGGCGTGTGGCCCGACAAGTTCGAGTGCGACTCGATCACGACGACCGAAGCGCTCGGCCCGATCCTCGGCGGCACCGCGCGGGCGATCGACAATCCCGCGCCGGTCCCACGCGGCATCGCGCACCCGTGCGTGTACGAAGTCTCGACGGGCAACGTCACCGACGCCGGCGTGCCGATCAACACCGTGTGGACGTACGACTTCGACTGCCGCGACAACTACAAGAAGACCGCGGACGCGCTGTTCGAGGCGTACAAGCGGCAGAACGCGGATCTCGTCGCCGAGTTCGATCGCCAAGCGGACGCCGGGCTGATGAAGCCGAACGACGCCGGCATCGAGTACCACCGCCCCGGCGAATCGACCGAGGTGCAGGTCGGCGCGAAGGCGCTCGATCACCATGGCCAAGGCCTGTTGTTCATCGATGACGACGCTCCGTGCTACGTGCGCGTCGTCGGGCCGGATGCGGCGGGACGTCTCGAGCTCGCGAAGATGATCGCGAAGAACCTGACGGTGCAGAACGCACCGATGACTCCTCGCGCGCTCAAGTGAAACGCTCCGAGACGCGTGCGCAGCTCGCGCTCGCGATCCCGCTGTCGCTGCAGCAGATCGGCGTGCAACTGATGGGCAGCGTCGACGCGGCGCTGCTCGGCCACTACAGCGACAGCGCCCTCGCCGGCGCGGGCATCGGCAACAACCTGCTGTTCGCGATCACCGCCGTCGCGATGGGCATCGTGCTCGGGCTCGACTCGGTCGTGCCGCGCGCGATCGGCGCCGGTCGCATCGACGACGCGCGGCGCTCGCTCGCAGCGGGCATCCGGCTCGCCCTCGTCGTCGGCTGTGTCACGACGCTGCTCGTCGTCGCGTCGCCGTTCCTGTTGCACCTCACGAACACGCCGGCCGACGTCGTCGCGGACGCGAAGCTCTACGTCTTCGTACGCGCGATCGGCGTGGTGCCGCTGTTGCTCGCGATGGCGATGCGCACGTATCTGTCCGCGCGCTCGACGACGCGGCCGCTGATCGTCGCCGTCGTCGCCGGCAACATCGTCAACGCCCTGCTCGACCTCGCCCTCATCTTCGGCGTCGACGCGATCGGCCTCCCGCCGCTCGGCGTCGCCGGCGCCGGCATCGCGACCGTGATCGTGCAAGTCGTGATCGTCGCGGTCTACGTCGTCTCGATCCGCTCGCTCGACGGCACCGCCCGGCTCCCCGTCCCGACGCGCGCGGACGCGAAGGAGATCGTTCGTTACGGGGCTCCCGTCGGCGGCCAGCTGCTCGCGGAGATCGGCATCTTCGGGCTCGCGACGGTACTGGCGGCGCACCTCGGCAAGGTACCCGCCGCCGCACACTCGATCGCGCTCAACCTGTCGAGCTTCACGTTCTCGTTCGCGATGGGCATCGGCAGCGCGACCAGCGTGCGGGTCGGTCACGCGATCGGCGCGGGCGATCGCGGGCTCGCGCGACAGCGCGGCATCATCGGCCTCCAGCTCGGCCTCGGTGCGATGGCCACGTTCGCCTCGATCTTCGTGATCGCACCGGAGGTGCTGACGAGGATCTTCAGCGACGACGCGAGCGTGATCGCGGCGACCGTGCCGCTGCTGCAGATCGCGGCGCTGTTCCAGCTCTCCGACGGCACGCAGGCGATCGGCGCGGGCGCGCTGCGCGGCCTCGGCGAGACCCGCGCGACCCTCGTCGGCAACGTGATCGGTCACTACGGGATCGGGCTCGGCATCTCGCTCGCGCTCGCGTTCGGCGTCGGGATGGGAGCACCCGGCCTGTGGTGGGGGCTGTCGGCGGGGCTCACCGCGACGGCGCTCTACCTCGTGCTTCGGTTCTTGCGCGTGACGCGCTAGAAGAACTGGTCGAAGCTCGCGATGAAGCGCGGCGACCCGGCCTGCGTCCGCTCGCCGTCGTCGAGCGGGAACGCGAGATCGAAGCGGAACAGATCGCGGTTGCTCTGCGGGATCAGCGCGCGAAAGCCGATGCCGACGTCGTGGTGCAGGTGCTTCCCGACGGAGAACGAGCCCCACGTGTCGGGGACGGCGCCCGCGTCGTAGAACAGGACCGCGCCGACGCGCAAGAACCACAGCGGCTTCGGGATCGAGCGCACCTCGAAGTTGCCGCGCGCGAGCCGCTGGCCGTCGAACTCGTTGATGAGGTAACCGCGGAGGCCGTCGTCGGAGCCGAGGAAGAACGGCCCCGGCAGGCCCGGGACGCTGCGGTTCCACGCGGTCGCGGTGCTGAGCGATGCGACGAGGCGCGCGTACCAGTACGTCGGCGTGACGATGCGAACGGCGGCCGAGGCGCTGCTGTCGATGAAGTCGCTGTCGATGAGCCCGGGCTGGCGCTTGCCGCCGAACCCGATCGATGGGCGCACGAAGCCGTCGCGGCACCACGGGAACGTCCAGCCGAGCGATGCGCCCACGCGCTGATAGTTCGCGGCGCCGCCGAGTGCTTCGAGGCCGATGCCGACCGAAACGTCGAAGTCGGGGCCGAACCGCACGTCCTCGGCGAGGTCGTAGCTCTGCACGTTGCGGATCGAGCGGAACTTCGGCGTGAAGAAGCCGTAGCTGACCGCGAGCTCGGAGAGCGTGTCTTCGCGCGGCAGGGCGGCGCGACGGAACGGCTCGCGCTGCTCGGTCGTGCCGGGGAAGCTGTCGAGGAGGTCCGGGCGAATGCGCGAGTACGAGTACTGCAGCGCCATCTGGTGCTTCAGCTTCTTGCCGGCGAACAGGCCGTCGAGCTGGCGCGTCGCGAAGGCGCTCGTCGAGAACCGGCGCATCGCGTATTCGACGGGGAGCAGCTCCTCGGGCGGCGTGGTGGCCGGATCGAACTCGCCGGGCTCGTCGGGCATGTTCGTGATGCGCGTCGAGCAGTCGCTGCCGTCGAGCGGGCACCGCACCGGGCGAATGCTCGTCGAGAAGAACCGGCGGTCGGTCGCGTAGTGGTGCGAGAACGTCGCGCCGCCTCCCCACTTCGAAGCGAGCGACCACAGCGGCTTCGTCACGGAGATCGAGCTCTGCGTGCCCTCCTGGTTCCAATCCTTGTTCAGGAAGTCGTCGCGGTTGACGATCGCGTCGAACCGCCCGCGGAGCTCGATGTGCTTGCCGAGCACGTTCTTGTCGATGAACAGCGGGCCCATCGCGATCGAGCCCTGATCCATGTCGACGGCGACCGCGAGCACCTTGCGCGTGCCGAAAAAGTTGTTCTCCGACAGCGCGAGCGTCAGGTCGGTGAGCTTGCCCAACTGGAACGTGTAGCGCGTGTTGAGGCGGAGGCTCCACACGTCGCGCGTGACGACGAGCATGTCGACCTTGCCGGGCTCGCTCGACTTCACCGGGATCACCACGACGACCGAGCTCCACAGCGGATCGCGGAGGCGGCGCGCCGTCTCCTCGACGCGCTCTTGATCCCAGACTTCGCCGGCACCGATCACCGTCTCGAGGCGGATCGCGAACTCTCTCGTCGTGACGTGGAAGTTGTTGAAGAACTGCAGGAGGCGCGACCGCTCCGCGAACACGTCCTCGTTGTAGACCTGCACCTTGCCGATCACCTTGCCCCACGGCGACGGCTCGACGGTGTAGCCGCGCTTCGTGATCGCGCGGCTCACGGTCGCGCGCTCGAGGCTCGATAGCGTCGCGAGCCAATCGCACGTCGGATCTTTCGCGTCGCAGAGCTGTTCCGCGCGGGCGCGATCGAGTCGCTCGTCCGCGTGCGTTACTCGTGTCGTAACCGAGAGCGCGAGCATCGCGCAGACGAACACCCCGGAGCGCACTCACGCATCGTACACGCGGGAGCGTGGGATGGGCACGTACCGTCCGAAGTTATCCGGGGGCGGCGCCGCGCGTGATCCGCGGATTCTTGCCGAGGTCGTGCGTGAGCACGATGTCGGTGAAGCCGGCGCGCTCGAAGCGCGCGTGCACCGCGTCTGCCTGATCGAACCCGTGCTCGACGACGAGCGCGCCACCGGGCACGAGGTACTCGCGCGCCATGCTGCAGATGCGGTCGTAGAACGCGAGGCCGTCGGGCCCACCGTCGAGCGCGAGCACGGGCTCGCGGCGCACCTCGGCGGACAGCGTCGGGATGACCGCGCTCGCGATGTACGGCGGGTTCGCGACGATCAGGTCGAAACGCTCGCCGACAACCGGTGCGAACAAGTCGCCGACGCGGACGTCGACGCGATCGGCGACGGTGTTGCGCTCGGCGTTTTGCTTCGCGACCGCGACGGCATCGATCGAGAGATCACTCGCGACGATCGTCGCGCCGGGCAGCTCCTTCGCGAGGGCGATCGCGATCGCCCCCGAGCCCGTGCAGAGATCGAGCACGCGGCACGGTGCCGCACGGTCGGTCCGCAGCGCACGCGCGACCTCGATCAGCGTCTCGGTGTCGGGGCGCGGCACGAGGACGTGCTCGTCGACATG
>Ga0316603_10001508_pt1 | contig 12455 bp, 6 predicted proteins | sample OWC_soil_day10_n_FD_207649 | JGI IMG/M metagenome (GOLD analysis project Ga0316603, IMG submission 207649) | Wetland soil microbial communities from Old Woman Creek delta, Ohio, United States - OWC_soil_day10_noCT | ecosystem: Environmental > Terrestrial > Soil > Wetlands | place: USA: Ohio...
TGGCAAAGCAGGTGACAATAGGATCTGTCATGTGCCCTTCCGGTCATAGCCGCAAAGGCTGCTCCGAGCGGGAGATCTGCAGATTCAGTGACAAAGGTCCCCAGCGTAGTGATGCCGTTCTGTACCGCGCACTCTGTTCCGCTCGCACAGTCGTCGGCAAGCGTGTATTGCCCGATCCGGTCATCGATGTGAGTGTGGATGTCGATGAAGCCAGGCAGCACAGTTTGATTCCGTGCGTCGATCACTTTCGCGTCGTATGCGTGCTCCGATGTGCCGACAGCCGTGATGAGCCCGTCACGGATGAGGATATTCGTATCGCGGAACTCACCGTCCTGCCAGACGCGGCCGTTTTGAATCAGCAGAGTCATTCGCTCATGCCTACAGTAAACTACTGCCCGCACTTCGCTAGTACTGCCTGTACCGCACTCAACTCCGGCGCCACCGGCGAAGGCACCGCGACGCCGCTGAGGGCGGCATCCACATCCTTCAAACCGTGCCCAGTGATAAGCGCAACGACATGGTCGTCCGGGCTGACCCATCCGGATTCACGCATCTTCCTGAGACCTGCAATGGTGGCCGCTGCAGCCGGTTCCGCAAACACACCGGTCGTCCGGGCGAGCTGCGCCTGCGCGGTACGGATTTCATCATCAGAGACGGCTACCGATGTCCCCCGTGACTCGAGCAGGGCGCGTCTTGCCATCACTGCATTGCTCGGTGTGCGGACCGAAATGGAATCCGCGAATGTGTCGGGGGAGGGAGCGTCTGCATAGGTGCCCGACGTGAAATAGCGGTGGATGGCATCGGAGCGCTCTGACTGGACGCAGAGAAGACGCGGAAGCACAGGGGCGAGACCGGCCGCTCTCAGATCGGCGAAGGCTTTGTGGACGCCATGCAGGATCACGCCATCACCCACAGGGATGACGATAACATCAGGCACCTTCATGCCGTTCTGCGCGAAGATCTCCAGCCCCGCCGTCTTTTTCCCCTCGATTGTCAGAGGGTGATAGGCCGTGTTCCGGTTCAGTCCTCCCTCAGCCTCGGTGAACTCCATTGACAGGCGGAACGCGTCATCATATGATCCATCAATAGGAACCAGCGTGGCACCATAGAGGAGGATCTGTGCAAGCTTCGCTCGCGGGGCCGCGGCCGGAACAAAGATGAGCGCCTGTTTCCCCGACGCGGCACAGACAGCAGCCAGAGCACTTGCCGCATTCCCGGTCGAGGCCGCAACGATGCGGTTCTCTCCCAGGCGGGACGCTTCGGCAACCACCAGGAATGACGCACGGTCCTTCAGCGATCCGCTTGGATTCAAACCATCATTCTTGAGCGAGAGGTCCCGGAGATCCAGTTCCTGCCCCAACCTATCAGCCCGGAGTAGTGGCGTGCCGCCCACTGGGAACGGAGGGAAGTATTCCTTTTCCACCGGCATAAACAGATCCCAATCCGGCGAAGATGGATCCCAGCGCGCGCGGAAGAGTTCCCAGTCGAACGCTACTTCGAGAACCCCCTGCAGAGGCATCCCCGGCGCATATGTGCGTCCGCATACCGGGCAGAGATAACGCACCTCATCCCGCTCGAAAGAGCGTCCACACAATGTGCACGTGTACCGGAATGGAATCATCGTCGTGCGCTACGATCCTGACTCGTGTGCCAGCGTTTGCGCCAGAGCCGCATAGAAGGCCGCCGCTCGCGTCAGATGTTCGACAGGTGTCGCCTCGTTTGGCGCGTGTGCATGGACTTCGTCGCCGGGTCCAAGCCCCAGACAGGGAATCCCGTGAATGCCGGCGATCGCTATACCGTTCGTACTGAACGTCCACTTGTCCACGCGTGCTTCGCTGCCGAAGAGTTCGCGGTATGCTCTTTTCGCATGATGGAGATACGGAGAATCCTCAGGGAGTGTCCAGGTCGGGTAGTACTTCTCCATGGGATACACCTTCCCTGTATAGGCGGCCTCGCGGTACGTAAGAGGTGTAACGTCGGCCTCGGGCACACCGGCCATTGCAGCAGCATCCCGGACTTCGGCGATCGCACTCTCCCGTGTTTCGCCGGCCGTCAGCCTTCTGTCCAGGTGCAGCCGGGCTCCATCCGCCACGGCACACAGCGATGGCGAGGACGACACCACCTCGGTCACCGTCACGGTACCTTTCCCGAGGAATGGATCCTCGCGCAGCCGGCCGTTGAGCTTCTCGATTTCCAGGGCGATGCGGGAGGCCTTGTAGATTGCATTCACGCCCCGTTCCGGGGCGGATCCGTGGCAGCTTACTCCTTTCACAGCGACATGCATCTCCATCCTGCCGCGATGCCCCCGGTAGATGTTCATGTTCGTCGGCTCTGTGATCACCACAAGCTCGGGATGCAGCCCCTCCTCTCTGATCAGATGCAGCCAGCAGAGACCGTCGCAATCCTCTTCCATGACAGTCCCGATGAAGAGCACCGTGATCTCGTGTTCGAGATGGAGCTCCCTGATCAGCCGGGCTGCGGTGAGCATGCTCGCCATCCCGCCCTTCTGGTCGACGGTGCCTCTGCCCCAGACTTTTCCGTTCTCCACTTTGGGCGTGAAAGGATCGAAAGACCACTGAGTCAGGTCGCCAGCGTAGACAGTGTCTACATGCGCATCGAAAGCAATCACGCGCGGCCCGGTGCCGATCCGGCCGATGATGCTACCCAGTCCGTCAATGCGGATTTCATCGAAGCCGACGGCCTGCATTTCTTTGCGTATTACCTCGATGACGTCCTTTTCTTTGGACGAATGCGATGGAGTGCGGACGAGATCACAGAGAATGCGAACAGTTTCCTGTTCAAGAGCGCGGGCGCGGGAGTGTATCGACATCATGGATGAGTGTCTTCTGTGCTTGTGTGAGAGTCTGAATTCGCCGTATCTACGTTTGTACTGTCCTCTGGCCTTGTCCTCTGTTCGGACAGCAATGCTTCAGTGATTGTCTTTGATGCTCATCCTCTCCGGGATTCTCGGCCCTGGGGCTATGTAGTCTAGAGGGCTGCATCCCTGAGTACTGCACGGGAGTCATCTATGTCCTGATGATCGCCAACCTGAGTTCCCAGAGACCGGCGTTCCAGAGATCTTCGTTCCGGAGATCTACGTCCCGGAAACTATGTTCCAAAGACTTGTGCACAGGAGGTCTGCATCTCAGAAACCGATCTCCCAGAAACCCGCGTTCCGGAAACATGCATCCCGGAATCCCGTGTCGCAGAAGTCTGCATCCCGGAACCTAAGTTCAAAAGACTTGTGTTCAGAAGACCTGCATCTCAAAAACCGATGTCCCAGAAACCTGTATTCGGCGACTGATCTGCCTGAGACCATCTCCAACTGTTTCCCTACGACAGTGACGCGAACCGTCTCCAGACGTCTTGTGCAGCTTCCCGTGCCTTGGCGGCCACTTCCTGCTCGTCCAGATCCAGCAACAGGCGTCCGCCATGCATGAGCACACGCCCTCCGACAATGGTTGTGTCTACCCTCGCAGATCCGAGACCGAACACGAGATGTCCGAGCAACGACTCGTCAGTCAGCGGGGTCGCCGGAACATAGTCGACCGCGATGAGATCCGCAGCAGACCCTTCACTCAGTTCACCGATCCGGGAACCCCACACTCTGGAGACGGCAAGCGGATTCACGCTCCAGAGCGCAGCAACCAGCTCATCGAATCCAGCCGACGGATTCTGTTGCCTGAAGCGCTGCGCCCAGATGCCGGCGCGGAGTTCCTGCCGCATATCGTTCGTCATCGCATCGGTGCCCAGTCCAACCAGCACATTATGGGTGCGCAGCCGTGCGAGATCTGCGATACCCACCGCATTGTTCATGTTCGACTGCGGATTATGGGCGACGATGGTGCCGGTGGAAGCGAGCAGATCCATCTCCGCATCATCCAGATGGACTCCGTGCGCGGCAATGGTCCGTTCGCCCAGAACTCCAAACTCCGAGAGGCGCTCGACAACAGAGAGACCCGAAAGCGCGCGGGTTTGTTCCTGGTCGAGGGCCGACTCTGCAACATGGATATGGAATCCGGCCATTTCGCTGCGGCCAGCTTCAACCGCCGCACTCAATGTACGATCGGAGAGTGTGAACGAAGCATGCAGGCCGAAGAGTCCCCTCAGCAACGAATGAGGTCCGCTGGCGTACGCAAAAAGAAAAGCGGCATTCTCAGCAATTCCATCCGCCGCCGCTTCCATGCCATCCCGGTCCGAGACTTCATAACAGAGACAGGCGCGCATCCCGGTCTCCTTGACCGCCTTCGCAATGACATCGAGAGAATCCTCGATTGCATGCGGACTGGAGTGATGATCCACAATCGTTGTCGTGCCTGAGCGGATGGCTTCGAGAAGCGCCGGAAGCGCGCTATAATAGCATGCGTCCGGCGTGAGGGCACGGTCCAGCCGCCACCAGAGGTGCTCAAGCACATCGGCAAATCCTGCTGACGGAGCGATGCCGGTCAGGCCGCGCGCAAACGTGCTGTAGAGGTGTGTGTGCAGGTTGATGAAGCCGGGGAGCACAATCCGCGAGGAGAGGTCGATCCGTTCGGCTGCCATCCCGTCGAACTCACCACGCGGGGCAATCCGTGCGATGATCCCCTGCTCCAGGAGGATCGCGTGGCCTTCCAGCACCCGGGGAGACGAGGGAGAAGGGATGCACACAGTGCCATTTGTGAGCAGGAGCGGCAACGCCATTGTCATCGTTCCAGCATGGTGGCGAGTTCAGAGGGCGTCCGGTCGCGCATCTGCAGCGCCCCTGCGAAGCATTTCTGGACGCAGAGCGAACAGCCGATGCACCGCGCAGCATCGATCACAGGAAGCACCCGCTTGTCCATGGTGATGGCCAGATACGGGCACCGTGCGCAGTTGCCACAGTGTTCGCAGAGTCCGGAAAGCAGCTCGGGCACCTTTTTTGTCGCGGAAAGCTCTTCAAACGGCGTGATCGGCATCGGCAGCGAGGAGCCGATGAGTTGCCCGACGGAGGACATGCCCCGTTCAGCAAGGAGGTAACTCAGACCCGAATGCAGCTCGCCGACCACTCCAAGTCCGTACTTCATCACGGCCGTACAGAATTGCACGGTCGATGCCCCGAGCGTGAGGAAGCTGGCTGCGGAACGGTAGTCCATGGCGCCGCCGTTCCCCGAGACCACCAGGCCCAGGTCGGAAACCCGCGCAAGCGTCAGCATGCTGATGGGAAGGATACCTTCTCCGGACATGCCGACGATGACTCTTGCATCGTTCTTGCGGGAGCGTGCCGGACGGAGTGCAAGAGCCGGAAAGCTGTTGGCAAGCGTGATGCCTGCAAGCTTCCCGGGATAGCTCCGGAACACCTCGCGGACCCGCAATGCGATGGCGCGGATCGATGTGACCGCGCCCGTGAGCTTGAACAGCTTGGGTACGCGCGGATCGCTGATCTCCATGATCCAGTCGATGATCCGCGCGGAGAGCTCGGCATTCTGTGCAACGACATCTCCGGCTGTCCCATCCCCGCCCTGCGGACACGAAAGACTGAACTCCACGCCCATTGCCCCCGCGTCTTCGAGGCGTTTGGTGTTCGACTGCCACACGAGGCGGTCAGCGGTGTCATTTCCCGTGACGGGACCTCCCGTGGACGCAAGTGTGAGACGATCCGGGTACTCACGCACGAGACGCCGCACTTCTTCCGCGACCCTGCTCAGGGGATGACCGGAGACGTTGTCGAAATTGCCGTATGTGGATTTGCCGAATACCACCATGTACCCGTCAGGTATGTGCACGGGCACATCGTCAAATGCGGTTTTCATCACTCCGCCAGCCCACCCGGCGTCATACGCTTTCTTCATCTGCTCGTAGCCGTCCGTGTGGGGAGCCGCGGAGAGGAGAAATGGAGATTGTATCGGCCTTCCGAAGAACGACGCGGACAGGGGCACGGGTATCAACTGGCGTCCGGCCAGAACCACGCGGCTCTTGTTGCTCTTCACGTGGCGGGGCTTTGGTTTTCCGGTCAGCACGGCATCAATTGCCGTCGCAGCGTTTTTCCCGGACGCCACCGCCTCTACAACCGTGGCCGCCCCATGCACGATATCACCCGCCAGAAATATCAGTCGGTTCTTCGTGCCGGCAAACCTGGACCGGCTTCCAATAGCCGAAATCACCATATCGCTTGCGCGGAAGACCTGCTTTTCAGCTCGATCGGGCACGAAATTTGCCGACACAGGCGGCTTGCCCGGGCGAACATACTGACGGACCGTGTGGAGACCCCTGACGTTCCCTCCCCGCTGAACGATCCGTGTGACACGCGTGCCGGTGGTGATTTCGACGCCGTGAGACAGGAGAAGGTCTCTTTCGTAGTCAGTCAGCGGCATGTGTTCCATCTTCCGGCGGTAGACAAGCTCGACATATGCCGCGCCATCCCGCGCCGCGGTCACAGCACAATCGACCGCGATCGCTCCGCCCCCGATCACATGCACTCTCTTCTTGCGCACGGACAGATGGCGGTGTTCTTCGAGGAACCTCTCCCATGGAACGGCATACGATTCGCCGGGAATGCCTGCAGTGACCGGAACATCGAGGCCCGTTGTCAGGAGAATCGCGTCATATTCTTTTCCGTCAAGGAGACGTGCGGGAGAGAGGATAGCAGTGTCGGTGAAGAGGCGAATCGTGCCAAGTCCGAGCGCGAAATCAATGTCGCGTTGAAGCGCATCCCGGTCCAGTCGGAAGCCCGGGATCAGGTTACACATCCCTCCGGCACGGCCGGATTTCTCATAGATGTCCACTGCGTACCCGAGCTGGCCCAGGACCGCTGCCCCGGCGAGTCCGGCCGGTCCGGCCCCCACGATCGCTACGCGTTTGCCGTTCGCGGCACGCACCTTGAATTCGGGCAGCCCCGCCTCGTACGCCTTGCTGATTATGGTTGACTGAATAGGGGGAATGTTGATGGGGCGGTCAAAGAGGCGGTGGACGCATCCCCTCATGCACAAAGTGTCGGGACACACCGCCCCACAGATGCCCCCGAGCGGATTGCTCCCCAGGATGATTGCGGCAGCCCGCTTGTAGTCCGAAGGTCCGCCATGAAGAGCAGCCTGAATGAAATCGGCAGGTGAGCAATCAGCCGGACACGCTTCCGTGCACGGCTTTTCCTCGCACGCTTCACAACGGGAAAGTTCCTCCCGGAATTGAGCGTCCGTAAGCTCCGCGATTTTGCTGGGCACCAGAATTCAACCTCAAATAGTAGGGTCAAGGTAGCACTTACGAGGCGCAGAATCAATGGAAGCCACGTTGGAGTAGTAACTTATGTGAGGCAATGAGTGGATCGGTGGCGATCGGCACCCGGTCAGAACCGGTCAGACGACCTGACTGGCGTGGCATTGCCTATGTGGCGATCCTTGTGTGGCGGTCCTTGGGCCGCCGAATTGACATTCGATCACCACGGCTGTATCTTGCAGTACCGTTTTCCCTTCGCTCTCTTTCTATGGCTCTCACGCCTTCAGGCCTCGGGCCACGATTTCAGGAACGGAACACACCATGAAAATCACCAAGGCGGTTATCACTGCTGCCGGCAAGGGACAGCGGCATCTCCCCCTGCAGACGCTCATCGATCGCGACGGCCAGCAGAAATCTGTACTGAGTGTGGTTATTGAAGAGGTGGTCCGCGCGGGCATTCATGACACGTGCATTGTCCTCCATCCGGACGATGAACCTGCCTTCCGGTCCATCGCCGGAGAGCACGCCGGACGGCTTTCCTTTGTGTACCAGCCGGAACCGCTCGGATACGGCCATGCAGTTTGGTGCGCCAGAGAGTTCGCCCATGGTGAGCCGTTCCTTCACCTCATCGGCGATCATCTGTATCTGAGCAGGAGGGACAAGGGATGTGCACAGCGCGTCGTTGAGACCGCGGAGGCGGAATCGTGCGCGGTGTCCGCCGTGCAGGCGACGCGGGAAGGGTTGCTGCCGAACTTCGGCGCTGTCAGTGGCAAGCGGATTCACGGCAGGAACGATCTCACAGTCATCGAAACAGTCATAGAGAAGCCCACTCCCACCGATGCCGAGCAAAGGCTGCTGGTTCCCGGTTTGCGCGCAGGGTATTACTTCTGCTTCTTCGGCATTCATGTGCTGACACCCGCTGTGATGTACATTCTGAACCAGGAGCTGGCGGAGAGCAAAGACGGCCGGCTTCCCACGATCTCAAGCGCCCTGAACACGCTGGCGCAGCGGCAGCGATATCTGGCGCTGGAGATGGATGACTATCGCTACAACCTGGGTGTCAAATACGGATTGCTCAACGCGCAGCTTGCCCTCGCACTGAGCGGAAAAGACCGGGATGACGTGCTCGCGATGCTGATGGAGCTGCTTCTGCTCCGCGAGCACCAGGCGATTCCGAAGGGCCAGCAATGAGCGCGCTTATCCAAATCATCACAGCAGGGGAGCAGAGCGTCCGGAACCGGTCCCTGGATGCGTTCTGTCAGCAGGCGTCCCTCGATCAACTGCTTGACGAATGCCGGGCCCTCGAAACGTTCCGCCGTTCGAGCACAAACCTCTATGAGCAGGTGCGCGCGCTTTTCTTTCTGTACGCGATTCATCGTTTTCACATCCCGGGAAAAGCGGGTGTGCAATCGCGCGGACTCATTTCGTTTGAGGGTTACGACGATCTTCTGCACCGGCGGTTCGAGGAAGCGATCCAGCGTTTTCTGGCCGAGCAGGTCGCGCACGGACCGCAGGATGGAATCTCAAGCGCCCTCGCAGGCGCGTACCGGAATCTCGGCTTCCAGACTCTCGCAAACCAGGTGCGCTCCAGCGTGCGGTCCGTACGCGGCAACCAGTGGATGTTCAGAGCCGGTCATCCCTCCGACCACCCGCTTCGCGTTGTTCCCGCACTGCTTCAAAAAACCGAGGGCCTCTTCCCCGTGCTTCACGAATCGACTCCAGTCCGGATGGATCTGTCACACAGCGGCTGGAGCGACATCTTCTTTCTGGGCATGGATTACCCCGAAGGGGCGCGCGTCCTGAACGTCTCCATCAATCTCGCGGTGAAGACGCCTGGCAGCGACAACACACCACGGCCACCCGTGGAGACATGCCTCCGCGTCATCGACACGCCCGTCATCCGTCTGGTGAGCACCGATCTCGGAGCGGTCACCGAGGTGACGACATTCCGTCAGCTGTTTGATTACGCCGCTGACTATCTCGGCCTGCTCAAGGGCGCTGTCATCGCATCCGGCATCGTGCCACCGAGCATGGAAGGAGCCAATCAACCCCTTGCAGATCTCCTCTCGATTCTGGTCGCGCCGGGACATGGCATCGAGGTCGTCACACAGGTGAACAACATCCCGAAGGGCTCGCGCCTCGCCGTGTCGACAACACTGCTTGCGTCTATCATCACAGCATGCATGAGGGCTACCGGGCAGACCTCATCCATCACGGGCTCTCTGACCGAGCGTGAGCGGCGGACAGTAGCCGCCAGGGCAATCCTTGGCGAATGGCTGAGCGGTTCCGGAGGTGGGTGGCAGGATTCGGGCGGCGTCTGGCCGGGCATGAAGCTCATCCAGGGAGTGCTCAGTGCCGAAGGCGATATCGAGTACGGCATAAGCCGGGGTTGTCTGCTGCCGAGCCATACGATTCTCACGCAGCATGATGTCGCAGCAGGGACGCGGCAGCAACTGCAGGAGAGCCTGATCCTCGTCCACGGAGGTATGGCGCAGGATGTCGGTCCGATTCTGGAGATGGTGACGGAGCGGTACCTTCTCCGCTCGGGAAAAGAATGGAACGCACGGCAAACAGCCATCGCTTTGTTCGATGGCATTGTTGCCCAGCTCAAGAACGGCGACATCCAGGCACTGGGGAAGTCGACACACACAAACTTCCTGGATCCGATTCAGACGATCATTCCCTGGGCTACGAACCTCTACACGGAATCCATCATCGCGCAGGTGCAGGCGGAATTCGGAAAGGATTTCTGGGGGTTCTGGATGCTCGGCGGGATGTCCGGCGGAGGAATGGGCTTTTTGTTCCATCCCTCACGGAAGCAAGAAGCACAAAGCCGTCTCCTGGACATCATGCGCTCGACCAAGCGCCGATACGAACAGGGCATACCGTTCGCCATGGAACCGGTCGTCTATGAGTTCAGCGTCAATGAGTACGGAACGCTGGGAGAACTGCTCGCGGGCGAGAAAGCGCTGCATCCCCCGCAATATTACTCTCTGACAGTGCCCACCCTTCTGCGGAAGGAACCACGCACGCTGTCGAGCCACGACCGGACCGAGCTGGAGCATTTCTCTTCGGCAGCCAGAACTGATCCCGCACTGAGGGGCGTTCTCCAGAACATCATCGACCGGATCCTTCCAGAGGGCGACGTCAGATCGGGGCAGAGCGGATCCCTTGACGAGTTGCTGGAGCGGTTCGGGTTTGACCGCGTTCATCACGAACGCATAAAGGCGGATCTTCGGGCCGGGCGGATCGGACTCGCCCAGAACCGACTCCCGGTCAATACCACAATCCTTGATGTGGAGAACGATGATGTGTTCGACAGCGATCACGCGTCATCGGCAGAAGAACGCGAGACAGGAGCGAGAGCACTTGCTGGCGGGGAAGTGGCAGTGCTAACGCTCGCCGCGGGCGCGGGAACCCGATGGACGAAAGGTGCAGGGACGGTCAAAGCCCTGAATCCGTTCTGCCGGATCGGCAACGCGCACCGCACGTTCATCGAGACCCATCTCGCAAAGAGCCGGCTCACGACGAATCAGAGTGGAACGGCAATCCCGCATGTGATCTCCACCAGCTACCTTACGCACGAGGCGATCAGGGATGCCCTTGAGGCCGGGCAGTACTATCGCTATGAAGGCGATGTCATCCTTTCTCCGGGCAGGGCGATCGGCCTGAGACTCATACCGACTGTGCGGGATCTGCGGTTTGCGTGGATGGAAATGCCCCAGCAACTACTGGATGAACAGGCTCAGAAAGTACTCGACAGTCTGCATGGTGCTCTTATGGACTGGGCAGAACGGAGCGGCGAGGCACAGGACTATACCGACAATCTTCCGCTGCAATGCCTCCACCCCGTAGGCCATTGGTACGAAATTCCGAACATGTTCCGCAACGGAGTGCTCCAACAGCTGCTCAAGAAGCGCCCGCAACTGAAACATATCCTCGTTCACAATATCGACACAATGGGCGTCAACCTCGATCCCGCGATTCTCGGCCATCACATCCAGAGCGGGGCCGGGATGACCGTTGAAGTGATTACCCGGTGGCTGGACGACCGGGGCGGCGGGTTGGCAAGGATCGACGGCCGGCTCCGCCTGATCGAAGGTCTCGCACTCCCGCAGGAAGAGCTGGAGTTCTCACTTTCGTACTACAACTCAGCCACATACTGGATCGACCTGGATCAGATGCTCAGGGTGTTCGGACTGCACCGTACTGACCTGGGAGATCAGGAGAAGGTGACGGAGGCGGTGCGCACGCTCGCAGCCCGCATGCCCACCTACATCACGCTGAAGAATGTGAAGAAGCGGTGGGGAAAGGGTCAGGAAGATGTGTACCCCACGCTGCAATTCGAGAAACTCTGGGGAGACATGACCACTCTCCCCGAATTCCACTGTGCCTACGTCGCCGTACCGAGAAAACGCGGGCAGCAGCTGAAAGAACCTGCACAGCTGGATGGGTGGCTGAGAGACGGATCGGCTGACTACGTCAACTCGCTCTGTGAATGGCAGACGCTGATATAGAATACGTCGAAATTCATGCCCCCACCCCACCCTCCTTTCCCTGTCGAAGCGGTTCTTTCCGAGCTTCAATCCTCATTGCGGAACACACCTACGGCTGTTGTTGTCGCGCCGCCGGGCGCAGGCAAGACCACCCGCATTCCTCTCGCTCTGCTGGAGAGCGGCCTGCTCGGGAATGGACGCCTGCTCATGCTCGAACCCCGCCGGCTCTCAGCCCGGCGTGCCGCGACATTCATGTCCTCACTTCTGGGGGAACAACCCGGGCAGACAGTCGGATACAGGATTCGCGGAGAGTCGCGTGTTTCGCCACGGACACGCTTGGAGGTCGTGACCGAAGGGATTCTCACGCGAATGCTCCACGAATCTCCAGATCTCCCCGGCGTCACCGCGCTTGTGTTCGACGAATTTCATGAGCGGAGTATCCATGCCGATCTCGGCCTCGCGCTGGCACTCGACGCGCGGGACCACCTGAGGCCGGACCTGCGGATCCTGATCATGTCAGCCACGCTTGACGGATTGGCTCTGAGCAGGATCCTCGGGAATGTCCCCTTCATCCGGAGTGAAGGACGGATGTTTTCGATCGAAACAGTGTACCGCGCATCGGCACTCGGGGGGGCGTTGGAACCCGCAGTTGCTGCGACAACACTACGTGCCCTTTCGGAAACCGAGGGGGATCTCCTCGTCTTCCTGCCCGGCCGGCGTGAACTCCAGCGCACACGGGACCTCTTGCTGGACGGGACATTGCCGGATGATGTCCACGTGCACCTCCTGCAC
>Ga0316603_10001510_pt1 | contig 12441 bp, 12 predicted proteins | sample OWC_soil_day10_n_FD_207649 | JGI IMG/M metagenome (GOLD analysis project Ga0316603, IMG submission 207649) | Wetland soil microbial communities from Old Woman Creek delta, Ohio, United States - OWC_soil_day10_noCT | ecosystem: Environmental > Terrestrial > Soil > Wetlands | place: USA: Ohio...
CGCCCTGTGACCTTGGCGAATGAATCCGGCCGGTTGACTCTCTTGGTGATGATTCGGGGTGAATCCATTCTTCTGCCCCTATTCTTTCAGGAGGTTGCCGGCAGCCGCAATGGCCTCGGTCATACGGGCCGCAAGAACCTGTTTCTTGAATTCTACCGATCCCCTCACAAAGGAAACCAGGGGAATCTCCTTCATTGCCTGGTCCACGACTTCTTTCCCGGGAGCTCCCTGGTCAAACAGGGCTTCTGCCTTGAGAGCTCGAAGGGGTTTGCTGGCCACCGAAGAGACCACAATTCTGGAACCTCCTCCCTCCTGCGGCGGAAGCAGCGTAAGGTTGAAAGTGGCGAAATCCAAGTTGTTCTGAGACCGAAACTTAATGAAGGTTCCCCTGCCCTTCGGCTCTGGAAGAAGGACTGCCGTTACCATCTCCCCTGACCGCAGGACTAAATAACGGATGCCATCCCCCAAGTAAAAGTCTTCGATGTCCAAAATCCTCTCGCCTCGACTCGAGACCAGATGCAATTTTGCCCCTATAGCCACCAGCGGACCCACCGTATCCCCGGATTGCAGGGCAAAGCAGCCTTTGTGACTCTGGGGTAATACATAACACCTGGTTCCCCCGGTGGCCTTGCGGCATTCCGAATACTCCACCCGCCAGAAAGGCGAGCGGTTATAGAACCAGCACCGGCTGTTAAGACAGATATTTCCGCCGATCGTCGCCTTATTCCGAATCTGCGGGGAGGCCACCGCGAGAGCGGCCTGGGCCAGCAGGGGATAACCTTTCTGGATCAAGGGATGCTTGGCGACGGCATGCAAGGTGGCGCAAGCCCCGATTCTCACCCCACCGTTGGCATCCCGACGAATTTCGGCCAGATCCGGAATACCTCTCAAGTACAGGATCGCCTGGGGGTGAATCAGTTTATTTTTCCTGAGGACTAGCAGGTCTGTGCCTCCCGCCATGAAAAAGGCTTGCGGGTTCTCTTGACTCATCCGGCTGGCCTCGCCCACGCTCGCGGGGGAGACAAAAAAAGACCGATTCATCTTGCCGCTCCCCCTGCGGCCGCCTGTTTGACCGCCTCGACGATCTTGTAATACCCGGTGCAGCGGCACATGACGCCCTTGATCCCTTCCCGGATTTCTTCCTCGCGGGGGTGGGGATTTTCTTGGAGAAGGGCATAAATGGCCATGATCATCCCCGGGGTGCAGTACCCGCATTGGATCGCCCCGGCATCCACATAGGCTTTTTGGACAGGGTGCAGTTGATCGCCCCGGGCCAGCCCCTCGATCGTCAGGACTTCTCCGCCATCCGCCTCCAAAGCCAGGGTGAGGCAGCTATTCACGGCTTTCCCGTCCAGCAAGACCGTGCAATGCCCGCATTGCCCCTCCCGGCATCCCTGTTTTGTTCCTGTCAGCATGAGCCGATCTCGCAATACTTCCAGGAGGGTTTCATCCTCTTCGATGAAGAGGTGCATCGGATCTCCATTGACTCTAAGATTCAAGTCTTTCATCGCTCTTCGCGCTCCGGTTGCTCCATAATCATTCATATTATTTCAATCTTCCCGCCTTGAATAATTTATCGGCGATCTCGCCGAAGCCAAGCTCTTCCAATCCCTTTCTGGTCGGCCATCCGGTTTCGCGATCCCATCCGTTTAACTCATAAAAGCGGCTTAGCATCTCATCCCATTTGTCTTTTTCGCACCGAACGCCCGCATAGGGTCCTGAAAGGATGGGTTCCTCCAGGTATCTTGGAGGCGGATAATCGTCGTTTCGGTCAAAACCGGCATGAAGGGTGTTGAAGGCTTTCTCGAGGTTCAAACCCCTTCTGGCAATCCTCATCAATTCTTCGGCGGTAAATTTCCTGCCCAGAGCCGAGGAAAGGAGGGCCGCATAATCTGATATCTCCAGGGCATGTGCGCCGCTCCAGGTGCCTACAAAAATGCAGAAGCCGGCCGTATCTTCGATTTCCTTGGCTTGTGACTGCCAGAAAACCGCTTCGGGAATGTTTTCATAGGCGTCCGGCATCCACCTGAGATCCTTGGGGCCCGTAACCTGAGGAGCACTGACTGCCCCCCGCAAATGTCTTCCCCCCACCGGGGAAATGGCGACTCCAAATCCCCAGCCTTTAGCTGCCCGGTAGGGGTCCACGGAATCCTGCCCCTTCATATGCGTGGCCAAGAATTCCGAACCCCTGCCCAGTTTGCGCGCCGATTCCTTGACCCCATCCGCCAGGAAATCCCCGATTCCTTCGCGGTAAGCCAGTTTTCTCTGCATGGCGAATATCGCCCCGGCGTCCCCCCAGCGAAGCTCCAGCCCGTCGCAATCCTCTTGGCGAAGGAGGCCTTTCTCGAAGCACTCGAAAGCCCAGGCCAAAGAAGTGGAGCACATGTCTCCATCCAGACCGAGTTCGTTGAGCATAAGGTGATAACGAAGGGAGGCTTCCGGGTCGTCCAAATCTAATTTGGTGGCATAGGTGGCGGAGTTGATCCAATACCCGACTCCCTTGGTTCCCTTATACTTGCCTTCCTCAATCCGCGAATACGGAAGGCACCCCACCGGGCAGGAAATGCAGGACATGGTCTTCTTTTTATACTTAGGCACCCCCCGCTCTGGACCGACCAAATTTGTCCGCTTCTCCAGCGGCCAATATTCATCCTGGCCATTGCGGGGAGAAGCGAAAAAATCCCAGGCCGGGGATTGAGGAAGAAATTTGGCCTCAATGATTCCCTTGCGCCACCCTTCGCTATATGGGGAGGCCTCGATTTTTTTCAACGACCGATCCACCGCCGCCATGAATCCTTTTGGATCCGCCACCTTGATTTCTCCGTGTCCCCGGACGGCAATGGCTTTCAACCGCTTGTTTCCCATGACCCACCCGACGCCGGAACCGCCCGCCGCTTTTCCCGGGCTCGAAAATACGATGGATCCCCGGACTCCCCTCTCTCCCGCAGGGCCTATGGAAGCCGCCTGAATCCGGGCATCGCCCAATTCCCGCTTCAGTTGGGCCTCCGTTTCGCCCGTAGTGCTTCCCCATAAAGCGGCGGCGCTTTTTATCTCCGCCTCCCCGTCGTGGACCCAGAGATAAACCGGCTCTGCGGACTTACCCGTGATCACAATATGATCGAAACCGGCGAATTTCAGTTCCGAGCCGAAATGCCCCCCAAAATTTGCGGATCCCTTCCCGTCGCTGAAGGGGCTCTTGGTTTCGATGGAGACCCGGCAGGCTCCCGGGGCCATGGTTCCGACCAGACAGCCGGCTCCGATTATCAGCATATTCTCCGCATCGGAATGCTTTGTCTCCGGAGACATTTCGTTCCAGAGAAGGAAGCTATTGAGCGACCGACCCCCCAAATAATCCCGGGCATACCCTTCCGTCTCTTCGCTGAAAACCTTCCGGGTTCCTAAATCCACCCGCAAAATTCTCCCCGCCAATCCTCCCAATTTATGAAGCCCCATGTTCTTTTCCCTTCCGCAGTGCCCCCGTAGAGCAATATCGCCCACAAAGAGGTTTGAGCTCGTTCGGGCAAAGATCGCAGGTGGAATCAACGATCAATTGAACTTTTCCTTCCTGGCAATCCAAGGCGGCCTTGATGCTGGAATTCTCAGGAGCAAAAGTTCCCCGATGATGGAAGGAGCAGGCCAGCTCGCACATCCGGCAGCCATTGCATACACCCGCAGTGATCAATAATCCCATTTCTCCTCCACGGTATTCAGTGCCGGAACTTTGGCAGCCAAAGGGCCAGTTTCGGATAGAAGATCAGAATCCGCGCCATCAAAATCGTCGTTCCTAAGAGCGGCAAGGAGCTCCCGGCTATCGGAGTCCTATCTCGGATTCCCCAAAGCCGGCACGACAAAAGGCAAGGTCGGCAGAATCCTAGACCCGTAGCGAAATCAAATCCTTCTGAAAGAAATGGCGTCCTCGGGACACATCGAATAACAGAGCTCACACCCGATGCACTTCTCTGAAATCGTAATGACTCGGTCATCACCTTCTTTGAGCGCATCATAAAAGCACGAAGTCACACAGTTGCCGCAAAGGGAACATTTTCCTTCATCGATTTCGGAAACAAGGCGTGGAAGCTCATAGGTCTGCTCATAAGTAAGGGATCGTTTTGAGGCAATCCCGATCATGGAGTCCACGGTCTTGTAGCCCTTTCGGTCCATGAACTCGGCCAATCCCTTAATAATGGTCTCCACATGTTTATAGCCTTTGAGCATCAATACAGAGCCCACTTCCATCAGGGAGGCTCCACTCATGAAAAACTCGACGGCCTCCCGCCAGTCGTAAATTCCATTAGTTCCCACAATTGGGATGCCGCCTTCCAGATAAACGGCATTCACCCACCGAAGAGCCAGGTGTCTGACCCAGGGTCCCCCCACCCCCGCCCTCGCGTCGAGATAGGGTTTTCCTTCTTCAATGTTGACCGCAAATCCCGTATACCGATTCGTCAAAAGCACCCCTGATGCTCCAGCTCCCATTACAACCCGCGCCATGACGGTCATATCGTTTACTTGCGGGGTAAGCTTTACCAATACAGGGATGCGGACGGCATTCACAACCGTACGGGTGATTTCTGCGGCTGCCTTTGGGTCCTGTCCGAGCAGCATGCCGGCCGCTTCCTCATCCATTTGCGAGGGATGAGGACAGCCAAAATTTAACTCGAGCATGCAAACCCCGGCCTTTTCCTCCATCTTTGCCAGTTCGATCCACTTATCAAGGGTGCTTGCTCCAAGACTTCCAATCAGTTTTACATTCTTTGAATCAGCATATTTTTTTGCGTCCTCGATGATCGAAGCCCATTCCTCCGGGGGGCGGACAGAATATCCAGACCGGGCATAAAAGACAAAGAACCTTGGAAGCTTTCCCTTAACAACCTCTCCTTTATCATTCAAAATTGCATATTTGGAATGTCTTGTCAGTTCTGACATCTTTGGCTTGTCTGTAACCGTCTTAATCACGAGTCCTCCAGCTCCGCTGTCGATGGCCTTGATAATGTGCTCAAGGCTATCCGTCGTTTCGATGGAAGAGATGACGATCGGGTTCTTGAAAGGAATACCGCAGAAATTCACTCTTAGGTCGGCCATAAAATCATTCTCCTTTGAATCGGGATTTTACGCTATAGAACCCAGTCGCTCAGGGCCGGGAAACCCTTTCAATGGATATTGGTTGAAGCTCTGTTTTCCCAGATTCGATATTTTGCATCGAATCCGGAGATCTTCAGTACAGAACCCTTGGCAGCCAGAGAGCCAGTTTCGGAAAGAAGATCAGAATCCACACCATCAAGAGCATCGTTCCTAAGAGCGGCATAGAGCTCCTGGCTATAAACATAACGGAAAATTGGGGAAGAACTCCATGAATTGTAAACAAATTTAAACCAAATGGAGGGGTGACGAGTCCGATTTCGGTCAAGACCACAAAAGTAACTCCCCACCAGATGGGGTCATATCCTAACTTCGCTAAAACCGGCATGACAAAAGGCAAGGTCAACAGCATCATGGACATGGAGTCAAAAAACATTCCTAAGACAAGATACAGAATGACGAGGAAGCCCATAATGCCATACTTTCCCAACGGTAAAGCCAAGATATAGGATGATATTTTTGCGGTTACTCCCAGATCCTGAAAAACAAACGAGAGAATACGGGCGGCGAAGATGATGAATCCAATCATCGCCGTTACCCGCACCGAGGTCAAAAACCCTTCCCGAATAATCTTATAGCTCAAATTTCCGTATCCCCAGGCGATGATCAGGGAAAGAACGGCGCCCAGAGCCGCCGCTTCCGTCGGAGTCATGAGGCCCCCGAAGATGGAACCCATGACAATCGCCACTACCGCAATCCACGGCAGGAGCTGTCTGACCGCCGCGATTCGTTCCCGCCAGGAAACCGGGACGGGTTTGGGAGCAAGACCGGGGCTGAGCTTCACCCAGATGATCACCGTGATGAGGAGAAGAAAGGCCAGGATGACTCCGGGAATCATGGCCGCGGCAAACAACCGGGCAACCGACTGGTTTTCCCAAGATCCGTAAACGATGAGAATGAGGCTGGGAGGGACCAATACGCTCAGGGTTCCCCCCACTGCGATCGAGCCGATGGAAAGCTTGGGGGAATACCCTCTTCTCTCCATTTCGGGGTAGGCGATGAGGCTGAAAGTGGCCGCAGCGGCGACGCTTGAGCCGGATATGGCGCCGAAAACCGCATTCGCGGCGATGACGACGGAGGCCAGCCCGCCGGGCAGAAAGCCCACCCATTTATCCAAGGCCTGGAAAAGGGCCCGCACGGCCCCGCTCCCGGAAAAAATGGCGCCCATGAAAATAAACAGAGGCATGGCCAGAAGCGTAAAGGAATTCAGCGATTCCCAGGCTGACCAGCAGAGTTGAATCAACGGTTTATCGAGGAAAAATACCAATCCCACAGCGGCGACGATTCCCATCCCGATGCCGATCTCTACTCCAATGGCCAAGAGGAAAAGCAATCCTCCAACGAGAAGGATGGTGATTAATTCGGGTCCCATGTAGGGTCTCCTATCGATGAACGGTGCAAGAATCAGTACTCCTCTTTTGTCCCGCCCTCTTCGGCCTTGGATCCGGTCTTCAGCGCCTTGATGGCCTTGGCAGACTGCCTAATCAAAACAATGGTAAATAGCGTGAAACCAATAGGCATGGCCATCTGGGGCCACTTCAGGGGAGTCATCAGCCAGGAATTGGATCTCATGTTGCGCACAAAGGAGCCGATGATGAAATCCCAGCTTACTTTTGTGGCCGCGCCAATAAATAGCAGGGCCAGGAACAAGGTGAGGACCCTGAGCCGGCTGGCCGTTTTCGGGGACATTCTTTCAACGAGAAACGTGATCCGGATATGGCCTTTTTCCCGGGCGCAATAAGCAAGCCCCAAGAAGGTGATCAAGAAAAGGCTATAGCCGCCGAATTCATCACATAGAATCAACGGTTGGTTGAGAACATACCGCGTGATCACCTCCAACATGGTGAGTCCAATGATTCCCAGCAGGACCCATCCGCCGAGATATCCGGCCGCGTAAATTATTTTATCGATTCCCGTCCATATTCTTTCCATGGATTTTCCTCTGCTTCCCTCCGGCCCTGATTTTTCGGAACGGCCGGAGGGATGCGGGTTCGAAGGTGTTATTTTACCATCTCGGCAATGAACGGTGCCGCGGGGCCATGGGCAAAACGGAGAGAGTTCTGCAGGACCTCTTTCGCAAAAGGACCCGAGCTGTCCATCCATTCTTTCACGACCGGCCGCATCAGCTCCATGGCCTTCTTGACTTCCGGAGCCTCCGGAACAATGAGCTGGCACTTGCTGGCCCGGATCCACAGGGTATAGGAAATTTCCATTTGTTCCACGACGGGAGGCAGGCTCCGGGTAAATTCTGCCCCCGCTTTCAGGAGACCCTCTTGAAGGGAAGGATGGAGCTTATCCCAAACTTTCGTGTTGATCGCCACGATTTGGGGGAAAATTGGGGTTACCGGCCAAATCGATACAAATTTGCAGAGATCGATCAGCCCGCGCTCCGCTCCATAGCTCTTGCTGGTGCAAATCGCATCCACGGTTCCCCGATAAAGGGCGTCTTCCACTTCCGCCATGGAAAGAGTAATGGGGCTGCCGCCAAGAGCCTTAAGGGCCGAAGTCTGCGTGCGGCCGGAGGTCCTCGTTTTGACCCCCTTGAAATCTGCCAGCGTCTTGATCTCTTTTTTCCCCCACAGGCCATCGTTCGCGAGGCTGATGATGGATCCCAAAACCTTAAAGCCGGCCGGCTTCGAGTATTTGTCCCAGATCGCCATCATTTTGGGATCCATAAAAGCTTCGGCCCACTGATATGCTCCGTCAGGCGGGCCCGCAAACAAGCCCGGAATGCCGCCAAAATCAAGGAGGGGATACGTTCCCGTGGCCGCCGGAATGGACTGGGTTCCCATCTGCACCCTTCCATCCCCGATTGCAAAAATCGACTCCATGAGCCCGTAAAGTTTTTCTTTAATATCCAGCTTGATCATCCCATTCGTGTGTTTGGTGACAAACTGCTCGAAATTCCCTCCGGGCCGATAGGGCCATACGCAAACGTTCGCCCGGCCATACGCCCCCTCCCAGTTGAAGGTCAGGGTAATGGGCTGCGTCGGCTTCGGCGGGGTGGCCTGCGCCTGCGCCATTACGAAGGAAAAGGCGACAACCACTAAGGCTAAAAAAAACACTCCAAAAATCTTCTTCTTTCTCATCTTCTACCTCCTTATGGTTTAAGGTTACTTTTTCCTCGGCACCACGGCCCAGGCTTCGATCTCCACGCGCATATCCGGCAGGTCAATGCCCGCGCCCCGCAAGAGCGTCGCCGGCCGGGGGTGTTCAAATAAGTCCGGTTCAAACTCTTTGAAGAAACGGTACATCTCGTCGCGCATGTCAAACACATCTTCCCGGCGCGGGAGGTAGTATCGGAAAAAAACAATGTTTTTAAGAGCCCCTCCCATGATTTCTACGGAACTCTTGATATCCAGCAGCGCCGCGCGGGTCTGTTCTTTAATGCCCCCCACGACCTTCCCTTTTCCGGCTCGCTCTTCCTCCGGGGTCCGGCAGGGCCCGTCCCGCAGGGGATCCCTTCCCGTCGAACCCGCAAGGAAAAGGATGTCGACATCTCCCTTGGTTCGGAACCCCTTCCCCCAGTTCATCTTCTCGTTGTGCCACTGGGGCCAGAGGGTTCCCCACTCATACTCCACCTTCTCTCTTTCCTTGCGCACCCGTTCTCTTTTGGTGATGGCCATTTATTTTGCCTCCCTTATTATTTGCTCTGCCAATGCCCCCTTCCATTCGGATCCCTATTCCTATGAACCAGGTTCAGGTCCTTTACCACCGAATCGGACAAGCTCTATCTCTGCTGATCACCCCCTTCCTTTGGATCAAATCCCTGTCGTTGCTGCCACCTTCTCCCGGGCTCCCACGAAAATAATGCATCAGCCTTCCGGAATCGCCGCAATACACTGCATTTCCACCAGCATCCCCCTGAGGAGTCCGGCTTGGACCGTCGCCCGCGGGGGCGGATCCTTGGGGAAATATTTTCGATAGACTTCGTTCATCCCTTCAAAATTTTTTAAGTCCGTTAAGTATACCGTCGTGCTCACCACATTCCCCAGATCCGTCCCTGCCGCCTCTAAGATGGCTTTGATATTTTCTAACATCCTTTCGGTCTGGGCCTCGATATCCCCCTTGACCTCAAGGGTGACGGGGTCGATCGGCCCCTGACCCGAGATAAAAACCAAATTCCCCAGTCTCACGCCTTGAGAAAAAGGCAAAGGAAGTCGGGGCGCCTTATCGGTTTCGATGATTTCCCTTTTCATATGTTTTCCCTTGGCTAAAAAATAACTCCTAAATCCCCTAATCCCCCTTTGCCAGGGGGCCAGGAGTGATTTTCATGATTCGTGGCGTCCTCTGGGTCATGAAGGATACGTGGGATTGTGGGTGTTGGTGAAAGGAATTTCTTTCACTCTCACCCTCACTTACATTGGCCCTGTTTTTATTGCATGGTCCTCCCGCCGTCCACGCTCCAGACCTGACCTGTTACATAGTCGGTGCGGTCGGAAGCCAGGAAAGCCACGGTTTCGCCGATCTCTTCCGGATCAGAATATCGGCCCATGGGAATGGTGGATCGCATGTGGGCTTTGAACTCCTCGGAAAGACGGTCCTGCATCGGGGTGTTCACCGCCCCCGGGGCCACGCTGTTGACCGTTACCCCGGTCCTCGCCAGTTCCCTGGCCAAAGCTTTGGTAAGGGCGATGACCGCTCCCTTGGCCGCGGAATAAGCTGCCAAATTGGGGCTTCCCACTTTGCCGGCCGAGGAAGAAATGCTGATGATCCTCCCCTGATTTTGCTTCAGGAAGTGGTTGATGACGGCCCGCGTGCAGATCAGGTACCCTTTGAGGCCCACTCCTAAGTCCTGATCCCAATCCTGCTCTCTGGATTGCGCAAAAGGAATATTGACGCTGGGTGCTACGGCATTGTTGACGAGGATGTGGAGGCCCCCAAAAGTCTTCAGGGTTTCGGCCACCATGGCATTCACTTGGCTCATGTCGAGTACGTCCACGGCATAGGCCAGGGCTTCTCCCCCTTTGGCGTTAATCAGATCCGCCGCGACTTTTGCCCTTTCCCCATTTAGATCGGCGACAATGACCTTTGCTCCCTCCCGGGCCAAAACCCTGGCGATCCCCTCCCCGACCCCCTGCCCGGCGCCGGTTACAATGGCTACCTTCCCTTGCAGCATCATCTTGTTTTCTCCTGTCCGAAAGAGATTGGGTTTATTCTCCCGCAGGGTCTTTCCCCTTGCCTTCCTAACTCGCGGAAGATCAGGGGCCCCTTCCCCGCCCGCCGGCTCTCGCTCAGTAATTGAACGCCCTGCAGGCCCGTCGTTTCGTTTGCTTTATTCCGGCCCCATCCAGCGGGGGAAGAGGCTGTTTTCGATCCCGAGGAGATCAAGAACTTTTCCCACCAGATGATCGACCAGATCCTGCAGGGATTTGGGTCTATGGTAGAAGGCCGGCATGGGCGGGAGGATCATGGCCCCCGCCTCCGCGGCGGCAGTCAGGTTGCGGAGGTGGATCAGGCTCAAAGGGCTTTCCCTGGGGACCAGGATCAACTTCCGCCTCTCCTTGAGCATCACGTCCGCGGCCCGCAGGATCAGATTTTCACTGACCCCGTGAACGATCCCGGCGAGCGTCCTCATGCTGCAGGGGATGATCACCATCCCCTCGAGGGGAAAGGACCCACTGGAAACAGGCGCCGAGAGGTTGTCCACGGCGTACCACTTCCGGGCCCGCTTACGGATCTCTTCCAAAGACACCTCCGTCTCCAGGGCAATGGTTTTCTCCCCCCAGGGGCTGATCAACAGGTGGGTTTCAACCCCTTTCTCCGCGAGGACCTCGAGGAGGCGGAGGCCGTAAATCGCCCCCGTGGCCCCGGTGATGGCAACCAGGATAGGTTTCATGTTTTCAGATACTCCTGCAGGTGGATCTTCTCCAGATCCGGGATGCGGATCTTTTCGAACCGTTCGCTGCGCTCCAAGGGTTTCGTGGCGTCGATGCCCATTTTGGCCGTCAGGGCCATTTGCGGGCAGGACGGATCCAGCTCATTTCCCTTGGCCCCGGCAATGACCACCAAATCCCGGTCGGCCTGAAAACGCGTTGCCACGGCCCACTCCACTTCCCGGGGATTATAGGGGTCCACATCGTCATCCACTACGGTGACGAGTTTAATGTCCCGGATGCTGTAGAGTCCGGCGACGATGGCGTCTTTTCCGTCGCCCGGGTGCTCTTTGCGGATGCAGATCACGGCGTGGAATTTCCCGCAGCTCGACGGGGTCACATGCACGGCCTTCGTTCCCGGAACGTAGGTCCGAACCGCCTGGTACACCACCGGCTCATAAGGAATCGCCAGCAGCAAATGGTGCTCCGGGGTAAAGGTCAGCAGGTCCTGGTAGATCGGATTTTGGCGGTGGGTGATGGCCTTGATCCGCATGACCGGATTTTCCCAAACTTCGCCGTAGGTTCCCGTAAATTCGGCGAAGGGACCCTCGGTCCGGCGCAGGCGGGGCAAGATTTCCCCTTCCAGGATGATTTCGGCCCGCGCCGGGACCATGACCTCCACGGTTTCGCCGCGCACGATATCCACGGGCTTTTGCCGCAGGGCGCCGGCAATGGAGAGTTCGTCAAAACCGAGCGGAATCAGAGATCCCCACGTGGCCCCGGCCAGACGGATGGCGGCGTCCAGGCCGATGGCCACGGCCACTTCCAGGGGCTTGTTCTCCTTTTCCTTTTCCGTATAGAGCTTCCAGAGATGGCGGGGCTGAATGAGCAGGCGGATCTCGTCCTGGCCCGTAATCTGCAGCCGGTGGTAGGAAATATTGCGAATTCGATTCTTGGGGTCCTCGGCAATCACTACGCCAGCTGTTATATAAGGTCCTCCATCCTTCTCGTAATGTGTAATGACCGGGAGCATCCTTTCCAAATCGATATTCCGGGTGATCTTTACCTCTTTGACCGGACCGTCGGAAACGATTTGGGGGGGGACCGGCTTGCGAATCGCTTCCAAGAATCTGGGGGTGAAGCCGAAATCATCGGTTCCCAGGACTCGCGCGATCCGGGAACGGTTATTGTCCAACCCCACTACTACGGGCATCGAATGCCCCCGGACCTTCTCGAAAAGCACCGCTTTGTCCGCCTCCAGTTTCTTGCAGATGCCCGGGAGCTCGAATCGAGGATTCACTTCCTTCCGAAGGCGAACCAAATCCCCCCACTCCTCAACCGCTTTGAGCTGACTTCGCAGATCGTCAATCATCCTTTCTCCCTCCCTGCTTGCCGGTACTGAATATATTTTCCAGCGCCTCTTCGAACCCGCCCATTTTCCTTCTCCTTCGGATTATTTGGCCAATCGTTCGCCGGGCTTGACCAA
>Ga0316603_10001511_pt1 | contig 12438 bp, 12 predicted proteins | sample OWC_soil_day10_n_FD_207649 | JGI IMG/M metagenome (GOLD analysis project Ga0316603, IMG submission 207649) | Wetland soil microbial communities from Old Woman Creek delta, Ohio, United States - OWC_soil_day10_noCT | ecosystem: Environmental > Terrestrial > Soil > Wetlands | place: USA: Ohio...
ACCAGCCGTACGGCGCGAAGGGCGACCAGTTCGAGGTGTCGACCTTCCCGAACCCGACCGCGATGAAGAACAGCACGGCGGCCACCTTGATGGCCACCATCACCGCGTTGAAGCGCGCGCTTTCGCGCACGCCGATGACCAGCAGGGTCGTGATGACGAGCACGATGATCACGGCCGGGACGTTGAGCACGCCGGCCGGCGGGGCCGCCGCCATCCATTGAGGCAGCGTGACCCCGAAGCCGGCCAGGATGCGCTGGAAGTAGCCGCTCCAGCCGATCGCGACGGTCATCGACCCGACCGCGTACTCGAGGATCAGGTCCCAGCCGATCATCCACGCGAAGATCTCGCCGAGCGTCGCGTACGAGTAGGTGTACGCGCTGCCGGCGATGGGGATCATCGACGCGAACTCCGCGTAGCACAGCGCCGCGAACCCGCAGGCCAGGCCGGCGAGCATGTACGACATCGTGATGGCGGGGCCGGCCTGGTTGGCGGCCGCGGTGCCCGTCAGCACGAAGATGCCCGTGCCGATGATCGCCCCGATGCCCAGCAGGGTCAGGTCCAGCGCCGACAGGGCCCGTTTCAGGTGCTTGCCCTTCTCGACATCGCTGACCAGCTGCTCGAGCGATTTCGTCTTCAGGAGATTCGAGTCCATTCAGCCTCCAACAGACGCAGGCGCCTCACCCGGGTGAGACGGCGCGGCCCAGGCCCTGCGGCGCAGGGTTGCGGCATTATACATTCGGGATTCGGGAGCCGGGACTGGGGATTCGACCCACGGGCGTCAGGCGGACTCGGCGAGCTTGTCGTTCCTGGCGGGCGCGAGGAAGCGGTCCATGAAGCCCGTGCTCATGCGTCCCGCCCGGAAATCGGGGTCGGCGAGGACCCGCAGGTGCATCGGGATCGAGGTCTTGATCCCCTCGACCACCATCATCTCGAGGGCGCGGGTCATCCGCGCGATGGCCTCGTCACGGTCCCGCCCGTACGCCAGCAGCTTGGCGATCAGGGAATCGTAGAACGGCGTGACCACCGCCTCCCCGTGCATCGCCGTGTCCACGCGGATGCCGGGGCCGCCCGGCAGGCTGAACGCGCTGATGGTGCCCGGCGACGGCACGAACGTGTCGGGGCACTCCGCGTTCACCCGGCACTCGATCGCGTGGCCCTGGAACCGGATGTCGCCCTGCTTGAAGGCGAGGCGCTCCCCCGCCGCCACGCGGATCTGCTCCTTGACGATGTCCACGCCCGTGACCAGTTCGGTGACGCCGTGCTCGACCTGGAGGCGCGTGTTCGCCTCCATGAAGTAGAACTTCCCGTCGCCGTCCATCAGGAACTCGAACGTGCCCGCGTTGGCGTACTGGACCTCGCGGGCCGCCTGGACGACGACGGCGCCCAGCTTCTTCCGGGCCTTCCCGGTGAGCGCCGGCGACGGCGACTCTTCGATGAGCTTCTGGTGACGGCGCTGGATCGAGCACTCGCGCTCGCCGAGATGCACCACGTTGCCGAAGTGGTCGCCCAGAATTTGGAACTCGATGTGGCGGGGGTTCTCGAGGTACTTCTCGACGTAGACATCGGGCACGCCGAAGGCCGCATCGGCCTCGCGCGACGCGGTCCGGTACGCGCGGGACATCTCCTGGGCGGACCGCACGACGCGCATGCCCCGACCCCCTCCGCCGGCCGTGGCCTTGATGAGCACCGGGTACCCGATCTCGCCGGCCACCTTGAGGGCCTGGTCCTCGCCCTCCAGCGTGCCCTCGGACCCGGGCAGCACCGGGACGCCGGCCTTCTTCATCGCGCGGCGCGCTCGCGCCTTGTCGCCCATCAGCCGGATGACCTGCGGGCTCGGGCCGATGAACTTGATGTGACACGCCTCGCACACCTCGGCGAGGTAGGCGCTCTCGGAGAGGAACCCGTAGCCCGGGTGGATCGCGTCGGCGCCCGTGATTTCCGCCGCGCTGATGATAGCCGGGACGTTGAGGTAGCTGGCCGCCGCCCGCGGCGGTCCGATGCAGACGTCCTCGTCGGCGAACCGGACGTGCAGCGAACTCTCGTCCGCCTCCGAGTAGACGGCGACGGTCTTGATGCCCATCTCCCGGCACGCCAGGATGACGCGGAGGGCGATCTCTCCCCGGTTGGCGATGAGCACCTTCTTGAACATCAGGACACCCTGACGGCGAACAGGCGCTCCCCGTACTGCACGGGCTGCCCGTTCTCGACGTAGATCGCCACGATCTCGCCCTCGTGGTCGCACTCGATCTCGTTCATCAGCTTCATCGCCTCGATGATGCAGAGCACCTGGCCCTTCTTCACGCGGGTGCCCTTCTCGACAAACGGCGGCGCCCCCGGTTCCGAGGCCCGGTAGAAGGTGCCGACAATCGGCGAGGTCACCATGGCCAGATCGGCGTCCGCCGGGCCGCCCGCGTCGGCCCGGGCTTCGAGGGGCCTCGGCGCCGGGCCGGCGCCGGCCATGGCCACGGCCGGCAGCGGCGCGTACGGCGGCAGGACCGGGGCCTGGATCACGTGCGATCCTCCCGACTTCCTGACCTTGATCTTGAGGCTGTCGACTTCGAGCTCGAGTTCGCTCAGGTCGTGTTCCTTGACGAGGTCGAGGATGCTGCGAATGTCGTCTAGATCCATCGTGTCACACCACCAGGAGTTCCCGCGGCACGTCGGTGAGCCATTCCACCCCGGATGCCGTCACGGCCACGTCGTCTTCGATGCGCACGCCGCCGAAGCCCGGGACGTACGCGCCCGGCTCGATGGTGAACACGACGCCGGGCTCCAGCCGATCGTCGCGCCCGGCAGGAGGCACCCCGGGGATGTCGGTCCGCCTGGGACCGACCCTCGGCTCCTCATGGATTTCGAGTCCGAGCCCGTGGCCCGTCGCGTGGCTGAAGGCGCGGCCGAGCCCGTGGCCCTCGAGCACCGCCCTGGCCGCCTCGTCCACGTCGGTCACCGCCGCGCCCGGCTTGACGGCCCCGACCGCCGCCATCTGAGCTGCCGCGACGGCGTCGTAAATCCGCCGGGCTTCGGTGCCCGGCGTGCCGACGCTGACCGTGCGGGTGATATCCACGCAGTATCCGTCGTAGACGCCCCCGAAGTCCAGCACCACCAGGTCGCCCGGCTGGAGCCGCCGCTCGCCCGGCCGCGCGTGCGGCAGGGCCCCGTTCGGGCCCGAGGCGACGATGGTGTCGAAGGCGGGGCGCTCGAACCCCCCTCGCCGGATGCGGTCGTCAATGTCGGCGGCCACCTCCCACTCCCGCTGCCCCACCCGCACCCCGCGGAGCACCTCGCGGGCCACCGCGCTGATGAGCGCGCCGGCGCGGCGGAAGGTCCCGAGTTCGAACGCGTCCTTGCGGACCCTGGACGCTTCGACCAGCCGTTCGGCGGGCACCAGGGCCCCGGCGCGCCGCGACGGGGAGTCGCGCAGGTCCGCGGCCAGCGCGTCGTGGCGCTTCACGGTCAGGTGCGCAGACTCGAATCCGACGCGGGGGGCGTCGAATTTCCGCAGGAAGCCCGCCAGGGTGGCGTCGTACGTGGGGTCGACCTTCACGAGCCGCAGCCCGGGACAGGCCGGGGCCACCTGCGTCTCGACCTCCGTCACGTAGCGCCCGTCGGTGATCAGGACGATCTCGTCCCGCGCCAGCACGGCGATCGCCGCACTGCCGGCGAAACCCGTCAGGTAGCGGATGTTGGGCAGGTGGAAGACCACGAGGGCGTCGAGGCCCTCCTGGCCGACCGCGGCGCGCACGCGCGCGTGCCTGGCCGTCAGCAGGTCCGCCGGTGGTTGTGGCATGGTGAGCGGGAGAATCCCTCACGCGCCGGCGGATGTCAAGCCTGCGCGGTGTAGAGACGAGTCCGCCGGTCGGTCAGAATGGCCTGGAGCCACCGCTCCAGGTACGCGAGCGTGCGCCTGGCGACCCTGTCGTCCTCGGCCCTGACCGGTTGCCCGGCCGCGGCACCCGGGCCGCCAGCGGGGGCCGGCGCCGGTCCGACGCGCTGCCCGGGCAGCACCGCCGCCATCGCCTCGCGCCTGAAATCCCTCACGACCGCCTCGATGGCCGGGTCCGGGCTGGCCATCTCGAAAGCCGATCGGAACTGCTCGAGTGCCTCGGGGACCTCGCCCTTCTTGCGATGGACCTCGGCGATGCCACGGATGGCCGAGAGGTTGTCGGGCGCCACGCGGAGGACGTCGTTCAACTCGCGCTCGGCCGACTCGACGTCGCCGACTTCGAGCAGCGCACGCCCGAACGTGACCCGGGCCGACAGGTAGCCTGGATGCCGGGCGAGACCGGCCCTGCAGACGTCGATCGCGTCCCGGAAGCGGCCGGCCCTGCGGTACTCCTCCGCCAACTGGGCGAAGGCGATCGATCCCGGGTCCTTCTGCAGCCGCTTTCTCAGCGCCTCGATGCGAGCCTCGTCCGCCACGACGCCATCATACTCCTGCCTGCCGGGGTCCCAAACGGCGACGGCGTCCCCCGAGGACGCCGTCGGTCCGATGTCGTGTTCCGACCCGTCGCCGGCGGCCATCTGCGGCCCGCCGGGGTCCGGGACAGCGGACCCTGGGTCCGCCAGCGACGCTACGGGGTGGGGAGGGTGATCGTCACCTTCTTCGACGTGCTCCCCTTGTTCCCGGCATCGTCGGTCACCGTCAGCACGACGGTGTACTCGCCGGCCGCCGTGAAGGTGTGCGACGTCAGCATGCCGGACGCCTGGACGCCGGTGCCGAAATCCCAGTCGTACTGGACGATCGTGCGGCCCACCGAGGCCGTCGAGATGGCACCATTGAAGAAGACCTTGTCGCCCACCTTCGGTGCCGACGGCGAGGTCACGAAGTCGGCCTTCGGGTCGGTCGTGGCCGCGACGGAGACGCTCTTCGACAGCGACGCGGACTGGCCGCGGTCGTCGGTGACCGTCAGCGTGACGACGTACGTGCCCAGGACGTTGAAGTCGTGCTTTACGACGACGCCCTCGTCCGTCTTGCCGTCGCCGAAGTTCCAGACGTAACTCACGATGCGCCCGTCGCTGTCGGTGCTCAGCGACGCGTCGAAGGTGACGTCCATTTTCGTGATCGGCGTGCTGGGCGAGTAGGTGAACGACGGCACCGGCGTGCCGTTGGGCGGGAGGATGACGCCCGGGGGCACGAGGCGGATGGAGACCGAGCGCGCCACGGCGTTGGCGAAATTGCTCCCGCCTGGCGTGGCCAGAATCTGCACGACGGTCCCTTTGTCGACCGGGTCGATCGGCGGGAGCGGTGCCGTGTAGGTGGCTTTGGCCTGCCCGTCGCCGCCGGTGAACAGGTTCTTGCCGGACAGCTGGCCGTAGTCGGTCAGCATCCCGTTGACGGTAACGTCGAGCCGGATCGGCACGTCCCTCACCGGCTTCCCGTTCTGGTCCAGCGCCTGGATGGTGATCTGCGACTGCGACGCCCCATCCTGCCGCAGGGTGTCCGGGCTGGCGGACAGCGTCACGGACAAGCCGAGTTCGGACGGGCCGGACAGCTCCGGCGCGTCCTGCTTGTCGACCGTGCAGCCGGCGCCCGCCGCCACGGCGATCGCCACGAGGAATGCCGTTGCCTTTAGTGTGCGCGTCATGTTCGTGCCCTATCCTGGCAGTGCCGCCCGGCGCAGGCCCGGCGGACGGCCTCCAATGCCTACTTCGAGGACGACGCGGGGTCGCCCCAGTCCGCGAAGTTCACCGAAATCGCCCCGGTCACCGAGACCGAGTTGCCGTTCTGGTCCTTGCCGTAGAAGGTGACCTCGGCAATCGTCGAGATGACGATCGCGCCGCCGCCGCCCTGGAGCGCCTTCAGCGGGGCTTCGAGCTTGGCCTGCGCGCGGACGATCGCGAACGAGAGCAGGGTCCCGTCGGTGCCGATCGTGCCGGTCGCCGCGCCGTCGAACGCGTACGGGACGTCGACGCCCTGCGTCTGGCGCCCGTCCGACCGTTTGTACTCGACGTGGTAGCTCGTGACGGTGATCAGGTTCGTCGCCGTCGGCGTCGTGACCGACGTGGCGCTGCCCACGTCCTTGAGCGCCATCCTGAGCTTCACCTGGCCGATGTCCTCGAACACGGTCGGCGCGAACACGTCCTCGCCGCCGACGGTGCTGGAGACGAGGGTGATCACGTCCGAGTCGAGCGTGCCCGAGAACGTCGTCGGCTTGGCGCCCGACGCCGCCTGGAGCGACTCGACCAACAGGTAGGACGGAGATCGGCCCTCGGTGTTCTGCTGCCCGCAGCCGGCCGCTCCGGCCGCGGCGGCGAGCAGCGCGGCGGCCGCGGTCCAGCGCCACGCACGAGTCCCTCGAATCGAGCTAGCCAACATAGCGGTTTCTCCTGCCACGGTCTGTGTCCTAGCGCCGGATGCGCGGCGTGATGAAGATCAGGAGTTCGCGCAGCTCCTCGGTGAACTCGTCCCGCCGGAAGAGCCAGCCGAGCAGCGGGATGCGCGAGAGGCCGGGCACGCCGTCCTTCGAGGACGTCTCCTGCGTTTTCATGATGCCGCCGATGACCATCGTCTCGGCGTCGTTGACGAGCACCTGCGTGATGGCCCGCTGCGTGTCGATCGGCGGGATGCCGTTGACCGAGCGGCTGTAGTCGGGCGACGCGTTCTCGAGGGTGATGCCCATCATCACCGTGTTCGAGGCCGTGATCTGCGGCTTGACCTTCAGCGTGAGGGCCGCGTCCTTGAACGTGACCGTCACCGTGTTGTTCGAGACGGTCTGGATCGGGATCTGGACGCCCTGGGTCATCTCGGCTTCGAAGTTGTTCTGCATCATGACCTTGGGCTGCGACAGGATCTTGCCCTGCCCCTTCCGCTCGAGGGCGGTCAGCGCCACGTCGAGGTTGAGGGCCCCGTTCAGCGTCCCCATCGAGAGGCCCAGGGCCGACGTCGGCTTCGTCGCCGCCAGGTTCACCGCGGACGGCAGGTTGAGCCGGGCGGGCCCGGTCGGGTCGCCCTGGATGCCGGTGGTGCGCCCGCTCACGCCGCTCTGCGCGGGGAACGCGACGGGCGCCGTGTTGCCGTACTCGCTGGCCATGCGCCCGCTCACCCCCCACTGCACGCCGAGCGCCCGCGCCGTGTCGGTGCCGGTCTGGACGATCTTCGCCTCGATCTCCACCTGCGGCTCCGAGCGGTCGAGGATGCCGATGAGGTTCTCGCACTCGGACAGCGCCTCGGGCAGGTCGTTGATGATGAGCGTGTTGGTGCGCTCGTCGACGAGCGCGCTGCCGCGCATCGAGAGCACCCGCGTGTCCTTGAGCAGTTTCGCCACGTCGGTGGCGCGCGCGTAGCTCAGCGTCTTCGTGAACACCTTCAGCTGGCCGCTCATGGCCTGGGCTTCGACCAGTTTCTGGCGCTCCGTCTCCTCCTGGGCCAGCGACTTGAGCGGCGCGATCCGCACGACGTTCTGCTCGAGCACGTAGCCGAGCTGGTGCGACCGCAGGATCACCTCCAGGGCCTGGTCCCACGGCACTTCGCGCAGCGACACGTCGACGGTGCCGGCCGGCACGGCCGGGTCGATGACGATGTTCAGGCCGCTGATTTCGGCGAACGTGCGCAGCACGGAGCGCAGGTCGGCCTGGTAGAAGTCGAAGGTGATCAGGTGCCCGGTGTACTGCCGCTCGCCGCTGACGGCGAGGGAGGCGGGCTTCTGCGGCAGCATCTTCCCCTGCCGGGGCGCCGGCGAAGAGGGTTTCGGCGCCGGCGCGGCCGCTGTCGGCTCGGGCGCGGCGCGCTCTGCCGCCGGCGCGGGCGCGGGCGCGGGCGCGGCCGCCGCCGGCGTCACGATGACCGGCTGCGGCTGGGCCGGCGGGACCACGGGCCGGGATTCCGGCCTGGGCTCACTCGCCGTCTCGGGCGCGCGCGGCCCGGGTGCGGCAACAGGGACCGCCAGGACCGGCGATGGGGCCTCAGCCTTCGCGGCGGCCGGCCGGCCGGCCGCCGGGTCGTCGAACACGATGACGACGCCGTTCTCGGCCGGCTCGACGCGATGCGCGGCGGGGTACTTCAGGTCGATGACCGCGCGGGTCACGAGCGGGTTGACACGGTTCACGGCGACGCGGACCCTGTCGACGGGCCCGACGCCGACTTTCGTGACGGCCGGGAGCGTGGAGCGGACCTCGGGGAAGTCCACCACCAGGCGCGGCGGCATGTCCCTGGCCGGCTCGATCGCGCCGGGCTGGAACGATCCTGTGCCGCTGAAGGTGACGCGCGTGCCCGAGGGTCCGCTCGTCGTCTCGACCTTCGTCAGCGCCGATCCCGGCGCCGGCCGGGTGGCCGGCTCGGCCTTCGCGGCGGCAGGCGCGGTCGTGCCGCGCGGGCTCTCCGCCGCCGCGCCGGTGAACTCGATGATGACTTCGTTCAGCCGGCTGCGAATCGACGGCGTCGCCGGCGTCGCCAGCGCCATCCGCACCCGCGCCACGCTCGTGCCGTCATCGTCGGTCCCGGGCTCGACCGCCACGCGGGCGATCGCTCCCAGCGGCGGGTCGGGCCGTACGTCGCCCGGCGCCACGTTGCGCAGGTCGACGAGCAGCGTCAGCGGGTCGGGCTGCGCCGCGACGTAGGCCACCGGCTCGGTCGTCGCGATGACGACCGTGGTGCCGAGGCCTTCGCTCTTCATGGACACGCCGGTCAGGCGCGCCGTCGGTGTCGCGTGGCCGGCCGCATGCACCCAGGAACCCAGCACCAGCGCGCCGGCCAGCACCCTCAGCAGTCGAGCTGACATCACAGTCACCCTCTCCGCGTTCACTTCGCTTCCGTCACGGCGCGAAGGGTCATCCGGACCTCGCGCTGCTTCGTCAAGGACAAGGGATCGTTCACGTCCTGCAGGCAGATCACCGTGTCGGCCGTGATGGCGCGCACGACGCCGTCGAGCAGGCGGTCGTTCACCCGAATGAGGTACGTCTTCGCGTCGGGCCCGGCCACGAGCGCCACGTTCGCGCCCTGGCTCTGCATGACGCCCTTCAGCGTCAGCTCGCTGAGCAGGAAGCCCGAGGGACCGCCCGAGGCGGGCTGCTTGCCCTGGCGGGCGCGCGCCTCGGCGGCGCGCTTCACCAGGCTGACGAACGGGTCGCGCCGCCCTTCGGGGTTGTAGACGAACGCCGGCGCGGCCGGGGGCGCCTGGGGCGCCGCCGCGGCCTGGGGCGGCGCCGGGATGGCCGGCTTCTCCTGGGCCGCGGCCCCCGCGGCGACGAGCACGATCAGCAGCGCAACGGCCGTCCTCATGACTTGCCTCCGGGCGCTGGCGCCGCCGGTTTCCCGGCCGGGGGCTTGGCGGCGGTCCCGCCGTTCTTCGCCGGCTCGGTCAGCACGAACGTCGTGGCCACGCACGCCACGGAGACGCTCGTGTTCTGGTCGGGCTTGTCCTTGGCCTTGATGGCCATGTTCCCGATGTTGATGATGCGCGAGAAGCGGCTGATGCGGTCGTAGAACAGGCCGAGGTTGTGGTATGTCCCGTCGAGCTCGATGTTGATCGGCCACTCGGCGTGCAGCTCCTTGGTCACGACCGGCGCGGGCTTGAAGAGCCGGATCGTCAGGTTCGACTGCACGGCCAGCGTCTGCAGGCTCCGGAGCAGGTCGCCGAAGTCCTTCTCCTCGGGCAGGATGGCCTTCAGCCCGTCGAGCCGCGTCTCCAGGTCCGCCACCTGCGCGCGGAACTGCGGCAGCTGCTGGGCGATGGCCATGCCCTGGCTGATGTCGACCCGGAGCGCGGCGAGGCGCTTGCGCTGCACCTCGAGGGCCTGATCGGCCGGTACCGCGTACAGGTAGTAGAAGGCCGCCACGCCGGCCGCGGCCAGCGCGACGAACAGCCCTACCTGGGCGTACCACGGTAGTTTGTTCAGGCTCAAGTCCATGGCGTTACCGTTCGTATCGGGGACTGTTCACACCCGCATTAGAGACACGCGTCCGCCCGGCTAGCCTGCCGGCGACACGACCTGCGCCCTGACGGTGAACTTGATCAGCTCGCCCGCACCGGCCGTGGCGGTCTCGACCTGGCTGTTGACGATCTCGACCGGCTTCTTGAACCAGCCGGACCGGCCCAGGTTGTCGACGAAATCCGAGATCGAGGTCAGGTTCAGGCAGCGGCCCTCGATGGTGAGATCCGCGCCCTTCTGGTCGAGCTGCGTCAGCCAGAGCATGTCCGGCATGCTCCGGCTGATGGCGTCGAGCACGTGCACCGGGCTGCTCTGGCCGCGGCGCAGCGTCTCGATCAGGGTGACGCGCTGCTCCAGCTGCGCCTTGCGGGTCTCGAACTGGCGCACCTGGACAATCAGCGCCTGGAGGCGCTTGGTCTCGGTCTCGGCCGCCGCGATGTCGTCGGTCAGCTTCGCGGCTTCCTTGCGAAGCGACCAGTACCACCAGCCGACGCCCAGGGCGGCGAGCATTAGGATGAGCGTGCAGGCGACGGTGATCTTCTGCCCGGAGCCGACCAGCGAGGCGGCCGGCACGCGGCGGCGGGGCTTCTCCCGCGCCTGGCTGATCAGGTTGATGCGAATCATCGGTCACCTGCCCGTCGCAGTGCGAGCCCCACGGCCACGACCGCCGTCGAGGCGGCTTCCTCGGCGTCCGCGCCGATCTTGGCGGCGTCGAACGCGATCCGGCGGAACGGGTTCAGCGGCTCCACCGGCAGGCCGAACCGGTCGGCCAGCGCGCCGGCAAAGCCGTGGACGCGCGCGGCGCCGCCGCACAGCATCACCCGATCGAGGCGGTCGGACGCCGCGGTCGACCGGTAGAAGTCGAAGGTCTTCTGGATTTCCAGCAGCACGTTGTCGCTGACGGCCCGCAGCACCGCGTCGACCTCGTCGGCCCGCTCGTCGCCGGCCAGGCCGCGCTTGGTGGCCTCGGCGCGCTCGTAGGTGAGGTTGAACTCGCGCTGCACCGCCTCCGTATAGGCGTTGCCGCCAATCGACACGTCGCGCGTGAAGATGGACGCCGGGCCGCTGACGATGTTGATGTTGACGGCGCTGGCGCCCATGTTCATCAGCACGGTCACCGCCGACGGGTCGACGTCGTAGTTGGCCTCGAACGCGTTCTGCATCGCGAACGCGTCGACGTCCACCACCACCGGCAGCCGTCCCGCCTGGGCGATCACGCCCGTGTAGTCCGCGATCTTCTCTTTCTTGGCCGCGACGAGGAGGACGTCCATCGACCCCTTCGCGCCGTTGTCGCCGCCCTGGACGATCTGGTGGTCGAGGTTGACGTCCTGGATGTCGAACGGGATGTACTGCTCGGCCTCCCACTTGATCGACTCGGCCAGTTCGGCCTCGGTCATCTGCGGGAGGTTGATCTTCTTGACGATGACGGCGTTGCCCGAGAGCGACGCGGCCACGTCCTTGGTCTTCGTCCCGAGGCGCTCGAAGACGCGCCGGATGGTGTCCGCCACGCCCGCGCCGTCGATGATCGCCCCGTCGACGATGCTGTCGGGCGCCATGGCTTCGCTGGCGTAGGCGATCACGCGGTAGGACTTGCCGGAGGCGGCGAGCTCGACGGCTTTCACCGCGCTCGATCCGATGTCCAGGCCCACCAGGCCTTTGCTCCTGCCGAACACCTTTGGGTCCTTCCCTTTCCGAGGCCGCGCGTCGCGCCCTCACGACGCCGAAGCGCAAGTCGGGTGCCAGCGGCGCCCGAATCGGCCAAATGGCCCGGCTTCGGCCGAAACCCTCGGAATTCACCGGGTTACCACGCGCCGCTCCGCGGGACCGAACGGCGATTTCCGAGGGGGACATGCAGAATTGTCATCACCAGGCGAACCGGACGATGGCGTTTTCTGCAATCCGGGCCCCCGGGTTGGCCGATGCCATCGCCGAGGGTGCCTGGACCTGCCGTCTTATCGGCCACGACGATTCGGCGGTATAGGGAGCGGGCGAAACGGCCGCCTGGAACGCCGTTCGCACGGCCCCGGGACGGGTTGACAAAGAGAAAGCGGGCTGGTACGATTTTGGTTTGCCGTGGCTGAAATTGACTCAGGAATAGAGACTTGCAGATGCAGACCCATCCGGCGAACCTGAAGACCCTCGAGCGGCGGTGGCACGTGATCGACGCCAGCGGGCTGGTGCTCGGGCGCGTGGCCACACGGGCCGCCCGCCTGCTCATGGGCAAGCACCGTCCGACCTACACGACGTTTCTCGACACCGGCGATCACGTCATCGTGGTCAACGCGAGCCGCGTGAAGCTGACCGGGCGCAAGGACGAGCAGAAAATCTACCGGAAGCACAGCGGCTACGAGGGCGGCCTGCGGGAGGAACGCGCGAAGGACGTGCGGGCGCGGCGCCCCATCCGGCTCGTCGAGGAAGCGGTGCGCGGCATGCTGCCCAAGACCACGCTGGGCGATGCGATGTACCGGAAGCTGAAGGTGTATGCGGGCCCGGATCACCCGCATGCCGCACAGAAACCCACCAAGCTCGAGGTAGCGTAACGTGTCATCGATTCAGTACTACGGGACCGGG
>Ga0316603_10001512_pt1 | contig 12438 bp, 8 predicted proteins | sample OWC_soil_day10_n_FD_207649 | JGI IMG/M metagenome (GOLD analysis project Ga0316603, IMG submission 207649) | Wetland soil microbial communities from Old Woman Creek delta, Ohio, United States - OWC_soil_day10_noCT | ecosystem: Environmental > Terrestrial > Soil > Wetlands | place: USA: Ohio...
CCCGGGGGCAGCTTGATCGCGTACGTGCCGTCGAGCTCGGCGACCGTGGTGATGTCGCCGCCGGCCGCCCCGGTGATCTGAATCGTCGCCGCGGGGAGCGGCTCCTTCGTATTGTTGTCGATCAGGCTGCCGCGGATCGTCGCGGTCGCCGCCGGTGCGGTTGCGGCGGGCGGCGCAGGCGGCGCTTCGGCCGGCGTCGATGCGGGCGGTGCACTGTCGGCGGGCGGCGCGGCCTCGACGGGCGGTGCACTGTCAGCGGGCGGTGCGCCCTCGGCCGGTGGGGTTGCCTCCGCAGGAGGAGCGTCGGCGGCCGGCGCGTCTGCACGCGGGGACTCCGCGGGGGCGGGCTCCACCGGCGGAGCCGGTTCCTCGGCGCGCGCGGTGGTTCCGACCGCTCCGGCGACGAGCAGCGCGAGCAGCGATGTCGAGCGAGTACGAGCTGTGCGGAACATGGGGCGCCTCCTGGACCGCAATGACGCGGTGGATTGGGCGCACCCTACGAAGTCGATTTGTCAGGACGGCTCGTGCTCCGTGACCGGACGGAAACAACCTGTGCTGAGATCTCGGCCACTGACGTCACATCAGCCCGCATGTGACGCGTTCGTCGCAACGCCACTGCGACGGCGTGACGACGCGGCGACCGAATCCACCTCGTCGCGCGACGCGACGGTCGCGTGGGTCAGGCGGCTTCGGGATGCTCGAACACGAACGAGGAGTCCTCGGTGTCCCACGCGTCGATCGCCTCGACGTCGACTTCAAAGGACCGGATCGTCTGCGTCGGCTTCGCCGGGGGCGCCACCGCGACGCGCACGATCCGCCGGATCGCCGCGACCGGCGCCGGCTCGTACGTGATCGAGGCGCCCGCGACGGACGTCGAGCGGGCCAGGTAGGCCGCGAAGTCGACGCCGAGCTTCACGAGCTGCGTGGTCGTCAACGCCAGGCCCGCGATCGGGAACACCGCCAGCTCTTCGAAGTCGGCGTGCTGGACAAACATCCGGACCAGGTGATCGAGCTCGGCGTCCCAGGAGTCACCGTGCAGGCCACCGACCCGCAGCTGGTTGATCGAGTCCTCCATCTCCTCGTGATCGCGGCGGGCCTGGGACACCTCGGTGACCAGGCCACCGACATCGGCGAACCGCGGGTAGACCACCGCGTGCTCCGCGCGCATGCACGCGATCAGCTTGTTCGCGGCGAGCTGGAACAATACGACGGCCAACCCACGCTGCTCCGTCGACAGGGCCCTGCGGGTGTCGCAGAACAGCTCGCTGATCTCACGCTGCTGCTTGCCGAGCTGGTCGAAGATGGTCATCGTCCCTGGAGCACGAGCAAGCCGCAGACCAGTCGCCTGGCTCAATGGAAGTCGCGGCTTTCGACCTCCGCTACCGGGCGGGACAGCACAGGTGCCCATACGCGCTCGGCGATCAGGTGCACGATGCCCTCCGAGGACTGGATGTGCCCCGACACCCCGAGCAGCGAGGTCGTCCGGATCACGTGGGCATACGCGGCGAACACCTGCTGCCAGACCACGAGATTGACGAACCCCGTCTCGTCCTCGAGCGTCATGAACACCACGCCCGCCGCCGTCCCCGGCTGCTGGCGGCAGATCACGATGCCTACATAGTCGACCCGGGCCCCGTCGCGCCCGCGCCCGAGCGTCCGCGCATCCGGCCACCCCTTCGCGCGGAGCTCCTCGCGCAGGGGCCCGAGCGGGTGGCCGAGCGTCGAGTGATCGCTCGCCGCGTAGTCCCAGAAGATCTGGTCGAGCGGGCCGAGCTTCGCGAGCTCGACGTCCCCGTGGACGTCTCCGCCGAGCGCCATCGCATCGCCCTGCCGCGCGATCCACCCCGTCACCTGCCACAGCGCGTCCCGCCTCTCGCGTGACAGCACACCGAGCGCTCCCGCCTCGGCGAGCGACGTGTGGGTCCGCGTCGGTACCTGCGTCCGCCGCACGAAGTCCTCGACCGACTCGAACTCCCGCGCACCGCGCGCCACGAGGATCCGCTTGCCATCCGCGAGCTGCATGCCCTTGACCCAGCGCAGCCCCATCCGCACCGCGAACCCGAAGTCATCGTCGGCCGGCTCCATCGTGCAGTCCCACTCGCTCCGCGTCACATCGATCGGCCGGATCTCGAGCCCGTGCCGCTGCGAGTCGCCGACGATCGTCGCCGGCGCGTAGAACCCCATCGGCTGCGCGTTGAGCAGCGAGCACGTGAACTCCGCCAGGTAGTGCTTGCGCATCCACGCCGTCGCATACGCGATCAGCGCGAAGCTCGCGGCGTGAGAGTTGTGCACGACGAAGTCATTGGCGAGGAAGTTATGATTGCCCTCGATCTCGAGGTCGTACGTCTCCTGCGTTCCGGCGGGATCGATCGCGACGATCTCGGTCCAGATAACCCGCGCATCAGTCGAGCGCGCCGTGGCCACGAGGGCGCCGGCGTGTAGCTCGCCGAGCTTGCGCCAGCCCTGGGGCGTGAGGAACGGGTGCTCCGCTGTCGCCTCGATCGCGTGCTCGGACGTTCGCATGCGGAACACGCGCTTTCGTCCGCTCGCCTTGGCCGCGATCACGTGGCGTGGCTCGATGCGCAGGTCCTCGCTGCACGTCAACGTCATCCGCAGCGGGTGGCGGCCGGCGACGACGTCCTCGATCGCGACCCACGCACCGGTATCGGCATCGATGACGCGTGTCGCCCCGACGACACACTCCGGAAATCCGTACTCGCCGAAGCCGCGGATCTGGGCGAACACGCGCTCGCCGAACTCGCGCGCGATGCCCTTGTGCTCCATCGCGCTGACCAGGCGCTCGCGGTGCTTCTCGATCCGGCCCGAGCGCCGCCACGCGGCCATGTCGCGGCGGAGCTGGTCGGCCTCCCCCGGCGTGTAGTCCGCCGCGACGACGGCGAGCTTCATGACCTGCTCCTGGAACAGCGGGACGCCGAGCGTCTTGCTGAGGACCGGCTCGAGGCACGGGTGCGGGTACTCGACGGCCTCGAGGCCGCGGCGGCGGCGCAGGTACGGGTGGACCATGCCGCCGGAGATCGGGCCGGGGCGCACGAGGCTGACCTCGACGACGAGATCGTAGAACGTGCGCGGGCGCAGGCGCGGCAACATCGACATCTGCGCGCGGCTCTCGATCTGAAAGGTCCCGACGGTATCGGCGGTGCAGATCATGTCGTAGGTCGCCTCGTCCTCGGCGGGGACCGTGGCCATCGAGAGGTCGATGCCGCGGTGCGTGCGCAGGAGATCGAAGCCGAGGTGGAGCTGGTGGAGCGCGCCGAGCGCGAGGAGGTCGACCTTGAACAGCGCGAGGTTCTCGAGGTCGTCCTTGTCCCACTGGATGACGGTGCGGCCGGGCATCGCCGCGTTCTCGATCGGGACGATGTCGTGGACGGGCTCGTGCCCGAGGAGGAAGCCGCCGGGATGGACCGAGAGGTGACGCGGGAACTCGAGGATCTCGTCGGCCAGGCGCGCGAGGTGCTCGAGTGCGGTGCTGCCATGCTCCTGGAGACCGGCGCGCTCGAGGGCCTCGGGCTCGACGAGGCCGTACATCGACAGGTGCTTCGCGGCGCGATCGAGCGCGGTCTCCGGGATGCCGAGAGCCTTGCCGACGTCGCGCACGGCGGACCGCGGGCGATAGCGGATCACGTTGCACACCATCGCGGCGTGATCGCGGCCGTAGACGCTGTAGACGTGCTGGATCACCTCTTCGCGGCGCTCGTGCTCGATATCGAGATCGATGTCGGGCGGCTCGGCGCGCTCGCGCGACAGGAAGCGCTCGAACAGAAGGCCCATGCGCACCGGATCGACGGCGGTGATGCCGAGGCAGAAGCACACCGCGGAGTTCGCCGCCGAGCCGCGGCCCTGGCACATGATGTCGCGTCGCTGGCAGAACGCGACGATCTCGTACATCGTCAGGAAGTAGCCGGGATAGTCGAGCTCCTCGATCACCGCGAGCTCGGCCGCGAGCTGGCGGCGAACATTGGACGGCACGTCATCGGCGTAGCGCCACGCCGCACCCGCATCGACGAGCTTGCGCAGGTGGTCCGCTGACGTCGAGCCGTCGGGGAGCCGCTCCGACGGATAGCGATAGCGCAGCGCGCCCAGCGTGAACGAGCAGCGCGCGGCGATCTCGAGCGAGCGCGCGACCGCGGCGGGCTCGTCGGCGAACAGCCGCGCGAACGCGTGGGGTGCGCGCAGGTCGTGCTCGTCGTTGCCCCGGATCTTCACGCCGGCGGTCGCGAGCGTCACGCCGTGGCGGATGCAGGTCAGGATGTCCTGCAACGGCCGGCGCGCGCGCGTGTGATAGAGGACCTCGTTCGCGGCGACCAGCGGCAGCCCGGCGGCGACCGCGCGCGCGCGGATCCGGGCCTCGCGCGTCACGTCATCGGCGCGGCGATGGCGCGTGAGCATCGCGTACAGGCGATCGCCGAACGCATCTCGCAGCTCGGAGATCAGGCCGGGAGGCGGCTCGGGCTCGCCGGCGAGGAGGCTGGCCTCGCCGCCCCACAACGCGATCACTCCACTCGCGCGCTCGCAGACCTCGCGCCATGACGCGAGCGACGCGCCCTTGTCGCAGCGCCGCCGCGCCGAGGTCAAGAGGCGCATGAGGTTCGCCCAGCCCGCGCGATCGATCGCGAGCAGCACGAGGTCCGAGGACGGCGGTGGGTTCGCAAGCTCGAGTGCGACCTGCCGTGGCTTCGCGCGCTTGGTGCGGCCACGCCGCCCGAGCGTGACCTGCGGCGTGAGCTCGTCGGTGTCCGCGGACCATCCCGGCCCCCGGCCCTGCCCGTGGACCTCGCCGTGATCGAGCCCGACCGTCACCGGCGACGAGGCGAGCCGCGATCCGGGCGCGGCGATCGACACCTGCGCGCCGCACACCAGGTGGACGCCGAGCTCCTGCGCCTTGACGTGCGCGCGGACCATCCCGTAGACGCCGTCGCGATCGGTGATCGCGATCGAGCCGAGGCCCATGCGATGCGCCTCCTCGACCAGCTCCTCCGTGTGGCTCGCGCCCTCGAGGAAGGAGAAGTTCGACTTGCACCACAGCGGCGCGTACACTGGTCAAGTGTTCAGCTATTCGCAAGTCCTTGTCAATCCGCAGGATTAGATCTCCTTGCAGTCTGGCGCGTACCTGCGATGAACAGGAGATCCCGATGATGCGCGTCCTGGCCACCTGCCTGCTGCTCGCCGCGTGTGGTGCTCCCACCGCACGGCCGGCCCCGCTCGCAGCGCACGCCCTCATCGCGCCTCCGCGGAAGGCCGCCACGCCGGCGACCCGGCCCGCGGCGCCCGAGGTCGAGCGACCGTCGTGGCTCGAGCCGCCGCGGCGCGGTCGGACCGTCGTGACGTCGACGTCGATCACGATCCTCGACCAGATCGGGTTCGTCGGTGTCTCGTCGATGATCGATCCGATCTCGTTCCCGATGCTCGACGCGCTGGCGCTCACCCTCGACGGCAACCCGAGCATCCGCGGGATCGAGATCGTCGCGAGTGGTGGGGATGGCCCCGCACAGTGGCGGCTGCTGCTCGGCGACGAGCGCGCCCGCGTGGTGATGGACTACCTCGTCCACAAGGGCGTCGACCGCGCCCGGCTCCGCGCGCGCGGGACCGCGACCGTCCCGGTCCGGACCTCGTTCCTGATCCTCGAGCGCGACTGATCGCTACTCGAGGTCGAGGTTCGCGGCCTCCTCCTTCGCCTTGTCGGCCTTCACGTCCCGCTCGATCGGAGCGTAGCCCTTCTTCATGATCTTCAGCTTGTACTTGCCGGCGTCGACGTTCTTGAACCGGTACTGACCGTCGTCGGTCGACCGCGTCGTCGCCATCACCTTGCCCAGCTCGTCGACGAGCTGGACCTCGGTGTTCGCGATGCCCGCCCCCTTCGCGCTGAGCTTGCCCTGGATCGCGCCGTAGTTCCGCGCCTGCGCTTCGAGGCTATCGAGGACGAACGGCGCCTCGGCGGTCTGGACAATCGCACCCTTGCCGTCGACCAGCGTCAGCCGCGCGGTGTAGCGCCCGACCGCAGCCACCGTGCCCGTCGCCGTCTTGCCCGACCACGACAGCGTCATCGCGCCCGGGATGCTCGGCTCGGTCACGGTCGCGACGATCGTGCCGCCCTGCATGATGTCCATCGTCACCTTGCCGCCGAGCGTCACCGGCGCGAGGTCGCGCAGCGAGATGTCGGTCCCGACGCGCGTCGAGCTGACGCCGATCTGGGTCAGGTAGTACGCGCCGGTGAAGACCTCGATCCGGCGGCGGCTCGTCAGGCCACCCGCGTTGGTCGCGGTGACGTCGATCAGGTGCTTGCCGACGTCGAGGCCGTCCGTGTTCCACGCGTAGGACGTCGTCGCGCCGCACGCGCCGTGGACGAGCACATCATCGATCTTGATCTCGAGCTTCTGCACGCCGCCGCCCTGGTTGTCCTTCGCCGCGGCGGCGATCGTCAGGATCCCGTCGGCGTGCTGGCCGTCGCTGACGCCGGTGACCGCGACCGACAGCACGTCGACCGAGACGAGGCCGAGCACGCCCCACATCGCCTCGGCCTTGCCGAAGCCCGCGTGCGACCACCCGCCGTCCTGCATCTGGTGATCGAGCAGCCACGTCGTGCCCAGCTTGACGATCGGGTCGCTGTCCGAGCGGCCGAGCGTCCGCAGCGTGTACAGGGTCTGACCGGTCGCGAACGCGTTCGACGTCTTCCCCGCGAAGTCCCAGCCACCGTCCGTGTTCTGGCGCGCGACCAGCTGCTTCTCGAGCGCGTGGATCATCGGCTCCGACGAGCCCATGCCGGCGGACGTCAGCCCGAGCAGCGCGTAGTTGAGCTCCTGGATGCTCGACGGCGGCGCCTGCTGCCAGTCCTTCGCCTGCGCCGTGATGTAGCGCTCCGCGCGCTGCAGCGGCAGCAGCCACTTCTCGTCGGCGGTGCGCGCATAAGCCTGGCGCCAGGTCTGCGCGGCCTGGAACGTCGCGTGGACCTCGCCGGCACCGACCGGCGGGTTGTTCCACGACACCTCGATCGCGCCGTTCGGCCGCTGATGTGCGATCAGCTGCTCGGCCGTCTTGAGCAGGTCGGCGCGAAGCTCGGTGCCGACCCACTCGTCGTAGCGCGCGAACGCCGCGCCGCCGAACGCCTGGCTCGGCGGCATGAGCGAGTCGCCGTGATACGAGAAGCCCGCCGGGGTGCGCACGCCGCCGGGGAGCGTCTGCATCCCGGTCACGATCTGGAGCAGCTCGGTGCGCGGGACGTCGTACTGGTGGTGCACGCCGACCGCCATGGCCTCGAGGGTCACCGCGTGGACGTGACAGCCGAAGCACGCGTGCTGCTTCTGCCAGGCGATCGTCTCGCGCGACAGAAACGCGAGCCCGCGCTGCGCCGCGGCGCGCGTCCGCGGGTCACCCTGCTCCGGTGCGGCGCCCGTCGGCGCCGGGCAGCTCGGCATCGTGTACGCCGGGGTCGGTGGCCTGGTCTTGGTCTGGGTCCTGGTGACGAGCGCGGCCCCCGCCGTCGTCGGCGGCGACGCCGATCGCGACACCCCGAGAAGGATGGCGGTGACGATCACGGCGGTGGCGAGCAGACCGATGACGAGACTCCGGATGGCGACGCCCATCCTGGTTCAAACGCTCGGGATTGCCGTTCGGTCCGTCGAAGATCTCGTGCAACCGCGGCCCCGGCGGCGTGTCCTCGTCTCTTGCCGGCGCTTCCGGGCTACGCTCCGGCGATGGTCCCGATCCCCGAGCTGCTCGCCGCCTCGCCGGTGTGGCTCGCGCCGATGGAGGATGTCTCGGACGCGCCGTTCCGCCGGATCTGCCGCTCGGTCGGGGCGCACGTGTGCATCACCGAGTTCGTCAACGCGGAGCAGCTGCTCGCGAGCTCGCGCCACGCGCGGCGCAAGGTCACCCTCGACGCCAGCGATCGCCCGACCGCGATCCAGATCTACGGCGCCGATGCGGAGCGCCTGCTGGTCGCGGCGGAGATCGCCGCCGAGGCCGAGCCCGCGTTCATCGACATCAACTGCGGCTGCTGGGTCCCGCGCGTGGCCGGACGGGGCGCCGGGGCGGCCTGGCTGCGCGACCCCGACGCGATGGTCGCGATGGCGCAGCGGATCGCCCGAACGGTCGCGCTGCCGGTGACGGTGAAGACCCGGATCGGCTGGGGCCCCGAGTCGCACATGCCGATCGTCGAGCTCGCGCGCCGGCTCGAGGACGCGGGCGTCGCCGCGCTGACGATCCATTGCCGCACGGCGCAGATGGGCCACCGCGGCGCCGCGGACTGGAGCTGGGCCGCGCGGGCGCGCGAGGCGGTCCGCATCCCGGTGATCGTCAACGGCGACATCCGCAGCGGCGCCGACGTCGTGCGCGCGCTCGCGGAGACCGGCTGCGCGGGCGTGATGATCGGCCGCGCGGCGATCGATCACCCGTGGATCTTCCGCGAGGCGCGGGCCCTGCTCGCCGGCTCGCCGGTGCCCGATCCGACCGACGACGAGCGGCTCGCGCTGTTCCGCGCGCTCGTGATCGCCAACTCGGCTCAACGCGGGGAGCGGTTCGGGGTCGCGATGAGCCGCCGCCATCTCGGCGTCCTCGGCGCCCTCGGCGCCTCGATCCGCGCGCCGCTGTTCGCGGAGGCCACGCTCGCTGGCACGCTCGCGGTGGTCGACCGCGCGGCGGCGTTCGACGGCAATTTTCCGACGCGAAATACCGCGGAAACATTCGCCGTGTCACGCTGAGGCGTGACTCGCGCTGGCCCGCCTTCGATCGTCCAGGTGCATCACCGCGGCTCGGGGGGCTCGCGGGGCGTCGACGGCATCCTGCGCCTGATCGAGCTCGCGGCACACGACGGCCCGATCGAGACGATGCTGACCGCGATGTGCGACGAGCTCGCCGCGATCGCGGACGTCGACATCGCGAGCGTCTACGTCCGCGATGACGACCGGCTCGTGATGCGCGGCAACCACGGCTTCGCGCCTTCCGCGCTCGGCACCACGCTCCACGTCGGCGAGGGCATCACCGGCCTCGTCGCCGAGTGCATGCGCCCGGTGTCCGCCGCGCACGCCGCCGCGGAGACCGCGTACAAGCCGGTGCCCGGCCTCGGCGAGGAGCGGTTCCCGGTGTTCGTCGGCGTGCCGCTGATCGGCGCGGGCACCGTGATCGGCGTGCTCGTCCTCCAGCGCCGCGAGCGCCCGTTCGCGATCGACGAGGTCACCCTCGCGACCGCGCTCGGTGCCCCGATCACGCTGGCGATCGAGCGCAGGATCGCGAGCGCCGTACGCACCGCGCGGCTGACCGGGCTGCCGCACGTGCCCGGCCTCGTGCTCGGCCGCGCGGGCGTCGTCCCGACCACGACCTCGCTCGGTGCCGCGCTGATCGAGCCCGCCGCGATCGAGCGCGCGCTCGGGCGGCTGCGCGATGATCTCGGCCGCGCGATGAAGCGGCTCGCCGACGCGACCGCACCCGCCGTCGGCGCAGCGCTCGATCGGTTCGCGCTCGCCCAGTGTGATGCGCGCCTGCGCGAGCGGCTGCTCGCCGCCGGCGGCCAGGCCGACGGACTGCGCAACGTCGCGAAGGACTACGCGCGCGCGCCGTACAAGCTCGGCACCGTGAGCGAGTCCGCGGAGTACGTCGCCGATATCGAGGAGCTGTGCGTCCTGCTCGCGGATCCGAAGTCGCTGCGCCCCGGTGCGATCTGGATCGCGGATCGGATCCACGCCTTCGTGGCGATCGCCGCCGTCGCGCGCGGTGCGGCCGCGCTGGTCGCGAGCGATGCCGTGTCCCCCGCGGCGATCGCGATCGCGCGCGCGGCCGGGATCCCGGTCGTCAGCGACGTCCCCGGCCTGTTCGGCTGGGCGCGCCCCGGCGACCTGCTCGCCGTCGACGGCACCGACGGCACGGTGCTGATCCATCCGCCGGCGACCGACATCGAGGCCCTGCGCCGCGCTCGCGCGGGGTAGGTTCTGCGGCGATGCTCTACATCGCCGTCGTCCTCGGTCTCGCCGTCCTGATCGGGATCCACGAGCTCGTGGTCCGGGTCGCCCGGCGAACGATCCGGCGGCCGTGGGCGGTCCTGCTCGGACCGGTAGCCGGCTACCTCGTGCTCGCCAGCTTCGCGTTCGCGCTGTACGGCGGCCATGGCATCGGCGACGGGCATCGCGCGTACATCGTCGATGAAGTGCTCCCCGGCTACGACGCGGCCGACAAGCTCGTGCCCGGCGATCGAATCCTCGAGGCCAATCAGGTCGCCCTCTGGCCGACCGAGGTCACGTTGATGTCGGTCATCGAAGCCTCGCGCGGCGAGTCCGTCGTGCTGACGATCGAGCGCGCAGGGGAGCGTCGTAGCGTCACGGTGCTCCCCAGACAGACTCAGCTCCCCGGACGCGCCGTGTGGCTGATCGGCATCAAGACGCGCCTCGATGAGGTTCGCGTTCACGACACCGGCGCCGCGCTGAAGGCCGCGGCCGCATACCCGATCCGCGCGACGCGCGATGTAGCGGTCCAGACGTACCGCCTGATCGCTGGCAGCGAGGAGGCCGACATCGGTGGCCCCGTCCGGATCATCCAGGAGCTCGCCGTCGCGGCGCGCCCGCTGGGCATTCGCGCGCTCGAGATCCTCCTCCTCCTCGGCCTCTACGCGTGGCTCGCCCTCGGCGTCCTGGATCTCGTGCGGCTCGTCCGCCTCGCGCGCCAGCCCGCTGGCTAGGGAGGCCGCGCTCGAGAGCCAGCCACGTCACACCCGACGCGCGGTCCTCTGCCGTCCTCGTGCTCACGCGATCGACCCAGCGCAGAGCGCGGGCGAGCAGAGGCTCCGGAGGTCGGGGGCTTGCAGCGCAGGTGCGGCCGATCTCGACGCGACGACGCGGTGCGCTGCGCTGCATTCCAGCGCACCGGCGCGGCACGCCATCGTCTAGATCACTCGCACGCACGCCGCGAGCTCGGTTCGCACCGTCGCGCGGAGGACGTTCCGACAGACGTCAGCGGAGCGGTCTCGGGCACCGCCGGAGCGCTTCCGCGATCAACTCCTCGATGCGGACGCCCACGCCCACGTGGGCGCACGCCTCGGCGACGGCCGCACGCGCGATCCCGGTTCGCACCGTCGCGCGGAGGACGTCTCGACAGACGTCAGCCGAGCGGTCTCGGGCATCGCCTGAGCGCTTCCGCGATCAACTCCTCGATGCGGACGCCCACCCCTACGTGGGCACACGCCTCGTCGACGGCCGCACGCGCGATCCCGGCCCTCCAGCCGAGCCCCACGAGCGCATCACGAGCCTGCGTGCGCATCGCCGCATCCCCGAACCGCGCGCCCGCCCGCTCCTCGCTCTTGTCCTCGTCCGGACGCTCGTTCGGGCCCACGTGGGCACGCTGCTTCCATTCGAACCGGATCCCCTCCGGCGCACGCCCCTCGATCGCGAGCCACCCGCGGTGGTGCATGCGGTGATGGCCCGCGCACAGCGCGACCAGGTTCCAGTCCTGGTGGCCGCCGCCGTGCTCCTGATGAACGATGTGGTGGACGTCGAGGTTGCGCGCGCTGCGGCAGCCCGGCACCGCGCAGCGATGGTGGTGACGCGCGATGATCCGCGTGCGCTTCTTGTCCGACAGCGTCGGCTGCTTGCGCCCGGGCTCCTCGCAATCGACCGATCCGAGGTGCTCTGCGTCGCACAGCGCACACGCGAGCTCCGCCGGATCGAGCTCGGCCCGAAACCCCGCGCCGTCCTGCCAGCCGCGCTCGCAGTGCGCGCAGATCGAGATCTGCGCCGGGGTGCTCGCCCCCTCGCCGCCCGCCTTCGCGCGCTCGAGAATGGTCTGCCAGACGTCGCGCTCGCCGAGGCGGTGGCCCATCTCCGTCTCGATCGCGACGCGGAGCGCGCGGTACATCGCGAGCATCTGCGGCGTCATCTCGACGCTCACCCGGCGCACGCGCAGATCCGGATCGTCCGGATCGTCGGGTCCGTCGCCCGGCTTCTTGCCCGACACCAGCTGCTGAACCTCGGCGCAGGTCTTTCCGCGCGCAGCGGCGATCCACTCGTCCTCCGTCTCGGGTGTCACCACCCGGGTCAGCTCCTTGACGTGCGAGTACTGAAACGTCCCGTCCTCGAGCTCCGCTTCGAGCATCGGTAGCTCGCCCAGGGCGTGCGACACGCGCAGCCGATCGCTGGCGGTCCGCGGATCGATGCCGTGCTCGCGCTCGAGGTACTCGAGGATCGAGATGTACCCGAAGTGCTGCCACAGCCCGATCGCCTCGGCCTCGCGGAGGTGGCGCGCGTTCTCGGCATCCCACGCACACCGGCGCCGCGTCGCCGCCTTCATCTCGCCGTGCAGCCGCGCCCACGCGGGCCCGTTGGCCTCGCCACTCGCCTCGGTTCCGATCGCGTTGCTATGATCGAACATCGTCGCAGCTCCTCACCACGCGCCCTGGTTGCTGTCGCGCGTGTTCATCCCATAGCACGCGATATTCGGCGC
>Ga0316603_10001513_pt1 | contig 12433 bp, 12 predicted proteins | sample OWC_soil_day10_n_FD_207649 | JGI IMG/M metagenome (GOLD analysis project Ga0316603, IMG submission 207649) | Wetland soil microbial communities from Old Woman Creek delta, Ohio, United States - OWC_soil_day10_noCT | ecosystem: Environmental > Terrestrial > Soil > Wetlands | place: USA: Ohio...
AGGCGCGGTTGAGCAGTTCGCTCTTGCGCTTGCGGGCGTAGGGCATGCGCAACACCCGCCCGAGCAACTGCTCCATGTCGCGGCTGGAACCGACCTTCTGCAAGCCGCAGAAGACATAGGCGAAGGAGCAATCCCAGCCCTCCTTGAGGGCCTCGACGGTAATTACGATCTCCACCGGGCAGGCCGGGTCGAACAGGTTCACCCCGTCCAGTTCCCGCTGGTTGCCCGTGGCCACGGCGATACGCGCTGCATCCACATGCTCCTGCTCAATCAGGTGGGCGCGCAGCTTTTCCACCGTCGCCTCACCTGCCTTGTCTTCGGCCTGGATCAGCAGGATCGGGCGCAGGTAATCGGCCTCGCTTACGGCCTCCGTCGCCAGGCGCTTGCGCGTCAGCAGCGCGTCGCGCACCGCCTCCTGCCAGTTGGGATGGGCCTGGAGCACGATGGGCAGCTTGATCATCTGCTCGGTTTTCAACTCCTCCGCCGAGACGTGGTAGATCACGTTGCTGCGGTGGCTGCCCTGACGCAGCGGCGTCGCCGTCATCTCGATCAGAGCGGCGGGGCGCAGGCGGGCGAAGGTATCGTAGGTCAGCGCCGTGCGGGCGTTGTGGGCCTCGTCGATGATTACTACCGGCCGATGCCAGTAGAGCAGGTTGGCGAAGCTGCGCTTCACCTTGCCCAGGTCGGCGCGGGTCAGGTAGGGCTGGGCCGCCAGATCCTTTTCCTCCACCCGTTCAAAGCCCGGCAGATCGGGGGCGCGGCTGAAATGGGGCTCGAAGGCCTCCTTGTAGGCGTACACGTCGCGGCCCTGAGTCTCGTCCACGCGCAGGGTCTGCAAGGTGCCCACCACCACAATGGCCTTGCCGCCGAAGTCTTGCGGGCGCAAGTGTTCGCATTCCGCAATGTCGATCACCCGCAGGCCATCGACGCCGAAATGCTCTTCCAGCGCCTCGCGATAGGGGTGGCCCGGCATGCGCAGGGCGGCCAGGGTTTGCTGGCGGATGATGTTGGTCGGCGTCAGCCACAGGGCCAGGGGCTTTTCCTCGCCGGTGAAATGGCGCGCCGCCGTGGCGACCCCATGGGCGCCGAGGAGGGTCTTGCCGCCGCCGGTGGGAATGCGAATGCAGACATAGGGCGTGGTATCAAACCCCTGGGCCAGATAGGGCGGAATCACCTCCGGCGCGACTTCCTGTTCCGTCAGGGTCTGGCGAAAAGCCAGGTCCAGCGCCGCGTAATCCCGCGCTCCCCGCGCCAGATCAAAAAAGCGCGCCAGGGCGTCGAGGGCTTCCCGTTGATAGCGTTTCAGTTCCAGAGCCATGCGTGCCGAGCCTTGATTTCGTAGGGAATCTGCTTGAAGCGGAACCCTTCCGCCGCCAGACGTTGGGGCGAGAGGCGGCAGGATTCGCCGAACACCAGCCAGGGGCCGGCGTGGTCGGGCCGCAGGGCCTTGAGGGCGGCCAGCACGGCGGAGGTGAGCACGTTGCCGCCAGCCGGGCGGCGGTCGCCGAGAATGCCGTTGTAGAGCAGGGCGATGGCCGTGCCCTCGTGCTCGCCCAGGAGCGGCGTCGGTTCCGGGCCGCTCGGCGGCGCCCAGGGACGGCGGGTTTCCTGATACCAGACCCAGGCGGCCAGGGTGGCGAAGCGGATTTCCGGGTTGATGCCGCCGTCGGCGAGAAACACCGGCTGGCCCAGGGTGAAGAAGCGGAAGCCGCCGCCGCCCTGCCAGCCCAGGGTCTGCGAAATGCCGCCTGGTTCGCCGGCCACTACCTTTTGCAGGCGCGGCAGGCAATGGGTGGCGGCATGCTCGCCCATCTCGATGCCGATATAGCGCCGGCCCATCTTGTGGGCCACGGCGGCGGTGGTGCCGGAGCCGAGGAAGGAATCGAGCACGAGGTCGCCGGGGTTGGTGGCGACTTGCAATACCCTCGAAATCAACAACTCCGGCTTTGGCGTAATGAAGTCGTCTGCCAGTGACTGGCTGCCTAGTACCTCTCGCACTTCTTTGCGGGAACCATCGGTATGGCCGGCAAAATCGTGCAGCCACAGGGTTTGCGGAACAATGCCATCGTTTTTCAACAAGTGCTTATAACGCTTGAATGAAGGAGTTTTTCCTTTCCCATCCTTACCCCAGTAGATGAATCCTTCTGCTACATGGCGCAGATGCTCTTCTCGGGAATAGGACCAGACCCGCGTCTTGCTCGGCCAAATTTCCTCGCCGGTACTGGGCTGAATAACCGGATAGTAGAGGTTGGGACGCTCCTCAAAGCTCTTGCTACAGGTGTAATTGTCAGGACGAAATATGCCTCGCTCGTCTTCGTATTTGTACTGGCGGTCTTTCTCGTCCGTGCGCGGCAGCAGGTTTCTTTTCCAAGCAAGGCTTTTCTGAAACACCAGAATGTGATCGTGCATGGGGGCAATGGTTTTGTGGTCATTGGCTACGGCGTACTTCTTCTGCCAAAGCACGTTCGCCACAAAATTCCCCCGCCCAAACACCTCGTCCATCACTACCTTCAGGTAGTGGGCCTCGTTGTCGTCGATGGAGACCCAGATGCTGCCGTCTTCGGCAAGAAGTTCGCGCAGCAGTTCGAGGCGCGGATACATCATGGAGAGCCACTGGCTGTGCTCCAGATTGTCGTCGTAGTGCTCGAAGGCGGAGCGGGTGTTGTAGGGCGGGTCGATGTAGATGCACTTGACGCGACCGGCGTGGTAGGGGAGCAGGGCCTTGAGGGCTTCCAGGTTGTCGCCCTGAATCAGCCAGTTGTCCGCCGCCGGGTCACCGTGGGTCTGGCGCGCTTCAAGCAGGCGGAAAGGCACCTGGCCGGCGGCGCGCAGGGCGTGGGATTTATTGAGCCAGTCGAGCAGGGGCATGGGATGCTAAGTGCAAGAAATGGCGGCCATTATAGGCGGCGCAAGAATGATGGCGTAAGAGTTAGACTCTGGGCAGGAGATGACGATATGACCGAGATGCGACAACACTACGTGCGCTGCCTGAGTGCCGAGGGCTTTCACCGCATGGCGTACACGGAATGGGGTGATGCGGCGAACCCGAGGGTGCTGGTTTGCGTCCATGGCCTGACGCGGGTGGGGCGTGACTTTGATTTTCTTGCCGCCGCCCTGGCCGACGACTACCGGGTGGTGTGCCCGGATGTGGTGGGGCGCGGGCGCAGCGACTGGCTGAAGAACAAGGTGCTCTACGGCATTCCGCAATACTGTTCCGACATGGCGGCGCTGCTGGCGCGGCTGAATGTGGAGCAGGTGGATTGGCTCGGCACTTCCATGGGCGGGCTGATCGGCATGGCCCTGGCGGCGCAGCCCAACACGCCGATCGCGCGGCTGATTTTGAACGATGTCGGCCCGCTGATTTCCGCCGAGGCGATTACCCGCATCGCCACCTATGTCGGCAAGTCGCCGCGCTTCGTTTCCCAGGAGGACGCCGAGGCCTATGTGCGCTATGTGCATGCTCCTTTCGGTAATCTGAGTTGCAGCCAGTGGGGACATCTGGCCCTGCATTCGACGCGGCCGGCGGCAAGTGGTGCGGGTTACGAGATGGCCTACGATCCGGATATCGCCGAGCCCTTCCGCCAGTCCATGGCCGGGGAGGGGGCGGGCAAGGATGTGGATATGTGGCCGCTCTACGATGCGATCTCCTGTCCGACCCTGGTGCTGCGCGGCGAATATTCCGACCTGCTGTCGCGGGAAACCGTGGCCGCCATGGCCGAGCGTGGGCCGAAGGCCCATGGCATTGAGATTCCCAGCGTCGGTCATGCGCCGCCCTTTATGGACGGTGCGCAAATCGCCCTCGTGGAAGGCTTCCTGATCGCTTAGTTATCGCTAAGCCTGATAGAATGCGCGCCGTGGCGGGTCTCCCCGCATTGCAGCGTGGTGAACCTGGTCAGGTCCGGAAGGAAGCAGCCACAGCCATAATCTGCAAGTGCCGGGGGTCAGGCTCGCCACCCCCTCCCCTGCCAATTGGCCCATGCGGCACTTGCGGCAACATCTCCTTACAAAGCTATAACTTGTCGACACACCCCGCTTACAGGCACCGGGTGTAATGGCCCCTGCCATAAGGCATTAAACCCAAGGAGAAGCATATGAAAATCAATAAGCGTGTTATTGCCGGTTTTGTCGCCACCACGGCGATGGCTTTTGGAATTTCCAGCGCCATGGCCCAGCGCGGCGGTGGCGATTGCCCGATGTATGGCCCCGGCATGATGATGCAGGATGGCAAGGGCGGCGGCATGCGCGGCGACCCGGCTGCGATGGCGACGCAGCGTCTCGACATGTTCAAGTCTGAACTCAAGATTACCGCCACGCAGGAACCTCTCTGGCAGGCTTTTGCCGATAAGGCGAAGGCTGAAGCTGGCAAGGGCATGGCCGCCATGCGTGACCAAAAAGCCGACGAGAAGCTCACGGCGCCGGAGCGCATGAGCCGCATGAACACCCTGATGAAGGAGCGTCTGGCGGCCATGGAAGGCGTCACGGAATCCTTCAAGCGTCTTTACGACAGCCTGACCCCGGAGCAGAAGTTGGTCGCCGACCAGCATGCCGCCCAGATGGGTCACATGGGGCCCCGCAAGGGCATGAAGGGCCAGCGTCAGGGCGGCCCCGGCAGGCCGGCGAAGGATGGCGCGCCTGCCCCTGCCAGCAAAGGCTGACAAATTTTGTAATTCCGCCAAGGGGCGCTCCGGTTTGACCGGGGCGCCCCTTGGCGTTTGGTAGAATCGGGCCATGAGTTATCAGGTTCTCGCCCGCAAGTGGCGCCCCAAATCCTTCGCCACCCTGGTGGGCCAGGAACACGTGGTTCGCGCCTTGACCCACGCCCTGGAGCAGAATCGGCTGCATCACGCCTACCTGTTTACCGGCACCCGGGGGGTCGGCAAGACCACCATCGCCCGCATCATGGCCAAGGCCCTGAACTGCGAAACCGGCGTCAGTCCGACGCCCTGCGGTGTCTGTTCCTCCTGCCAGGAAATCGACAGCGGCCGTTTTGTCGATTACATCGAACTTGACGCCGCCTCAAATCGCGGCGTGGACGACATGACCAGCCTGCTGGAAAAGGCCACCTACGCGCCGACCCGGGGTCGCTACAAGGTTTATGTGATCGACGAAGTCCATCAGCTTTCCGGCCACGCCTTCAACGCCATGTTGAAGACCCTGGAAGAGCCGCCGGAACACGTCAAGTTCATCCTCGCCACCACCGATCCACAGAAGATTCCGGTCACGGTGCTGTCGCGCTGCCTGCAGTTCAATCTCAAGCAGATGCCCCAGGTGCATATCATTGAGCACCTGACGCGCATCCTTGAAGCCGAGCAGGTGAACTTCGAGCCCGCAGCCCTGCGCCATCTGGCCAAGGGCGCGGCGGGCAGCATGCGTGATGCCCTTTCGTTGCTCGATCAGGCCATTGCCCATGGCGCCGGTAAGGTGGAAGAGCAGGGGGTGCGTGACATGCTCGGCACCGTCGGCGACGATTACCTTTACAGCCTGCTCGATGGTCTGCTGGCCAACGACATCCAGGCCATGCTGGCGGTGGCGGCGCAGATGGATGCCCGCAGCCTGGCCTTCGATTCCGCCTTGCAGGAACTGGCAACCCTGTTCCATCGCATCGCCCTCGCCCAGTTTGCCCCCGAAGCCCTCGCCGACGACGGCGAGCGGGTGCGCCTGGCGCCCTACGCAGCGGCCCTCGACGCCGAGTTCTTGCAGCTTTGCTACCAGATTGCGATTCACGGCCGCGACGAACTGGCCCTGGCGCCGGACGAATACGCCGGCTTCACCATGACGCTGTTGCGTCTGGTGGCTTTCCGTCCCGACATGCCGGCCGTGCTAGGCAGCGGCGTTCAGGCGCCGCCGCGACCGGCACCGGCCCCGAGGCCCGCGCCGATGGCGGCTTCCAGGCCGGTTGCCGCTGAAAGGCCCGTGGAACGGCCTGTTCAGGCTGCCCCGGCTGCAACGCCCGTTCCGACGCCTGTTGCGGTCAGTGATGACTGGCATGAGCTGGCGACACGTTTCCCCGGCATGGTGCGTCAGCTGGCCCAGCATTGCGAACTGGTGGAGCGCACGGAAAATCTGGTGCGCCTGCGTCTTGATCCGGCCCACAAGCATTTGCAGCAGCACCAGGAAAAACTCCTGGTCGCCCTGCGCGAAATCTGGGGTTCGGCCGTGCGCCTCGAGATCGTTCTCGACACGCCGGCCGGCGAAACCCCGGCGGCCCGCAACCGCAACGAGCAGCGCGAACGCCAGGACAAGGCCATCGCGGCGATCGAGCAGGACCCCTTCGTGCGCGAAGTGGTGGACCTGTTCGACGCCACCATTGACGAATCGACCATAAAACCCGTTTAGTTCAAGGAGTTCCCATGTTCAACAAAGGTGGCATTGGCAACCTGATGAAGCAGGCCCAGCAGATGCAGGCCAATATGCAGAAGGCCCAGGAAGAGCTGGCCAATATCGAAGTCGAGGGCCAGTCCGGCGCCGGCGCCGTGAAGGTGGTGATGACCTGCAAGCACGACGTCAAGCGCGTCGTCATCGACGCCTCGGTGATGGACGACAAGGAAATGCTCGAAGACCTGGTTGCCGCCGCTCTCAACGATGCCAACCGTCGCGTCGAATCCACCAGCGCTGAGAAGATGGGCGCGTTTACCGCCGGCCTCAACCTGCCGCCGGGCATGAAGCTGCCGTTCTAAGTCAATCCAATGTCGCATCCTTCGAGCCTCGATGAGTTGATCGAGGCCCTGCGTTGCCTGCCTGGCGTCGGCCCCAAGTCGGCCCAGCGCATGGCCTACCACCTGTTGCAGCGGGACACGCGGGGCGCCGAGCGCCTTGGTCGCGCCCTCGGTGAGGCTCTGACGCGGCTGCGCCGATGCAGTCGTTGCAACACCTTTACCGAAGACGAGGTCTGCGACCGTTGCGCCTCGCCCCAGCGCGATGCCTCGCAGCTTTGCATCGTCGAAATGCCCGTGGATCTGAATGCCATGGAGCAGACCCATACCTACAACGGCCTCTACTATGTGCTGATGGGGCGTCTGAGTCCTCTCGATGGCATCGGTCCGCGTGAACTCAACTTCGATCGCCTGCTGGCCCGTGCCAGTGACGGCGTGGTCAAGGAGGTTATCGTGGCGACCAACTTCACCAACGAAGGCGAGGCGACGGCCCATTATCTGGCCGAGGTGCTCCATGCTCGCGGCGTCAAGGTCAGTCGCATCGCCCGTGGGCTGCCGGTGGGAGGCGAATTGGAATTTACCGATATCGGCACCGTCGCTCAGGCCTTCATCGAACGGCGGGACTACTGAGTTGAAGCCGCTTCAGGGCGTTCGTGTTCTCGAACTTGGCACCCTGATCGCCGGTCCATTTTGCACCCGCATCCTCGCCGAATTCGGCGCCGAGGTCATCAAGGTCGAGGCGCCGGGGGAGGGCGATCCGCTGCGCAAATGGCGCAAGCTGTATGGTGACACGTCACTGTGGTGGTATGTCCAGGCGCGCAACAAAAAGTCGGTAACGGCCAACCTCAAGCATCCGGATGGTTTGGACGTGGTGCGCCGACTGGCGGCAAAGGCAGACATCGTGGTGGAGAACTTCCGGCCCGGTGTACTGGAGAAGCTCGGACTGGGCTGGGAAGTCCTATCGAAGGCCAATCCGGGGCTGGTGATGGTGCGTCTGTCGGGCTTCGGACAGACTGGCCCCATGGCCAGTCAGCCGGGCTTTGGCGCCATCGGCGAATCCATGGGCGGCTTGCGTTACGTGACCGGCTTTGCTGACCGGCCGCCGGTGAAAACTGGAGTTTCCATCGGTGATTCCATCGCCGCACTGTGGGGCGCCATCGGTGCCCTGATGGCCTTGCGCCATCGCGAAGTGAATGGCGGTGCCGGGCAGGTGGTGGATGTGGCCTTGTACGAAGCGGTGTTCTCCATGATGGAAAGCTTGGTGCCGGAGTTCGATGTCTTCGGCTTCATCCGCGAGCGCACCGGCAACGTCATGCCCGGCATCACACCCTCGAACACCCACACGACGCGGGATGGCAAGCACGTCATCGTCGGCGGCAATGGCGACGCGATCTTCAAACGCCTGATGCTGGCCGTTGGCCGCGCCGATCTGGCGGAGGATTCCAGTCTCGCCAGCAATGCCGGCCGCGACAAGCGGGCGGCGGAAATCTATGGCGTAATCGGCGACTGGGTGGCGGCCCATGATGCGGAGGAGGTGTTGCGGGTACTGGGGGCGGCGGAGGTGCCGTCAAGCCCGATCTACTCCGTGGCCGACATGTTCAAAGACCCGCAATACATTGCCCGGCAGATGATCGAGACCGCGTGTCTGCCTGATGGCAAGCCGTTCCGGGTGCCGGGCATCGTGCCGAAGCTTTCCGGCTCGCCCGGAAGCACAGAATGGATCGGCCCGCCACTCGGCGCGCACACGGATCAGATTCTGGCGGAATTGGGGTTCGATTCAACGCAGATTGCAAAAATGCACCAGGATGGTGCGATTTGAATCGTAAAGTGTATTAGTAAGGTCTAATTCGGGCTTTTATAGCGGTGGGTACTTAGGTATAATCTTGCGTTTTGCGGATTTGCCTTCTCTTTAAGGGACTTCTAAACCATGAGTAGCGACGACAAAGTGGATTGCGGACGGCGCCGGCTCATCGTCGCCACCTCCGCCGTCGGCGGCGTGGCGGGGGTAGCGGCGGCAGTGCCATTTTTGGCCAGCTTCGCGCCTTCTGAGCGTGCCAAATCGGCCGGTGCACCGGTCGAGGTTGATATCAGCAAGCTCGCCCCCGGTCAGATGATGACCGTCGAGTGGCGCGGCAAGCCGGTCTGGATCATTAATCGCACCAAGGAAATGATTGATGGTCTGAAGAAGATTGATGAAAAGTTGGCTGATCCGAAGTCCGAGCGCAAGATGCAGCCGGATTACGCGACAAACGACACCCGCTCCATCAAGCCGGAAATCATGGTCGCCATCGGTATCTGCACCCACCTGGGCTGCTCCCCGACCGACAAGCTCAAGACCTCCGATGCTGTTGAACCGGATTGGCAAGGCGGTTTCCTTTGTCCCTGTCACGGTTCCACCTTCGATCTCGCCGGTCGAGTCTATAAAGCCAAGCCGGCGCCCGACAATCTGGAGGTTCCTCCTCACTATTACCTGAGTGAGTCGACGATCCTCATTGGCGAAGAAAAGAAGGGGGCCTAAGCCATGGGTAGCAGCAATTACGAAAAGTACAAGTCCGACGGCTCCCTGCCGGGTACGGTTCTGGAATGGGTCGATGCCCGTTTCCCCCTGACCGCCAACTGGAAAGCCCACCTTTCCGAGTACTACGCGCCGAAGAACTTCAACTTCTGGTATTTCTTTGGTTCCCTGGCGCTGCTGGTTCTGGTGATTCAGATCGTTACCGGCATCTTCCTCGTCATGCACTTCAAGCCGGATGCATCCCTGAACGCCGCAGGCGTTCCGGTGGCCTTTGCCAGCGTCGAGTACATCATGCGCGACGTGCCCTGGGGCTGGCTGATCCGCTACATGCACTCCACTGGCGCTTCTGCCTTCTTCGTGGTGGTGTATCTGCACATGTTCCGCGGCATGCTTTACGGTTCCTACCGCAAGCCGCGCGAACTGATCTGGATCTTCGGCGTCGCGATTTTCCTTAGCCTGATGGGTGAGGCCTTCTTCGGTTATCTGCTGCCTTGGGGACAAATGTCCTACTGGGGCGCCCAGGTGATCGTGAATCTGTTCTCTGCTCTGCCAGTTATCGGTCCCGATCTGTCGATCATGATCCGCGGCGACTTCGTGGTTGGCGATGCCACCCTGAACCGCTTCTTCTCCTTCCACGTCATCGCCATTCCCCTGGTGCTGGTTGGCCTCGTTGCCGCCCACATCCTGGCGCTGCACGAAGTGGGTTCCAACAACCCGGACGGCGTTGAGATCAAGAAGAAGAAGGACGAGAAGGGCATTCCCCTCGACGGCATTCCTTTCCACCCTTACTACACGGTGAAGGATATTGTCGGCGTCGTGGTGTTCCTCATGGTTTTCTCCATGATCGTCTTCTTCGCACCGGAGCTCGGCGGTTACTTCCTGGAGTACAACAACTTCATCCCCGCCAACCCGATGCAGACGCCTCCCCACATCGCTCCGGTGTGGTACTTCACGCCTTACTATTCAATCCTGCGCGCTAACACGGTGAACTTCTTCTGGATTGATGCCAAGCTCTGGGGTGTGATCTTCATGGGTCTGTCCACCATGGTGTTCTTCCTGTTGCCCTGGCTGGATCGCAGCCCGGCGAAGTCGATCCGCTATCGTGGTCCGATCTACAAGTGGGCCCTGGGAATCTTTGTCGTGGTGTTCTTCATTCTCGGCTACCTCGGCATCCTGCCGCCCACCCCGGGTCGCACCCTGCTTTCCCAGATTTGCACCGTGTATTACTTCGCCTTCTTCCTGCTGATGCCGATCTATTCCAAGATCGACAAGTGCCAGCCTGAACCGGATCGGGTGACCTCCAAATGAAAAAGACTCTTCTGACCCTCCTTTTCATTCCGCTGCTGGCCTTTGGTGCCGGTGCTGAGCTCCACTTGGACAAGGCACCGGACCGGTCGGGCGATACGGCTGCGCTGCAACATGGCGCCAAGCTCTTCATCAACTATTGCCTGAACTGCCACGGCGCTTCCTACATGCGCTACAACCGTCTGACTGATCTCGGTCTTTCGGAGCAGCAGATCAAGGACAACCTGTTGTTTACCACCGAGAAGATCGGTGAGCAGATGAAGATCGCCATGGCTCCGGCCGACGCCAAGGTCTGGTTTGGCGTTACGCCGCCCGACCTGACGGTGATTGCCCGCGCCCGTGCTTCCGAGTTTGGTTCCGGTTCCGATTGGCTCTATACGTATCTTCGCTCGTTCTACCGTGACGATACTCGTCCGACCGGCTGGAATAACGCCATTTTCCCCAATGTGGCCATGCCTCATATTCTCTGGGAGCTTCAGGGCGAGCAGGTCATGGGGCCGGATCACAAGCTCCAGTTGGCCAAGCCCGGCAAGATGAAGCCTGAGGAATACGACGCTGCCGTCGCCGATCTGGTCGGTTATCTCCAGTACATGGGCGAGCCCAAGGCGGGCCTGCGCAAGACCCTGGGGGTGATTGTGTTGATCGGTCTCGGTATAATCCTTGTCTTCGCCTATGCGCTCAAGCGTGAATTCTGGAAAGACATCCACTAACCTCAGTCAGGACTTATTAAACTATGGGGCATCGTGAAATGAGCGCACCATCCATCCGCCGCGTGGTGCGCGATGCCGACTATTCCTGGGGTACAAGTGCCATGATGAACCTGTACTCGGGCACGACGTGCCCGTTCAGCCATCGCTGTCGTATTGTTCTCTACGAAAAGCAGATGGACTTCCAGGTGATCGACGTCGACCTGTTCAACAAGCCGGAAGACATTGCCGTCATCAATCCCTACAACCGCGTTCCGGTTCTGGTGGATCGTGATCTGGTGCTGTACGAGGCGAACATCATCAATGAATACATTGATGAGCGTTTTCCTCATCCCCAGTTGATGCCGCCCGATCCGCAAATGCGGGCGCGGGCGCGGCAACTGCTCTACACCATGGAGCACGAACTGTTCGCGCATATCGAGGCCCTGGAAAAGAACCTCAAGCCGGCCGAGAAATCCCGTGCCCATGTGCGTGATCGCCTGGTTGAACTGGCGCCGCTGTTCGCCAAGCAGAAGCACATGCTGGGCGAGGACTTCTCCATGATTGATGTGGCCATTGCACCGCTGTTGTGGCGCCTGGACCACTATGGCATCGAGTTGCCGAAGACGGCAGCTCCGCTGATGAAGTACGCAGAACGTATTTTCAGCCGCCAGGGTTTCATTGATGCCCTGACGCCGTCTGAAAAGGTGATGCGCCGCTGATTGGTAAAGGTCCCTCCGGGGACCTTGCCAATCGAGCGCAGCCATGACTGCATCCACCAAGCCGTATTTGGTTCGCGCCATCTGGGAATGGTGCGCTGACCAAGGTTTCACCCCCTACCTCGCTGTCGCTGTTGATGGGCGCACTCGTGTCCCGCGTGAGTTTGTGCGCGAGGGGCAGATCGTCCTCAATGTCGGCAATGATGCCTGCCATCAGTTGGTCATGGGCAATGAGGAAATCAGTTTCCAGGCACGTTTCAACGGCAAGGTATTTTCCGTCCTTGTCCCGTTAGATCGCGTGGCAGCCATCTATGCCAAGGAAAACGGCCAAGGCATGGCTTTCGAGGTGCTTGCAGAGGGCCAGGTGTCGGAGGATGGGGAGTCCGGCGCCATGGAACTGGTGGGCGAGATGAACGAGAGCGAAGAGCTGGATGAGGAAACGACAGATGTCGATCCTCCTGTCGAAGAGACTCCGCCTCCACCTCCTTCAGGTCGACCGTACCTGACCCGAATCAAGTAGTTCCAGTTTCCAACCCGCGTATTTCTTCGAGTCCG
>Ga0316603_10001514_pt1 | contig 12430 bp, 10 predicted proteins | sample OWC_soil_day10_n_FD_207649 | JGI IMG/M metagenome (GOLD analysis project Ga0316603, IMG submission 207649) | Wetland soil microbial communities from Old Woman Creek delta, Ohio, United States - OWC_soil_day10_noCT | ecosystem: Environmental > Terrestrial > Soil > Wetlands | place: USA: Ohio...
GATGCTTCCGGTCGTCGACAACCTCGAGCGCGCGATCGAGCACGCGGTTCAGAGCTCGGAGGAGAAGAACCCGATCGTCGAAGGCGTGCAGCTGGTCCTGCGCCAGTTCACGACCGCGTTCGAGCGCCTCGAGGTGACGGCGGTCGAGGCGATGGGCCAGCCGTTCGATCCGAACCTGCACGAGGCGATCTCGCAGCAGGAGAGCGATGCGGCGCCGGGCACGGTCGTGCAGGTGCTCCAGCGCGGCTACAAGGTCGGCGATCGGCTGCTGCGCCCGGCGCTGGTCGTGGTCGCCAAGGCCAAGAGCTCCGAATGAGGGCGTCGGCGCGATGAGTCGCGTGATCGGCATCGACCTCGGCACGACGAACTCGTGCGTGGCCGTGATCGACGGCGATGGGCCGGTCGTGATCGCGAATGCCGAGGGCTCGCGGACGACCCCGTCGATCATCGGCTTCGCGCAGTCGGGCGAGCGGCTCGTCGGGCAGGCCGCGCGCCGGCAGGCGATGACCAACGCCGAGAACACCATCTACGCGGTCAAGCGGCTGATGGGCCGCAAGTACGAGGACGAGGAGGTCCAGCGCCACCTGCTGACCTGCCCGTACGAGGTCGTCGCCGCCGACAACGGGGATGCGTACGTCCGCGTCCGCGGCCGCGACTTCTCGCCGCCGGAGGTCAGTGCGCTCGTGCTGCAGAAGATGCGGCAGACCGCCGAGGACTGGCTCGGAGAGCAGGTCACCGAGGCGGTGATCACCGTCCCCGCATACTTCGACGATGCGCAGCGCCAGGCGACCAAGGACGCGGGCAAGATCGCGGGCCTCAATGTCCTGCGGATCGTCAACGAGCCGACCGCGGCCGCGCTCGCCTATGGCGTCGAGACCGAAGGGGCGCAGCGCGTCGCCGTCTACGACCTCGGCGGTGGCACGTTCGATATCTCGATCCTCGAGCTCGACTCCGGCGTGTTCCGCGTCCGCTCGACCGCGGGCGACACGTTCCTCGGCGGCGAGGACTTCGACAACGCCATCGTCGAGCACCTCCTCGCGACGTTCGCGGAGATGAACGACGGCATGGACCTGCGCGGCGACCGGATGGCGCTGCAGCGACTCAAGGAGACGGCGGAGCGGGCGAAGATCGAGCTGTCGAGCGCGTTCCAGACCGAGATCAACCTGCCGTTCATCGCGGCGGCGAGCGACGGTCCACGCCACCTGCAGACGATCTTCGAGCGCCACCAGCTCGAGGATCTGGTCGAGCCGCTCGTGCAAGCGTCGCTCGAGCCGTGCCGGCGCGCGCTCGCCGACGCGGGGCTGACCGCGGCGGACATCGATGTCGTGATCCTCGTCGGCGGCCAGACCCGCATGCCGCGGATCCAGGCGCTGGTCGCCGAGATGTTCGGCAAGGAGGCCAGCCGCAGCGTCAATCCCGACGAGGTCGTCGCCGTCGGGGCCGCGATCCAGGGCGGCGTGCTCACCGGCGAGGTGCAGGAGGTCCTGCTGCTCGACGTCACGCCGCTGTCGCTCGGCGTCGAGACCGCGGGCGGCGTGTTCACGCGCCTGATCCCTCGCAACACGGCACTTCCGGCGCGCGCGACCGAGGTGTTCTCGACGACGGTCGACAACCAGCCGTTCGTCAACGTCCACGTCCTCCAGGGCGAGCGCGAGATGGCGGCCGACAACAAGTCGCTCGCGAACTTCGAGCTCACCGGCATCCCGCCGGCGCCGCGAGGCGTGCCGAAGATCGAGGTCGCGTTCGACATCGATGCCGACGGCGTGCTCAGTGTCTCGGCGCGCGATCACGGCACGGGACGCAAGCAGCGGATCACGGTCACACCGTCGACCGGTCTGTCCGAGCACGACATCGATCGCCTCGTCGCCGAGAGCACGCAGATGGCGGAGGACGACCAGATCCGCCGCCTGCTCGCCGAGGCGCGCAACAAGGCGGAGGGCCTGCTCTACTCCTCGGAGAAGGCGATGGCCGAGTTCGGTGCGTTGCTCCCCGAGGACGAGCGCGACTTCCTGTTCCAGGAGCTCGCCGAGTGTCGCGCCGGGATCGAGGGCGATGACCTCGCGTACGTGCAGGAGACGGTCGAACGCCTCGAGGTCTCGGCGCAGCGCATCGGGGAGGCGATCTATGCAGCCGCCGATACGAGCTCCAGCTCCGACTCGGGCGGAACCTGATGGCGCGCCGCAAGCGCGACTACTACCAGGTGCTCGGCGTCGCGCGCGATGCGACGGAGACCGAGATCAAGCGGGCGTTCCGCGAGCTCGCGCGTAAGTACCATCCCGACGTCAACTCCGCCGACGAGGGCGAGAAGTTCCGCGAGATCAACGAGGCGTACGCCGTGCTGTCGGAGCGCGAGACCCGCACTCGCTACGATCGCTGGGGCCACGCCGATGACAGCTCGAGCGGGCTGGGCGCCGTGGTCGACGCGGCGCAGGAGATCATCAACGACGTGTTCCGGCGCCGCCGCGGCAAGCAGAAGGGCAAGGACATCCGCTACACCCTCGAGGTCACCTTCGAGGAGGCGGCGTTCGGCGTCAGCAAGACGATCACGTTGCCCTCCGACACCGGCCCGGCGCGCGAGCTGACGATCGTGATCCCCGCTGGCATGCAGGCAGGGACGGTCAAGACGCTGCGTGGCGAGGGCGAGCCCGGCAAGGGAGGTGCCGCGCATGGCGACCTCCACGTTCAGGTCCGGATCGCCGACCACGCCATGTTCCGCCGCGACGGCCTCGACGTTCGCAGCGAGCACACCATCTCGTTCTCGCAGGCGGCGCTCGGTGCGGTGATCGACGTGACCACGCTCGACGGCGCGGTGAAGATGCGGATCCCCGAGGGCACGCAGCCCGGCGGCGTGTTCCGGATCCGTGGCCGCGGCATCCCGCAGGCGTCGGGCAAGTCGGCCCCGCGTGGCGATCATCTGGTCGAGGTCCGCGTCGCGGTCCCGACCGAGCTCACCGCGCGTCAGCGCGAGCTGATCGAGGAGCTCGCGCGCACCGAGGGGCAGGGGCAGCTCTCGGCGCCGCGGCCCAAGGGGCTGCTCGACCGCGTGCGCTCGTTGCTGGACGAATGACGCGCGCGCCCGCGGTGGTCGGCATCGTCGCGCTCTGCGCGTGCGGCGCCCGCGCGCCCAGGGGCGAATGGGTCGAGCGCGAGGGCAGGCCGGGGTACGGTCAGTCGCACGCGACCGGTGAGGGCGGCACGGGGCAGACCGCTGGCGCGACGATCGATGTCGCGACCCTCGACGCGGCGGCGATCGACCTGCTCGACGAGGCGACCGTCCTGACGGCTCTCGAGCGGATCGGTGACGCGGCGCCGGCGGCGCGGCTCGCACTCCGCGCGGCCCGGCTCGCGCACCATCGCGGTGACGCGGCCGACGCGCGGGCCCTGATCGCGCGCGCGAGCAACGCGGCGGACGAGCCGGCCGTTCACACGGAGCTCGCCGCGCTCGCGATCGCGCTCGCCGCGCCGCCCGTCGATCCGAACGTGATCGCGGTGCTGCTCCCTTTGACCGGGCGGTTCGCGTCGATCGGCAGCGAGCTGCGGGCCGCGATCCAGCTCGCCCCGGCGAGCGGCACCTCGTGGCTGTTCCTCGACACGCGCGGCGAGCCCGAGGGGGCGGCGGCGGCGGTCGAGGCCGCGCTCGCCAAGGGCGCCGTCGGGATCCTCGGCCCTGTCGGCCAGCGCGAGGCGATCGTCGCGGCGCGCGCCGCGTCGCTGCACCAGATCCCGATCGCGCTGCTGGCTCCGGCAGACGGCGCGGACCCGACGGCCGGCGTGTTCCGGCTCGTCGACTCGCCCGCGGATGAAGGCCGCGAGGTCGCGCGGCTCGCCGCCGCCGAGAGCTTCCCGACCGTCGCGGTGTTCGCGCCGCGAGATGATCTCGGCCAGGAGGCAGCCGAGGCGTTCATCGCCGAGGCGACGCGGCTCGGGCTCTCGGTCACCGCGCAAGGCGCCTACGATCCGACGAGCGGGGATCTCGAGGCGGACGTGAAGGCGTTCCTCAACCTGGTCCCCGCGCAGAACCCGCGGCTCGCCGCGCACCTCGCGAAGCAGGGCAAGAAGGGCTGGGCGACGTTCTCGCCGGAGATTCCGTACTCGCTGCTGTTCCTCCCCGATCGCTACGATCGCGCGGCGATCGTCGCCGCGTTCCTGCCGTACTTCGGCGTCGAATTGCGGACCACGGAGTTCCCCGATCCCGCGCGCCTCCAGCGCAAGCATGGTGGGCACCTCCCGCAGGTGGTGCAGCTCGTCGGCGGCAGCGGCTGGAACCATCCGTCGCTGCCGATCCGCGGCGGCAGTGCCGTGCAGGGAGCGATGATCGTCGACGCCTTCATCGGCGACCTCGGCGGCGACACCGGGGCGCGGTTCGCGGAGGCGTTCCAGCAGCGGACGAGCCGCTCGCCGAGCGCCGCGGCCGCGCAGGCCCACGATGCGGCGATCCTCGTCGGCAACGCGCGAAATGCCGCCGGCGCGGCGAAGGATCCCCGGGGCGCGCTGCGGTCCGCGATCGCGCGCGGCAAGCTCGACGATGGCGCGTGCGGGCCGGCGCAGGTCGATCTCGAGGGCGAGCTCGCGCGCGAGCCGAATGTCCTCGAGGTCCAGGGCGACCAGCTGATCGTGGCTCCCTGAGGTAAGCTGTTCGCTCGTGTCATCGATCTGGGTCCACCTCGGCCTGTTCGTCGCGTCGTGCGCGACGACGTGGTGGTACGGCGGGCCGTACTTCGCCGGGACCCTGATGGGGATCCTCGTGTGTCACGAGGCCGGGCACTACTTCGTCGGACGCTGGCGCGGCGTCGATGCCTCGCCGCCGTACTTCATCCCGCTGCCGCCGCAGATCTCGTTCGGGACGATGGGCGCGGTGATCCGGATGCGCAGCCCGATCACCGATCGGAACGCGCTGTTCGATGTCGGGGCGGCAGGTCCGATCGCGGGCCTGATCGTCGCGATCCCGCTGCTCGTGATCGGCCTCCACCTCTCGGAGATCGGACCGGTGCCGCCGAACAACGTGATCGAGGGCAACTCGATCCTCTACGCCCTGATCAAGTACGCCGTGTTCGGTCGGTGGTTGCCGGGCGAGGGCGTCGACGTGAACCTCCACCCCATGGCGTTCGCGGCCTGGGTCGGTCTCCTCGTCACCGCGATCAACCTGATGCCGATCGGCCAGCTCGACGGGGGCCACGTCGCGCGCGCAGCGCTCGGTGACCGCCACGAGCAGCTGTCCAGGCGGCTCAACCTCGGCCTGCCCCTCGTCGGCGCCGCGGTCGGCTCGATCATGCTGGTCAGCGCGCTCGGCGCAGGCAAGGGGCTGTGGGATGCGCTGAGCTACGCGTCGTACGGTGCGATACCGTGGTGCATGTGGGCCGTGCTTCTCGGCGTGATGCGGCGCCAGGCCGGCGAGTACCACCCACCGGTCGGCGACACCCTGCTCGATCCGAAGCGGCGGCTGCAGGCGTTCGCGATGCTCGTGATCTTCGTGCTGATCGTCACCCCGGTGCCGATGCGCCCGGTGTTGTAAGATCGAGGCCGTGCCGGCGACCGCGACGACCTCGTGTCCCAAGTGCGGTGCCGCGCGCGGTGAGGCGCCGGCGTGCCCGAAGTGCGGCCTGCTGGCGGACCGGATGGCGACGTTCGCGAGCCAGCTCGATGCGTCGGTGCCCGACGTGGCTCGCGCCGCGTGGGAGCACGCACGGGCGCACTGGGAGGAGATGGCGGCGCACGACGAGCTCCTGCGCCTGACCACGCTGCACGGCTGCTATGCATGGGTCGCGGCGAGGTATCGCGAGGCGTCCGGCGAGACGGGAGATCCGATCGCGGAGCAGCAGCTCGATCGCACGCGGCGAGCGGCCGAGGCGGCGCTCCTGACGTCAGCGGGGCCGCGCCGGGACAAGGGCGGCAAGCCGTTCCAGTCGTCGATGCTCGTCCTCGTGTTCATCTTCCTGTTGCTCGTCGTCGGCATCCTGTTCGCGAAGTCCCGCGCCGGCGACGACGCTCCCCCGCCGCCGAGCCCGCCTGCCGGCAAGGTGCGGTAGGGTCCCACCGTGGCTCAGGTCGACTTCACCGAGCGACAGCTGACGCTCAAGCTCGTCTATTACGGGCCGCCGCTCTCCGGCAAGACCAGCAACCTGCGGGCGCTCCACGGCAAGGTCGACGCGCTCAACCGCGGCCGGCTGATGACGCTCGACACGCGCGACGACCGGACCTTGTTCTTCGACCTGTTGCCGATCTTCTTCCGCGCGTCGGGGTTCTCGTTCCGGATCAAGGTCTACACGGTGCCCGGGCAGCCGGTGCACGAGGCGACGCGCAAGGTGGTGCTCGCCGGCGCCGACGGCGTCGTGTTCGTCGCCGACTCGCGGGCCGATCACGTCGAGGCGAACCGGTCGTCGTGGCAGAACCTGATGGCGAACCTCGGGTCGCTCGGGCTCGGCGCGCTGCCGGTCGTCGTCCAGTACAACAAGCGCGACCTGCCGGACGCCGTCCCGCTCGCCGCGGTCGACCGGTTCGGCGACCCGGACCGCGTGGTGAGCGAGGCCTGCGCGAGGACCGGCGAGGGCGTGGTCGAGACGTTCTTCGAGCTGGTCGGGCGGACGTGGGAGTCGCTCGACAAGGACCTCAAGCTCGCGGAGAAGCTCGGCATCGACAGCTCCGCATTCCGCCGAGCGCTCGCAGAGCATGTAGGCGTAACCAATGATAGAATAGGCGGGTGACCCGAGGCCGGACGCTCGACGACCCGATCGAGCTGGCACGCCTGGTCCCGGCCAGCGAGCTCGACGAGTTGATCGCCTCGATCCGCAAGGCGCTCGGTTGCTCGCTCGCGATCCACGATCCCGCCGGGCGCCGGATCGCGGGGGATGACACCGCCGGTGCCCCCCGGCGCGCGATCGATCACGCGGGCGAGCCGATCGGGCAGCTCGCGGCCGCAGGTGACAACGCCGAGGTCGCGCTGGCGCTCGCCGCCGAGACGCTCGACCTGCTCGTCCACCACGCCCATGCCCGGGAGCTCGCCGCGGCGACCCACGAGGAGGCGATGCGCGTGACGTTCGGCGAGCTGACCGAGCACAACCAGCGGCTCCAGCGCGCGGTGTCGCGGCTCGAGGAGCTCGATCGCCTGAAGTCGAACTTCCTCGCGACGATGTCCCACGAGCTGCGCACGCCGCTGACCTCGGTGATCGGCTACGCCGAGATGATGGCCGAGGGGCTCGCGGGGCCGATCTCGACGGAGCAGCGCGACTACCTGACGACGATCCTCGGCAAGGCCGACCAGCTGCTCGGCCTGATCACCGCGGTGCTCGACGTGTCGTCGCTCGAGAGCGGGCAGCTCGCGCTCGATCGTTCGGCGCTGTCGCTCGCGGATGTCGTCGCGAGCGAGGTCGCCACGTTTCAGCCGCAGGCGGGGCGCCGTGGGATCGCGATCCAGCTCGACTCGCAGGGCGAGGCCCTCGTCGTCGGGGACCGCAAGAAGATCCGCCAGATCGTGTCGAGCCTGCTCTCGAACGCGGTCAAGTTCACACCGGATCACGGCAAGGTCGGCGTCGCGGTTCGAACCGGACCGCTCGGACCGGGCGCCGCCGCGGAGGCCCCGCTCGGGGTGCAGCTCGTGGTCTCCGACTCGGGCATCGGCATCTCGCGCGACCAGGTCGCGAAGATCTTCGAACCGTTCTTCCAGGTCGACTCCTCGTCGACGCGTGCGTTCGGAGGCACCGGCCTCGGCCTGACGCTCGCGAAGGCGTACGTCGAGGCGCACGGCGGCCGGATCTGGGTCGACACGACGCCAGGGCAGGGCTCGACGTTCGTCGCGACCTTCCCCGTGCAGGACGAGGCGGCGCCATGAACGTCGTCGGCTTCTCGATCGCGATCCCGCTCGCGGTGATCTGCGTGATCGGCTCGGCGTTCTGCTCGGGGACCGAGGTCGCGCTGTTCTCGCTCCGCCGGGTCGATCGCGAGCAACTCGCGCGCTCCGAGCGCGCCGTGGATCGCCGGATCATCTCGCTGCTCGAGAGGCCGCGGCGCCTGATCGCGACAGTCCTCATCGGCAACGAGGCGTTCAACGGCCTCCTCGCGGTGATCGCTCTGACGCAGGTGCTGCGGCTATGCGCGGGCTCGTCGCTGTGGGCGATCGGCGGGATCACGCTGGCGGTCACGCTGCCGCTGATCGTCCTGATCGCCGAGGTCACGTCGAAGACGCTCGCGGCCAAGGCGCCTCTGACCTGGGCGCGCGTCTGCGTGATGCCCTTGTCGCTGTTCATGCTGCTGGTCACGCCGATCCGGCTCGTCGTGCAAGCGGTGACCTCGGTGCTGCTCGCTCCGCTCGGGGAGGCCGCGCGCACGCGACCGGTCCGCGATCTGTCCGAGGAGGAGTTCCGCTCGCTGCTCGATGCTGGCTCGGCGCAGGGGCAGGTCGATGCGCGCGAGCGTCGGCTGATCCACCGCGTGTTCGAGTTCTCCGACAAGAACGTCGGCCAGGTGATGACGCCGCGCGAGCAGATCTTCGCGCTGTCGTACGACCTGCCGATGCAGCGCCTGGTCAAGGAGCTCGCGTCGCGCGGGTTCTCGCGGGTGCCGATCTACCAGAAGTCGCTCGACAACGTGCGCGGCATCCTCAACGCGAAGGATCTCGTCCGCGTCGCGGCAGGGCAGCCGATGGGACGCCCGCTCGGGGAGCTCCTCCACGAGCCGCTGTTCGTGCCGCGCACGACGCCCGTCAAGCGCCTGTTCCTGACGTTCAAGCAGAAGAAGGTCCACATGGCGATCGTCGTCAGCGAGTACGGCAAGGTGCTCGGCCTCGTGACGATGGACGATCTGCTCGCGCAGATCTTCGGCCAGTTCCGCGATGAGCGCGCCGAGCTGCAGAGCTCGATCCCCGGCCGCCAGCGCTCGCGCACGCCGATGCCGGGCGTCTCCACGGGGCGCGCGAACAGCGAGGTCACTGGCAACGTGCCGCGCATGGACGTCGGCGATCTCAGCGAGCCGGTCAGCAAGATCGATGGCAGCGACCTCAGCGGTCCTGTCGAGCTCGCGCCCGAGGTCCCGCCGGTCACCGGTGAGATCGATGTGTCGAGGCCACTGCGGCCGATCCACGTCGTCGACGAGGTCACGCCTCCGGCGGTCGACGTCAGCGAGCTGCGCGGGGGGACCAAGCCGTCATGATGGCGACGTCGACCCTGATCTTCCTGCTCATCGCGTGCGTGATGATCCAGGCGTTCTTCGTCAGCGCCGAGGTCGCGCTGTCGGCCGCGGATCGAAATCGGTTGCGTGCGCGTGCCGCGGGCGGCAAGGTCGCCGCGGTCCGCGCGGAGCGCATGCTCGGGGTCCCGCAGGTCACGCTCGCGACGACCCTCGTCGGCGCCAACCTCGCGCTGCTCGTCGCCGTGATCGGCGTCGCGATCGAGCTCGTCGATCGTGGGTACCCGCCACTCCTCGCGCCGCTGCTCGCCGTCCCGCCGTTGCTCGTCCTCGGTCACCTCGTGCCCAAGCAGATCGTGCAGATCCAGGCCGACAAGGTCGTCGACGGCCTCGCGACCTGGCTGCGGCTGTGGTCGTTCGCGCTGCGGCCGATCGTCGTCGTCGTCGGTGGCTACGCTGCGCTGCTGACGCGGCTGACCCGCACCGATCGCAAGAAGGCGTTCGTCACCCGCGACGAGCTCGCGATGCTGATCGAGAGCGAGCCGGAGACCGACAAGCCGGAGATCAGCGCGGACGAGCGCGAGATGATCTCGAACGTGTTCGAGCTCTCCGAGTACCAGGTCGGCGAGCTCATGGTGCCGCTGTCGGAGGTCACTGCGCTGCCCGAGGATGCGTCGATCATGGAGGCCGCACACGAGGTCGCCGACAAGCAGCACTCGCGGATGCCGATCTACCGGTCGCGCGTCGATGACGTGATCGGCATCGTTCACGTGTTCGATCTGTTGCAGGCGGCGGGCAAGAGCGATGGTCGCGAGGTGTCGGCGCTCGCGCACCCGCCGACCTACGTGCCCGAGACGATGAAGGCGAGCGATCTGCTCGTGCAGTTGCAGAGCGAGCAGCAGCACCTCGCGATCGTCGTCGACGAGTACGGTGGTGCCGTCGGCATCGTCACGATCGAGGATCTTCTCGAGATCATCGTCGGCGATATCGACGACGAGTACGATACCGAGCCGTCCGCGATCCGCGCCGAGAAGCCCGGCGTGTGGAAGATCGAGGCGCGGACCAGCGTCGCGCGCGTCAACGCCGAGCTCGAGCTCAAGCTGCCCGAGAGTGACGACTACGAGACGCTCGCGGGGCTGCTGATCGAGCGGCTGCGGCGGATCCCGGCGCCCGGCGAGGTCATCACCGTCGGCGGGCAGCAGATCGAGATCGTGCAGGCGACCGACCGCGCGATCGAGGCCGTCCGGATCACGAAGAAGAAGAAGTAGCCTGAGGCGGCGATGCCGTCGGCCGTGACGTACTTCGAACCGCAGCCGGCTGCCGCCGAGCTGCCCGCGGTATTCGCGAGTCCGTTCGATCACGCGGCGCCCCATCCACTCGCCCGCCGCGCGGCCGACGAGCTCGCCGGGATGCTGCGCGACGGCGCGTTCGGGATCGATCCGGTGGCGCTCGATGCACCCGGAGGCGGCAAGATGTTCGGGGTCCTCGTCGTCGCGGATCGAGACGGGCGGATCGGGTACCTGCGGGCCTTCTCGGGGATGCTCGCCGGGGCGTGGGAGCTCGCCGGGTTCGCACCACCGCTGTTCGATGCCGCCGCGCGCGACGCGATGTGGCCGGCGGGGCAGGCCGAGCTCCGCGCGCACGAGCTCGCGCTGCGCGCCCTCGATGGCTCCCCCGCGCAGGCCGCCGCCCGCGCCACGCTCGCGGCGCACGACGCGCGGGTCGCCGACGACCTCGCCGGGCTCGATGCCCGCCATCGCATCAACCGCGCGCGCCGTCGCAGGGAGCGCGATCAGCTCGAGGCCGAGCGCGCGGCCGGCGCACGCGACGCGGTCGCCGGAGCGGCACCTGTGCCGCACGCGACCGGGCACCGCGCCGACGACCACGCCACCACGGTCGCGGCGCGGCTGCACGCCCTCGACCAGGAGAGTCGCGCGGACGCCGCGGAGCGCAAGCGGTTCGATGCCGCGAACGCCGAGCTTCGGGGCCCGCTCGCCGAGAGCGTCGCCGCGTTCGAGCGCGAGCGCACGCGGCTCGAGCGCCTGCGCGCCGACGAGTCGCGCGATCTGATGAAGCAGGTGCACGACACCTACGTGATCTCGAATGCGCGCGGCGAGCAGAGGCCGCTGCGCGAGCTGTTCGCCCCGGGCGAGCCGCCGGCGGGCGCCGGAGACTGCGCGGGGCCCAAGCTGCTCGGAGAGGCGTACCGGCGTTCGCTGACCCCGCTCGCGCTCGCCGAGATCTGGTGGGGGGCTCCTCCCGCGACCGGCGGCCGGCATGCGGGCACGTTCTATCCATCGTGTCGTGGCAAGTGCGGCCCGATCCTGCCGCACATGCTGGGCGGGATCCCGGTCGCATCGCCACCGGTGTTCGGCGGCGGACCGTTCGCGCCCACCGAACCTCCGGTCGTGTTCGAGGATGCGTGGCTCGTCGTCGTCGACAAGCCGGTCGGGCTCCTCTCGGTGCCCGGCCGCAGCGGCGCGCTCCGCGACTCGGTCCAGACCCGGCTGCGCGCGCGCTATCCGGCCGCGACCGGTCCGCTCGTGGTTCACCGGCTCGATCTCGACACGTCGGGGCTCTTGCTCGCGGCCAAGGACGAGGTGACCTACGCGGCGCTGCAGGCGCAGTTCGCGCGCCGCGAGGTCGACAAGCGCTACATCGCGCTGCTCGACGGCGTGATCTCCGCGGACCGCGGCGTCGTCGACCTGCCGATCCGCGTCGATCTCGACGATCGTCCGCGTCAGATCCACGACCCGATCCATGGCAAGGCGGCGATCACCGAGTGGCTCGTGCTCGAGCGCCGAACGGAGACGACCCGGGTCGCGCTGATCCCGAAGACCGGTCGCACCCACCAGCTCCGCGTCCACGCGGCGCATCCGCTCGGCATCGGCGCGCCGATCGCCGGCGATCGGCTCTACGGCCGCGTCCACGACCAGCCGCGCCTGATGCTCCACGCGGAGCGCCTCGCGTTCGTGCACCCGCACACCGGCGAGCGGATCGAGCTCGTGCGCGACGCTCCGTTCTGACCGCCGGTCAGGATCGTGTAAGGGACGCGGGAGCGTGCAACCAGGTCGGGTGGGCGCGTGTCACGACGTGGCAGGCGCAAGGAGGCATCATGAGAGCAACGCTCGCTACGATGTGTTCGGTGATGATCGGCTGCGGTTCGCCGCAGCCCGCGGAGCGGCTGATCCCGCCGGAGCCGAAGGCCAGGCCCGCCGGGGCCGCGACCGAGGCTCCGAAGGGCGAGATCGTGACGGCCGAGATCGAGAAGATGAACGGCGACGAGTTCGGCAAGCCGCCGACCGAGTTCCGC
>Ga0316603_10001515_pt1 | contig 12421 bp, 7 predicted proteins | sample OWC_soil_day10_n_FD_207649 | JGI IMG/M metagenome (GOLD analysis project Ga0316603, IMG submission 207649) | Wetland soil microbial communities from Old Woman Creek delta, Ohio, United States - OWC_soil_day10_noCT | ecosystem: Environmental > Terrestrial > Soil > Wetlands | place: USA: Ohio...
GATCAGGAAGGATCAGTGATCCTCGCCGGTCCCGGCCTTCTTTTCCTTCTTTTCGTTCTCGTCCTGCCGCTTCACCGCTTCCCGGAGTTCCCCGATCCGTTCCGCCACTCTCCGGTACAGCGTCCCCTGCGGGTACACCCCGTCGGGACCGATCTCCCCTGCCGGGAGCCCCATCAGCACCTCCATGCCTTCCTCCACGCGATCGACCGCGACGATCCTGAACATCCCCTCCCGAACCGCCTGGATCACCTCTTCCTTCAACACGAGGTGCCGCCGGTTCCGGCCTGGGATCAGCACGCCCTGCGTCCCGTCGAACCCCCGCAGGCGGCAGAGGTCGAAAAACCCCTCGATCTTCTCGTTGACCCCGCCGATCGGCTGGACCGTGCCGTTCTGGTCCATCGAGCCGGTGATCGCGATCCCCTGGCGGATCGGAACGTCGCTGATGGCGGAAATCAGCGCGTACAGCTCGGCGCATGTCGCGGAATCCCCCTCGATCATCCCGTAGAGCTGTTCGAAGGTGATCGAAGCGGTCAGACTGATCGGCGCCTTCCCTGCGAAACGGCGACCGAGGTAGTTGGACAGGATCAGGGTCGCCTTTTCGTGGATCTTCCCGGAGAGTTTCGTCTCCCGCTCGATGTTCAGCACCCCACCCTTTCCCGCGTAAACGGTGGCGGTGATGCGGGAAGGCTTCCCGAAGCTGTAATCCCCAAGATCGTGGATCGCCAAAGCGTTCGCCTGGCCGACCTTGCCGCCCGCGGTTTCCACGATCAGCGTCCCTTCCGCGGTCAGTTCCCGCATCCGGTCCTCGATCCGGTTGTTCCTCACGGTCTTCGCGCGCAGCGCCCGTGAAACGTGCGTGCCGGAAACGACCTTCGCACCCTCTTTTTCGGCCCAATAGTTCGCCTCCCGGAGAAGGTTCGAGATGTCGCTGAACTTCGTCGACAGCTTTTCCTGGTCTTCCGCCAGCCGGGACCCGAAGTCCACCACGCGCGCGACTCCCGCCGCATCGAACGGCGCCAGCCCCTCCTCCTGCGTCTTTGTCGCGATGAACGCGGCGTAATGGTCGAGGTTCTCCTCCGTCCGGTCGATCCGTTGGTCGAAGTCCGCCTTCACCTTGAACAGTTCCCGGTACTCCTCGTCCAGGTTGAACAGGAGGTAGTAGATTTCCGGGTTGCCGATCAGTACGATTTTCACGTCCAGGGGGATCGGCCCGGGCTTCATCGCCGTCGTCGTCACGAGGCGATACTGCTCCCACACGTCCTCGATCTTCACCTCCCGGTCCCGCACCGCCCGCTTCAGCGCATCGTAGGAGAAGATGTTCCGGAGAAGATCCATCGCGCCGATGACGAGAAAGCCGCCGTTCGCCTTGTGAAGGGCACCGGCCTTGATCATCGTGAAATCGGTGAGAGCGGCCCCCATCTGGAACCGGTGCTCGACGCGCCCGAAGAGGTTGTAGTACGTCGGGTTGCCCTCGAAAACGCACGGGGCGCCATGCGTTTCCCCGTTGTTCACGATCACGTTGACTGAAAACCGGGAAAAATCGGGTTCCTGCTTTCCGATTTTCAGGAACGGCAGGGGCGGGGACGTCTCCTCTCCTCCCCCCTTGAAGTCGTCGAGGCTCGCGAGCACGTTCTCCCGGACGGCGTCGAGGTACGTGAGCAGTTTCCCGTTGCCCTCGTGCTCCTTCCGGATCTCCTCGAGCCGTTGGCCGAGCACGGACAACGCGGCGTTTCGTTCCAGCTCGGCGAGCGCTTCCTTGGTCGCCTTCTCCTCGGCTTTCAAGGTGCGGACCATATCGTCCAGCTGCTCCTGGATCCGTTTCCCGTTCTCCTGCAGCATCCGCCGCTTCGCTGCGTCCAGGGCGTTGAATTTCTCCTCCGTCATCGGCTCGCCCGCATCGTTCAGCGCGACGATGGAGAAACCGTTGATCGTCGGACGGACGTCGAACCCCCTGGATTTCGCCTCCGCCTCCATCGACCCGAAAAGTCCTTTCTGCCGGCTCTGGTATCCCTCGACGATCCGGCTCTTTTGCCTCTCGTACTCCTTGGAGTCGAAGACCTTCGGGATCGCGGAGCGCAGGTACGCCACCAGGTCCTGCATCTCCCGCTGAAACTCTCCGCCCCGCCCCGGCGGCAGCGAGAGGGCGATCGGCTCGGCGGGATCGCGGAAATTGAACACGTAGGCCCAATCGGAAGGGACGGGAAGACCCTTCGCCTTCTCCGACACGAAAGCGCGTATCGCAGAGGTCTTCCCCGTCCCGCTCTCGCCCAGGACATAGATGTTGAAACCGAGGCCGTGCATGTCGAGTCCGAAGTCGATCGACTCGAGCGCCCGCGCCTGTCCGATGATGCCGGCGAGGGGGGCGACCTCCCGCGTGGTGACGAAGCGGAACCGTTCCGGATCGCACGGTTTACGAAGCTCATCTGGGCCCAGGGATCTGCCCATCTTATTCCTCCCCCCGGGGCGAACTCGCCCCATGTTACCGGATGCGAAAGTCCACCCGGCTGTCCTTCATCTTCTCTTTCCGCTCCGGAGAGAGCGTTTTCGGCTCCACAAGGAAGATCCGCTCCGGCTCGACCTTCCCCGAACGGAGCAGGCGGTCTTTCACGCCCGAGGCGCGCTCCCCGGCAAGCCGCCGCAGATCATCGTCCGTCACCGGGAGATGGGTCAGCATCAGCTTTTCCATCTCCGGAACCGGGAGATCCCTTGCCATCCCGAGGAAGTTGCGCGGTTTCGGGAACTTCTCCTCCTTGTACGCACGTGTGAGGAATTTCGGGTATTCGGCGGGTTCGACGCGCACGTTGTCGATCGCCGGCGCGGCCGCCCCTCCCCTGGCGAGTTCCCTCACCTTCTGCGCGGCGATCTTCCGGCGGAAGGAGAGCTGTCGAAGCGCCTCCTTGTCCTTCTCGAGATCCACGTGCCCCTCGATCTCAAGTTTCAGGGCCGGCCGCTCGTAGAGAATCTTCGCGAGATTGCCGATCTTTCCCTCCGCCGCAGCCGGGAGAACGGAGAGTCCCGGTTCGAACTCGAGATAAGCGAGCTCCTCCCCTCCCCCGAACAGCGCCCCGAGCAGGGCGAAGGGAGAGGTGGCCGCCTTGGTCAGCAGGTTCACGAGGATCTTGACCACGATTCCCCAGACGCTGAACTTCGGATCGTCGATCCGTCCCGTCACGGGGAGGTCGAGGCGGATTTCCCCTTTTCGATCCTTCAGAAGCGCGACCGCCAGCCGCACGGGCAGCTTCGTCGCCTTCGGGCTGTCGATCGCCTCGCCGAAAGTGAACTGGTCGAGGAATACCTTGTTCTCGGCGTCCAGCCTGTTCTTCTCGATATGGTATTTGAGATTGAGCGCCAGCTTGCCCTTTCGGATTCCGTACCCTGCGTACCGTCCCGCATAAGAGGAGAGCGGCGACAGGTCCATCTCCTTGAAGTCGACCTTGAGATCGACGAACAGGTTCTCCGCCAGCGGGTTGATCTTTCCCCGGATCTCGAGGGGGGCCGAATGTTCCAGTTTTCCCCGAAGGTCGACGTCCGCCCGCCGGCTCTCCTCCGAAGAAAGACCCGAGATCCGTCCGCCGATCTCCACGAGGCTCGCGGTGTAGTTGGGCTTCACGTACTGGTCGGAAAAGAGGATCGTCCCCCCCTGCAGGGTCACCGTCCCGATCCGCACCGGGGACGCGGACGGCTTCGCTGCGACGTCGGGGCCCGCGCCACCCGTCTTCGCCGACACGTTGTCCTTGCCTGCCGCCTCCTTCGCCACGATCCCCTGGACGTTCAAGGTGGCGTCCGGGTTCACGATGATCCGTGAGTAGAAGTCCGACAGGGCGATCTCGTCGATGATCACCTTCGTCGGGTTGTATCCCGCCTCCACGCCCCCGAGGTGGAGAGTCCCGAAATTGAGAAACTCTTCGCCGCGGGCCTTGTCCAGGGAGGAGAAACCGTTCACGGAGGCCTCCCCAACATACGCGACGCTCGCATTGCTTCCCTTCGTCGCGTCGACGGACAGGTCCCCTTCGCCCGACACGGCGCCGCCCGACACGAGGATCTTCACCTTGTCCGTGAAATACGGCTGCATGGGGACGATCGGCAACGCTTTTCCACGGACCCTCGCCCTCAGCGACGGGGGATCGATCGAAAAAATTCCGTCCAGGGAAAGGCTCCCTCCCCCACGGATCGTGTTCGAGAAGGAGAACTTCCCTTTCCGGCTCTTTTCGGTGGTGACGTTTTCCGCCCTGAGCCGGATCCGTTCGAGTGACAGATCCACGGGCGGATCGGTGCTCCGGTCCTCGAATCGCACCGTGTACCGATCGATCTTCGATGTTCGGAGGGTGACCACCCACGGATTCCCTTCCGGCGGCTTCCCCGCGGATTCCTCCGCGGATCGGACGGAAGTCGCCGGGGCGTCAACGTGCTGCTCCTCCGCAAGGAGAAGCGCGACGCTGGTCTGCCCCCGGTGGTCGCGGCGGACCGCGACCGTTCCCCGTGACGTAGAGGCCTCGCCGATGACAATTTTCCGCTGGTCCGGATCGATCTGCGCGTCGTTCACCGACAGCACCGGGATCCTGAGAAACTCCTCCCCTCCCTCCCGATGCTTCAGCCGAACGTCGGACAGGGTTGCGGAAAGCCCGGAAAAAAGGAACTTCGATTCGTCGATCTCCCGCGCGAACCGGTAACCGGAACGAACGTCGAGGGTTCCGCTCGCGACGTCGAATCGAACGGCCCCCCCGAAGTAGGGTGCGTATTTTTTCAGGACGACTTTCCCGAGCGCAACCGTCCCCTCCGAGGAGAGCGGGGAGATCGTGAGGTTCCCCTTCATGTGGAACGTCTCCCCAGCCTCCGTGTGAAATGACACGAGCCCCTCTCCCGTTTTCCCCCTCTCCGTGCTCAAGCCGTCGGCGTCGAGACGGATCTCGTTCCATTCCGTAAGAAACGGGTTCGCGCGGGAAGCGTCCGAGAATTTCAGCTTCCCGCCGGAGAGCCGGAACGCCGCGATGGAAATCGCCGCTTCCGGACTCGCCGGCTCCGCCGGTCCGGCGGGCTTCGCGACGTTATCCTCAGTAACATTCTCCTTTTTATCCCGGCCTGATAACACGAGGAAGTTCAACTTTCCGTTTCGGTCGATTGCCGCGTGGATTTCGGGGTCCTTCACGGTGAGGTTCGCCAGCCGGAACTCCCGGGCAACGATGTCGGACGGGGAGATCGTCCCCTTGATCATGGGGAGGTGAAGCATCGGTTTCCTGTCCTTCCCGAGGACCCGGACTTCCCGCAACGTCACCTCCCCCTCGACGCGAAGCGTGGGGGGCTTCCCCTTCGGTTGGCCGAAGGAGACGGCGGACTGGACGTCCAGGAAGGCGGAGGGGATCTCGTAGTCAAGCCGGAAGGGAACGTACTCAAGGTAGTGCGGTATGTTGAGACCCGCCACGTTCACGTCGAAGACCGTCTCCCGGGTGTCGCTGAACGGTTTGCTCCTCCCCTTCAGGGAAACATTGTCGCCGTTGACTACTGCCGAGAAGGAAGGGTGGACGTACCGGTCTACGTAGTACGGCAAGTTGGAGAGGAACGGGATCGCGAGATGGATATTGCGAACTTCGTGGTGGACCTTCTTTGGCCCGTCGTCGATGTAGACCCCGCCGTCGATCACCCTGATGTTATTCAATGAATACTTTAGACGTTTTGATTTATCTTCCCGTCTTTTCATTATAATCTCTACAAGATCCGTAAAGTTGTAGGTGCGGTCCGCGTGCCGGACGATGTTCACGTACGGCTTGATGAAGCGGATCTCGCCCAGAACCGGTCCTCCGCCGAAGATCGAGGCGAGCTGAATGTTCGCGAACATCTCCTTCACCGAGATCCAGGTCCCTTTGCCTTCGCGCTCCCCGATCTCCAACCCCCGGATGGAAAGGGAGAGATTGAACGGATCGAAGCGGATCTCACGGATGGTGGTTTTGCGGTGCAGTGTTTCGGAGAGGGTCCTCGGCAGGACGGACTCGAGGATCGCCGGCAGGCCGAAATAGCCGAACAGGGAGTAGGAAACGACGAGAACCAGTCCGGCGATCAAACCTTTCCGGAACGCGGGCCGCGAACGGACGGCCGAAAGCCACTCTATCACCGATCCCCTCCCCGCGCTCCCGGCCCCTTACGACTCATCGCACCCGGTGCTCCAATTCCTGAATTCGTTCGCGTTGACCGGCGAATGTACTACGTGGCCGGTTCCATCGATGGGCTGTATTTCCCATGGCGGGCCGCTCCGTTCAGCTTTGCGCGCAGGAAGAACGCCTCCTTCGCCGCCGGGACGTTCGCCGTCTTTCCCTTCCACGCCTTGAGCACCGGATCCTGCAAGGCGCGCCCGTAGGAAAAGCTGAGTTCCCAGGGGTGCCTCCCCAGGGCATTCATCGCGTTTAAATGCTCCGTGGCCTGTCGCGGGGTCTGCCCCCCCGAGAGAAAAACGATGCCGGGGACCGCCGGCGGGACGACGCGGGAGAGGGTCCGAACCGTCGATTCCGCGACCTGCGTCACCCCCGCCTGCACCGGGCACCCCTTTCCCGTAACGATCATGTTCGGCTTCAGCAGCGTACCCTCGAGGGCGACGCGATGGGCCGTCAGCCCCGCGTAGACCAGCGAAAGCACCTCTGTGGTCACTTCCTCGCAGCGCTCGATCGTGTGCCCCCCGTCCATCAGCACCTCCGGCTCGACGATGGGCACGAGCCCCGCCTCCTGGCACAGAGCGGCGTATCGGGCGAGCGCGTGGGCGTTCGCCTCGATGCAGTATCGCGTCGGGATCCCGTCCCCGATGTCGATCACGGCGCGCCACTTGGCGAAGCGGGCGCCGAGATTCCGATATTCCGCGAGGCGTCCCCGCAGCCCGTCCAGCCCCTCGGTGATCTTCTCCCCGGGAAAGCCGGCGAGCGCCTTCGCTCCCTCGTCGACCTTGATCCCGGGGACGATCCCCTGCCGCTCCAGCACCTTCGGGAACGGCGTCCCGTCGGCGGAGTGTTGCCGGATCGTCTCGTCGTAGAGGATCACGCCGCCGATGAACTCCGAAACGCCCGGGGTCGTGAAGAGCAGATCCCGGTACGCCCGGCGGTTCTCCTCCGTGGACGGGACATCGATCCCCTTGAACCGTTTCTCGATGGTGGGTCCGCTTTCGTCCGCCGCCAGGATCCCCTTGCCGGGGGCGACGAGGGACCGCGCAGTCGCTTCGAGTTCACCGATGTTCATCTCCTGTACCTCCCGGATCGTTGATAGGTCATCCTTTCCCTAATGTTATATTCGATCGGGGCACCGAAAATCCATCCAAGGAGGTCCGAGGTGGCCGGGCAGCGGGACGATCGGGTGCTGGTCTATTCCACGGAGCGGGGGCTCGTCTGCCCGAAGTGCCGGCTGCCGGTGGGGAAATGCGGCTGCCGGAAGGAGACGGCCGCACCATCGGGGGACGGGATGATCCGGGTCCGGCGGGAGACGAAGGGCCGTGGCGGGAAGACGGTGACCACCGTGTCGGGCGTCCCGCTCGCGGGGGAAGCGCTCCGCCACATGGCCTCGGAGCTGAAGCGGCGCTGCGGCACCGGTGGAACCGTAAAGGATGGCGTGATCGAAATCCAGGGAGACCACCGGGAGACGATCGTGGGGGAACTTTCCCGCCGCGGCTTCACCGCCAAGTTGGCGGGCGGCTAGCCACGCTAGCGGGAGCGCACCTTCTTCCCCTCCGCCACGGTGTCGCCGGGGTGGAGGATCACCGTCTCCCCTTCCGCCAGTCCCGAGAGCAGCTGGGCGGCGAGCCCGTTCCGTCGGCCGATCTCCACAATCCGCGCCTTCGCGCGTCCCTTCTCCACGACGTAGACGGAGAACCGGTCCCCGGTCCGGAAAAGCGCGCCCGCCGGGACCTGCAGCACCTCCTTCTCCTCCCAGAGAACGAAGCTCGCCTCCAGCCGGTATCCGTCGCCGATCCCCTTCCACGCGTCCCGCGGGGAGGTGATGTCGACGAGCACGAGGACCCGCTGCTCCTCCACCCCGAGGGCGGACACTTTCGTGAACCCCACGGGCTCCACCACGCGGACTTTCCCCTCCAGGGGAACGTCCCCGCCCCACCGCTCGAACCGGACCAGGGTCCCGGGGCGGATCCGCACGGCGTCCGCGGAGAGGACGTCGACCTCCACTTCCAGCCGGGCAGGGTCTCCCACCTCCAGCAGCGGCGTCCCCGCAGGGACCACCCCCTCGCTTTCGCGTCGCACCGCCAGCACATTCCCGGTCGCCGGGGAGCGGACCGTCACTTGATCGGCGCGCCGTCCGCCGGACGCTCCGGCCCTCGTCAGCGCGGCTTTCGCACCCTCCAGATCGTGCCGTGCCGCGTCTGCCGCTTCCTCGGCCGACCGGGTCGCCGCGCTTGCACGCTTGGCTTCCGACGCCACCTGTTCCAGCTCATCCTTCGGCGTCAGCCCGGCGTCTGCCAGGTGGCGGGTCCGGTCGAGGCGCGCCGACGCATATTCGTCGGCCGCCGCCGCCTCCCGGACCCGTTCCTCCGCCGCCCGCAACGCCGCCTCGGCCGCAGAAACGCGCGCCTGCGCGGCGGCCCGGGCCCGCGGGTCCAATCCCTCCGTCCGCATCGGCTCGATCTCGGCGACGACCTGCCCCCGCTTCACGGGGTCCCCGACCTCGAGATCCACACGCCGTATGTATCCGGCAACAGGAGCGGAGACGACGAACCGGTCCCGCAGCCTCGTCTTCCCCTCCTCATCGACGGTGACCCGCAGCGGGCCCCGGGAAACCCTCGCCGTCTCGACGGGAACCGGACGCGGCAGGAACGCCCAGAGAATGGCAAGGGCCGCGAGGGTCAGCAGGAGGATCAGCAGGATGCGCTGGCGCATCGGCATGGCGCGTCACTCCCTCGTCTTCAGCACTGCCACCAGGTCGAGCCGGTCGAGGCGGCGGCGTACCAGCAGGCCGGAAAGAAGCGCCGACACGATCACGACCGCGGCGGCGAACCCGTAACTGGACCATTCCATCACCATCGGGACCCGATAGAGGTCGGATTTCATCCGTTCCGCGATGTATGCCGTCATCCCCCGGGATAGGAGGAATCCCACCGGGATCCCGGCGAGGGTCAGCAGACCGAGCTCCCCCAGAAGGATGTAGGAGATCTCCCCCCGGGTGAACCCGAGCACACGGAGGCTCGCCAGCTCCCGGCTGCGCTCGGACAGGGCGATCCGGGCGCTGTTGTACACCACCCCGAAGGCGACGCTTCCCGCCAGGAGCGTGATGACGAAGGTGAACAGGAGCAGCGTTCCCCCCATGGTCTCGTAGAAGCTGCGGATGGCATCCTCGCGCACCACCGTCCCCGCCACCCCGGGCATCCCTTTGAGGGTATCGTACACCGTTTGCCGGTCTTCCCGGTCCGCGGCAAGGAACGCCCCCGAGATCGCGTTCCCCTCCCCCAGCAGCCGGTTCAGGGCGTGAAGGTCCATGTAGGCGTTCACGCCGAAATATTCCCCCACCAGACCCGTAACAGGCACTTCGCGCACGGGGCGGCTCCCCTCCAGCACCTCCACCGTCACCCGGTCGCCCGTGCGCAGCCCCAGCCGGTCCGCCAGGTAGTCCGTCATCAGGATTCCTTCCCGCGGCATCGCGACCGGGCGCAGACTGGTGTCGAGGACAAGATGGAGGGACCCGTCGCGCGTGAATCCCTGGACGGCCGTCCGGTAACTTCGGTGGCCGAACCGCAGGCGGACGGGAACCGAACGGTACGGTTCGCCGTGCCGGACCCCCGGCACGCTCCGGAGCTCCGACAGCGCCCGCGCCGAGGTGGGCTCGACGAAGACGACCGCCATGTCCTCCCGCTGCGCCCGGCGGAACTGGGTGTCCACCATGAATCCCACGGCGTCCTCCTGCACGTTCCCCAGCATGAGGATCGCGCAGGCGAAGCCGATTCCGAGGATCGACAGGGCCGACTTCACCGGGCGGCGCGCCACGTTCCGGGCGATCATGCGGGCCGGCTGCGACAGGATCCGGCGAAGCCCCATCCGCTCCACCAGCGTCACCCGGAACCGGCCCGGCGGCTCCGGCCGCATCGCCTCGGCGGGGGTCATCCGCGCGGCCCTCCGCACCGCCTGCAGCGCCCCCAGAACGGCGGAGGCGACGCTTACGAACGCCGCGGACGCAGCCACGGCAGGTCGAAGCTCGTAGTGGAGGTACGGGAACCGGTAGAAGGCCATGTACATCCGGGTCATCCCCCGCCCCAGCCACGCCCCCACGCCGATCCCGCCGGCCACCCCGACGAGCACGATCAGCACGATCAGCATCACATAGTGCATCCCCACGTTGGCGTTCGTGTAGCCGAACGCTTTCAGAATGCCGACCTGGTCCCTTTGCAAGCTGACCAGCCGCCCCACCACCACGTTCAGCAGGAAGGCCGCCACGCCCAGGAAGATGACGGGGAAGATCGACGCGAGCGTCCCCAGTTGCCGGAACTCCTCGGTCAGGTACCGGTGGGACAACTGGTCGTCCCGCACGTACGCCCCCAGCCCGCCGTAGCGCGAAAGGAGTTCGTCGATGCGGTCCACCGTGTCCTGGCGGGAGGCGCCGGGTCGAAAGGTCGCGCAGAGGTCGTTGAACGCCCCTTCCATCCCGGACGCCGCTGCCAGCGATTTCCGGCCCATCCAGAGGACGCCGTACCGCTTCGGGTCCGGGAAGACCGCACCGGGCCCCACCTCGTACACGTGCTCGGGGGACAGGCCGATCCCGACGACCCGGAGCGCTTTCCGCTTGCCGTGGATCACCGCCCCGATCCGGTCTCCCGGCCGCAGGCGATGCGCCTGCGAGAACCCCTCGCTGGCGACGACCTCGTCCTCCCGCCCCGGGGCGACATTGCGCCCCTCCCGCAGGTGCAGAGCGTTCAGGGCCGGCTCTCCCGCGTCCGGAACGGAGACCATCAACCCACGGACCGGTTCAGGGAACCCCGGCACATCGAGGTTCGCCCACGCCGCAACGCGCGTCTCCACCCGGTCCACCCCGGGGATCGCCCGAACGGTTTCCGCCGCGCTCTCAGGGGCGCGCTTCAAGGAGACGAACAGCTCGGCGAAACGGTAGTCCCGGTAGAAATCGGCCCGGGTCTCGCGAAGGGAGTCGAGGGTGCTTACAGAGATGACGTAGGTGGCCACGCCGCTGACGATGACCATCGCGATCGCGAGGGCCTGACCCTTCATCCCCCACAAATCCCGCATCAACTTCCTGCGCAGCGCCTTCACGGACTCACCACCGCATCTCCCGCGGGGACTTCTTCCGATCGTTCCGCTCCACGGACTGGATGACGCCGGATCCCACCCGCACCACCCGGTCCGCCATTCCGGCGATGTCCGCGTTGTGAGTGATCAGCGCCGTGGTGGTCCCGAGCTCCCGGTTGATGCGCTCCAGCACTTCGAGGACGACGATCCCGGTGGCGGCGTCCAGCGCTCCCGTCGGCTCGTCGCACAAGAGCACCGACGGCCGCTTGGCGACGGCGCGCGCGATCGCCACGCGCTGCTGCTCCCCTCCGGAAAGCTGCGCCGGGAAATGATTCAGGCGGTCCGAGAGCCCCACCAGGCCAAGGGCCTCCTCCGGCCGCATCGGCTCCGCGGCGATGTCTGTCACCACCGACACGTTCTCGATGGCGGTCAGACTGGGGATGAGGTTGTAGAACTGGAAGACGAACCCGACGTGGCGCCGGCGGTACTCCGTGAGCTCCCGGTCCGTCGCGCGGGTCAGTTCCTTGCCGCGGTACAGGACGGTGCCGCCGGTAGCGGTGTCCAGCCCGCCGAGGATGTTGAGGAGAGTCGATTTCCCGCTGCCGGAGGGGCCCAGCAGCACGACGAGCTCGCCGGGGTACAGGTCCAGGTCCACGCCGCGCAAGGCGTGCACCTGCACCTCACCCATGTCATAGACCTTCGTAACGCCGCGCGCCTGGAAGACCGGCTCCGCCGCCCCGCCCGCCCGATCCGCATCATCACTCCGCATGGCGTCGTCCCCGCTGCTCCCCGGTGCTGCCTGGCCCGATGCGCTCGCACGACGACGGCACGCACTCCCGACTCTATTCTCTGGAGGGGGGTCCTCGGAGTCAAGCGACGACGCAACCGGTTAAAAAAAGGGCCGGGGGGACAGCTCCCCCCGGCCCGGATCGACCGATCCTGCGAAGTCGCGCCTTACTCGTAAACTCCCGCGCCCGCTAGGACGTTCTTCCCCGGTACGCGGTAGATGTAGGTGACCTTCTTTCGAGGCTTCGGATCGCCCGGGTTGGTCCACATGTAGTCGACCCAGCCCTCTCCCTTTCCCTTTGCGACCTCGACGAACTCCTTGAAGAGGAGCTTCCCCGGCGTCCCCTTGTCCTTCATGTCGAGCACGTTCTTCCCGACCAGCGCCGGACTCATCGGATGTGCGATCATCTTCCCGTCGAGGTCCA
>Ga0316603_10001516_pt1 | contig 12420 bp, 10 predicted proteins | sample OWC_soil_day10_n_FD_207649 | JGI IMG/M metagenome (GOLD analysis project Ga0316603, IMG submission 207649) | Wetland soil microbial communities from Old Woman Creek delta, Ohio, United States - OWC_soil_day10_noCT | ecosystem: Environmental > Terrestrial > Soil > Wetlands | place: USA: Ohio...
CGACGTCGATATCAATGACAACTGCATCGGTTGCGAGAACTGCGCGCGCAAGTGCCCGTACGGCAACATCACGATGCGCCCGCTCGACGAGAAGGAGCGGCCGAGCGCCGAGGTCACCAAGCGCGCGATCAAGTGCAACCTGTGCCGCGGCCACTCGTACTCGAACTGCGTCCACGAGTGCCCACGCGGCGCGATCCTCCGCGTCGACCCGCTGAAGTTCTTCGAGGAGCTCGCCCTCGTCATGGAGGCCGAGCAGCGTGACGCGATCGAGTGGTCGCGTGGCCAGGCCAAGGTGTTCGGGCTCCTGGACTCGAAACAGAAGGTCCGGCCGCGCTCGACGTGGTTCATCCCGGTCAGCTTCCTCGTCGGGATCATCGGGATCCTCGGGATCGTCGCCGCCACCGTGCTGACCAAAGCGCCGCTGCGCGGTGGGTCGGCGGTCGGGTTGCCGCTCGGGATCGGTGCCGCGCTGTGTCTGCTGGGCGCGTCGTCGCAGGGCATCCGCAAGCGGATGCGCAACACCTCGATCGGTGGGCTGGAGGCGTGGACCCAGTTCCACATGGTGATGGGCGCGGTCGGGTTCTTCGCCGCGGTCGCGCATGCCGGGTTCCAGGTGACCGGCGTGTTCACCACATTACTGTTGCTCGTGTTCGCGTTCGAGGTCGTCACCGGCATCTCCGGCCAGGTGATCTACGCGACGGTCCCCACCGCGCTGACCCGGCTCGAACGCCACGGCCTGTCACGGCTCGTCGAGGATCTCCTCGATGAGGAGGTCACGCTCGAGCGCGGCATCGGCGAGATGATCGGCACGATCCAGCCCAAGGTCTGGCGCCTGATCAAGGCCCGCGTCGAGGGCGCGTTCGGAACGATCCACGATCGCATGAACGCCACCTACGATCCCGTCACCGCCCTCGCCACCTCCAAGAAGCAGATGGGGGAGATCTTGCGTGACGCCCAGCTCACCGATGCCGATCGCACGACCGTCGATCGGATCCTCGACAACTCGTATCGCCTGCTCGACGTCCGCGCGCAGCTCATGCTGCACCGCCGCCTCAAGCGGTGGTTGGTGGCGCACGTCGCCACGGCGACCGCCCTCATCGTGCTACTCGTGTTCCACGTACTCACCGCCCTCACGCTGGTCTGACAGATGCCTCTACGCCTGTCCTTCGATTCCGGCCCGCTGGCGGGCATTCACATCGTCACGTCCGCGCAGTCGATCCGGCTCGGCCGCGATCCCGGACAAAACGACATCCTGCTCACCAACCCGAAGGTCTCGCGCCGCCATGCGGTGATCGAGCGCTCGGTGCGGGGCGGTTACTCGCTCGAGGTGATGGGCACGGGGCCCTCCAAGCTCAACGGCGATCCGATCTCGGCGATCGCAGGGCGACCCGCGATCCACCAGCTCTCGACCGGTGACCGCCTCGACTTCGGCGGCATCGAGCTCGGCGTGGCGGAGGCCGAGGTCAAGTTCATCGCGGTCTCCGGCAACTCCGCCGGGCGCGAGTTCTCGATCGACGGACCGGCGCGCATCGGCTCGAGTCAGGACTGCGATCTGGTGCTCAACGATCCCGGCGTCGCCGAGGAGCACGTGATCATCACGTCGACGCCGCTCGGCTTCCGGGCCGACGCGCAAGCTCCCGTGATCTTCAATGGCGCGCCGGCCGACAGCCGCGTGCTCTCGCACGGCGACGAGCTGATCATCGGCACCACCATCGTGCGCTTCGCGGTGGCCGCGGGCCAGGAAGTGGAAGAGCCGGAGTCGCTCGGCTCGAACATGACGGTGGTCGGCCGCGTCGCCACCACCACCAACGCGGTCGGCGAGCTCGTGTTCATCGCCGGTGCCGCCAAGAACGAGCGGATCCCGCTCGGCGACGACCAGATCATCCTCGGCACGCGCGCCGACTGCACGGTGGTGATGAGCGATCTGCTCGCCAGCCCGCTGCACTGCGCGATCTCGAAGTCGGGCGATCAGTTCGTCGCCACCGATCTCGGCTCCGAGGCCGGCACGTACATCAACGGCGAGCGGATCTTCCAGGGCACCGCCCTCAAGCCCGGCGATCTCGTGGCGATCGGTAGCCACGTGTTCGAGTGCCGCCTGATCGGTGGCGTCACGATCGCGAGCAAAGGCAACACGATCTTCACGACGCTGTCGCCGGGCGGCATGCTCGACCTCGGGCCGCAACCGCGCTTCGTGCTCGATGGGCGCGTCGTCAAGGCGCGCAAGATCGTGATCGGCCGCGCCCCGAGCTGCGATGTCATCATCGACGGACCGGCGGTCTCGCGCGAGCATTGCGTGCTCGAGTGGGAGAACGGGTTCGTCGTCCGTGACACCTCGAGCGCCGGCACCTATCTCGACGACAAGCGCATCGTCCAGACGAGCCTGCCGCCGACGTGCGTGCTCCGCGTCGTCGACACCCTGTTCCGCATCGGTGTCCGCGGCGAGGTCTGCACCCTCGAGCGCACCGACGCCCTGCTCGCCCAGGCCGCGGTCGACGTCGCTCGCCAGCACGCCTCGATGCTGACCCGCGGCATGGCAGCCGCCGACGTCGGCGCCATGATGCCGGGTGGTGGCCAGGGCCTCACCCGCGACGGGCTCCGCACGATGTTCCGCATGGACGTCGGGCAACTCGAGCAGGAGATCGCTGCCCGCAAGAAGGACATCCGCAAGGGCGCACCCGCGTGGCGACCGTCGAGCGATCTGACGCGCGATCGTGCGCTCCGCGGCGCGGTGACGCTCTCGGTGCTCGCCGCGATCGCGCTGTGCGGTGGCGCGATCATGCTCGGGCGCGGCAAGGCGCTCGTCAACCACCCGCTGTCGGCGGCGCACTCGAGTGTCGCGTTCGCGGACAAGGCCACCGGCACCACCGTGTGCGCCGCCTGCCACACCGCCGGTGCCAACGTGAACAACGCCGCCTGCGTGACGTGTCACGCGGGCTTCGATCAGCGACCCGAGCACACGCCCGAAGGATGCGCCCAGGCGATCAAGGAACGCGACGGGCGGTCACCGCACGAATGCGTCAAGCTCGAGTGCGCGAACTGCCATCGCGAGCACGTCGGCGAGCCCAAGGCCGACGATCACACGCTCGCCGCGGCCACCACGTGCGCGAAGTCGGGCTGCCACCCCGACCAGCACGCCGAGGCGTTCAAGCAGATCGGCCCGCAGACCCTGTTCGCTGGCCCGGTTCCGACGAAGCCCGGGCTCGACCCGGTCAAGAACACCGAGGCGTTCCACCAGGCCCACGCGCGCGTCAAGTACAAGGGCAAGGACCAGGGCATCGGCTGCAACTCCTGCCACTCGGACACCAACGCGACCACCAAGGAGCTGACCGAGACCGTCGCGCCGACGCTGTCGTGCTTCCGCTGCCACGGCAAAGTGGAGGGCGGCGGCGCGACCGAGCCGATCAAGTGCGAGGGCTGTCACCACCGTGGCCGCAACAACGAGCACACCGCCAAGCTCACCCGCATGCCGGACAAGGATCCGAACAAGGACACCGTCATCGGCACGCCGAGCCCGATCGCCTCGGTCGGCTGGGCCACCGGCATCGCGCTGCTCGCCGGCTCGCCGGGCCTGCTGTTCGGCGCCTGGGTCCGCGTCCGCCGCCGCCGCTCGACCAACAAGATGGTCGAGGATCTCAGGTCTCACCCCGCCGAGATCGTGAAGCGGCTCGTCCACTCGATCAACGACAGCAAGTGCGTCGGCTGCAACATGTGCGTGCAGGCGTGCCCGGCGAGCGTGCTCGAGCTCGTCGATCACAAGTCACGGGTCGTCAACTTCGACTCGTGCATCCAGTGCAAGAAGTGCGAGAAGGCGTGCGCGTTCGATGCCCTCCGGATGCACGACGCGGACAAGCCGCCCCCGATGATCCCGATGCCGTCGATCGACGCGTTCCACGAGACGCCGGTCGCGGGGATGTTCCTCGTCGGCCAGGTCTCCGGCACGCCGCAGGTCAAGAACGCGACCAACCTGGGTCGCGCGGCGGTGCAGCGCATCCTCCAGCAGGGCTTCCGTCCGGGTGGCGGACGTCAGCTCGGCTGCGAGTTCGACGTCGTCATCGTCGGTAGCGGGCCTTCCGGCCTGTCCGCCGCCCTGACGTGCATCGAGCTCGGCCTGTCCTACTGCGTGCTCGAGAAGGAGCGCGAGTTCAGCTGGACGATCCGCAACTACTACCACAAGGGCAAGGAGGTCATGGCCGAGCCCCATGACGTCGCCCTCGAGGCCACGCTCCCGCACTGGGATTCGTCGCGCGAGGAGCTGCTCGGCGCGTGGGACGAGCTCATCAAGCAGAACCGCGTCGACATCCGCTACCAGCAGAACGTCATCGACATCAAGAAGGACGGCGAGAGGTTCGTCGTCGGCATCGGCGACCCGAAGGGCAAGCCGGCCGGGCAGCTCACCGCGGCCCGCGTCGTCATCGCGATCGGCACGCTCGGCAACCCGCGCAAGCTCGGGTGCCCCGGCGAGGAGCTCGAGAAGGTCAAGAACTCGCTCGTCGATCCGGACGAGTGGCAAGGCAAGAACATCCTCATCATCGGCGGCTCCGACTCGGCCGTCGAGGTCGTGCTCGCGCTCGCCAAGCCCGAGCTCCGCAACAAGGTGTGGTTCTCGACGCGTGGTGCCAAGCTCGAGGGCATCAAGCCCAAGAACCGCAAGCTGATCGAGGACGCGCTCGCCGCGGGCAAGTTCGAGATCCGCTATGCGACGGCCGTTGCCGAGGTCACCCCGAACACGGTCGCGATCACGTTCAACACCGATGGCCGGCGAGAAGATCTCCCGAACGACGTGATCTTCGCGATGATCGGCGGGAACTCGCCCCAGAAGTGGCTGCAGGGCATCGGCGTGCCGTACGTCGAGAAGCCGCACAGCTGGTCACCGCCGCGCACCGATCTGCTGTCGCAGAAGACGGCCGAAGGGCTCATCCCGGTGAAGCGTCTACCGCGCCGCCCGATCCCGCAGCGCACGCCGCATCACTAGTGCTTCGCCAGCTCGAGCCCCAACCGAACTTGACGTTGTCGTCGGCCTTGACGTCGACCCGAACCTTGACGCGTTCGACGGCGACGTAGACGTCGACCCCATCGTTGACCTTGCACGTTGCCGGCTGGGCACCGTAAAGATCGATCCGGGTCGACGACAACGATGGAGTCAACCTCTATGTCGCCGTCGAACGCGTCAAAGGACGCGGGGTCAACGTCGACGTCGAACGCGTCGACGAGGAACGGGTCAACCTCAACTCCACAACAAGCAGCGCTGATCACTGCGCGATCGTGTAGTCATCGAGATCGAGCGTCCTCGTGAGCCGGCGATACGAGAACGTGAAGCCCGGCCAGTTGTTGGTGAGCTTGCCTTCGGCCGTCTTGTACCAGCTCGTGCAGTCACCGGCCCACACCGACCCAGCAAGCTGCTGCTGGAGGTTGGTGTTGAACGCGTGCTGGGCGTCGGCGCGAACGTCGAGGTAACGCGCGCGGTGCAGCGCCTCGAGGCACTGCATCACGTAGTGGATCTGACTCTCGAGCATGTAGATGATCGAGTTGTGCCCGAGGTTGGTATTCGGGCCGTACAGCAGGAACATGTTCGGGAACCCGCTGACCGTGATGCCAAGGTGCGCCTCGGCGCCGTGCTGCCAGGCACTGGCGAGCGTGCCGTGGAGGCCGCGGATCACCATGGGCGCGAGGAACTCGTTTGCGGTGAAGCCGGTGCCGTAGATGATCGCGTCGACTGGCGTCTCCGCGCCACGCGCGCTGCCATCCTCGGTCACGATGCCGTCCTCCGTGATCTCACGGATCGCGTCGGTCACGACGTCGACGTTGTCGCGCGTGAGGGTCGGGTAGTAGTCGTTGGAGATCAGGATGCGCTTGCAGCCGATGGGATAGTCGGGCGTGAGCTTCTTGCGTAGCTCGGGGTCGCGAATCTGGCGCTCCAGGTGGCGACGGAACAGCCATTCGAAGCCCGCCATCAGCGTCGGAACCGCCATCGCCGGCGCGCGGCTCTCGTGGCGCAGGTAGCTCCATGCGCGGCTCGCGACGGTCAGCGCGGGCAGCCGGCGCTGCAGCGCGCGCTCCCACGACGAATAGGCGCGATCAGGCTTCGGGATCACGTGGGCCGGCGAGCGCTGGAACAGGGACAGCTTGCTGACCCGTGGGGCGATCGCCGGCACGAACTGGATCGCGCTCGCGCCGGTGCCGATCACCGCGACCCGCCGGCCGTCGAGCGCGTAGTCATGGTTCCAGCGCGCCGAGTGAAACTGCGCGCCGCGGAATCTCTCGATCCCCGCGATGCGCGGCATCGCAGGCCGGCTGAGCTGACCGCACGCGACGACGAGCGCACGCGCGCGCAGCTGGTGTGGTTCCGCATCGACGATCCACTGCCCGGCCCGAGCATCGAACGCTGCTCCCCGTACGCAGGTCCCGAACCGAATATGCGACAGCAGACCGTACTTGCGCGCGCACGCCCGCAGGTACGCGTGGATCTCGGGCTGGGGTGCATACGCTCGTGACCAGCCGGTGCTCGGCTCGAACGAGAACGAGTAGAGGTGCGATGGGACGTCGCACGCGGCTCCGGGATACGTGTTGTCGCGCCAGCACCCGCCAACATCGTCGGCTTGTTCGAGGATCACGAACCGGTGCTCGCCGCGCTGCTTGAGCCGGATTGCCATGCCGAGCCCGCCAAACCCGGCACCGATGATGATCACCTGGCAGTCACCGTTGCGCGCTGTCATCTCCAGCGGACTGTGGCACACCACGTCGGCGTGAGGTCTAACGGCAGGCGGGTCGCCACGGACCCGGTCAGGGACGTGCGCGGGTCACCACGCACCCGATCACGAGCGATGTCGACTGTGGTGACGGTTCTGTGGCAGGGTCCACCCGTTGGCGCGACCGGTGCATCCGCAACGCCACGATCAAGACGCGGTTCGCGCGTCGATCCTCTCAACCCTGACGAAAGTACACATGCTGAAGCACGGCCTCACGATGTTCTCGATCCTGGTGGCGATCGCTGGTTGCGGCAAGAAGCAGGAGACCCAGGGTGAAACACCTGCGGTGGCAAAGCCCTCGACCGACGACAAGGCCACCGCCAACACTCCACCACCGGCCGACAAGGTGGTCGCCGAGCCGACGCCGGCTCCGGCTCCGGTTCCCACCGGCCCTGCTCCCAGCGAGACCAAGGACATGCTCGGCCTCGAGCTCAAGCCGATGGGCGCGTGGAAGCCGACCTGGGATGCCGACGCCAAGGTCGCCAAGTGGGAGAACGAGGCGTACATGACGGGCATCGTCATCCGCATCGTCAAGGACAAGCTCGACACCATCGACGACCTCAAGGAGGCTGCCCCGATGATGATGCAGCTCGGCACCGCGATCACGAAGGTCGTCGAAGAAAAGAAGACCGACAAGGGTTGGTACGCCATCGTCGAGGACGACGGAGGCAAGACCACCGAGATGGTCTACATCCAGAAGTTCGGCGGCACGCAACTCGTGTGCTCGGGCAACGTCACCAAGCGCAAGGATGAGATGTCGGCGGGCGGGATCAAGAAGGAAGAAGTGATCAAGGCCTGCGAGTCGATCAAGGTCAAGCCGTAGCGCGGCCTGCGGCTACCAGAGCCCGAGCTCTTGGCCATCGCGGCGGTCGACGCCGTGGGCCTGGGTGATCTCCTCGAGATCGGACTCCGCTCGCTTGCGCTTGGACTCGGCGGCGTCCACGCGCTCCCTCAGCGTGCTCAGCCGCGCACAGTCGTCTTGCCTCCGCCCGCAATCGAGTCCCTGTCGGGTCCTGGCGTCCTCCAGGTCCTCGATCGCGACTTGCCTGGCCTCGATCGCGCCGCGGTGGCGAGCGAGCGCCTCGCGGTGGCGCGGATCTGCCTTGATGGCGGCCACCAGGCGCCGCTCACGAGGCAGTCGCACCGCTTGCTCCTCCTGCTCGACCTTCCCGGCGGCGCGCTTGGTCTCGAGACAGCGATCCATCTCGGCAAACTGGGCATCGAGATCGGGGCCCGGACATTGCTGGCGCAGGCCGGCGCGGCTTTGCGCGATGAGCGCGTTGAACTGCTCGGTCTCCCGGGCGACATCGGGCGAGGGCTGGCGGATCTGCCCCTTGGGGTCGAGTGGAGCGCAGTAGGACTCCTTGAGCGGCTGCATCATGCCCGCACACGCTGGCCCTCCGCCTCCTGGGGTCGGCGTTGCCCGGATCTGCGCGTACGAGGCCATCGGGTCCTGCGGCGGCGGCATGCAAGCGGTGAAGGCCAGGGAGAGGACGAGGGCGGTCATGAATCGCATCAACCGGTCCGGACGGCGGACCGGGCCCGGTAGTCGCATTCCCACGGCTCGGCTCGGTTGATCCGGCGTAAGCGTAGGCGTAGGCGTAAGCGTAAGCGTCGGCGTAAGCGGATCAGGTGGTTGCCCAGATTCCGCTTACGCTTGCGCTTACGGATCAATCCAGCCGATCGAGCGGCTAGGTCTTCACCTGGACGGTCTCGCCCGCGATCGACGCTCCCTGCTCGAGCGAGAGCGTGCGCAGGCGTCCGGTCGCGGCGAGCTTGCCGGCGGCGTCGTGGATCTCGACCTGCCAGACCTGCGACCGGGACCCGCGGTGCACCGGTCTCGCGGTGGCGACGAGCGTGCCGGTCCGCACCGCGCGCACGAACGACGTCGTGTTCTCGAGGCCGACACTGGTCTGGCCGCGCGGCATCGCGTGGAGCGCGGCGCCGACGCTCCCGAGCGTCTCGACGATCGACGAATACACGCCGCCATGGACCAGTCCGTACGGCTGCGTCAGGTGCACGCCAACGGGTACCTCGCAGACCAGCTCGTCAGGCGTGATCTTCGTGAACACGAGTCCGATCGCATGCTCGAACCCGCCGCGGTGCTGGTTGAACAGGGCGACGAGGTCGGCGCCGGGGGGGAAGAACGCTGGGTCCTGGTCGGCCATCGCGGCGAGGGTACGTCAGCTGGTGCTACGTTCGGGTCACCGATGCAGTCGACGGCGCGCTCCCCCAAGCCCACCTACGATCTCGTGCTCCTCCCCGGCGACGGGATCGGCGCCGAGGTGATCTCGGAAGCGCGGTCGTTGCTCGACCTCGTCGCAAGCAGCACGGGCGCGCGGTTCGCGATCGACGAGATCCCGTGCGGCGGTAAGTACTTTCTCGAGCACGGCCGCCGCGACTGGCCCGAGGGCGCCGAGGACCGCTGCCGCGCGGCCGACGTGATCCTGCTCGGCGCGGTCGGCTGGAGCGGCGCCGATGGCTCGCCCGTGACGATGCCCGATGGCCGAGGTGGCGAGCAGATGGCCGGCTGGTCCCCGGTGATCGGCAACCGGATGAAGCTCGATCTCTACGCGAACATCCGGCCGGTGCGCTGCCTGCCCGGCACCAAGCACGGCCTGTCCGGGCGGTTTCGGCAGGTGTGGACGCCCGAGACCGTCGACATGGTGATCATCCGAGAGAACACCGAGGGCCTGTACTCGGGGATCGGCGAGCGCACCGCCGATCGCGCCACCGACCTTCGCGTGATCACGCGCCGGGCGTCGGAGCGCGTGATCCGCAAGGCGTTCGAGCTGTCGCGGCAGCGAGGCAAGGGCGCGCCGAGCGACGGCAAGCAGCGCGTGACCTGCATCGTCAAGCACAACGTGCTCGCCGGGTGTCGGCTGTTTCTCGACGTCTACAGGGAGGTGGCAAGCGAGTTCCCCGACATCGCGCAGGACGTCGCGATCGTCGACTCGTTCGCGATGTTCGTGCTCACGCAGCCCGAGCGCTACGACGTCTGCGTCACCACCAACATGTTCGGCGACATCCTCACCGACCTCGCTTCGGTGCTCCAGGGCGGGATGGGCATGGCCGTCGGCTGCAACGTCGGCGACGACCACGCGATGTTCGAGCCGATCCATGGTTCGGCGCCGCCGCTCGCTGGCAAGGACCGCGCGAACCCGATGGCGATGCTGCTCGCCACCGGCGAAGCGATGGCGTGGCTCGGTCGCCGTCACGGCGACGACCGGCTCGTGCGCGCGCACACCGCGATCGAGGCCGCCGTCGCGTCGCTCGTGGAGCGAGGCGAGCCGCTGACCGGTGATCTCGGGGGCACCGCCGGCAGTCGTGCGGTCGCGCAGGCCGTACGAGACAGCGTCCGATCTCGCCTGTGATCAGGCGCGTCCGACGTCGAGTGCCGCGGCGATCAGCCGGCGATCTTCGACGAGGATCGGCGCGCCGATCCGGCCGCGCATGACCGGGGTCTGGCCACCGTCGCGATGGAACGCGAGCTCGGCGACGGACTCGTCCTCGATCACGCCCGTGACCGCGAGGCCGGGACCATCCGCGACGATCGTCGAGATCTCGAGATCTCCGGCGATCGCGAGATCGTTCGGCACGCCCATCCTCTCGAGGACTGGATCGCCTCGCCGCACCCGCCTGCGGTGAGCGAGCACGCTCGCGGAGCTGGTGACGCGCGCGACGCCGATGATCAGCACGGGACCGCGGTCCTCGACGTCGAGCAGGAACGGCGCGGCCTCGGTCCGGCGTAGCAGCACGGCACCGCGGTGATCGCGCACCACGACGTGCTCGAGCAACACCTGCGGCGCGTCGGTGAGCGACTGCACGGTCCCGCGAAACCGGCGCGCCACGCCGTAGAGCGTGGTGGCACCGGGGGCCGGGGTGGCGGGCGGCATCGCGATGCCCGTGATCCCGTGGCGCCGCATCTTCCGCATCTTGGTGACCGCGAGCGCGATCATGCTGCCGACAGCGAGCGGCGCGAGGATCGGGAGCGCGAGCGAGCTGCCCGCGAGGAAGGCGGTGATCAGGCCCCAGTCACGACCGCCCAGGAGCTGCATGTCGCGGTAGTAGAGGAGCTCGCGCACCAGCTCGACCGGCGCGGTCATCGGCGCACCACACTCGGTGCACGACGTGGTCGGCGGCTGGAGGAGGCGGCACTGCACACAACAGAACGTGTCAGTGGGGGTATCCACGAGCGTTCAGTCTGGCATTCGAACCGCGGCTCGACGAGCGAGCCGGATTAGAAGCGCACCCGGGGTTGAACGTGGCCACCTCGCCATGGCAAGAACCATGGGCCCGAGCCGGGATGGAGAAATGGTAGACTCGGGGGTCTCAAAAGCCCCTTCCGTAACAGGAGTGTCGGTTCGAGTCCGACTCCCGGCACCGAAAAACGAAAACGCGCACCGGGGTTAACCGGCGCGCGTGTCCGCGTCTCTCAAGATGGTTGGGACTACGAACCCGAGCCAGCGGCCGAGCCGTCGGCCGAGCCAGCGGCCGAGCCGTCGGCCGAACCTGCTTCGGCCGAGCCCGAGCCCGAACCCATATCACCGGGGCCCGGACCTGCCGCGGTCGTCTTCTTGCCGCCACAGGCCGCCAGGGCCGCCGAAACCACGAGTGCAACGATGAACATCTTCTTCATGATCAAATCCTCTCTCTGTTGTCTTTCTTTGGCTTGGTCTTGATTGGCCAGGAGCCTGTAACCACGTAACTTTTCAGGGACCCGCGCACGGATCAGGGGTGTTGCCGCCGGCGCTGCCGTCCGCCTTGGCGTCGCTTGCCGAACCAGCCGAACCGGTGGCTTCGACCGGCGTCGCACTCGAGCCGGAGCCCGGCGTGGTCGTCGCCGGCTTGTGCTTGCAGGCAGTCATCGCCAGCACGGCGATCACGAGGAGAAGCTTCTTCATGGCGTCCTCAGCGTTGGGTTGGAGGTCAGGGACGCGCCGGGCTGGGGCGCGTGCTCGAGCTCGGTCAAGGCGGTCTCGAGCTCGCCGCGGGAGTGCGAGTCACCCCGGCGGGTGGCGGCGTCGATCCCACGGCGGTAGACGTCGGCCGCCTCGTCCGCGCGTCCGAGCGCGGTGAGGGTGCCACCGGCCATCAGGTACGTCGGGACATAGTCCGCGAACTCCGCGAGGAGCTCGGAGAACACCGTCCAGGCCTCGGCAAGCTCGCCCCGGCCCTTGTACTCCATTGCCAGGCCGTAACGCGGGAACGGATCCCGCGGCGCTTGGGTAATGAAGCTTCTGAAGGTGGCGATCCGGTCCATGCGTAAGCTGCGTAAGAAAAGGTAGGGAGTAGGTAGTAGGGAGGCGCGTGTGACTCAACGCGGCAGAGCACGCCGCCTTACAGGCGCGGGACATTACGCACGGACTTTCTCCAAATGCCAGTGGGAGCAGACGATTTCCACCGCATCGGATCGTGGTAGAAAGGGAGAAAGCAGGGTGAAGCGTCCATTTGCCAGGTTCGTGGGGGTCGATCTCGGGGGCGCTCGGGGAAAGACCACCGCCGTCGCAGAACTCCGGAGTGGTCCGAACGGAGCCGAGGTCATCGAGGTGGCCACCCGCTCGGGCCAGAAGCCCTGGACCGACGACACCCTGGCTCAGCGGCTGGGCGTGCCCAGCGCCACGACGGTGATCGCGATCGATGCACCGCTGACCCAGTCAGCCTGCAATCGCTG
>Ga0316603_10001521_pt1 | contig 12405 bp, 13 predicted proteins | sample OWC_soil_day10_n_FD_207649 | JGI IMG/M metagenome (GOLD analysis project Ga0316603, IMG submission 207649) | Wetland soil microbial communities from Old Woman Creek delta, Ohio, United States - OWC_soil_day10_noCT | ecosystem: Environmental > Terrestrial > Soil > Wetlands | place: USA: Ohio...
GGAATAAGCCCGATGAGGTTTGAGACGAGGATGAAGATGGCAAGGGTTGCGATCAGCGGGAAGAACGGACGGCCATGCTCACCCATGGTTTCGACGATCATGTTCTCGATGCCGCCAACGACGACTTCCATGAAGTTCTGCAGTCCGCCTGGAACCATTTTGACGGCTTTGGTTGCCACAATCGAGACCATTGCCAGCAGGGCTATGATCAGCCAGGTGTAGGCAATCGCGTCAATTCCGGCTGCAGAGATATGGAGCGGAGCAAGCAGCTCACGGAAAAACTGCAGGAAAAGTATGGGGTGGATCATGACGATTCTCCTTTGTGATGCACCAGTGAATATATGGAAACTGTTATGGTCGCAATAACCAGTATTGACAGCCCGGCAAAAAGTCCGCCGATGTCAACATGAAGCCTGAAAAGAGCAACTACCGCGACAGCTATCAACGTAAGCCGCAACAGGTAGCGGAGCAAGGTGTATCTTGCGGCATTTTCGGCCTGTCCGGAGAGTACCCGTTCCAGGATACTTCTCAGCCAGCAGTGGTTAAGCAGGGTCAGTGCGCCGCCGGCAAGAACGCTGCAGGCAAAGCGTGCAGAAACAAAGAAAAAACCGGCAACAGACAGAACAGCCAGAAGCAGCAGACTCCCTTTGATAATAACAGCCTGGACATTTCCCTCATTTATCGTGATCAGCTTCATCCCTATGAATCTCTTTGCTGGAAACCCGGTAAACATTCCTGAATCCGGCAACAATTCCGAAAAAGAGGAAGATGAAGAAAAACCAGGGAGCAGTGTTGAACCATTTGTCAAGCTGCAGTCCCATGGCAACACCGATGGCAATGGCAACAGCCACCGAAATTCCCATGCTTGAGACGTTGCCCAGAATCCGCAGCAGCTCTTTCTTGTCTTCACTTAGGGCCATGTAGTTATCAAAAAGCAGCGTGTAAGGGGCAGCAAAACCTGAATTACATAACATGCCAGACAAAGGCTGTCAACAGCGATTTGTGTTCTGGCGCCTGTCCGCAGGCTGACATTGCGAGCAGAAACTGTCTGGCAGCCGTTTACAGCAGCCGGAAACATTTTCCTGCGGCGGCTATGGTTCTGTCAAGCTCTTCGCGGGTGTGGGCGATTGAGACGAAACCCGTCTCGAACTGGGACGGCGCCAGATAAATTCCTTCTTCGAGCATGGCGCGGAAATAGGTAGCAAAAGCCTTGGTGTCGCAGGTAGCGGCGCTCTCCCAGTCAGTCACTTCCTGCTTGGTGAAGAAGGCGCAGATCATGCTGCCGACACGGGTGGAAAAGAGCGGGTAGCCGGCATCTTGTGCTGCTTTGGCGATCCCGGCAGCAAGATAGGCGCTCTTCTCTTCAAGCTGCTGATAAAAGCCGGGCTGTTGAAGCAGCTTCAAAGTGGCAATGCCGGCGGCCATTGCCAGCGGGTTTCCGGAAAGTGTTCCGGCCTGGTATACTCCCCCGGACGGTGAGAGGAGCGACATGATCTCCTTTTTGCCGCCGAACGCGCCTACCGGAAGTCCGCCGCCGATAATCTTGCCGAGTGTCGTCATGTCGGGAGTTACGCCGTAGACCTCCTGTGCGCCGCCAAGCGCCACCCTGAAACCGGACATGACCTCGTCAAAGATGAGCACCATCCCTTCGTCGCTGCAGAGTTGGCGAAGTCCTTCGAGAAAGCCGGGCTGCGGCGGTACTGTCCCCATGTTGCCGGCAATCGGTTCAATGATGATGCAGGCGATCTGACCCTTGTTCTCAGTAATCAGTCTCTTGACTGAATCCAGACTGTTGAAGGCAGCGGTAAGGGTGTGCTTGGCAAAGTCCTGCGGAACGCCGGGGGAATCGGGAACGCCGAAGGTGGCGGCGCCGGAACCCGCCTTGACAAGCAGGGCGTCGGAGTGCCCGTGATAACAGCCGGAAAACTTCATGATCTTGTCGCGGCAGGTATAGCCGCGGGCAAGGCGGATGGCGCTCATCGTTGCTTCGGTGCCGGAGCTTACCATCCTGACCATCTCGATGGACGGTACAGCGTCGATGACCATTTCCGCCAGTCTGATTTCGAGTTCTGTCGGTGCGCCGAAGCTGCAGCCGCTTTCGGCAGTCTTTTTGACGGCAGCAACCACATCAGGGTGACAGTGACCAAGAATCATCGGACCCCAGGAGCCGACATAATCAATATAGTCGTTGCCGTCAGCATCAAAAATGTGTGAGCCGGCTGCGCGGGTTATGAAAACCGGATCGGCGCCAACGGATTTGAAAGCCCGTACCGGGCTGTTGACGCCGCCAGGAATGATCTCTTTTGCGGCAGCAAAAAGCTGACTTGATTTTGTGTGGTTCATGTAACCCTCGCAGACTGAATTGAGAAACACTATGATTTACGAAGAGTTAGCACATAACCGCGAATCGTGTCAAGGCATTAATCGGCTAATTTGTGGCCGTCTTTATTAGCAGGAGCTATTGAAAAAAAGGCAAAGATTAAGAGATTTTTTCCCTTGACAAAGAAGGTTAAATGACCTAAATTGCGCCGCATTGTATACTGTATACAGTAATGCAAGGGTTTCCCAATTATCTGAAATAACAGGGTGATTGGCGACGAGCTTGCAATAAATGGGTGGACGGAGGATCAGATGTTAGGTGCATATCTCCCGATAATTTTACTTTTGGTGGTTGCGCTCTGTTTCGGGCTTGGCTCGGTCGTATTCTCAGCGCTTATCGGTCAGAAAAAGATTTCGCCGCTCAAACTTCAGCCGTATGAAAGCGGTTGCGAGCCTGTAGGTAGCGCGCAGGAGCGCTTCTCCATCAAGTTCTACATAATAGCCATGCTTTTTATTCTGTTCGATATAGAGTGTGTATTCCTTTACCCCTGGGCGGTTCTTTTCAAGCGTCTGGGGGTTTTTGGCCTTATGGAGATGGGGGTATTCGTGGTAATCCTCTTCGTCGGCTATATTTATGTATGGAAAAAAGGAGCCTTGGAATGGGAGTAGATAATCCTCTTGGAGATAACATTCTCACCGCGTCTCTGGACGGCCTTGTCAACTGGGCACGCAAATCATCCATCTGGCCGATGACCTTCGGTCTCGCTTGCTGTGCCATCGAGATGATGGCAACAGGGGCGTCCCACAATGACCTTGACCGTTTCGGGATAATCTTCCGTGCATCCCCGCGTCAGTCCGACTGCATTATTATCGCCGGTACCGTCACCAAAAAGATGCTGCCGGTCATCATGACGGTTTATGAGCAGATGCCGGAGCCGAAATGGGTGATTGCCATGGGGGCCTGCGCCTGTTCAGGCGGAATTTTTGATACCTACAGTGTTGTGCAGGGGGTTGATGAAGCTTTACCGGTCGATGTCTATATCCCGGGTTGCCCTCCCCGTCCGGAAGCTCTGCTCTTTGGCTTGATCAAGCTTCAGGAAAAGATAATGCGGGAGCGCAACTCCTTCGGATCGACAATCGGTCTTGGTGAGCGTTACGACTCCGCTGCATAAGCTATCAAGAGTAAAGGAAGAGGTACGGCTGATATGGCAGAAAATAATCGTGCAGTAATCAAGCTGAAAGAGCGTTTCGCTGCTGACATCGTCGACATCAAGGAATTTCGCGGCGAAGTCACCGTTACCGTGAAGAAAGAGAATATTGTCGACATCTGCAGTTTCCTGAAGACAGCTCTTGCCTTCAACCTGCTGACCGATGTTACCGCGGTAGACTATCTTGGACAGGAGCCGAGATTCATGATGGTCTACAATTTATACTCCATCCCGAACAAGGACAGGCTCAGGATCAAGGCGCAAGTCAGCGAGAGCTGCTGTTCGATCGATACTGTCTATAAGGTCTGGTCTACAGCGGAATGGCTTGAGCGCGAGGTGTACGATCTATTCGGCATAACCTTCAATAGCCATCCTGACCTGCGCAGGATTCTGATGACGGACGACTGGGCCGGTCATCCGCTGCGCAAGGACTATCCACTCCAGGGACCGGATAGGGAGCCATACAAGGGGCGCCTTTCCTGATCCGCTAAACACATACATGTATTCAACACTCTGCAGGGGTGAAAAATCAATGGCACAAATAGAGACAATGACACTAAACATGGGACCGCAGCATCCGTCAACACACGGGGTTTTGCGGTTGGTACTCGAACTTGACGGTGAGATAATCCGCAAGATTACCCCGCATATCGGTTATCTCCACCGCGGTATTGAAAAGCTTTCCGAGTACAGGACTTATCATCAGGCACTGCCGCTGACCGACCGAATGGACTATCTGGCGCCGATGAGCAACAATCTCGGGTATGTCCTGGCGGTGGAAAAGCTTCTCGGTATCGAGGTGCCTGAGAGGGCACAAACGGTCCGTGTCATTACGGCGGAGCTGACCCGTCTCAAGTCTCATCTGGTATGGCTTGCCTGTCACGCTCTCGATATCGGCGCCATGACAGTATTCATCTATGCCTTCCGCGAGCGTGAGAAGGTTATGCAGCTGTATGAAAAGCTTTCCGGTGCACGCATGACGAGCAACTACTACCGCGTCGGCGGGCTTTCAGCCGATGTCTATGCCGGGTTTGAAAAGGATGTCCAGGAAATTATCGACACTTTCCCCGGTTTCTTCGATACCTACGAGGGGCTTCTCACCAAGAACACCATCTGGTTGCAGCGGACTGTCGGTAACGGCGTGATCTCTGCCGAGGACGCAATCGATGCAGGGATCACCGGTCCGGCGCTGCGTGGCTCCGGCGTTGACTGGGACCTTCGCCGCGACAACCCGTACAGCGGTTATGACAAGTACAGCTTCAAGGTTCCTGTCGGCGAGAAGTGTGACACCTTCGACCGTTACAAGGTCCGCCTTATTGAAATGCGCGAAGCAGTGAACATAATCTCCCAGGCATTGAAAGCTCTCAAGCCTGGTCCGGTGCTCGCAGACGAGCCGCAGGTCTGCTATCCGCCGAAAGAGAACGTCTATAACTCAATCGAAGGTCTTATCCATCACTTCAAGATTGCCAGCGAAGGGTTCCCTGTTCCTGAAGGTGAGATTTACCAGTCAGTGGAGGCGCCGAAAGGCGAGCTGGGTTTTTATCTCGTCAGTGACGGCGGTAACAAGCCATACCGGATGAGAGTTCGTCCCCCTTCATTTGTCAATCTCTCTGCTATCGAGAAGATGGCAAAAGGCGCCATGATTGCCGACCTTGTAGCTGTAATCGGAACCCTTGATATCGTTCTGGGTGAAATTGACCGTTAAACTCCCTGCAAAGGAGATGGAAGTCCATGAGTAACGCAACCGCCCAAAATAGTGAAACTGAAGAGAAGGTTGAAGAGCCGATCGATTTGACGGCAGCAAATGCGGTTATCGATAAATATCTCACCCTTCACGGCAACCTGATGCCGGTTCTTCAGGGGATTCAGGACGAGTATGGGTATGTTCCGAAGCCGACGATAGAGCTTGTTGCCGAGAGGCTCAATGTTTATCCGAGCCAGATCTACGGAGTGCTAACCTTTTATGCACAGTTCCATCTCAAGCCCCGCGGCCGTTTCATCATCCGCGTTTGCGTTGGTACTGCCTGTCACGTCCAGGGTGCTACCAGGATTGTTGAGACTTTTTTTGACAAGCTTCACATCGGACACGCGGAAACATCGGCAGACTTGCGCTATACCTTCGAAAAGGTCGCCTGTCTCGGAGCTTGCGGGATGGCGCCTCTTGCCATGGTCAATGATGCCACCTACGGTTCAATGACGGTGCAGAAGGTGGAAGAGATCATTGCAGACTATAATCAGAGACCAATGAAAAAGTAAGTAGCTCGATACTATTTCGGTAAGGGACAATTCAGTCATGAGCGAAAATGCAGCAATAAAAATTCTGATTTGCCAGGGGACCGGCGGTGTTTCGATGGGGGCCAAAGAGGTCGAGGCCGAGTTCGTCAGGGTTATTGCCGAGAAGGGCCTTAGTGCCGTTGTCGGCAAGCGCTGTGACGTCATCAAGACCGGCTGTCGCGGTCTCTGTGCCAACGATGTTCTGGTCGATATCATCACCGAAGAGCAGGGGCGTGTCACCTACGATTTTGTTAAGCCGGAAGAGGTCGAAAACATTGTCAATGAACACATTGTCAATATGACGATTCTTGAGAAGCGCAAGGCCAAGCCTTATTATAATACATTTGTTGATCAGCAGATGCGTGTCGTCATGACTGGCTGCGGGCAGATAAATCCGGAAAGCCTTGATGCTTATCTGGAGGAGGACGGGTTCAAGGCTGTCGAACAGTGCGTCAAGCAGATGACACCCGCTTCAGTTATCGACGAGGTCAAGAAATCCGGCCTCAGAGGGCGTGGGGGCGGTGGTTTCCCAACCGGCATGAAGTGGTCTTTCTGTGCTGCATCACCCGGAAAGCTTAAATATGTTATCTGTAATGCCGACGAAGGTGATCCCGGTGCATTCATGGACCGTTCTATCCTCGAAGGCGACCCCTACTGTATCATCGAGGGGATGATGATCGCCGGATTCGCTATCGGCGCCACCTACGGTTATGTCTATGTCCGGGCCGAATATCCTCTGGCTATTGAGCGCCTGCAGATGGCCATCGATGTCTGCTACGAAAAGGGCTATCTCGGCAAAAACGTCATGGGATTCGGTTTTGATTTTGATCTCAGAATCAAAAAGGGCGCTGGAGCGTTCGTCTGCGGAGAAGAGACCGCGCTGATGGCCTCTATTGAAGGCGAGCGCGGCATGCCGCGTCCCCGGCCGCCGTTCCCGGCTGTCAAGGGCCTCTGGGGCAAGCCGACTAATATCAATAATGTTGAAACTTTTGCCAACGTCCGCCATATCATCCTTAAAGGTGCAGAATGGTACGCTTCTCTGGGAACCGAGACAACCAAGGGCACCAAGATTTTTGCGGTCACCGGCAAGGTGAAGCATACCGGACTTGTCGAAGTTCCGGCCGGGATGACTGTCCGTGATGTTATCTACAGCGTCTGCGGTGGTATCGCCAATAACAGGAAGTTCAAGGCTGTTCAGGCCGGCGGGCCTTCCGGCGGTTGTATACCGGCGGATATTCTCGACACTCCTGTTGATTATGATTCACTGATCAAGGCTGGTGCCATGATGGGTTCCGGCGGACTGGTCGTCATGGACGAAACAACCTGCATGGTTGACGTTGCCCGCTTCTTTCTTAATTTTACTCGTGACGAGTCCTGCGGCAAGTGCGTTCCCTGCAGGATCGGTCTGAAAGCGATGCTCGATATCCTTGAGAAGATCACCGAAGGGCGAGGTGAGGCATCTGACATCGAGAAACTTCTCGAAATGGGTACCACCATCAAGAAGGCTTCGCTCTGCGGTCTTGGCCAGACAGCTCCTAATCCGATTCTCTCCACAATCAAGTATTTCCGCCAAGAGTATGAGGCTCACATAAACGACAAGCGCTGTCCTTCCAACTGCTGCAAGGAACTTCTCCTCTGGCAGGTTATACCCGAGAAATGTGTCAAATGCGGCGCCTGTCTCAAGGCCTGTCCGGTTGATGCTATTAAATGGGAAAAAGGACAGGTTGCCGAACTGATCAAGGAAAAATGTACCAAGTGCAAGTCATGCTATGATGCCTGCCGCTTCATGGCGATCGAGTAACAGCTTCACCTGAGAAATTTTGAGGGAGACAGAGGTCGAGATGGTTAATCTTACTATAGACGACATACAGGTTGCCGTAGCTCCAGATGCTACGATATACGATGCTGCCAAGGCTGCCGGCATTCGGATACCGATACTCTGCCATGACAAGAAGCTGCATCCGTTCGGCGGTTGTCGTATGTGTCTGGTTGAAGTCGAGCAGATGAAAGGGCGTCTTATCCCGGCTTGTACAACTCCTGTATCTGAGGGGATGATTGTCCGTACAACCACTGATGAGATTATCAAAGCCAGAAAACTTGTTCTTGAACTGCTCCTGCTCAAGCATCCGCTTGATTGTCCTGTCTGTGATGCTGCCGGAGACTGTGATCTACAGAACCTTACCTACGAATATAAAGTTGATAGAAATGATTTCACTGACGAAAAGTTTCGCTGGGAGATCGACTACGACAACCCACTCATTGAGCGTGATCAGAACCGCTGTATTCACTGCGGCAAATGCGCGCGTATTTGTGATGAAATAGTTTCCTTCGGAGCCTACTCATTTGTAAACCGCGGTATTGAGGCAAAAATCGGCACACCTTTTGACGGTAAGCTCGACTGCGAATACTGCGGCTCCTGCATTTCTGTCTGCCCGGTTGGTGCGCTGCTTGCCAAGCCGTTCAAGTTCAAGGCCAGATGGTGGGCGCTAAAAAAGGTCAAGTCTGTCTGCTCGTACTGCGCAACTGGCTGCCAGCTGACTCTTGGTGTCAAGGACGACAAGGTCCTGACGACTATCTACGATGAGGACCAGGGGTTTCACAACGGCCAGCTCTGCGGCCGCGGCCGCTTTGCCTATCAGTTTGTTAACAGCGAGAAGCGTCTGCAAACACCTCTGATCCGTAAAAATGGCGGGCTTGTGCCTGCTGCCTGGGATGAAGCGCTTGCATTGATTGCTGCCAAACTTGCGGAGCAAAAATCAGCCGATGCATCCGCCATTGCCGGTCTCGTGACCCCGAGACTAACAAATGAGGAGCTGCTCCTTTTCAGAAAGCTCTTCAAGGGTACAGTCGGCACAGACAGCATTGACCATTCAGCCGGCTATGCTCACGCAGCTCTTACCCAAGGGATGAAAGAGAGTTTCGGCATTACCTCATCCCCTTCAGTCATCGCTGACATCCAGAAGACTGACCTGCTCCTTGTTGTCAAGACCGATGCCTATGAAACACATCCTGTTATCGGCTTCGAGATCAATCTCGGCGTCAAGCGTAAAGGGGTGGATTTAAGAATAATCTCTGACAAGAGCGGCAAGCTGTCAAAGCTTCCTGACGCAACGACCTATGTACATAAGCCGGCCAGCGAAGTTGCGCTTGTCAATGCCATTGCAAAGGTACTGGTTGACGAAGGCCTGGCGGACAGCTCGGCACAGGGCTTCGAAGCTCTCAACAAGGCACTTGCTGAAATTTCTCTCGACAGTGCTTCAGAATCGACAGGGATTCCTACAGAGACAATCAGAGAGCTTGCCCGTGACTATGCGAAGGCTGACAAGGCTCTCATCCTTATGCCTCTCGGCCTTGCCTATCCGGGTCATGGCAAGGCACTGGCGCAGGCGCTGGCGAACCTTGCTATTCTTACCGGTAAAGTTGGCAAGGAGGGCTGCGGCCTCCTTATTCTTGCCGAGAAGAATAACAGTCAGGGGGCTGCCGACCTGGGCATCCACCCGACCTCCGGTGGCAGGGACGCCGCGGCGATTATCGATGGCTGCATGAGCGGAGCGGTCAAGTTGCTGTATGTTGCCGGTGAAAATCCTGTTGTCTCCTATCCTGACAGGGCAAAGATCGTAAAAGCCCTTGATGCTGTGCCGTTCCTTATTGTCCAGGATCTTTTCCTGACTGAAACAGCCCAAATGGCTGACGTCGTTCTGCCGGTAAAGTCGTTTGCCGAAAAATGCGGCACCTTCACCAGCGCCGGTCGTGCCGTGCAGCGTATCAGAAAGGCTGTCAAGGCTGTTGGACTGTCAAGGAGTGACCGGGAAATCTTTGCCGGACTGATAGGCAAACTTTCAGGTGCAGCCGTTTCTTCTGATGCCGCCGAACTCCTTAAAGAGATTGCAGCCACGACATCTGGTTACGAAGGTCTGACATTCGAGAACCTGGGCGATGACGGTAGCGTCTATCCTGTTAACATTGCACCGAAACTTGTCGCGGTTACCGGGTCTGCGCCTGCTGCGGAACAGGGAAAATTCGCTCTTGTAATCGGCAGTGCTCTTTATCACTGCGGGACGATGTCACGTTTTGGCGAGGGACCGATGTTGGTCTGCCCTGAGCAATACATCGAACTGGGACGTAAGGATGCAGCCAGGCTGGGTGTTGCTGAAGGGGATACGGTAAAGGTAAAATCTGCCAGCGGTGAGCTTTCTCTGCCGGTTAAAGTCGGGCTCCGTATGCCGGAAGGAGTTGTCTTTGCTCCGTATCACTTTGACAGCAACTCAATCAACAACATTGCAACCGGGTCTCCTGTAACCTACGTAACAGTCAGCAAATAGAAGATTCTTCGTCACAGATATAACATTCTGGAAGAGGGGAAGAGGATAGCATGGAAATATTAGGACTACCGCTCATATACTACGGAGCAATGATACTAAAAGTGCTTGTGGCATTTGTTTTCGTTCTGCTTACCGTTGCCTATGCCACCTACGCCGAGCGGAAGATCATCGGTCATATGCAGGTGCGGATCGGACCGAACAGAACCGGCCCTATCGGGCTTCTGCAGCCGATTGCCGACGGACTGAAGCTCTTCTTCAAGGAGGAGATCATCCCGGCGGAGGCGAGCAAGTTCGCTTTTGTTCTGGCACCGCTCGTCGCCCTGATTACGGCTTTCATTTCCTTTGCTGTCATCCCTTTCGGGGATACCATCGAAGTGATGGGGTACAAGGTGCCTCTGCAGATAGCTGCCTACGCTGACCAGACCGGGACAGTCTTTGACCTCAATATCGGTGTTCTTTATATCCTGGCCATGGCTTCTCTCGGCGTATACGGCATTGTTCTGGCCGGATGGTCGTCAAACAGCAAATACTCCCTGCTTGGTGGCCTGCGCGCCTCTGCCCAGATGATTTCCTACGAACTTGCTGCCGGGCTGGCGATAGTCTGCGTCTTCATGGTCTCCCAGTCGCTTTCCCTGCAGGCGATAGTTGCCGACCAGGCGGGACTTTTCGGCTGGTATATCTTCCGCAATCCGTTCCTGTTCGTTGCCGGGATACTATTCTTCATCTGTTCACTGGCTGAAATCAACCGGACACCGTTCGACCTCCCTGAAGCGGAGACAGAACTTGTTTCCGGCTTCTGCACCGAGTATTCGAGCATGAAGTACGCCATGTTTTTCATGGCAGAGTATGCCAATATGGTGACAGTCTGTGCCGTAACAACAACCCTTTTTCTGGGCGGCTGGCACGGGCCGTTGCCTTCTGTTCTCAACTTCATTGCCAAGGTCTATGTTCTCATGTTCATTTGTATCTGGATACGGGCAACGTACCCACGCTACCGCTACGACCAGCTGATGAAGCTTGGCTGGAAGGTCTTTTTGCCGCTGACCCTGTTTCTTATCATGGGGAATGCATTCTGGATCACGCTTTTTCAGAAGTAGTATACATTAAGTCCCCGACTGAATCTGTGGAGAGGATACGCAAATGATTGTACCCCTTATTAAAGGTCTGCTGATAACACTGCAACATCTCTTCAAGAAACCGATTACTCTCCAGTACCCGGAAGAGAGGCCGGTGGTTGCACCGAATTTTCGCGGACTTCACACGCTGAAGGTTTCGCACAACAGCGCCAAATGTGTCGCCTGCTACCTATGCCCGACTGTCTGTCCGGCAAAGTGTATCACGGTTGAAGCCGGCGAGGACGCAAACCATGACAAGTTTGCCGCCAGGTACGAAATCGACATGCTCCGCTGCATCTTTTGCGGTTACTGCGTAGAAGCTTGTCCGGTTGATGCTATCGGCATGACTCAGACCTTTGAACTTGCCAGTTACCAGCGTTCCGATTTTGTATTTAATAAAGAAAGACTGCTAGAAAAGAAATAAAGGAGCAGCAATGGAAACCTTGTTTTTCAGCCTTGTGGCTGCAATCGCCATCATCTCCAGCATACTGGTGATAACCAACAAGAACCCGATTAACAGCGCCCTGTCGCTAATCATGACTTTCTTCTGTCTTGCCACCCTTTATGTCATGCTTGAAGCTCATTTCATGGCTGCCATTCAGATCATAGTCTATGCCGGCGCCATAATGGTTCTGATTGTCTTCGTCATCATGCTCCTTAATCTCAAGAGCGAGTCAGGCGGAAGGACTAACCATGCTCTTTTCCTCGGTGTTATGACCGGAGTCCTGCTGCTCATTCAGACCTGGTATCTGCTCTGGAGAAGTTCCCTTACCGGCACGAAAGGTGTTGTTGACTCCGCTTTGATCGCTAAAGTCGGACATACCGAGCTTATCGGCAAGTCTCTTTATACCGAGTTTCTTCTTCCGTTCGAGATTACCTCGGTGCTGTTGCTGGTAGCAATTATTGGCGCAGTTATTCTCTCCAAGAAAAAACTGTAGCAGTCAGGAGATATAGACATGGTTTCACTTAACGGCTACCTCATCTTAAGCGCAATTCTGTTTGCTATCGGCATGATCGGTGTTCTTACTCGCAGGAATGCCATCGTCATCTTCATGTGTGTTGAATTGATGCTGAATGCGGTCAATCTCACTTTTATCGCCTTTTCAAGGTTCCTGGGGAATCTCGACGGACAGGTTTTCGTCTTCTTCATCATGACTGTCGCAGCTG
>Ga0316603_10001522_pt1 | contig 12404 bp, 10 predicted proteins | sample OWC_soil_day10_n_FD_207649 | JGI IMG/M metagenome (GOLD analysis project Ga0316603, IMG submission 207649) | Wetland soil microbial communities from Old Woman Creek delta, Ohio, United States - OWC_soil_day10_noCT | ecosystem: Environmental > Terrestrial > Soil > Wetlands | place: USA: Ohio...
ACTTTCACTGAGCGATTCAGACATGAAAAGACCTCTAACACTTTCTCTTTTGAAAGGGTAATGAGATTAAGAGGCCGGCATTCCATTTCAAGAAAAAGGCAATTCCAATCTCTCGCGAAAACTGAAGCGAATGCGGTTGTCCATGTAGTAAAGGAGTTCGGGTTGGTACCTGTAGAGCCTCACCCGAAACCGCTTAGCAAAACCCTCAAGCTCCAGGTTTTCTCCGGAACCAAAGAATTCCAGCGTAAAGGGGAACTTTTTGAGATAGGCGCGAAGGGCTCTCACGGATTCAATGCCGGGGGACAAGGGATGGAGAGCGCCGGACATTTGGATGCCCCGGATCTCCTTCCACGTGGAAGACTGGTGAAAGATGGCTGCTGCAACCTGGCGGCTCGCCAGGGCTTCCTGGATGTGCCGGGAACCGGGATCGGAGAAGAAATAGAATTTGAAAGCGAGGTCTGCATAATAGACCGGGGCTGCCCAGGCCACATCCTTAACAGCCGTGGAGAGAGTCATGGTGTGCTGTGCCTTGATGAGGTCTTCCGCCAGTTTTCTGAGTTCTTCTTGACTTGGAATGGGTGCTTCGGTTTTCATGAATTCATCGCTGATGAGGCGTATTCTGGCACAGACGCTTGGAAATTACAACCGGGGGTACCCCTTTAGTAGATCTCATACTTGACCAGCCGGCCGTCAAGCCCTCCGCTCTTCAAAGCCTTTTTCCACGAGGGTTTCAGTCCGACGTGACCAATCCACTCCCGGTTTCCAAAGTAGATAAAGGCCGAAGAACCCAAGCATCTCTGTTTGAGGAAGTCTCCTAGATCTCTGTGAAACGGACCCAGATCTCTATCCCAATCGAGCCGTATTCCATAGGGGGGATTGCAGAGAATCACCCGATCGCGAAGTTCCGCGATGCTTCTGAAATCCGCAACCTTCAGATGGACTCGGTCTCCATAGGGCAGATCCATCATGTTTTTCCTGGCTGAGGCAATGGCTTCATCTGAAAGATCGCTTCCAGAGATCAGGCCATCCGCCGGCTCCCGCATCGCTCCGTCCATCTCCTTCCTCACGGCCAACCACACGGGTTCATCGTAATCGGGGAGAGACTGAAACCCGAAGCGTTTTCTCCTGTAGCTGCCGGGAATTCTGCAATAGGCCATCAGAGCTTCGCTCAAAAGCGTTCCGGAACCGCACATCAGGTCATAGAGGGGCTTGGAGCCGTCCCACTCTGAAAGCCTGATGACAGCGGCTGCTGTGATTTCCTGCATCGGCGCGTCACCGCCTTCCTCCCGATAGCCTCGGCGATGAAGAGACCCACCTGATGTGTCAAGACTGATGGTGGCGTTGTCGCGTTCAATGTAGAGGCCGATCCACACATCCGGCTCGATTTTTTTCACGCAGGGCCTCTTGTTGAAACGCTCCCTGAAGGAATCCGCGACCGCGTCTTTCAGTCGAAGGGCTGCATACTGGGAGTGACGAATCTTGCTGTGGGCGACGTTGGCAAACACGGCGAAGGTGTGATCCGCTGTAAAAAAATCCTCCCACGAGATTCCCTTGGATTTCTTGTACAGGGTGTCGGAGCTGTGACAGCGGAAGGTGATCAGGGGAGCGAGAACCCTGGCGGCCAATCGTGATCCGTAGTTGATCCTGTAAAGATCGGCCTTGGCGGCGTCGAAATAGACGCCTCGGTAGGAAGTTCGTACATGCTCTGCACCGAGCTCCGTCAATTCACGGCCGGCGAGTTCTTCGATTCCTTCCGGAACCTGGGCAAAGAAACGATGATGGGTCTGGTACTGGAACATGGGGAGCCAATCGGCCCTCACGACTTCGCGTAACTGTGCAGTCCTGCCAGGTAATTGACCCCGAAGTAGGTGAAGAGGACGCAGGAGAACCCGATGATGCAGAGAAGGGCCAGTCTGTTGCCTCTCCAGCCTCGCACCATGCGGGAATGAAGCAGGGCCGCATACACAAGCCAAGTGATCAGGGACCAGGTTTCCTTGGGATCCCAACTCCAATAACTGCCCCAAGCGGAATGGGCCCACACTGAACCGGTGATAATTCCGAGCGTGAGGAGCAAAAACCCGATGACCACCATCTGGTAGCTCATGTCGTCGAGGATGGAGGATTCCGGAAGGATCCGAATAAACACACTACTCCCTTCGGGTTTTTCACGTTGCTTCAGGAGGTACATCAGGCTCAACCCAAAGGCAAGCCCGAAGGCGGCATAGCCGAAGAAACACGTGAGCACATGGGCGATCAGCCAGTTGCTTTTGAGGGCAGGCACCAGCGGTTGAATCCCGGTGCTGATGGTAGGAGAATAAGAGGCGTAGGCCATGGCCAGGAACGCAAGAGGGGTCGCGAACACGCCGAGACTGCGATTCTTGGTCCGCCACTCGATGAGAAGGTAAAGAAACACGATGGTCCAGGCAAAGAAAATCAGCGATTCGTACAGATTGGACAGGGGCGCGTGCCCGATGCCGAGTTTATAGGATTCGATCCATCGGAGGACAATAGCGAAGGATTGGCCAAGAAGCCCTGCCAGGGTGACAACGGTGGCCAGGCGACCGAAGTATTCCTTTCCCATCACCATCATGAGGAGATAAAGCATGAAGGATGCGAAATACACAAAAGTGATGTAGCTCAAAATGATCGAATTCACTGTCTACCTCTCAGAAACCGATCCGGTTGATTTCGTGAAGACACTTTTTCTCTCACCTTCAAACAGGGTCTTTCTTTTCCAACTTCCCTTTGAGTCTTGAGGCCAGCTGGTCAAGCTCTCGTTCCAGTCCTACCGGGTTTTTGTTGGCTCTTCCGGCAACGCGGACATTCACGCCACGCTTAGTCCTCGCGACTTGGATCCAGATGCTCCTGTGGGATGTGAAGAAGGTCACAAAAAGCCCGATCATGATAAGAAAGAAACCGGTCCAGACCAAAGGAACGCCCGGGTCCCTGCTCACCTGAAGTCCCGTGGCGTATTTCATCTCCACTCCTTCGAGAGAGAACGTATAGGGTTTGAAAGCCGAAGGATCCAATGAAGGTGATCGGAGCATGGCGGGCGGAAAGCGTTTTCGTATCATTGCCATATTCTGAAAAATCCAGAATTCTTTTTCATCCCCCTCGAGGGGATGAACGGAAACGAGTGCTGCCGGGCCTAACCCCCTAAAGTCTGCTGCAACCTCCACGATCTCAAAATGTCCTTCCTTGCCGGGTAGCTCGAGTGTATCTCCCCGACTGACCTCAAGAGCAGGTGGATTGGGGTTGCTACCCTCTGTCGACAGCTTGATGCGAACCTTGTCGCTAGCGATAGGGTGATAGCTCGACTGGTAAAAGGTAATTCCTCCAAAGGTGATGGGATGATTGACCAGGAGGGATCCTTGAAGCGCGGTTTTCCCGCCTTCCACGAAAACGAGATCCGATCGATACTCTTTGGGCGCTCCATTGTCATAAAACTCCACGGTGAACCGATCCAATCGAACGTCAAAGGGCAACGCCCTGGCGACCTGACTCTTGCGGAGCCGGACCTTGTTGGTGCTCTCTCCCTCAGGGATGTTCACGTAGGCTTCAAAGCCGAAAAGGGAACCCACGATGCTCCCGATGAGGATGATCAATATGCTCAGGTGGACCAGATAAACTCCCAGGTGAGAGAATCGGCCTTTTTCCGCGTAAAGGACGGCCTCGTTGTCTGTTTCTTTCTGGTGGACTCGTTTGTATTTCTGTTTCAGAATTCCGGCAGTGAGAGAGAGCACTTCGTCGAACCTGGCCGCTGCGCTGAAATTCCGGTGGGAAGGAAGGTTGTCAAAGGGCTTGGAGCGGTCCAGCTTGGGGGCGGCCTGAAAGCGTTTCCATGATGCAGGAAAACGGTCCAATGAACAAATGATGAGGTTCAACGCAAGCGTCCCGATGATCACCCTGAACCACACGGAGTGATACATGTCAAAGAGCTGGAGAGAACTCAGAAAGCTCATCAAACCCGGACTCAGTTGCTCGGCAAGCTCCATGGCGCCGTCCTGCTGGGGGATGACGGTCCCGAATATGGAAGTGACGGCAAGAACAATGAGCAGCCCGAGCGTGAGCTTTACAGAAGTGAAAAGGCTCCACAGGGGGTTGGATTTGTTTCCGTTTCGGGATGGCGCCATAGGAACATTCCAGGGTGTCGATAAATTACAATAAATTAACTCTTTAGTATCAACGGTTCAATACTTCGTCCCCAAAATGTTCCAACTGACCTAGAACCTCACCTGACCTCAGCCATGGGTATTAAATTTCAAAGAGCTAAAATGCTCCTGATTGATAAAAAAGTTTGACCTTTAAGCTGCATTTGTGATAAAAAGGTATCCTTATAGAATCTAAAGTTTTTTTTGAGGGCTCTTCATGCTGGATCTTCGGTTCATCCGAGCTAATATTGATGCGGTCAAAGACATGCTCAAGAACCGGCGCAACGATCTGGACATCTCCGTCTTTGAAACCATTGACAGGAAGAGGCGCGAAATCCTTCCAACACTTGAATCCCTTCGCCACCGCAAAAACAAGGTGAGCGAGGAAATCGCCCAAATGAAGAAGCAGCGCCAGGATGCTTCGGGCCTCATCGGGGAGATGAAGAAAGTCTCGGTCGAGATCAAGGAGATGGAGACCGCGCTTGCCCAAGTTGACGAGGATCTGAAGCCATTCCTCATGGTCATTCCGAACATGCCTCATGAATCCGTGCCTGCGGGCGCATCCGGCGAAGACAATGCTGTGATCAGGACCTGGGGCACAATCCGGGAAATGGATTTCGAGGCGCTTCCTCACTGGGACATAGGGGAAAGGCTGGGCATTCTTGACTTTGGTGCGGCTTCCAAGCTTGCAGGCTCGAGATTCGCGCTTTACCGGAGCGCCGGAGCGCTGCTCGAGAGAGCGCTGATCTCTTTCATGCTGGACATCCACACGCGGGAGCACGGGTACACAGAGGTTCTTCCCCCCTTCATGGTCAACTCGGCCAGCATGACCGGAACAGGCCAGCTTCCCAAATTCAAGGAGGACCTCTTTAAAATCGAAGGATGGGATTTGTTCCTGATCCCGACCGCCGAGGTTCCGGTAACCAACATCCATCGCGACGAGGTGCTGGGTGAGGAGTCCCTGCCTATTCATTACGTCGCCTACACTCCTTGCTTCCGGTCAGAGGCGGGTTCCTATGGGAAAGACACGAGAGGGTTGATCCGCCAGCATCAGTTCAACAAAGTGGAACTCGTCAAGTTCTGCAAACCCGAGGACTCCTACCGGGAACTGGAAGCTCTGACCCGGAATGCCGAGACGATCCTGCAGCGCTTGGAGCTGCCCTACCGGGTCGTTGCCTTGTGCACCGGCGACCTCGGTTTTGCGTCGGCCAAAACCTATGATCTGGAGGTCTGGCTTCCTGGTCAAGCCCTCTACAGGGAGATTTCTTCCTGCAGCAACTTTGAGGATTTCCAGGCCAGGCGGGCCGGCATCCGGTTCAAGAGAAAGGGTGCGGGCGGTAATGAGTTGGTCCACACCTTGAATGGATCCGGTCTTGCGGTGGGCCGGACCCTGGTGGCTGTGCTGGAGAATTACCAGCAGAAGGACGGCACTGTCCTGATACCGCGAGCTCTTCAATCTTACATGGGAGGAATCGAGTTCATTAAGCCTGCACAACAATGATAGTGCGCGACGATCAATTGCATACTTGGCTGGACTATCAGAGACGATCCTACCGTAGAGCCCGAAGAAAAGAGATCGCGAGAAAAGGGGCATGGCTCGGGGCTTGGCTGGCTCTTCTCGCTCTCTTCCTCAGTCTGATTTTTCCTGCGGAGTCTCTGATCTCTGCGGTCTTTGAGGAGGGACGGCGTCCTTCTCCGGTCGGCACGATTGCGAAGGAGCCGATGCCGAAGACTTTCTCGAGAGAGAACCTGCAGGGGTTACTCGCTCAGATCAAGCTGCCCGATGCCCCCTTTGCTCAGGTCTACCACGTGGAAGCCCCAGGAGGGCGATACACGCTGGAGACATCCATCGACAGAGACCTGCAGCGGTTCGTTATGGACCTCCTGAACCGTTCCATGACCCAGCACTCTGCAGCAGTGGTGATCCGGCCGGACAACGGCCAAATTCTCGCCATGGCGAGCTATGAAAACAACGGGAATGGTGGAAAAGGGGAGAATCTCTGCCTTCGTGCAGACTTTCCTGCAGCGAGTCTCTTCAAAATCGTCGCGGCCGCAGCGGCTGTTGAAGACCGCGGCATGGAGCCGGAAACCCCTCTGACCTTCAGAGGGCAGAAGTACACCCTGTATAAAAGTCAGCTCAAGGAGGAAAAGGCAAAGAAGGGAAAGCTGAAGCGGAACCTCAGCAAAAAAACGACGCTGAGAGAAGCATTCTCGGATTCCATCAATCCCGTTTTCGGCAAGATCGGCATCCACTACCTCGGGAGCGATTTGATCTCCGAGTATGCGGATCGCTTTCTGTTCAATCACCTTATCCCTTTTGATTTTAGCGTGGCTCCAAGCCGTTACGTCAAACCGGTGGATGACTATACGCTGGCAGAGGTCGCCTCGGGCTTCAACAAGAGGACGCTTATTTCTCCTCTTCACGCGGGGCTCATCACCGCAGCGATCGCAAACGGGGGAATCATCATGGAGCCGTGGCTGATCAAGACCGTCAGGAACGATACGGGAGACGTCCTTTATGAGGCCGTTCCTTCCGTGCTCGCCAGCCCCATCAACAAGAAAACGGCGAGCAAGATGATGGTGCTCATGGAGGGGACCGTAGAGGATGGGACCGCCAAGAGAACCTTTCAGCCCTTGCAGCGAAAAAGTGAGTTGAAGTACGTGGACCTGGGGGCCAAGACGGGCACGATCAACGGAGCGACGGACCAGTGCAAATATGAATGGATGACGGTTTTCGCTCTTCCCACGGATGGGGATGGAGGCCTGTGCATCACGGTCATGACGGCCCACGGTGAAAAAATCGGCGTGCGAGCCAAGGATATCGCGAGAGTGATTATCGAGCGGCATTATTCCTCCTAACTCGAGTCAAAATTCCCCCGTATCTGAGGCGGTATCCATCCCTGTTGTTCGATGGCCGGCAGGTTCACGGCGCACGGCGCGGGATGCACGGAAAACCGGATCTGTGAGGGCGTAGGCCGTGTACCGTGCGCCATGTTTTCAATGCATGATTTGCAGGTTCCTGAAAAGGAGATTTTGATATGTGCGGCATTGTTTGTTATGTCGGCGAAAGACAAGCCAAGCCGATCATCATGGAAGGCTTGAAGCGTTTGGAATATCGCGGGTATGACTCAGCCGGAATTGCAGTGCAGGACGGCAAGAACATCGCCTTTTACAGGTCGGTGGGTAGGATCGCGGAACTGGAAAGGAAGATAGGAGAACTCGCGATCCCCGGGTCATGCGGCATCGCCCACACCCGATGGGCAACCCACGGGGAACCGAATGAAAAGAACGCCCATCCTCACAGGGATCAATCCGAAAATGTCTTTGTGATCCACAACGGCATTATCGAAAACTTCTACAGCCTGAAGAAGAAGCTGGAAAGATCGGGCGTCTCCTTTCGGTCTGACACAGACACAGAGGTTCTCGCCCATCTGATTGCCCTTCACTACGACGGAAACCTGGGGGAGGCGGTGAGGAGAACCATGTCGCAGGTGGAGGGCACCTTCGGGATCGCCGTGATTCATAGGCACTCTCCCGGGCAGATCGTGGTGGCCAGAAGAGGAAGCCCTCTGATTATCGGCGTTGGCGAGGACGGCCATTTTGCCGCATCCGATGTAGCCGCTATGGTGCGATACACGAACAAGGTGGTCCACCTGAGCGACAATGAGATGGCTACGCTGACACGAAGTGAAGTCACCCTGGCCACAGCCCAGGCCAAGACCATCACCAGAGCCACGGAGACGGTGGAGTGGCAGCCTGAAGATGTGGAGCTGAACGGGTTCCCCCACTTCATGCTGAAAGAGATCTATGAACAGCCGGAAACCATCATGAACGCCATGAGGGGGAGGATTGAACCGAGCGAGGGGGTTCCCAAACTGGGCGGCATTATGCCGGTGTGGGATCAGCTCAAGGACTCACGCCACATCGTCATCGTGGCCTGCGGTACATCTTTTCACGCAGGGTGCGTGGGTCGATATGTTTTCGAGAGGCTGACGGAGATCGACGTGCAGGTGGAGATCGCCTCGGAGTTTCGGTACAGGAAACTGAATTTCCCGCCCAACACCTTCATCATCGCCATCAGCCAGTCGGGCGAGACAGCGGATACCCTTGCAGCCATCCGGGAGGCTCGGCGCAAAGGAGCCCGCCTCCTGGGGATTGTGAATGTGGTGGGAAGCTCGATTTCAAGGGAGACAGAGGCAGGGGTTTACAACCACGCAGGTCCGGAGATCGGTGTGGCCTCCACAAAGATCTTCATCAGCCAGCTCACGATCCTCACCTTGTTGGCGGTTCTCCTGGGCCGGCATCAGAAGCTGTCCCTCACTGAGGGAGTGGAGGCGATTCACGCCCTGACCGCTCTTCCCGAGCAGGTCAGAAAAGTCCTCTACCAGGACAACCACATCCAGGCGATTGCGGACAAGTACTTCAAGTTCAGCAACTGGTTGTTCCTTGGGAGAAAGTACCAGTACCCCATCGCTCTGGAGGGAGCCTTGAAGCTGAAGGAGATCTCTTACATCCACGCAGAAGGCTATGCTGCGGGAGAAATGAAGCATGGGCCTATCGCCCTCATCAACCCGGAAATGCCCACGGTGGCGGTTGTCCCCAAAGATTCCATGTACGAAAAGATGATCAGCAACATTCAGGAGATCAAGAGCCGCAGAGGCCCTGTGATCGCCGTTGCCACGGAAGGGGATGAGAAGGTCAGAGAGATGGCGGATGAGGTGATTGAAGTCCCGGCGACGCTGGAGTATCTTTACCCGATTCTGACGGTGATTCCTTGTCAGCTTCTGGCCTACCACTGTGCCAGGTTTCTCAACAGGGACATTGACAAGCCGAGGAATCTTGCAAAGAGCGTCACGGTGGAGTGAGAATCACGAGGAAAGGGTTGGAGCGAAGGTCGGTCAAAGCCATTAGCCCATGGATGTATGAGATCATCAAAGCGGCGGCCAGGATTTGCCTGGCCCCTTTTTTTGAGCTCCAGGTGAAGGGGCAGGAAAACGTCCCTCCAAAAAGCTCCTTCATCCTCCTTCCAAAGCACCAGCGGTGGGAAGACATTCCCCTGCTGGGTCTCGCCTCTCCATTGCCTCTCTACTATGTTGCGAAGAGCGAACTTTTCGAGAATCGCCTTTTAAGTTGGTTCATGACCTCTCTTGGAGGCATCCCCCTGGACCGGCGCCGGCCTCTGGCCAGTAGAGATTCCATCAAAGCCATCGTGAGGCTCCTGAAAGGCGTGGCCGGAGTCGTTGTTTTCCCGGAAGGAACCTACTACAAGGACGCAACGGGCTCAGGGCATGTCGGCCTTATCCGTCTAATTCGTTCACGGATGAACCTTCCTTTTATTCCAGTAGGGATACGCTATTCAGGCAAGGCAGTGCGAAAACTCGTGGAGATCAAGTTCGGGGAAGCACTGTACTGGGAATCCTCCACTGAGCCCGAGGTATTTCTCGCCTCGGCCATGCAAGCGATCCGTACCCTTTCCGGATTATGAGGGGGAGGGATCACTCCCCCAGACTCTCCTCATAGATTCTATACTCTGTTTCGCTCATGCCGAGCCTTGAGTAAACAGACATAGCCGCTCTATTGTTCTGCGCAACATAGAGGCGAAACCCGCACACCTCAGGGTTGCTCTTGGCACGGGCCTTGACCGCGTCATAGAGCGCCCGGTAGATTCCCCGCTTACGGAAGCCGGGTGGAACATAAACGCTCTGGATCCACCAGAAAACCCCGTTTCGCCAGTCGCTCCATTCTTTGGTAACCAGCAAGGAGCCTGCAACCTGCCCATTCAACTCAGCGACCAGATAAAAGCCGTGATCAGGATGCCTGATGACAGCTCTCATTCCTGCTTTGACCTTTGAGGAAGACAGCCTTTTGTTTTCTGTTTCACGTGCCATGGCGATATTGAAATCAGCGAGCGCAGGCAGGTCCTGTTCCCCTGCATTTCGTACGACAAGGCTTGAGGCCATAGCAGCTTTTCTCCTAGTCCTTTGAATCCTGGACTCTTGCAATCAAGACTTTATCCACGCGGCGGCCGTCCATGTCCATCACCTCGAAACGAAAGCCCTCCCACTTGAAGTGTTCACCCACGGCCGGAATACCTCCAAGCTGTGTCATCATGAAGCCGCTCACGGTGTGGTAGTGACCGGATTCCTCATCGGGCATTGAGTCGATTTCGAGTATTTCTTTGAGCCTGTCGATATTCAACAGCCCGTCCACAAGCCAGGAACCGTCTTCTCGAATAGTCACTTCCGGTTCACTGGGTTCATCCCTCGAAGGAAGCTCTCCCACGATGGCTTCGAGAATGTCCCTGTCTGTGACCAATCCCTGGATGCCGCCGTATTCGTCGGTGACGAGCGCAAAGTGGGTGCCTTCTCTTTTGAAAAGATCGAGCACTTTGAGGGCCGAGGCGGTCTCGGGAACAAACAGGGGGGGTCCTAAGGCCTGACGGAGGTTGGTGGGCTGGCCGCCGAGAGACTGCTTAAGGAGGTCTTTTGCAGAGACCACACCCAGGACGTTGGCGAAGCTTCCCTGGATGACTGGAAAGCGGGAGTGCCGGCTGTCCACGATTTTAGTGTGAAGGGCCTCCGGGGAATCCGCCGCATCGATCCACACCATCTGGATCCGTGGTGTCATAAAGGCGCCGATGGGCCGCTCGTCCAGTCGCAGCACGCCTTCAATCATGTCTTGCTCTGATTCCTCGAACACACCAAGTTCGGTGCCTTGTTCAACGAGGATCTTGATCTCTTCGGGAGTGACGTGGGATTCCGAAGAGGGGCTGACCCTGAATAGCCTCAGCACCAAGTCCGTGGACACACCGAGAAGACGCACAAGAGGAAAAGCAAGCCAGGACAGAGAACGCATTGGAGCGGCCACGGCGGAGGCGATTCGCTCCGCGTGGACCAAAGCGATTCGTTTGGGTGCGAGTTCACCCAGCACAAGGGAGAAGAATGTGATCGCCACCACGACAACGCCTACCCCTATAATCCCCGCGTAGGGCGTAAGCATGGGCACCTCAAGGGCACGACGCTCGATTTCATGGGCTAGGGTTGCACCCCCGAAAGCTCCTGCCAAAATGCCGACCAGGGTGATCCCAATTTGAACGGTTGCCAGGAACCGGTTCGGGTGGGTCGCTAATTCGAGTGCGGCCCGGGCACCGGCGTCTCCCGACTTGGCTGACTGCTGCAAACGGGCTTTTCTGGCGACCACGATGGCGATTTCAGACATAGCCAGAAGACCGTTGGCGGCGATCAAGAGAAGAATCACCAAAGTCTCCAGAGCAACGTTAGTCAAGAGATCACTCTCCTTTCCGTTTCATGGGACGGTTGATCAGTGGTAGGGCGTTTTTCAGCAACCGGCGAGGAGTCAAGGCTCGTAAGCATAACTCCACGTTTCAGTGAGAACGTTGTCTCGCAGTTTGAGAAAGGCTCTGAGCTCTACAGGGTCCGTTGCTTTTGGGCGGTCTTTGTCGGCAGAATAGGCATCATCCGGAAGAACCTGAAATACGAGGCGCCAGCCGCCTGTGAACCTGTTCTTATAGACCTGTTGCTCCAAGAACTTCGCGCCGGAGCCGACGGTCACGACGCCTTCGACCGGTTTGTCCGCGGGAAGAGAGTCGAGCTGAGCGCCGGCAAAGTCGATGACGAATTTTCTGGCCCCCTCCACCTTGGTCCTTGCGGACCTGGTGGCGACCACCTTTCCGTCCGGAGGTCGCGGGGTGTCTGTTGCGTAGTGCCAGACCAACCGGTAGGCGAAGGACAGGGGTTTTCCCTTCTCAGGGAGTATAGAAGGGACAAAAAAGGCAACGATGTTGTCGTAAATCTCCTTGTCCGTCGGTATTTGGATGAGTTCCACCCTGCCTTCCCCCCACTTGCCCGCAGGGCTGATCCAGAGGCTGGGACGGTTTTCATAGTTGCTCTCAAGGTCCTGGTAGTGGTCAAAGTCTAGGTCTCTCTGAGACAGGCCGAACCCTGCCGGATTGTTGGCCTGGAAAGAGTTGACGAGCAATGTCTTGGGATTGACCAAGGGACGCCAGACCCACTCTCCTGTGTCTGTGGCAATCATGAGACCATCCGAGTCGTGGATCTCGGGCCGAAAATCATCCATGACTTTGGCGTAGGAGTTCTCCCCGTGGTGGAACATGCTCGTCATGGGGGCGATCCCGAGCTTGGCGACCGGTTTACGGAGAAAAAGGGTGAGTTCCACATCGATGACGGTTTCTTTTCCCGGATGGACGACAAAATGATAGGCTCCGGCAACGCT
>Ga0316603_10001523_pt1 | contig 12400 bp, 10 predicted proteins | sample OWC_soil_day10_n_FD_207649 | JGI IMG/M metagenome (GOLD analysis project Ga0316603, IMG submission 207649) | Wetland soil microbial communities from Old Woman Creek delta, Ohio, United States - OWC_soil_day10_noCT | ecosystem: Environmental > Terrestrial > Soil > Wetlands | place: USA: Ohio...
GCTAGTCCAGGCGCGAATCGGCGCGACCTCGATCGTCGCGGAGGTCCTGGATCGTCATCGCGCTCCTGGCCCTCAACCAGGAATAGCCGCGGGCAGCGAGCTGTGGCTCAATAGCAGGGATGGGAATGTGCGCGATCTACACCGCCGTGCCGCCGCCGTCCCCCGAGCAGCTCCTCGCACTCGCCCGCGACAACGAGGGCAAGACCCACCAAGGGAATCGCTGCACGCTCGGACGCAAGGCGGTCGAGGAGCTGGTCGCCGCGATCGCACCGCCCTCGCACGCGGCCCTGGCGCAGGCGGTCCTCGAGCGCGATCTGTGGGGCTTCCTCACGCCGGCCGCGACCCGCGGGAACCACGTCGCGGCGCTCGCGCGCGCCAACCCCGACCTCGCGCTCCCCAGCCCGCTGTGGCCCTCCTCGACCGAGTTCGCGTGCCTGGTCGGCGTCCCACCCGCCCACTACATCGGCTCGGGCCTCGTGCTCCTCCCAGCGGACCTCGTGTGGTCCGGCGTCGAGGCGTTCGAAGAGCACGAGGCCGAGCACGAGGTCGCCGCCCACCTCAACGCCTTCCTCCGTCGCGCGCGCGCGAACAAGGAGGCGGTCCTCCTCCACTGGGACTACCGCTAGGTCGTCACGTCGCGTGCGAGCAAGCGGGTTCCGCAGCCCGCGCTGCGCTTATCGCAGCCTGAGCTCGGAGGTCGCATGACGAAACGCGGTGTTGCACGCGGCACGTCGCTTGCGTTGGATGCTCCTGACCAAGGAGGTCAAGATGTTGAAGAAGTTCAAGCTCGTGTTCGTGACCACGGCCGTGCTCGTCGGCGGCGTCGTCGGAGTCGCCGCTGCGCAGGGCAGCAGCGACAAGCCCGACCGTGCAGCGATGAAAGAGAAGTTCGCGGAGAAGCGGGCCGAGAAGCTCGCCCAGTTCGACACCAACAAGAACGGCGTGCTCGACCCCGCGGAGAAGCAGGCGATGCACGACGCCCGCGCCAAGGAGCGGTTCGCGGCGCTCGACGCCAACAAGGACGGGGTCCTCTCGCTCGACGAGTTCAAGGCGGGCAAGGGCCGCGGCGGGATGAACCATGGCCGCAAGGGCCACGGCAAGCATCGCGGCATGGGTGGCCCCGGTCAGCCCTGAACGGCAAGCCGGGCTATGCTGCGCGCGATGCCGCCGTCACGTGTGAAGCCTCTCGCCGGATGGTCGGTGGTGGCTGCATTCGTGCTGATCGGCATCGCGCTGTTCGCGACCGTGTGGTCGACACGCTCGTCGGTGATCAGCGCCTCCGCCGCGGTTCGCAGCGGTCAGGCACGCGCGATCGAGCAGGCGGTGCGCGCCGACCTCGCGGACCTCGATGCGTTTCCGTCGACCCAGGATCTCGAGACGATCCTCGCGCAACACTCCGAGAAGGGCCTGCGCTACCTCGCCATGGTCGAGAACCGCGGACAGATCGTCGCCGCCGTCGGGACGCCGACCGTCGCCGCCATCGATGACGACGCTCCCGGTCCCGGGCGCCAGCTCGATACCGGCGAGGGGCGCCTGCGGATGACCCTGCGCCCGTTCCGCCGGATGAAGGCGGGCGGCCGCACGCCGCGGTTCGTGATCGAGGTCGAGCCGGTCCAGGCCAACGCACTGCGCGAGGCCGCGACGTACACGCTCGGCGTCGGCGTCGTCGCCGCGATCAGCCTGCTCGGCGTCGCGATCGTGCTGGTCCGCCGCGAGGCCCGGCGCAACGCCGACGAGCGAGCCCGCGAGCGCGAGCGCCGGCTCGCTCACCTCGGCGAGATGTCCGCGGTGCTCGCGCACGAGATCAAGAACCCGCTCGCGTCGCTCAAGGGCAACGCGCAGCTGCTCGCACAGATGCTCGCAAAGTCGCAGCCGGAGGGCGACAAGCAGCGCACCAAGGCCGACCGGGTCGTCGACGAAGCGGTGCGTCTCGAGCAGCTGACCAACGACCTGCTCCGCTTCGTCCGCACCGGCGCGATCCAGCGCACGGCGATCGATCCGGCCGCGCTCGTCCGCGAGGCCGCGGGCAGCGTGCCCGGCGACGTCACGGTCGAGACCTCCGCGGCGCCCGCGACGTGGTCGCTGGATGCGGCGCGGATCCGCGAGGTCATCGTCAACCTGGTCGACAACGCGGTCGCAGCCGGCCCGCCGGTCGCGGTCGCGGTCCGGACCGACCAGCGCACGCTGGTGATCGAGGTCGCGGACCACGGTCCGGGCGTCCCCGCCGATGAACGCGAGAAGATCTTCGAAGCGTTCTTCACCGGCAAGACCCAGGGCACCGGCCTCGGGCTTGCCGTCGCGCGTCGCGTCGTCGAGTTGCACGGCGGGACGCTCACGGTCCACTCGTCACCGCGTGGCGGCGCCCTGTTCCGCGCCGAGATTCCGGAGTCCTGACATGGCACGTATCCTGGTAGCCGACGACGAAGCTGGCCTGCGCGAGTTCATCACCGATAGCCTCGAGCTCGACGACCACACGGTCGTCGCCGCGAAGGACGGCAAGGAAGCAGCCAAGCTCCTCGACGAGCGTGGCTTCGATCTCGTGCTGACCGATCTCAAGATGCCCGGACTCGATGGCATGGCCCTGTTGCGCAAGGTGCGCGCGGAGCAGCCCGAGATCGAGGTCATCGTGATGACCGCGCACGGCACGGTCGACAACGCGGTCGAGGCGATGAAGCTCGGCGCATTCGAGTATCTCCAGAAGCCGATCTCGGGTCCCGACGAGCTACGGCTCCTGGTCGCGCGCGCGGTCGAGCACCGCGGGCTCAAGGATCGCGTGCACGGGGTCGAGCGCGCGATCGACTCGGGCTCGACGTCGGGCCCGCCGCTGACCTACGGCGATCCGGCGATGGAGCCCGTCGTCGAGGCGATCGAGAAGGTCGCGCGCACCAACGCGACCGTGCTCCTGCTCGGCGAGAGCGGCACCGGCAAGGAGGTCGCCGCGCGCACGATCCACAACATGAGCCCGCGCGCGACCAAGCCGTTCATGGCGATCAACTGCGCCGCGCTCAGCGAGACGCTGCTCGAGAGCGAGCTGTTCGGTCACGAGAAGGGCGCGTTCACCGGCGCGACCGATCGCAAGCGCGGCCGCCTCGAGCTCGCGGACGGCGGGACGTTCTTCCTCGACGAGGTCGGCGAGCTCAAGCCCGAGCTGCAGGCGAAGCTACTCCGCGTGCTGCAGGAGCGCCGGTTCGAGCGCGTCGGCGGCAGCCGGACGCTCGAGGTCGACGTCCGCTGGATCGCGGCGACGAACCGCGATCTCCGGCTGATGATCGACGAGGGCCGGTTCCGCGAGGACCTCTACCACCGGCTCGCGGTGTTCCCGATCAAGCTCCCGCCGCTGCGCGAGCGCCCGTCCGACATCCTCCCCCTCGCGCGGCACTTGCTCGAGCGGATCGCGCGCGACCTCAAGCGCTCGCTGCCGCGGATCTCGCCGTCGGCCGAGAAGCAGCTGATGTCGGCCGCGTGGCGCGGCAACGTGCGCGAGCTCGCGAACACGCTCGAGCGCGCGGCGATCCTCGCCGACGGCGACGTGATCGACGACAGCCACATCTGGCTCGAGGGCGGAGCCGCCAAGCCCGTGGGCGCACCCGCCGTGTCCGCGGCCGGCCCCGAGGTGAGGCCGCTCGCGGAGCTCGAGAAGGAGGCGATCCTCCACGCCCTCGAGCACGTCAGCGGGAATCGGCGACGCGCCGCCGAGCTGCTCGGGATCGGGGAGCGCACGCTCTACGATCGGCTCAAGAAGTACGGCGTCGACTGACCCGGCTGCAGAAACCGCAGGACTGTGAACGGCCGTAGCTGCGAAAGCCGCAGCCGCGGGGCGCCACACGCGCCAACTGCCTGAAATCGCGACGCTTGCCAGATCGGCACGCGGCGTGCTCCTACCCGGGACATGAAGCGAATCATCCCCCTGGCACTCATCGCGCTGACCCTCTCCGGTGGCGTCGCACTCGCCGATCGAGATCGTGGTCGCGGGCGCGACACGAGTCATCGCTCGGGCGGCACCGTGGTCACTCCCACCCGCGGTCACGATCGCGTTCGCCACGACGATCGTCGCTACGATCGTCGCTACGACAACCGTCGCGCGGACCGGCGCGATCGCGTCGTGCGCGTGCAGCGCGCGCGGCCGACGTTCCGCAACAACCGGTTCTACTTCGCCGGCGGCAACTACCAGACGTACCAGCGCCCGGTGATCCAGTACCGCTATCGCAACTACTACCAGCGCCCGTCGTTGATCGTCGAGAACACCCAGCCCGTCTCGGGCTACCTCTGGGTCCAGGGCAACTGGCAGTGGGACGGCTACGAGTGGCAGTGGATGCCCGGCCACTACGAGGTCGACGCCAGCTACCAGGACCCGTACTACGAGGACTCGAGCTACGAGGAGCCGTACTACAACGGCGGCATCCAGGTGCAGGGCAGCTGGAACTTCTAGAACGAGAGGCGCGCCGAGACGGTCGCGCCACCTTCGGACGGCGTGACCATCACGGTCTCGACCTTCATCCGACCGTAGACATAGAAGCCTGAGCCCACCAGCGCCATCACCCCGCCACTGATCAACCCGATCGTGGCGCGCGTGTTGGCGCTGTTTCCGTCTGCGTCCTTCTGGCGCAACCTCGGATCGCTCCAGTCGCAGCCGTTGGCATCGGAGCACTCGTCGGCGAGCTCGTTCTTCAAGCTCGCTCCCCGGATCGCGTAGAGGGCGCCGACCCCGAGGGTCACGGCGCCGGCACCGGTGACGACGAGCCCGGCGATCCGGTACGTCCTCCCGCGATCGACCTCGACCTGACGTGGGACCTGGGCCGCACGGCGCTTCGACAGCTCCGCCTCTCGCCGTGCCCGCTCCGCTTCCTCGGCGCGCTTGACTGTCTCGAGCTCTTGCTGTCGCTGCTCGACGCACGGCTGGAGCTCGCGCAACCAACCTTTGACCTTGTCGCGCTGCTTCGGATCCGCGTCGGTCGCCTCGGTCAGGTAGCGGTTGTAGTAGTCGAACGCGCTCACGCAATCGAGGACCTTGCGGTAGCTCTGCGCGATGTTGAACAGGTAGACCGGATCGCGCACGAGCTCGTACGCCTGCTGGAACAGGGGGATCGCCGCCTGGTACTGGCCCGCCTGGTAGAAGCCCTGCGCCTTGTCGAACATCACGTCGGCCTTGGCCTGGACCTCGGGCGGAATCTTCTCCCCCGCGTGGGCGGTGTGCGCGGCGAGCAAGGCGGCGGCGACGAGGAGCCGCTTCATCACTTCCGCCGCTTCGGCGCGAGGAGGTCGTCGTCGTCCGGCGGCTTCTTGGTCGCGGTCGACGGAGGCACCTTCCGCGTCACGCGTGCTGGCTTGTGTGCCACGGGCGGGACGACGAACGCGACGGTGTTCGACTGTCCCGCCTTGATCTCGACGCGCTGGCTCAACGGCGCGCGACCCGGTGCCGTGACCTCGATCGTATGCGTCCCGGGCGCGATCTCGACCGCGACCGCTTCGCCGCGGCCATACTCCTTGCCCCCGACGCTGATCACCGCGTTGCTCGCGCCCTTCACGTTGACGAGCAACGTGCCGCTGGTCGGCGGGGCCACCGGGGCACCGGCCGGTGTCGGTGCGGGCGCGGGCGTCGGCGCGGGCGCAGGCGCAGGTGCCGGTGCAGGGAGCGAGGGCGGCTCCGCCGTCGCCACCACGGCCTGGGAGGTGGCCTCGGGCGCCCCCTGATCGGCGCTGGATCCGACGAGCTTCCACGTCAGCGTGCCGAGCCCGATCGCGGCGACGATGGCTGCCGCGATCCCGAGGACCTTCCACGCGCTGGAACGGCCGCTGAAGTTCTCCGGCAGCGTCGCGAACCGGCGCATCGGATCGATCAGGATCTGGCGCACGACCTCGAGCGACGGGCGGTCGGCGGGATCCTTCTCGAGCATCCGCATCACGCACTGCTCGAGCAGCTTCGGGACGCGAGCGAACTGGGACAGCGGCGGCGGGACCTCGTTGAGGTGCTGGACCACGATGTCCATCGCGGTCTCGCCCTGGAACGGCGGCCGACCGGCGAGCATCTCGTAGGCGATCACGCCGAGCGAGTAGATGTCCGCGCGGTGATCGACGTCGACGCCACGCGCCTGCTCCGGCGAGATGTAGCGCGGCGTGCCGAGCATGTTGCCGGTCTGCGTCTTCTCCATCGACGCCTGCGCGCGCATCAGCTTCGCGATGCCGAAGTCGAGCAGCTTGACCATCATCGGTCCCTTGTCGACCTGATGGAGGTAGATGTTGTCGGGCTTGAGATCGCGATGGACGATGTCCTTCGCATGTGCGGCGTCGAGGGCACGCGCGACCCCGTCGAGGATGTCGCACGTCTCGGTGACCGTCACCGGACCGCGCGCGAGCCGGACCTTGAGGTCCTCACCGCGCAGCCACTCCATCACGAAGTACACGCGGCCATCGGGGAGCTCGCCGAGCGCGAACACGTCGACGATGTTCGGGTGACCGATCCGGTTGACGGCCTGCGCCTCCTGCACGAACCGATCGATCGACGCCTGGTTCGCGCACAGCTCGGGCTTGAGCACCTTGATCGCGACGTTCTTGCCGATCACCGGATGGACCGCCGAGTACACGGTGCCCATCGCACCTTCACCGATCTGCCCCTGGATCTCGTACTCGCCGACCGGGCTGCCCTCGACCAGCTCGAGGATGACGCTCGGCCGCGTGATCCGACGCTTCAGCGACGGTCGCGTCGACATCGGCGCGACCGTGCGAGGTGGCGGTTCGTCGACGCCGTCGGCGGTAGCGGAGTCCTCGTCATACGCCTCGACCGGCCGCGCCGTGATCGGACGTGACGAGACGGCGCGCCCTTGCCCGCCTCCGCCTTGGGGAGAATCAGCCACCGCCCCCATCCTACTACGTCGCTCGTGCAAGGGCCTCTCGCCATCGACGCTGCAAGTGTCCTACACTGTACGAGATGCAGTCGCGGGGGCTGTCGGTACTGCTGCTGTTCGGGGCCTGCTATCGGGCACCGACGACCGCCGAACCGTGCGCGATCACGTGCCTGGACGAGTGCCCCGGTGACCTGACCTGCGAGGGCGGGTTCTGTGTCGAGCCGGGGCAGACCTGTCGCCCGAGCTTCCGCGCGGTCAGCGCGGGCACCGGGTTCGCCTGCGGGATCGACGACGCGGGTGCCCTGTGGTGCTGGGGCTCGAACGCCCACAAGCAGATCTCCCCGGGCAACCGGCTCCAGTACCCGCTCGCGACCCGGATCGACGTACGGAGCTGGGACTCGATCGATGCGGGCGGCGAGCACGTGTGCGGGATCTCCGGCGGAGAGCTGTTCTGCTGGGGCAACAACGATCACGGTCAGGTGCTCGCGACGGTCGCGGGTGACGTCGACGCGCCGCTGGCGATCCAGATCCCCGGCGTGACGACGTGGAGCGCGGTGTCCGTCGGCTTCGCGTACACGTGTGCGATCGGCGACCAGCAACTCTACTGCTGGGGCGCGAACGATCGCGGCCAGCTCGGCATCGGATCGAGTGGCGTCGACGTCGGCTCGCCGACGGCCGTGATGTCCACGGTGGCGGACTGGACGGCCGTCGCCGCCGGTCGCGATCACACGTGCGCGATCTCGCAGTCGCTGGGGGTCCACTGCTGGGGCCGCGATGACAACGGAGGCATCGGACCGAAGGGGCCGGGCGGTGGCCAGTCGCAGCTCACGCCGATCGACGTCCCGCTGCCGGGCAACGTCCCGTTGCTCGCGACCGCGATCGCGGTCGCGAACCAGACCTCGTGCGCGGCAACGACGGCCGGAGAGCTGTACTGCTGGGGCGACAACCGTCGCGGCGCACTCGGTGATCCGACCCTCGTACCGACGACGATCTCGGAGACGCGCGATCCGACCAAGGGCAGCAACCTCCCGGGCTGGACCGCACTCGACGGTTCGGAGCAGATGTTGTGCGGCCTCGCCGGTGGCGCGATCTACTGCTGGGGAGCGGCGAATCGCGGCGGCATCGGCGGCGGGGTCTGGGTCGACGCGCGCACGTTCACCAAGGTGCTGCCCGCGGCGTCGCAGCTGTCACTCGGGTGGTCATACGAGCGCGACGCCGTCACGGGGCAGGAGACCGGCGCGCTGGATCTCGGCTGCGCACTCGTCGACACCGAGATCAGGTGCTGGGGCGACAACCGCTACGGGCAGCTCGCTCGCGGCCAAGCGACGATGGAGCTCGCGCCGGTCGAGGTCGCCGGCGATCACCGGTTCTCCGCGCTCGCGGTCGGCGTCGAGCACGCCTGTGGGATCGAGGGCGACTCGCTGTACTGCTGGGGCTCGACGGTGAACGGCCAGGCAACCGGCCTGCTCTCCGGCACCTCCTCGCCGCGATCACCCTGTGTCGCGACGCTCGACTGCGACGTCGGGATCCCGAAGCCGATCCTGTTCGCGAACAACCCGGACGGGGTCGCCACCGGCTTGGCGCACACCTGCGCGCTGCACGACCAGGTGATGACCTGCTGGGGCGACAACTCGTCCTTCCAGCTCGGCGGCGGCGGCAGCTCTCCACCGCGACGCGACGTCCCCGGACCGACGGGGCGGGCATGGCAGTCGATGCTCCCCGGTGGGCTCCGCGGTCAGTGCGCCGCGCCCGCGCCGGGCGAAACCTGGTGCTGGGGGATCGTCCTCATGCAGCAGCCGATGAGGGTTCGCGAGCCGCAGCTCGACGGCGTGCGCGCGGTCGCGTCGGGAAGTGATTTCACGTGCATCCTCGATCGCGACGGTAAGCTCGCCTGCCTCGGCGCGAACATGAACGGTCAGTTCGGCAATGGCGTCGCCGACGCGACATCGTGCACACCGCCGAATGGGATCTGCGATCTCGGCGAGACCGCGGCGACGTGCGCCGTGGATTGCTGTCCGGGCGGCATCTGTGGCACGCCGGCGCTGACGGCGTTGCCACGCACGTATCAGGCGCTCGCCGCGAGCCCGAACGGACGAACCGCGTGCGGGCTCCTTCCCGCGCCGGGCGGGCAGATCGAGTGCTGGGGTGACAACGCGCGCGGTCAGACCGGCGAGATCGGGACGACGACCACGCCGATCGCGTCGGTCGTGCCCGGCCTCGCCGCCTGCACGGCGATCTCGCTCGCGACCGATCACAGCTGTGCGATCTGCGACGAGCGGATCCACTGCTGGGGCGACAACCGGTTCGGCGGTCTCGGCACAGGTGCACCCAGCGCCACCGGCACCGCGATCCCGACCATGATCGAGCTGACCTACGACGAAGATCCGTGGAGCGAGCTCGGCTCGGGCGCAGGCTTCACCTGCGCACGCAGCGCGTCGGGGCGCGTCGCCTGCTGGGGTGTCGCGCCACACGCGGGGCTGGGGACCGGCGGCATGTCGGCGAGCCTTCCCGTGACCGTCCTCGCCTCGCCCTCGCAATAACGGCGCTCACCACGCGGTCACCGCGCGCTACACTGGGTGCGATGCGGGTCACGAGTGTTGTCTGGCTCGCCGCGACCCTCGGGTGCTATCAGCCGCCGTCGGGCGATCGTGGGTGCGAGATCCTGTGCACCGATGCGTGCCCGGGCGACCTGACGTGCGTCAACGGCACCTGCGTCGGTGACGGGCAGACGTGCACGCCGACGTTCCAGCGGATCAGCGCCGGGAACGGGTTCGCGTGCGCGCTCGACGCGCGAGACCTGCTGTGGTGCTGGGGCAACAACGCGAACCACCAGATCACCGCCGACGCCGTTCGCGTCGTGCCCTACGCGACGCGGGTCGGCAACGAACGGTGGGACGAGATCACGACCGGCCGTCACGTCTGTGGCCTGCGCGAAGGCGCGCTGGCGTGCTGGGGCGCAAACGACCGTGGCCAGGTCAGCGCGGCGGTGCTCGGCGATGTCCTCGAGCCGCTCGAGATCGCCGCGCCGGGCGGCGGGGGGTGGTCGACGGTGTCGGCCGGGTTCGACGAGACCTGCGGGATCTCCGACGGTCGGCTGTACTGCTGGGGGGCGAACGACCGCGGCCAGCTCGGTGTCGGCGACACGCTGGATCGCGGCGTGCCGACCGAGGTGAGCGGCAACCTCACCGACTGGACGCTGGTCTCCGCCGGGACCGATCACAGCTGTGGAGTGTCGGCCTCGGCCGGGCTCCACTGCTGGGGCAATAGCGACCGGGGCCAGCTCGGCGACGGTACCGCTACCGCCTCGAGTGTGCCGGTCGCGATCGCGCTGCCGGGGGTCACCTCGGTCGCGGTCGGGCTGCACTCGACCTGCGCGACCGCGAACGAGCAGCTCCACTGCTGGGGCTACGGCAACTACGGCGCGCTCGGCGATCCGGCGACGATCGATCCCGCCGTCGACTACTGGAGGCCGACCCTGGCGAGCGGGCTCACCGGGTGGACGTCGGTGGTGTCCGCCGAGGAGCTGGCGTGCGCGACGCGTGGGGACCAGGTGTGGTGCTGGGGACGCACGCGCGGCGGCGGTGGGCTCGGCAACGGGGTCTGGGATGGAAGCTCGGGCCGGTACTGGGGCCAGATCGCCGATGGCGCGAGCGCGCTGGCGGTCAGCTGGAACGCGAACTTCGACGACGCCAACGATGACGGCACGTTCTCCGACTCGGGCAACCTCGATCTCGGGTGCGTGATCGTCGACGGCGCGGTGCGGTGCTGGGGAGACAATCGATTCGGGCAGCTCGCGCAAGGCGGGGTCACGATGCAATCGACGCCACAGCCGATCGCCGGCGATCACGTGTGGACCACCCTCGCGGCGGGCCAGTCGCACACGTGCGGCATCGCCGACGGGAAGCTCCTGTGCTGGGGATCGACGACCTTCGGTCAGACCAATGGGGTGGTGGCCGGCACCACCGCGGTTCCGTGCGGATCGATCCCCGGACTTGCATGCGATGTGCTGACGCCCGCGCCGGTGATGTTCCATCCGACCGCACGGGCGGTCGCGCTCAGCCGGACCACGAGCTGCGCGCTCGAGGGTGATGTCATCACCTGCTGGGGAGACAACACGTACTACCAGGCGAGCAGCACGGTGTCGGGACCGACGCCGCGGATCGTCCCGGGCTCGTGGTCGCGCCTGTTCACGCTCGGCAGCAGCGGCACGTACGGCCAGTGCGCCGTCGAGCAGGCGCTGAACCAGACGATCTGCTGGGGGGGCTTCATGGGCGGCAGCTGGACCGCGACACCGACCCACGTTGTCGACTTCGACACGATGAGCACGATCGGCATCTGCTCGGTCGGCGGTGGCGGCCAGGCGTTCGGGTGCACCCTCGATCAGAACCAGCAGCTGTCGTGCTACGCGGCGAACGATCGCGGTCAGTTCGGGAACGGGGCACCGGGTGCGACATCGATGTGCGGCAACGCGGCGTGCGACGCCGGCGAGACCTGCACCACGTGCGCGGCGGATTGTGGGACGTGCCCGATGTCGCGGCTCGGTCGCGCCTACCACGCGATCAGCGTCGCCGGCAGTCAGAACAGCGGCGGCTTCACGTGCGGGATCCGCCTCGATCGTCGGGTCGAGTGCTGGGGCCGCAACTCACGCGGCGCCGCCGGCTACGCCGATCCAGCGACGGGGATTCCGCCGGACTTCATCACCACACCGAACGTCCTCCCCGGCCTCGCGAACTGTACCGAGATCGCGACGGCGTCGTCGAACGCGTGCGCGATCTGTGACGGCGAGCTCTCGTGCTGGGGTGATCACCGGCGAGGAGCGGTCGGCTCCGGGCCGATCACCACGAGCGCGGTCACGACCCCGCGCGCGGTCGACGTCGAGCTGCCGGCCGGCGAGGTCTGGGCGCAGGTCGTGCTCGGCAGCGGCTACGGATGTGCGCGCACGAACGAGGGGCATGGCTACTGCTGGGGCCTCAGCACGCGCGGCGCGCTCGGGACCGGTGCCGCCTCGGCGAACCTCCCGATCGCGGTGCGGTTCGCTCCGTGATTCGGGGCGCGACCCGGTAACCGCAGCGACGATTTCGGCGTATGCCTCTGCGTATGCCGACGTCTCGTAGCGGGTTCGATCTCACGCCGCTGACCAGCCAGCGGATCACCGAGCTGGCCAGCGACTTCACGCCCGAGGAGAAGCACGTGATCCTCCACCAGGGCACGGAGCGTCCGTTCTGCGGGCTGTTCCTCGACAACAAGCAGGACGGCGTCTACACGTGTCGGCTGTGCGGCCTGCCGCTGTTCGAGTCGAGCGCGAAGTTCGAGTCGGGCACCGGCTGGCCGAGCTTCTTTCGGCCGTTCGATCCCGAGCACGTCAAGGAGATCACGGATCGCAGCCACGGGATGGCGCGTGTCGAGATCCGGTGCGCACGCTGCGACGCCCACCTCGGCCACGTGTTCGACGATGGCCCCCCACCGACCGGCCAGCGCCACTGCCTGAACTCGGTCTCGCTCGGGTTCGTGGCGAAGGGCGAGCCGCTTCCGCTGCGATCCTGAACGGTTGCGGGATT
>Ga0316603_10001524_pt1 | contig 12394 bp, 11 predicted proteins | sample OWC_soil_day10_n_FD_207649 | JGI IMG/M metagenome (GOLD analysis project Ga0316603, IMG submission 207649) | Wetland soil microbial communities from Old Woman Creek delta, Ohio, United States - OWC_soil_day10_noCT | ecosystem: Environmental > Terrestrial > Soil > Wetlands | place: USA: Ohio...
ATGGGTTGTCTTTAAGCGGCGCTACTGATTTAGATCAGCTAGGCCGTTTCTTCTATTACCCGATTCTAATACTACCTTATCGGCAAACAAAAAAGGAGAATAAGACACGAAATGTCTACTTATAAAAGAAGACGGAACACTTGTTTTTCTTGATTTTGGAATGGTGGGGAGAATCGAGAAGGGCATGCGTGAGAATTGATTGCCTTCATAGCCTTATTTAAGAAAGATACAGAACAAATGGTCATCATCTTTGGAGATCTCGGCTTCCTTCGACCCCATGCGTATAAAGCAACCGTAGCTAAAGGCCTCAAACTCATCATGAAGAATGTCTTTGAGTATCTAAACCTGAAGAACGTCAATTCAGAGGAATTTCTACTAGAACTAAGAGAATTTATGTATTCCCAACCGTTTCAGATTCCGGCGCGAACCTTGTTTTTAGGGAAGTCGCTTTTGACGATCATAGGAATTTGTAGTGGACTGAATCCTCAGTTCATCTTATAAAGACGCTTCGACCCTATGCGGAGGAACTCCTATCTGGAGAGGATACGAAAAATGGCACTCACTCGGGGCTTTGCCCAAGGGTTCATTCTCGATCAAGCGAAGAAGACTCTTAGCGAGGTCATAACCTTGCCGGAAAAATTAAATCGACTTATTACTGGGTTAGAAGTCGGTGAAATTAAAATTCATCCGCCCAAGAGTTTTGAGTTAAATCTCTTACAAAACCAGAGGGCCCAAGCAAACCAAAGTGTGCGTGCAATTTTTAGCAGTGGGTTCTTAATCTCAGGAGCGATCTAAACTTTTAGAATTCGAAAGTGAAATAATGTAAGATAGATATAGGGTAGTTTTAGTAAAATAAAGCTACAGTGATAACTAAGTAAACAAAACCTTCGAAGTTTGTGAATAAGGAGTAGTTCATGGAACAATCAATCAGAGAACAACTTTTTGCACTTTCAGATGAGGCCTATCAAGAATTTTCCTCAGCCCTATTGCCGGGTACAGAAAATATACTCGGTGTGCGGTTGCCTGAGCTACGCAAGTTGGCAAAGCAGATTGCAAAGAGCGATTGGCGGGAATATTTGGCTACTGCGCAAAACGACTATCTTGAGGAAATAATGCTGCAGGGTATGGTAATCGGCTATGTGAAAACCGATATAGAGGAAGTACTTCGGTATGCAGCTGATTTTGTACCCAAAATCGACAATTGGTCGGTGTGCGACAGCTTCTGCAGTGGACTTAAATTTGCTAAAGATAATAAGGAACGTGTGTGGGAATTCTTACAGCTCTATCTCTCCTCAAAAGAGGAATATGAAATACGGTTTGGTGTAGTGATGCTCCTTAACTTTTATGTAGATGAGAAATACATTAGTAATGCGTTGAAGCTACTGGATCAGATAAAACATGAGGGCTATTATGTAAAAATGGCCGTGGCATGGACGATTTCAATTTATTACATCAACTTACCAGAGATCACGATGAAGTATTTAAAGCACAACACATTGGATGATTTTACCTATAACAAGGCTTTGCAGAAAATTACCAAATCGTTGCGAGTGAGGAATGAAACAAAGGCACTTATAAAAGGTATGAAGCGAAAATGATCTACTTTCAATGAGGTGGCAGGCAAAACGTTATGCAGTAAGAGGTTAATGAATTCAACTGTAAGCTACTAGCACTGAGCTTTTCAGAAATCGTAAAACCTTATCCTGCTTTAGAATTAAATCAGAGGGAACAGTTCTCGTGATTCCTTTTTCATACCATATTATATTTGCCCGATGAGTAAACACAATCATTTATAAAATTTGAACTGAAATAATAAGTGAATTTATTAACAAAAATTAATTAAAATAAAATTTAATGAAAATAGTATTATATATTTCTCTTTGTTAGAATTTACACAAAAGTTCTATTTGGTAGAAGCAAGTTTCATTAAACCAATAAATACGCATCATCTTTATTTAAGGGGGAGATTCCGATGTCTATGGGTTCAACGAAGAGCACCGTGCAGGAGATACCAGTTTCTCAGGTTCTCAGTTTACGGCAGTGGGTTTATCGATTCTTTGGTCGGTTCTTTTATAAGGAGCCAAATCTAGGAGAGCTTCTTGTATTGGGTGAATCCAATCCATTTCAAATCCTTGCTGAAGATGAAGAAAGTCAAGGTGAGGGACTTCAGCTTCTTGTGGATTTCCTAGCTGAGGTTCCTGCTTTAAGTAAGGAAGAATGTAAAAACCTCAAGGAAGAGTATCAAAGGCTATTCCTTGGACCCGATCCACTCCCAGCTCACCCATGGGAATCTGTCTATCTAAGTCGCGAACATATCATCCTAGATGAACACACGTTGAAGGTTCGCGAATTTTACCGTGCCTGGGGAGTTGAAGTAGACGGTAATGATCCTGATGATCATATCGGTTTGGAATTAGAATTTATGGCTCTCTTAAATGAAAAAGGGTTGGATTGTTGCAATCTAGGGAACCTTTCTGGACTCAAGGACGTATTAACTGCACAACGTGCTTTCTTGGAAAATCATCTATTATGTTGGACGCAGAAATATTGCAACTTGTTAGCGCAGAGTACGGCTCATCCCCTTTACCGAGGAATAGCACTATTTACTCCAGAGTACCTGGAAGCCGATCGAGACCTCCTTGATGAACTCCTTAGCAGTCTATAAAGGAACCCCGGTCAATGGATATAAAGGAGGTGGTTTAATAGATTAGTCGTGAAAAGGGACTAAGTGTACCTTGTTAACTAGTAATGAAGGAGGACTAATTAATGTTTACAAATGAAGCCAATAAAAGTGAACAAGAGTCAGGCTCGCAGAGACGGGCTTTCTCCCGCCGGAGCTTTATAAAGTGGAGTGCAGCAGCAAGCAGTTCACTGGCACTTGTCGGTTGTGGTAGTGCTGGATTTAAACAAGCGAGTTCGAATGTCAATGTGGACGAAGCCGACGAAAAGGTTATCTCGACAGGGGGAACGAACAACTGCGGTGGCTGCTGTGTGATTAAGGCCCACGTCAAAGATGGTGTGGTGGTTCGCTTAAGCACGGATGATCAACCGGATGAACCGAACAATCCGCAAATTCGCGCCTGTGTAAGAGGGCGGTCTTATAGAAAGACCTGGTTTCACCCTGATCGCTTAAAATATCCGATGAAGCGGGTTGGAAAACGCGGCGAGGGAAAATTCGAACGCATTACCTGGGATGAAGCAACGACCATTATCGCGAAAGAAATGAAGAGAATTCGGGAAAAGTATGGTGCCGAAGCCCGCTACGCGAATTATGCTTGGGGAATTAGTGCTCAGATTGCGGGACTAACTCTGGCTAAACGTCTACTTGCTAGTGATGGCGGGTACCTGGGCTTTTATCAAAACTACAGTAATGCATGTACGAATAATGCTACACCTTATACCTATGGGACCAATGATACAGGGAATAACTACGAAGACTGGGTCAATGCCAAGCTTATTGTACTCTGGGGCTTTAATCCTGCTGAGGTGGTCTTTGGCGGACAAACGATGTATTGGTTACGTCGAGCCAAAGATGCCGGTGCAAAAATTATAGTCGTGGATCCACGCTATACCGATACGGCGGTAGCCCTTGCTGATCAATGGATTCCGCTTCTGCCTACAACGGATAATGCATTAATGGATGCGATGACGTATGTTATGATCACCGAGAACCTTCTGGACAAAGCTTATCTTGACACATACTGTCTTGGGTTTGATGAAGAGCATATGCCTGCTGGTGTACCAGCTAACCAATCGTTGAAGTCCTATATTCTAGGTCAAAGTGATGGTGTGCCTAAAACTCCGGAATGGGCAGAAAAGATTTGTCGAGTTCCTTCAGAAACCATCCGACAATTTGCTCGTGACTATGCGATGACCAAACCGGCGGCACTCATTCAAGGGTGGGGACCGCAACGGAATGCTATGGGCGAACAAGTTGCTCGTGGAGGAACTGTCTTAGCGTCTATTACTGGTAACGTAGGTATCAGCGGCGGTTGGGCTTCGGGAATCGGCTACTCTCCAGCCCATGATGTGGCTTCCTTAGGGGCAGGTGAAAACCCGATAAAGGCTCAGATACCGGTATTTATGTGGACAGACGCCGTAACACGTGGAACTGAGATGACCAAGGAAAATGACGGGCTACGCGGAGTGGATAAGCTCAATACGAATATTAAAATGATTCTTAATATTGCGGGTAACTGTCTTGTCAACCAACACGCGGATATCAATAAGACCGTTAAAATTTTAGAAGATGAAAAATCAGTAGAGTTCATCGTCGTCAGCGATGTGTTCATGACTCCAAGTGCAAAATTTGCAGATATTTTACTTCCGGGCAATACAGTTTTCGAGCGCGACAATATCAATGTCCAATGGGCCTTCGGTGATTATGCTGTGTTTAACAACAAGCTCGTTGATCCACCTTTCGAATGCCGAGATGAGTATGATTGGATGACAGAAGTTGCTGACAAGCTCGGTATTAAAGAGAAGTTTACGGAAGGTCGCACCCGTGAGCAGTGGTTGCACTGGATTGTTGCAGAAACACAAAAAGCAAATCCAGGATTCCCGAGTTACGATGAGTTTAAAAAAATGGGAATTTACAAGTTTAAAATAGATAAACCAATTATTCGTTTTGAAAAGCAAATTAAGGATCCTGCCAATAATCCGTTCCCGACTCCATCGGGCAAGATCGAAATCTTCTCCAAACGGCTCTGGGACATGAATAATGCGAAGGAGATTCCGGCCATTCCAAAGCATGTAGTTGCCCATGAAGGACCTCAAGACCAACTCAAAGAGAAGTATCCGCTCCAATGTATAGGTTGGCACTTTAAGGCCCGTTGTCATTCTATCCATGACAATAACCCATGGCTTAAAGAAGCAGCCCCTCAAGAAATGTGGATGAATCCTAAGGATGCTGAAGCGCGCAGCATTAAAAAAGGAGATCGGGTTAAAGTCTTTAATGATCGTGGGGCGACCATGATTCCTGTCAAAGTCACTACTCGTATTGTTCCCGGCGTTGTCGCGATTCCACAGGGAGCTTGGTATACACCGGATGAAAAGGGCGTTGATCAACATGGATGTATCAACGTATTAACGACTCAACGTCCGACACCGCTCGCTAAGGCAAATGCTCAGCATACAAACTTGGTTGAGATTCAAAAGGCCTAAGCCAATCATGAAAGGAAGTAAGATCATGACTCAACAAGTAGGGATTTTCATTGAACAACACCGGTGTATGGGTTGTAAAGCCTGCCAAGCTGCATGTAAAGATAAACATGATTTAGAAGTGGGTCAGCTCTGGCGGCGAGTCACTGAGATCGAAGGAGGCAGTTACTTCGAAGATGGAGCAGCTATTCGGCCAAATGTTTTCACTTATTGGACGAGTATCGGCTGTAATCACTGTGCAAACCCAGCCTGTGTCAAAAACTGTCCGACCGGTGCGATGTTTAAGCGTTCTGAGGATGGAATTGTTCTGCATGATGACAGTAAATGTATCGGTTGCCGGATGTGCGTATGGTCCTGCCCTTATGGTGCACCGCAATATGACCCGGAAAAAGGAAAAGTGGGAAAATGCGACTATTGCCTTGACTTTGTCCAAAAAGGTAAAGACCCGGCGTGTGTATCCGCATGCCCAGTTCGTGCCCTCCATGCAGGAAAACTTGAAGAACTTCAAGCTAAGTATGGAACAAAGGCCCAAACTAAGGGAATGCCTGATGCGAACATAACGCATCCATCCATTGTAATAAAGTCGCATAAAGATGCCATTTAGTGAGTGGCAGAAGGAGGATTAATTATGTCTGAAGAGTGGCCGCTTTTAACCTTTACTATTCTTGGTCAACTAGCAATAGGTACGTTTATCATGCTGGTGATTGTTCGCTCTCTTCTCGGAGCGAAGATCGGAGCAAAAGCTGCGGGCGAGGTCACCCGGTTTGGTATTTTAGCAGTCGGTCCCGTAATGCTCGTCGCTTTGATCGCTTCGTTCTTCCATTTGGGTTCCCCGATGCTTGCCTTTAATGCACTGGGAAATCTCAAGACCTCTTGGCTTAGTCGGGAAATTCTCTTTACAGGACTATTTTTTCTACTTTGGTTAATTACGTATTATAGCTCTAAGAAAGAGGGGTCGGGGCAAGTTTTAAGCTGGTGTACATCGATCGTAGGACTTATTGCCGTTTTTTGTATGGCAGGAATTTATGCCCACTCTAATAAGCCAGCTTGGACGAATGTCAATACCTATCTTACATTCTTTGGCGCAGCATTTGTCATGGGAGCAATTGCTTCCGGAGCAGCCGTAGCCTACGGTGCTAAAGGAAAAAGCCATGAAGAGCCTATTCGTAGGATTCTAAGCAACGTCAGTTTAATTGCCTTGTTTACAATAGCTGTACAGCTTATCTTCTTACCTGTATACATGGGTGGGCTAGCCGGTACAGGTGAGGCAGCACAGGCCTCTGTACAGTTGCTCTCCGGTTCTTATGCTGTCCCATTTGTCTTAAAATGGATTTTATCTATTTTGGTAGGAGTTATGGTGTTCTATGTCTCAACAAAGCGGGGTAATAATCAAGGGGTATCCCCAAATCTCATTTATACTGCTTTAGGGGTAGCCATTCTGAGCGAATTCATAGGACGTTATGTCTTTTATTCTACTGCAGTTTCCGCTATTTTCGGGATGTAAGAGAACATTAATAGAGAGTAGGGGCGATTTCTCGCCCCTCTTACAGAACCATGCGTGCGGTTCGTCGCACACGGCTCCTCCAACAGTTATGCTTTTGTCGCTCGAAGATTCTCATAAATGCTTAACAGACTGACATAGCTATTTTCTCAAACCAATTCAAGTCAAGGGATGCATGAACCATCAGACACGATGAGTTTCGCCATCTCGTTTGAAGAATCAAATGCATAAAATTTGCTTAACTTTGTGTCCAGTTTTTGTTGACAGTTCCAATCTTTTTCTATTTCCACTGTCTACTTGACAGGGGGCATCTCAAATTGATATAATGCAATATAGTTTTTTGATATTATTCTATATTTGATAATAAAGCTATTATTATAAAGCTATTAATTATTAGTACACGAATAGAAAAGGGTGTACCTATCAATTTGACATAAATTGAACTAATTTTCACAAATTATTTGATTAATACTTGAAAGAAGTGGCGCTTGTATCACTACATTAGCTATGCATCATAAACGGTCAAAGGGGGGTGTCGGGGCTTACGTTATTTTCAGAGAGTATAGCTTTAAAAAGGAAGAAGGTAACGTATGGGAAATTTTCTTGATGGTATTATTAAATTAATAAGAAACTTAACCGCAGAAACTTTTTGAAAGCCAGTGCGGTAGGTGCAGCGGGTTTGACTTTGTCGGGTTGTAGCAGCAATACTCTGACTAAGGTAGGGGCTGACATTGATGTTGCCACCGTCAATGGCGAAGGAAAGTGGATAACAGCTGCGTGTTGGCATAACTGCGGTGGACGCTGCCTAAACAAAGCGTATGTGGTCGATGGTGTTGTTATCCGCCAAAAAACAGATGATACCCATTTGAAGAAGCCTGGGACGCTGTGCTCACCGGGAAATATACAGCCAGCGTGAGAGGTTAACTTTCTGCCGATATCCATTTAATCTGGCATATTGGTGAAGAATCCTCTCTCAATCAGATGCCGAATATTAACAAGGGATTGAAGCCCACCGAAAAGTTGATTTTGTGGTTACGTCGGGACATTTTCTAACTATCAATGTAGGAAGGGTATGAAGAAACCCTAAAAGGGGAATACCCGTTCCAACTCTTCACTCCTCACTATCCTCGTCGTTCCCACTCCATCCTTGATAACAATATCTGGTTGCGGGAAGCATGGGGTCAGGAACTCATCATGAACGCCACCGATGCTGAAAAATTGGGCGTTAAAAAAGGTGATATTGTTAAAGTTACCAGCCGTAACGGTGTGGTAATCCGTCCAGTCTATCTAACGGAAGGACTTATCCCTGGTGCGGTTGCCTTGGGTGAAGGGGCCTGGGCTGATAAAGACGATGCGACAGGAATCGATAAAGCAGGAGCGACGAATACCCTTGCAGGATCTAATCCGACGGGTCAAGGAGTTCAACCATGGAATAAGCTTAACGTTAAAATTGAAAAATACGACCAACCACTCGCTCCAGATGCCAAATGGCCACAACGGATTATATTTTCGGGGGTGACTAAAATGGGACAAAAAGGGTTTCTTTTTGATATGTCAATATGCATGGGTTGCATGACCTGCCAGATTGCATGTAAAGATAGGAACGATTTAAAAGTAGGTCCGATATTTAGACGGGTTAGGACTTTTGAGACAGGAACCTATCCTAAACTTGGGGTTTACTATTATTCTGGTAGCTGTAATCATTGTGCCGAAGCCAAATGTGTAAAAGGCTGTCCGACAGGTGCAATGCATTACGGTGATGATGGTACCGTTCAACATGATAAAGAGATGTGCATCGGCTGTAAATATTGTGTGTGGAACTGTCCCTATAATGTTCCCCAATATTTAGAAGAGAAAAACGTAGTCGGAAAATGTGATTCTTGTAAGGATTTGCGTGATGCCGGACAAAATCCCGTCTGTGTGGATGCCTGCCTTATGCGTTGCCTAAAGTTCGGCGAATTAGATAAATTGGAGGCAGAGTATGGTCCTGGTTTAGTAAATAAAATACCAGTGTTGCCAGATGCCAATATTACGAAGCCATCATTATTGGTTAAACCCAAGGCTTGTGCACTTGAGCCTAATAAGGCAGTGGAGGTGTAGTTGATGGATCATTTAGCCTTAACAACGTTCAGCGCAATTTTGCTCGTGATCGGGCAGGTCGTCGGCCGTTATCTGTTCTATGCAGTTATGGTTATCAGCGGAATCGGTTTATCCTAATTGAAAGAGAGAAAGGGGAGTATCCTCGTTTGATACTCCCCTTTTCTTCTTAAAGTAGTGCAGAATGTAAATACTTAATCACTGTGAAAAGAGGAATAAGTGCTATAATGAAAGTATCTATCGAAATAGCCGGAGGTGATTGGGTTGGATAATATACGCTTGAGAACCCGATTTATCATATTGTTGGTGGGTATTTTGGCTGTTTCACTGCTCATGAATGTGGGTTGGATTGGTATCACCCAAGAAAAGCAGGCCGTGAAGGAAATGCATGAAAAGGCCTATGTACTTTCACAGCAAATGAATGCTGTTTGGGAGTTCATGGTTATTAATCAAGATATTATTAATTATGATGCCAATGGCGAATACAATTTTAAACGCTTACATTGTTCGCTTGTGGGCAAGAGCATCGGCAAATTGTTTGGTAAGAAAACAGGCTACACTGTACGCTATACTAATTTTAATCCGCGAAATAAGGCAGATACTCCGGATGACTTTGAACTGGAGGCCTTGGCCCTATTTGATAAAGATAAGAATGTAACGGAATTTTATAAGGTAACCGAGTATGAAGGAAAAGATACATTTCGCTTTACAGCTCCTATGCGAATTGAAAAGAATTGTTTAGAATGTCACGGGGACCCTGCTGGCGAGCTGGATATTTTGGGTTTCCCCAAAGAAGGATGGAAAATAGGTGACCTGGCTGGCGCTGTTAGTATTGTAATGCCTATTGATATGTATACGGAAAACATTCATTCTAATGTGGTTAAGCAAGTGGCCTATATTTTTTTGCTCACTTTATTTCTTGTATTACTCATATTTTACGCCATGTCTAAACTGGTTACAAAACCCTTAAGCCAATTAAAAGTTGCTATGGAACACGTCAAAACTGGAGATTTGAAAGTTGATCTAGAGGATATTGATGCCCAAGGAGAAATTCGGGAGTTAGCCGACCATTTTGAAGTCATGACCGAAGAGTTGCAAAATTTATACAATGACCTTGAGAATAAGGTTGAACTACGGACTCAAGATTTAGCTCGAGCCAAAGATATCTTGGAATCTCAGCGTATCCAACTGGAGGAGGCCAATCGTCGATTAAAAGAGGATAATCAGTATAAATCGGACTTCCTTGCCATTATGAGCCATGAGTTGCGAACGCCCCTAACTTCGATTATTGCCTTCGCTGAAGTTCTGGAACGTGGGAAAAGCCTGAAGACCGAAAAGGAACAACGAGTTGTACAGGAGATAAAAGGAAACAGTCAGATTCTCTTGAGTATGATCAATAATATTTTAGAAATGGCTCGCCTAGAAGCGGGAAAGAAGGAACTTATCTTAGAACCGATTGATCTTGTCGATGTGATTAATGCCGTGGAAAGTGTCATCGAACCTTTGGTTGAGAAGAAGGATATTAGCTTCTCTAGTATCGTCCATCGGGATGTGCCGCTGATTGAAGGCGACAGGGAAAGCTTACGTCGAATTGTCGAAAATCTGATCAGTAATGCCATGAAATTTACGCCGAAGGACGGCGAAATTAAAGTATGGGTTGCTTATGATGGAGATAAAAATGAAGTCTTAATCAACGTGCATGATAATGGTATAGGAATCCGCAAAGAAGACCAACCCTATATTTTTGAGAAATTTGTTCAAAGTGATACCTCTATTCAACGGCAGTATAATGGCAGCGGTTTGGGCTTGGCTTTGGCCAAAGAACTCGCTGAGCTTCACGGTGGTTGGATTAGCGTGGTCAGCGAATTAGGTCAAGGGAGCTTATTTACGGTCGGAATTCCTGCGGGAGGTCATAAAGGGGGGATGCTAGATGAAGATTATGGTGGCTGATGATGAGGAGAGTATCCGTATCGTGGTTGAGCATATTGTAACAGAGGACTGCAACGGCTATGATTTTTGTTGCGCTTCAGATGGGGCAGAGGCCTTGAAAGTCTTTGCAGCTGAACAGCCGGACTTAGTCATCTTGGATGTGATGATGCCCAAGCTTAATGGCTTTGACGTTTGCAGTATATTAAGGAAAGAAGGCAGCACAGTTCCCATTATAATCTTATCCGCCAAAGGGGATATCGTGGATAAAAGCATAGGGTTTAAGGCAGGAGCCGACGATTATCTTGTTAAACCTTTTAGCTCCTTGGAATTGTCTTTGCGTATTGAGGCTCTTTTGCGCCGTCGGAACATAAAAGACGGATATGGCTCTAACGCGGAGAAGAAGGAAAGCTGCAAGGTCGGAGATTTAGAAATCTTCTTTAATCGTTATGAGGCAAAATTAAGGGGTAAGCGCGTGGAATTAACGCCCAAAGAATTCAAAATCCTGGCCTATATGGCGGCTCATCCAGGCGATGTTTTTACGAGAGAGCAATTGCTCGTTTATGTATGGGGCGAGGATTATGTGGGTGAGTCGACCAGTATTGCTGTATTTATTCGCAAAATACGTGAAAAGATTGAGGATGAACCCTCCAAACCTAAGTATTTGCAGACCGTTTGGGGCGTCGGTTATAAGTTCGGTGAGAAGTAAAATAAAAGATAGGTGGTATAGGATATGAACGAACAAAACGAGGGTATTGCTATTCTGCTTGCCAATCGTTGTTTCCTATATAAATTGTTACAGCGGATATTTGGGGATGAACCTAACGCAGAATTGATGGAAATTGCATTAAGCCAGCATACCCAGGAAGCTTTGCAGCTCTTGCTCAATGAAGATGAACAACAATTTGATACTTATTTTGAGTTATTGACTCAGTTAAGACAGGCTTTAGAGGATGATGCAGAGATTACTTTGGATAAGTTGAAGGATGAATACACGTATTTACTGATTGGTCCCAATAAATTACCCGCACCCCCTTGGGAATCAGTGTATCTAACTAAGGAACGAACTATTTTTCAGGAAAGCACGTTGAATGTGCGCCGCATATATTTGGGGTACAACTTCTTACCTGCTAACTATCCTCATGAAGCCGATGATCATCTTGCGTTGGAACTGGACTTCATGGCTCATTTGGCGGAATTGACCCAAGGTTGTTTTGAGGAAGAAAAGACTGAGGAGATTAAGAAGCTCTTGCTTGATCAAAAGGCCTTCTTAGATGAACATCTGCTGGTTTGGATTGGCGATTTTGCGAAGCAAATTCAGCAAGGAAAAACGCAGTATTTTTATCCGCAGATAGCTGAACTAATGGAGCAAGTATTAATAATCGATGCAGCTGTTTTAGACGAGATTCTTTCTTTGATGTAGCAGCCGAAATGAAACATTATCATATAAAATGGGGGCGTAAAAAAGCATTAGCTTTATTACGCCCCCATTTTATATTCTATTTTGATAAATCGAAGTTCAACCACGCCTCGTAGACATCATCTGTAAATGTCGTTAAATTATGAATGATAGGTATGTTGATTCGATTGCTCAGCTCACCTTGTTTAGTACTATGAGTAATCAGGCCTCGTTGAAGTTTTTCAAGATTAGGGGTTACGTTGGTAGGAGCATCCTCAAACAAGGACGGGTTCACGAAATACGCTACGGCA
>Ga0316603_10001526_pt1 | contig 12389 bp, 9 predicted proteins | sample OWC_soil_day10_n_FD_207649 | JGI IMG/M metagenome (GOLD analysis project Ga0316603, IMG submission 207649) | Wetland soil microbial communities from Old Woman Creek delta, Ohio, United States - OWC_soil_day10_noCT | ecosystem: Environmental > Terrestrial > Soil > Wetlands | place: USA: Ohio...
ATCACGAAAATATCGCGGTCCGTCGGCCGTTCCGCCGACAACCCTCCGCCGCCTTGCCTCCGACCCGCCGAATCAACGCTTTTTACACAGCCTCGGCCGGTTCCTACCGTTCTCTCGACGGCCACAAAGCGGTCGTTCCCCGTTCTGGACGGGTCGGACAGACTTTGCATTCGGTCCGCGCGGCCCCTTCTCCGTACGTTCTATATTCGCCGCGTTCGGACCTTATTCCCCACAATCATCGGAGAGAGGAAGCTTTCAGGGAGTCCGACGAACTTTGAGGGGAGCCGCGTCGACGGTAACTCCCTGATTCCACGAGTCACATCTCTACGGACTTTATTTTCCTAAACCACCTGTGATCGACCCAATCCGCGCCTACTCCACCGTCACACTCTTCGCCAGGTTCCTCGGCTGATCCACGTCCGTCCCCTTCAAGATCGCGCAGTGATACGCCAGCAGCTGCAACGGGATCGTGTACACCGCCGGCGCCTGGAAGTACGTCACGTGCCGCGGCATCTCGATCACATGCACGCCGTCCGACGGCTCGAAGCCTGACTCCGGGTCGGCGAACACGTACAGCTCGCCGCCGCGCGCGCGTACTTCCTGCAGGTTGCTCTTGAGCTTCTCGAGCAGGTCGTTGTTCGGCGCGATCGCGATCACCGGCATGTCCTCGTCCACCAGCGCGAGCGGCCCGTGCTTGAGCTCGCCGGCCGGGTAGGCCTCGGCGTGGATGTAGGAAATTTCCTTGAGCTTGAGCGCGCCTTCCATCGCGATCGGGTACATGGCGCCGCGGCCGAGGAACAGCGCGTGGTGCTTGTCGGCGAAGCGCTTTGCCATCTCGCGGATGGTGCCATCGAGGGCGAGCGTGGCCTCGATCAGCGAGGGGATGCCGAGCAGGCGCTGCACGAGGCCGCGCTCGCGCTCGGCATCGGCGCTGCGGAACTTGGCGAGCGCCACCACCAGCATGCCGAGGGCAGCGAGCTGGGTGGTGAACGCCTTGGTCGAGGCGACGCCGATCTCGGGGCCCGCGCGGGTCAGCATCACGAGCTCCGAGTCGCGCACCAGCGAGCTCTCGGGCGCGTTGCAGATCGCGAGCTGCGAGAGGTAGCCGCCCTGCTTGGCGAGCTTGAGCGCGGCGAGCGTGTCGGCGGTCTCGCCCGACTGCGAGATGCTCACGAACAGCGTGTTCTTCGGCACCACCGGGTTGCGATAGCGGTACTCGCTCGCGATCTCCACCCAGCAGGGCAGGCGACAGATCTGCTCGATGAAGTACTTGGCGACCATGGCGGCATGGAAGCTCGTGCCGCAGGCGACGATTCGCACGGCCTCGGTCTTCGCGAACACCGCCTGGGCCGCCGGGCCGAACGCCGCCTCGAGAAGCTTGCCGCCGGCGACGCGCTCCTCGAGCGTCTGCGCCACCGCGCGCGGCTGCTCGTGGATCTCCTTGAGCATGTAGTGCGCGAACTCGCCCTTCTCGGCGGCGTCGGCCGACAGCTCGCTCAGCTTGGCCGGGCGCTGCGCAGCGTTGCCGTCCTTGTCGAGGATGCGCACGCTCTCGCGGCGGATCTCGGCGACGTCGCCCTCCTCGAGGAAGACGAAGTTGCGCGTCACGGGCAGCAGTGCCGCGACGTCGGAGGCGACGAAGTTCTCGTGCTCGCCGAGGCCGATGACCACCGGGCAGCCCTGGCGCGCCACCACGATGCGGTCGGGCTCGTCCTGCGAGACCACGGCGAGCGCGTAGGCGCCCTCTAGCTCAGCGACGGTCGCGCGGACGGCCTTGAAGAGGTCGCCCGTCACCCGCAGGTGGTGGTGGATGCGGTGCGCGATCACCTCGGTGTCGGTCTCGGAGGTGAACTCGTAGCCCTCGCGCTTCGCTTCGGCTCGCAGCTCCTCGTGGTTCTCGATGATGCCGTTGTGGACGATCGCGATGCCGTCCTTGGAGATGTGCGGGTGGGCGTTGCGCTCGCTCGGCACGCCGTGGGTGGCCCAGCGGGTGTGCGCGATCCCCAAGCCCCCGTGGGTCGGGTCGGTGTCGAGCGCGTCCTGGAGCTTTCGCACCTTGCCAACCGTGCGCAGGCGCTTGATGTGGCCCGAGCCATTCAACACCGCGACGCCCGCGGAGTCGTAGCCCCGGTACTCGAGGCGGCGCAGCCCCTCGATCAGGATCGGGACGATGTCACGGTCGGCGACCGCTCCGACGATTCCGCACATGGGGGAGTACCTTCTTGAAGGGTGCGCGAGGCTAGCAGGATTCTTATTTGGATCAAAGGCCTACGAGCGGCCGACGCCGGGAATCGGCGCGTGGCGGCATTGTAGTCCCCACGCCCCCGGCCGCGGCTGCGGTCCATTTCACAGAATGCAGTTGCCCGGGCTGGCCCGGTGCCTCCAGCACTGATCGGGGCCGGGTTCGATACACTCCCGCCGCGAAGCCCGCCGCCTGCCGGCCGGCTTCCTCCACTTTCCCGAAGAGCGAGTCCCCGCCGATGCGTCATTTCATCGTCCGCGCCTGCGCCGCCCTGGTGCTGCTGCCCGTGGGAGGCGCCCTCGCGCAGACCGCCGAGGCCACTCGACGGCCGATCACGCACGAGGACGTCTGGCTGATGCAGCGTCCGGGCACGCTGGCCGCGAGCCCGGACGGCCGCTGGTTCGTCGCCTCCGTGGCCTCGCCCTCGTACGACGACGAGCAGAAGAGTAGCGATCTCTGGATCATGGCGAGCGACGGCAGCACGCCGCCGCGCCGCCTCACGGCCGGCAAGGGCTCGGAGGGCGACCCGGCGTGGAGCCCGGACTCGACGCGCATCGCCTTCTCGGCCAAGCGCGAGGGGGACGACGCCACCCAGATCTACGTCCTCGATCTCGCCGGCGGAGAGGCGCAGCGCGTCACCAACTGGCCGGCCGCCGCGCGGGCTCCGCGCTTCAGCCCGGACGGCCGCTCGATCCTGTTCGTGGGTCTCACCTACCCCGGCGCCGCAACCGAGGAGGACAACCGCAAGGCCGCCGCCGAGCGCAAAGCGCGCAAGTACAACGTGCGCGCCTACGACAGCTTCCCGATCCGCCACTGGGACCGCTGGCTCGACGAGCTGCGCCCCACGCTCGTGGTGCAGCCGCTCGACGGCGCGAGCCCCGCACGCGATCTGCTCGCCGGCACCGCACTGCGCCGCGAGCGCGGCTACGGCGGCCGACTTGGCAACGAGGGCGAGACGCTCGAGGCTGCGTGGACCCCGGACGGCCGCGGCGTGGTGTTCGCGGCCACCACCAACCGCCACGAGGCGGCGCGCGCCGAGGTGAACCTGTCGTTGTGGCTGGTGAGTGTGGATGGTGGCGAGCCGCGTCGGCTCACGGGCGACGAGGGCGACTACTCGCAGCCCGACTTCACGCCCGACGGCACGACGCTGATTGCGAAGGTGCAGCCGGCCTCGAAGAAGTGGGTGTACACGGCCGACCGGCTCGTGCGCTGGTCGTGGCCGTCGCTCGAGGGCCGCAAGGTGATCACCGACGGGTTCGAGGACTCCGTGGGCCAGTACCAGCCCGCGCCCGACAACCGTCGAGTGTTCTTTCTCGCGGAGCACACCGGACACGACCGGCTGTTCGAGGTGCCGCTCGAGGGCGGCACGCCCGTCGAAGTGGGCTCGCTCGCCGCGGGTACCTACTCGCGCATCGCCCTCGGGGGTGCGGCCGGTGCGCCGGTGATGGCCGCCATCTGGTCGAGTGCCGTCAACCCGCACGAGGTCGGGCGCATCGATCTCGCCACCGGTCGCTGGTCGGCGCTGTCGAGCTTCAACACCGCGCGCGCCGCGGCCATCGACTGGCAGCCCGCGGAGGAGTTCTGGTTCGAGTCACGGCGCGGCAAGCGCATCCACAACTTGCTCGTGAAGCCGCCGGGCTTCGATCCCGGCAAGAAGTACCCGCTGTTCGTCGTGATCCACGGCGGCCCGCACAACATGTGGAAGGACGACTTCGTGGTGCGCTGGAACTACCACCTGCTCGGCAGCCCAGGCTACGTGGTGCTGCTCACCAACTACAGCGGCTCGACCGGCTTCGGCGAGGCCTTCGCGCGCAGCATCCAGGGCGACCCGCTCGAGGGGCCGGCGAACGAGATCAACCAGGCGGCGGACGAGGCCATCAGGCGCTACCGCTTCATCGACGGCTCGCGGCAGGCGGCGGGCGGTGCGAGCTACGGCGGCCACCTCGCGAACTGGCTCGCAGTGAGCACCGACCGCTACAAGGCGCTGGTGAGCCACGCGGGTCTCTTCGACCTGCGCAGCCAGTGGACCACCAGCGACGTCGTGTTCGGGCGCGAGAAGAACATCGGCGGGCCGGCGTGGAAGGACATCCCGCTGTGGCGCGAGCAGAGCCCGTTCTACCGTTCGGAGAAACTGCGCACGCCGATCCTGCTCACCTACGGCGAGCGCGACTTCCGCGTGCCGCTCAACAACGGGCTCGAGTTCTGGACGATCCTGCAGCGGCAGGACGTGCCGAGCCGGCTCGTGGTGTTCCCCGACGAGAACCACTGGGTGCTGAAGGGCGAGAACAGCCGGTACTTCTACCAGGAAGTGCACGGCTGGCTGGCGAAGTACCTGTAAGAGGGGACGCAACCCTTTTCGGCTGTTGGAGAAAGGGAAACGTTCCCTTTTTCCATCACAGCCAGTTGCGGCGGCGAAAGAATACGAACAGCAGGCCGCACAATGCAACGCACAGCAGCAGGAGCGCGCCGAGCGTGGCCGGGTGACGCGCACCGGGCAGGATCACATTCATGCCGTAGAGGCTCGCCACCAGGGTCGGGATCGCGAGCAGGATGGTGACGGAGGTGAGCATCTTCATCACCGAGTTCAGGTTGTTGGACACGATCGAGGCGAAGGCGTCCATCATCTGGCTCAGGATGTTGTCCGAGATGTTCACCATCTCGATGGCCTGGCGGACTTCGACGCGGACGTCTTCGAGCAGTTCCTGGTCATGCTCGCCCAGTTGCAGTGCTGGTGAGAGCTGCAGTCTCTCCAGCACCAGTTCGTTCGCGCCCATGCCAGTCTCGAAGTAGGTCAGGCTCTTCTGGTAGTCGAGGAGGCCGAGGACCTCCTCGTTGCGCAGCGACCGCTTGAGCTGGTCCTCCAGGCGCTCGACGGACGCATTGATCTGGCGCACCGCGGCCAGGTAGGCGTCGGCGAGTTGCCAGAAGATGCGCAGTACGAATTCCGTCGTGCGCGTCGTGGACAGGCCGGCGACCGTGCCATCGAGCAGGGGATCCAGGAACGCGACCGGCTGCGGCGCAACCGTCACGACACCATGCGGCAGCAGGAACACACTGAGCGGGGACGTGACGAAGTGTGCACCCGCTGCCTCGCCCCGGCGCAACGGGCAATGCAGCACCACGAGCACCACGTCGTCCAGGTGCTCGGCACGGGGACGCTCATCGACGTCGTCGACGTGGGACAGGAGCGCGGACGGGACGCCGAACCGGCGGATCGCGGCGAGATCTTCTTCCGAGGGCGCCACCGCGTGCATCCAGCAGCCCGGCTCCGGCCCGTCGAGCCGCTGCATGTCGCCCTCCGTCCCTCGCCGGATGCTCAGCACTTCTTCTCCGGGCGCTTCCAGGCGTCGATCGTAATCTGCTTCGAGCGCTCGAGCGTGAGCTTGTCGTCGGGCGTGTCGCGGGTGATGGTCGAGCCCGCGCCGATCGTGGCGCCCGCGCCCACCTTGACCGGCGCCACGAGCATGGTGCCCGAACCGATGAAGGCGCCCGCGCCGATCTCGGTGCGCCACTTGTTCACGCCATCGTAGTTGCAGGTGATGGTGCCGGCGCCGACGTTGACCTTCTCGCCGACGGTGGCGTCGCCGAGATAGGTGAGATGGTTGGCCTTCGCGCCGCGGTGCAGTTCCGACTTCTTCACCTCGACGAAGTTGCCCACGTGCACGTCCTCGTGCAGCTTCGCCTCGGGCCGCAGCCGCGCGAACGGGCCGACGATCGAGCGCGCGCCGACCACGGCCCGGTCGATCACGCAGTTGGGCTGGATCTCGACGTCGTCGCCGATCTCGCTGTCGCGGATCACGACGTTCGGGCCGATGCGCACGCGGTTGCCGAGCTTCACGCTGCCCTCGAGGACGACGTTCACGTCGATGTGGACGTCGCGACCGACCGTCACCGGGCCGCGTGCGTCGAAGCGGGACGGATCGACCAGGGTGACGCCCTCGAGCATCAGCTCGGTAGCGCGTTGCCGGCGATAGGCCGCCTCGAGTTCGGCCAGTTGCGCCTTGTCGTTGACGCCGAGCACCTCGGTCACCGTGGGTGCGACGACCGCGTGTACCTGGCAGCCTGACTTCACGGCGGCGACGATGATGTCGGTCAGGTAGTACTCGCCCTGGGTGTTGTCGTTCCTGAGCGCGGCTAGCCAGCCCTTGAGCCGTCCGGCGGGAACGCACATGAGGCCCGTGTTCGACTCGTGGATGGCGCGCTCCTTGGCGTTGGCATCCTTGTGCTCGACGATGCGCACCACGTTGCCGGCGCCGTCGCGCACGATGCGGCCGTAGCCGGTGGGGTCGGGCAGCATCACCGAGAGCAGGCTGACGGCGTCGGGGCCGGCGGCCGCCACGAGGCGTGCGAGGGTGTCGAGCTGCACCAGCGGCACGTCCCCGTACAGCACCAGCACGAGGTGGTCGTCGGGAATCTGCGGCATCGCCTGCATCACCGCGTGGCCCGTGCCGTGCTGCTCGGCCTGCAACGCCCAGCGCACGTCCCTCCCCTCGAAGGCCTTGAGCACCTGCTCGCCGCCGTGGCCGTAGACGACGCAGGTCGCCGCGGCCTCGAGGCCGCGGGCAGTGTCGAGCACGTGGCCGAGCAGCGGCCGGCCGGCGAGCGGCTGCAACACCTTGGGCAGGTCAGACTTCATGCGCTTGCCCTGGCCGGCGGCCAGGATCACGACGGAGAGTGGCATCGGGGCATCCGTAGTCGGTGGGTGGCGCATTCTACCCAAGCGCTCCCGGTACACCGTTACGGACCTCGACGATATCCTGTGGAGGTCTCATAACCCGGGGGGCGTCGAAATGTCCGAGGCAGAACTCTGGGAACTCTTCTTCCAGGCGTCCGATGCCGTGGGAATGGGTGCAACTGTCTTCCTGACGGTCGTCTCGGCCTATCTCGCCGCGGCGTACTTCGTCGGAGCGAAGCTGGGCCGCTATCAGGTCACCTTCGTGTCGGTGCTGTTCGTGCTCTTTGCAGCCTTCGCCGCATCCATGACGTTTTTCGCGTTCAAGCGCCTCTTCTACTTTGTGGCGCTGCTGGAAGGCCGCCACGGCTTCGTGCGCTATCTGCCGGACGGAACGCCCCTGTTGCTGATCGCCCTGGACGCGATCATGGTCGTTGCCGCCCTCTATTTCATGTACCAGATCCGCAGGAATCCGAGGCTCGGTGCGCGCTCCTCGTGACGGCCGAGGCGTCGAGTCGGAGTGAGAGACATGGAAACCATCGCCGAGCACCGACCGGCGCTCGAACCCAACGCCTGCCGCAATGCGGCATGACCCCGGCCCGGGCGCAGCGTAGGGTGCCGCCGCACGGGGTATCTGCCCCGCCGCCAAAGCGCGGACCAACACGCGCGACAACCACAAGGGGAATCAACGTGAAATTGAAGACTCCGCGCTCGGCGCACTGGCAGGGCTGTTTGTCCTGACGGCCGTTTCCAGCGTCACTCTGGCCGCGGACCGGCCCTACAAGGAGGGCCCGGTCACGATCGTGAGCTCACTGCGTACGCTGCCGGGCCAACACGACGCCTACCTACGTTACCTCGCCAACACCTACCGCACGAACATGGAGGCGGCCAAGAAGGCAGGGATCGTCCTCGACTACAGGGCGTACGAGACCACGCCCCGCTCGCCGGACGAGCCGAACATCTACCTGACCGTCACGTACGCGAACATGGCAGCCATGGACGGCCTCGACGATCGCATGGAGCCCATCATGCAGAGTAGCTTCGGCGACGAGGCGGCGCGCAGCAAGGCGGCGATCGACCGCGAGAAGATGCGGCGCCCGCTCGGCCAGGAGATGATCCGCGAGGTCGTCTTCAAGTAGAGGCCGGAAACGGTCACGCGAAGCAGAAGGGCCCGCAATGCGGGCCCTTCTCTTTTTACTCACCCGGCCTTACGGCCGTCCTCTCCCGCCAGGCGGCAGCTGGTGAGCGTTTCAGCGCCGCGTCTTGCGCAGCTTCTGGATCGCCTGCAGCTGCGCGCTGATCGCGGCGAGCTCGGCTTCGGCCGTGGCGATCTCCTGCTTCTCGCTGCGGGCGCGGATCGCCTCCTCGGCGGCCTTCTTGGCCTCGAGCACCTTGACCTCGTCAAGGTCGGCCGCGCGGATCGCCGTGTCGGAGAGCACGCTGACGTGGTCGGGCTGCACCTCGAGGAAGCCGCCCTGCACGTACACCATCTCCTCTTCGTCCTTGCCGGGCACCTTGATGCGCACCGTGCCCGCCTTGATCTGCGTGATCAGGGGAGCGTGGCGCGGATAGATGCCGAGCTCGCCCATGATGCCCGGGAGCACCACGAACTCCGCCTCGCCGGAGTAGATGGCCTCCTCCGCGCTGACGACGTCGATTCGCATGGTTGCCATTGCGGCTCCTTACTGCAGGCTCTTCGCCTTTTCGACGGCCTCTTCGATGGCGCCGATCATGTAGAAGGCCTGCTCGGGCAGGTGGTCGTACTCGCCCGCGACGATCGCCTTGAAGCCGCGGATCGTGTCCTTGAGCGTCACGAACTTGCCGGGGCTGCCGGTGAACACCTCGGCGACGTGGAACGGCTGCGACAGGAAGCGCTGGATCTTGCGGGCGCGGGCCACGATCAGCTTGTCCTCGGGCGACAGCTCGTCCATGCCGAGGATCGCGATGATGTCGCGCAGTTCCTTGTAGCGCTGCAGCACGGCCTGCACGGCGCGCGTCGTCTCGTAGTGCTCTTCGCCGATGACGTTCGGATCCACCTGGCGCGAGGTCGAGTCGAGCGGGTCCACCGCGGGGTAGATGCCGAGCGAGGCGATGTCGCGCGACAGCACGACGGTGGCGTCGAGGTGGCCGAACGTGGTCGCCGGCGACGGGTCGGTCAAGTCGTCCGCGGGGACGTAGACGGCCTGGATCGAGGTGATCGAGCCCACCTTCGTGGACGTAATCCGCTCCTGCAGGCGGCCCATTTCCTCGGCGAGCGTCGGCTGGTAACCCACCGCGGACGGCATGCGGCCGAGCAGCGCCGACACCTCGGTGCCCGCGAGCGTGAAGCGGTAGATGTTGTCGACGAAGAACAGGATGTCGCGGCCCTCGTCGCGGAAGCGCTCGGCCATGGTGAGGCCCGACAGCGCCACGCGCAGGCGGTTGCCCGGCGGCTCGTTCATCTGGCCGAACACCATCGCCACCTTCGACTGGCTCAGGTCTTCCTGCACGATGACCTTCGCGTCCGACATCTCGTGGTAGAAGTCGTTGCCCTCGCGGGTGCGCTCGCCGACGCCGGCGAACACCGAGAGGCCCGAGTGCTGCTTCGCGATGTTGTTGATCAGCTCGAGCATGTTGACGGTCTTGCCCACGCCGGCGCCGCCGAACAGGCCGATCTTGCCGCCCTTCGCGAACGGACAGATCAGGTCGATGACCTTGATGCCGGTCTCGAGCAGCTCGACCGAGGGCGCGAGCTCGTCGAACTTCGGCGCCGGCTGGTGGATCGCACGGCGCTCGTCCGACAGGATCGGGCCGCGCTCGTCGATCGGGCGGCCGAGCACGTCCATGACGCGGCCGAGCACGCCGGGGCCCACGGGCACGGAGATCGCGGCACCCGTGTTGCGCACCTTCATGCCGCGCTGCAGTCCGTCGGAGGAGCCCAGTGCGATGGTGCGCACGACTCCGTCGCCGAGCTGCTGCTCGACTTCGAACGTGAGTCCCTTCTCGGCCAGCTTGTTGTCGCTGTCCTCGAGGACCAGCGCATCGTAGATCTTCGGCATGGCATCGCGCGGGAACTCGATGTCGATGACCGCGCCGATGGTCTGGACGATGGTGCCGTGAGCTTGTGACATGGTCTTGTCCTGAATCTGTTTGCGTTGCCTGAATGCGTGATTGCGACTACACGGCCGCGGCGCCGCCCACGATCTCCGAGAGTTCCTTGGTGATCGAGGCCTGGCGGCTCTTGTTGTAGATGAGCTGCAGCTCTTCGATGATGTTCAGCGCGTTGTCGGACGCGGACTTCATCGCCACCATGCGCGCCGACTGCTCGGAGGCGATGTTGTCGGCCGCCGCCTGGTAGACGAAGGTCTCGAGGTAGCGCACCAGCAGCTCGTCGAGCACGGTCTTCGCGTCCGGCTCGTAGAGGTAGTCCCAGCTGCCCTCGCGCACCTTGTCCGCGTCGAGGTCCGCGCCTTCCGCCGTCTGCCACTCGAGCGGGATCGGGATCATCGTCGCGTGGACCGGCTCCTGCTTCATCGTGTTGACGAAGCGGTTGCTGAAGATGTGCACCTCGTCGAGCCGCCCCTCGAGGTAGCCGTCCACCAGCATCTTGACCGGTCCGATCAGGCGCTCGAGCGCCGGGCGGTCGCCGTAGTTGACGACCTGCGAGACAATCGTGCCGCCCATGCGGTTCAGGAAGCCGAAGCCCTTGTTGCCGATGGCGCAGTACTCGACCTCGATGCCCTTCGCGATCCACTCCTTGTGCTGGTTCAGCATCACCCGCAGCAGGTTGGTGTTGAGGCCGCCGCAAAGGCCCTTGTCGGTGGTGATCACCACCGCGCCGACGCGCCGGATCTCGGGGCGCCGCGTGAGCAGCGGGTGCTTGTACTCCGCATTGGCGCGGGCCGCGTGCATCGCGATGCTGAGGATGCGCCGCGCATAGGGCCGGCCGGCCCGCATGCGCTCCTGCGCCTTCTTCATCTTCGAGGCAGCGACCATCTCCATCGCCTTGGTGATCTTGCGCGTGTTTTGCACGCTCTTGATCTTGAGGCGGATTTCCTTGGTTCCGGCCATGTTGGCTCCCGGCGCGTGCTCAGTACGCGCCGTTCTTCGTGAAGTCCTCGATCGCCGCGGCGAGCGCTTTCTCGTCGTCGGCGTTCAGGTCCTGCTTCGACTCGATGCGGTCGAAGAGCTCCTTGTACTTCGACTTCACGTGCTGGCGGAGGCCCGACTCGAAGGCGAGCGCGCGATTGACCTCGACGCCGTCGAAGTAGCCCTTGTTCACGGCGAACAGCGTCAGCGCCTGCTCGGCGACCGAGATCGGCGAGTACTGCGGCTGCTTCATGAGCTCGGTGACGAGCTTGCCGCGGTCGAGCTGCTTGCGGGTCGCCTCGTCGAGGTCGGAGGCGAACTGCGCGAAGGCCGCGAGTTCGCGGTACTGCGCGAGCGCGAGGCGCACGCCGCCGCCGAGCTTCTTGATCACCTTGGTCTGGGCCGCGCCGCCCACGCGCGACACGGAGATGCCGGCGTTGATGGCCGGGCGGATGCCGGCGTTGAACAGGTCGGTCTCGAGGAAGATCTGGCCGTCGGTGATCGAGATCACGTTGGTCGGCACGAACGCGGAGACGTCGCCCGCCTGCGTCTCGATGATCGGCAACGCGGTGAGCGAGCCGGTCTTGCCCTTGACCGCGCCCTTGGTGAACTTCTCGACGTACTCCTCGTTGACGCGCGCGGCGCGCTCGAGCAGGCGGCTGTGCAGGTAGAACACGTCGCCGGGATACGCCTCGCGGCCCGGGGGACGGCGCAGCAGCAGCGACACCTGGCGGTAGGCCCAGGCCTGCTTGGTGAGGTCGTCATAGATGATGAGCGCGTCCTGCCCGCGGTCGCGGAAGTACTCGCCCATGGTGCAGCCCGAGTACGGCGCGATGTACTGCATGGCCGCGGACTCGGAGGCCGAGGCGGCGACGATGATGGTGTAGGCCATCGCGCCGTGTTCCTCGAGCTTGCGCACGACGTTCGCGATCGTCGAGGCCTTCTGGCCGATCGCGACGTAGATGCAGATGAGGTCCTTGCCCTTCTGGTTGATGATCGTGTCGACCGCGACGGCGGTCTTGCCGGTCTGGCGGTCGCCGATGATCAGCTCGCGCTGGCCGCGGCCGATCGGCACCATCGCGTCGATGGCCTTGAGGCCGGTCTGCACCGGCTGGCTCACGGACTTGCGGGCGATGACGCCCGGCGCCACCTTCTCGATGACGTCGAATTCCTTCGCCTCGACCGGGCCCTTGCCGTCGATAGGCTGACCCAGAGCATTGACTACACGGCCGATCAGCTCGGTGCCGACGGGCACCTCGAGGATGCGCCCGGTGCACTTCACCGTGTCGCCCTCGGTGATGTGCTCGTACTCGCCGAGGATCACCGCGCCGACCGAGTCGCGCTCGAGGTTGAGCGCGAGGCCGAAGGTGTTCTTCGGGAACTCGAGCATTTCACCCTGCACGGCGT
>Ga0316603_10001527_pt1 | contig 12389 bp, 7 predicted proteins | sample OWC_soil_day10_n_FD_207649 | JGI IMG/M metagenome (GOLD analysis project Ga0316603, IMG submission 207649) | Wetland soil microbial communities from Old Woman Creek delta, Ohio, United States - OWC_soil_day10_noCT | ecosystem: Environmental > Terrestrial > Soil > Wetlands | place: USA: Ohio...
CAGCCGCTCTGGTTCGGAATCCAGATTCCTGAAACGGCTGCAGGGATCCACCGTTCGTCCGTGACACTGCGCGCGGATGGCGGGAAGCAACAAGTTGTCGAAGTGGAGTTGCAGATCGCCGGTCCTGTAGTGGAGAACAACGGGTTCGATCGGGGAAAGAGTCTCTCGCGTCTGGCGTGGCTCAACACCACGATCGGATCAGACCTGAACATCACACGCGGTTTTCAGCCGGTGCGGCGCGACGGGCGGACCATGCACATACTCGGGCGCACTATCGGCATCGATGGAAATGGGTTCCCTTCGGCGATCACTTCATTCTTCGAACCATCCAATCAGTTCCTTCTCAGAGAAGGAACACAACTGCTCGGTGGCAGTTTCCGGTTCGTCATCGAGAAGGAAGATGGAGCGGAGATACGTCTGGTCCCCGGCACGCTTCGCTTTATCGAGGAAAACCCGTCTGCAGTCGGCTGGCGGATCACACACCGTGGCGAGGGATGCGAGCTTGACTGTGAGGGACGTCTTGAATTCGACGGCTTTATGGAATACGCACTCGCGCTGAAGACATACGCGCCGCTGACGGTTCGTGACATCCGGCTCGAGGTGCCGTTGAAAAAAGAATGCACCCCGTACATGATGGGACTGCACCACGAAGGCGGACTCCGGCCGTCCCGGTGGGACTGGCACTGGGACACCACCCGGAATCAGGATATGCTCTGGATCGGGGACGTCAACGGCGGTCTCCGGATGAAATGGAAGGCGGAAAACTATCTCCGGCCTCTGATCAACCTGTACTATGGCTACGGCCGCCTGCAGATGCCGCCGTCATGGGGCAACGGCGGGAAAGGCGGTGTGCTTGTCGAGGATGCAGGCGCTGTGACGACGGTGAAATCCTATTGCGGGCCGCGCAGGCTCGGATCCGGAGAGATCCTGCACTTCGATCTCGAGATGCTCATCACGCCGTTCCGTACCATTGATACCGCAACCCGATGGGGAGACCGGTACTACCATGGCGGTGGGACAAATGCGATGAGCAAGATCGCGAAGGCGGAGAGCGTCGGAGCGAACATCATCAACATCCATCATGCCGAGGACATCTATCCATTCATCAACTATCCGTATCTCGATGAAAACGTCCCCGCACTCCGCCGGCTCGTTGACAGCGCACATCACGCGCAGAAACGGCTGAAGCTCTACTACACGACCCGCGAACTCACAAAGAATCTCCCGGAATTCTGGGCGTTCCGGAGTCTGAACGGCGAGGTCATCTTCCCCGGCCCGGCCAGCGCATGCACGACGATCATCAACCCGAAAGGACCCGACGAGTGGCTGAAGCGAAACGTGAAGGAAGACTACATTCCGGCCTGGCTCAACCTGATTGCTGAAGGACAGTTCAAGGGCGAACTCGATCTGGCTGTGATTACGACTCCGGACAGCCGGCTGAACAACTTCTACATCGGCGGACTCGACTGGATGCTCGGGCACGTCGGGATTGACGGGGTCTACATCGATGATTCCGCCCTTGACCGTGAGACCGTGCGAAGGGCCCGCAAGTTGATCGATCACTACCGTCCGCAGGGAAGAATCGACTTCCACAGCTGGAACCACTTCAACGCCATGGCCGGCTACACAAACTGCCTGAACCTCTACATGGATCTCCTCCCCTATTTCGACCTTGTCTGGATCGGCGAGCAGCGCGACTACGACCGGCTGCCCGATCACTGGTTGATCGAAGTGTCGGGAATCCCGTTCGGGCTCACCGGACAGATGTTGAATAATGGGGGGAACCCCTGGAGGGGAATGCTCTACGGCATTACGAACCGTCCGGGCTGGGCCGGCGATCCATCAGAGCTCTGGAAATTCTGGGATCGCACTGCCATTCAGACGAAGACGATGGTGGGATACTGGGACAGACAGAACCCGGTCAAGACGGATCACGATCTTGTCAGGGCAACACTGTACAAGGGGAGCACACAGAGCATTATCGCCGTCGCGGGATGGGGACGGGAAGACATTGCGTGCGCGTTGCAGCTCGACTGGAAGGCTCTCGGACTGGATCGGAAGCGCTGCCGCGTGACCATACCGGTAATTCCTGGATTTCAGGATGAGCGAAAGGACGTGGCTCTTGACCGGCTCACGATCCCAGCGGGGAAAGGATTCCTCATCGTTCTGGATGGGACTCGCTGAGCTGAGATCATGGTGGGTGCAGTTTGCTGAACCACAGATCGTGATGAAAGCAATGCGCTGACACCCTATGCCGCCGGGAGGGCGCGATTCCACAACGAGCGGACTCTCAGAAACCGTCATCGCCGCTGACGTGTCTCTATTCGCAAATGCGTTGCAGTGAGGTCACCCATGACATGGCACAGACTGCTTTCATTCTGCCTCATCGCACTTGCAGCGCAGCCACCTGAAGCGAAGGCTGTTCCGCCGGATTCACTTCTTTCACCAGTGCAGTCAACCGGACTCCATTTCCGCCAGATCCCGAAAAGCTGGGATGAAGGGCTTCCGCTTGGGAATGGTATGCTCGGTGCCCTCATCTGGGAAAAGAATGGACGCCTTCGCTTCGCACTCGACCGCGCCGATCTCTGGGACCTTCGTCCCATCCCCCAACTGCAGGGACCTGAGTTCTCCTTTCAATGGGTCCTGGATCATGTCCAGCGGGGCGACTACCGCCCGGTTCAGGAAATGTTCGACGTCCCTTACGACCTCGAAGCGACACCAACGAAACTGCCCGGGGCTGCACTGGAATTTGCCGTGCCTGTTGGGGATGCGGTGCAATCGGCGGACGTCTATCTCGCTGACGCGAAGGCCATTGTCACCTGGAAGAACGGCATGCAACTCGAGACATTTGTGCACGCCACGCTGCCCCAGGGATGGTTTCGATTCTCCAATGCTCCAACCGGCCTGAGCCCGTCTATCGTTCCGCCTGCTTACGTCGCATCACAGTCGGATTCCACGGAAGGAATCAGCGGACCGGAAGGAAACGACCTTCGCAGGCTAGGGTATCCGCCTCCGCATATCTCAAAAGGAGCAGACAGCGCTGTCTACACACAGCGTTGTGCCGGCGGTATGACCTATCGTGTTCGCGTACGCTACAAGTACATTGCCCCCACAACTGTGCTAGGTGTTTGGACTATCTCAACCACCACACCCTATGCGCTGGATACGGTCAGTGTGCCGCACCTCCCTGATCCTGATGATGGCACATATTCCGAGGCCCTCCGGTCACACTCGCAATGGTGGGATCGATACTGGTCCCGCTCCTCTCTCTCTGTTCCGGATTCGATACTCCAACATCAGTGGTACCTCGAGCAGTACAAGTTCGGAAGCACTGCCCGCTCTGGTGCACCGCCGATCAGCCTGCAGGCAATTTGGACTGCCGACAATGGACGGCTGCCACCATGGAAGGGAGATTTCCACAATGATCTCAACACACAGCTGAGCTACTGGCCCTGTTACACCGCGAATCATCTGGAGGAGGGCACAGGATTCCTTGACTGGCTCTGGCTGTGCAAACCAGCCTCGGAGCGCTACACACGGACGTTCTACGGCACATCCGGACTCAATGTTCCTGGTGTCGCCACGTTGACCGGCGATCCCATGGGCGGGTGGATCCAGTATGCGTTTTCCCCCACCGTCTCATGCTGGTTGGCCCAGCATTTCTACCTTCACTGGCGGTTCAGCATGGACACCGTATTCCTGCGGACCCGCGCATATCCGTGGCTCCGCGGCGTTGCGCAGCATCTTAACGAGCTCGCTGTGCGACACCCGGACGGAACATGTCAACTGCCGCTCAGTTCCTCTCCGGAGATCAACGACAACCGGATCGATGCATGGTTTCGCTCCATGACGAATTACGATCTGGCACTCATTCACTGGTTGTTTGAGAAAGCCACTGAACTTGCCTGGGTGCTGGGTGAACGCGAGGAGGCTAAACACTGGGAGCAGATCAGGACCGAGTGGCCGGACCTTGCGACGGAGGCCACCTCATCGGCTTTGCTCGTCGCGCCGGGAGTCCCTCTTGCAGAATCTCACCGTCACTTCTCACACCTGATGGCTATTCACCCGCTCGGCCTTCTTGATTGGCAGCGAAGCGAAGACGACCGCAGAATCATCTCTGCTTCTCTCGCAGCACTTGACCAAACCGGTCCTTCGTTGTGGTGCGGGTACTCGTACAGCTGGCTCGGCAACATGTGGGCCAGGGCGCGGGATGGCATCAAGGCCGCAGAGGCACTACTCACATTTGCCACCTGCTTCTGCCTTCCGAACTCATTCCATGCGAATGGGGACCAATCCGGCACCGGCAAGTCAACTTTTACGTACAGACCGTTTACACTCGAAGGGAATCTCGCATTTGCAGCCGGACTCCAGGAGATGCTCCTGCAATGCCACAATGGCACGATACATCTTTTTCCGGCAGTCCCTCCCGCATGGGCAAGTGCATCCTTCTCGGGTTTTCGAGCAGAGGGGGCCTTCCTGGTTTCTGCAGCGCACGTCGGCGGGGTAGTTGATTCAGTCCGAATTATCGCTGAGCGGGGCGGGACGCTGCGGCTGGTCAACCCGTTTCCTGACTACCCCCCGATTGTTCGGGGCCTTTTCGTCGAACCCGGAGTCCTGCGTCAACCAGTCATCACGTTGGAGACGGATCCCGGGAGCGAAGTGACGTTCACAAGGAGTTCCCGATAATTGTCCGTCGGCCCGGACGGGCAGTTCTTGCTGCGGCCAGCCGGGCGCATCATCGCGTGGCGGTGCATCCGGACATTGAGACACCAGAATCAACGAAGCAAGACGAGGCGTCTCACTTCGGCAGAAGAACCCGCCTGTACTTTGTAAAGATACACGCCGCTTGCAAAACCTGATGCATCGAAGCTTGCTTCGTGGTACCCTGCTTCTTCATCCCTGTCGACAATCTGAGCAACTTCCCGGCCGAGTCCATCGAAGACCGTCAGCATCACGTGTGATTTCTCGGACAACCCGTACCGGATCGTCGTTGAAGGATTGAACGGGTTGGGGTAATTCTGCTCCAGTGTAAGACCGTGGGGTACTGTCGACGGCCGCGCCAGAACCCCCAGCGGTACGAAGTCGGACGACGCATAACCGATTTGCCAGCGGGTTGTTGCATCCGATCGCCCCGAGTACCACATGTGGAATTTGCCGTCTTTGAAGACGAGGTCTGCAGTTCCAAGAAGCGACTCCCATCCCTGGCCGGGCGCAAACACCGATTGGGAAGAGGCCCGCGTCCACTGAATGCCGTCTTGCGAGTAGGCCACTCCGAACCAGCACGGTCCGGGCGTCGCCATGCCCTGGTAGACCATGATGAACACTCCGTTGACGAGTATGACGGTAGGCGTCGCGACCTCATGGCTGTCCCAGCCAGTCTGGTTCGGCACAAAGACGGGATTGTTGGCATACTTTGTCCACGCTCTGCCGTCGAACGATGTTGCCAGTCCGATTCCCTCCCAATGGTTGCCGGTGGCTCCATTGTACCACATGTATAACACGCCGTTCTTCTCAGCCACTTCACAGTATCCGACAATGCGGGAGTCCCATGAACCAGACGGCCCGGGCGCAATCACGGGATTGTTCTCCAGCTTCTTCCAGGTCCTTCCGTCAGAAGACGTTGCTGCCCCTATGCTGTATACGCCTTCCTTCGTGCCTGTGTAGTACATCAGGTATTCGTTCTCCAGCTTCACAACTCTCGGAGCATCCAGGGCGTCAGCATCAAAGGACCCGGGAGCACCTACGCGAAGGACAGGATTCCGCATGGAGGGGTACCACTCCTCTCCGTCGGGCGACACCGCCATGGAAATGCTGAAGTGCGAACTGTACATTCCGGTTCCCGAGGTAAACCACATAGTGTATTCGTTGCGCAGGCTGTCATACAGCACCGTTGGTTCCAGAAGTTGGAAGTATCCATTGGGATCACTGGGATCACTGCTCCAATAAGGCAGAACCGGATTCTCCGGCGATCTGGTCCACACGAACTGCGCTTCAGCGGATCCGACGCCCGTGAACACCATCCCGATGAGTAAGAGTACCAACAGCATATCGTTGAGTGCATAGGTCCGCCAATGTTGGGCCATCCCTAACCGGAACCATCGTCCGCGTGATCCCATTGTTCAGCAACCTTCCCTTCAATGCATATTCAATGAATGACGCACTTTTCCACCGAGGCCAAAGCTTCTCACAGCCACGGCCTCGCTGGCACCAACCGCGTGTCATGATCGAAACAGAGGAACACTGTTTGCGGTTTCAGAAAGGATTTGTTTCCGCTCTGCCGCACTGAGCGGCTTGAATTCTGCGGCCAGATCCATAGCGAGCCGGAACAGCCGGATGTCTCCCGGAGGTATGGCTGCCGTAACGTCTTCGCTGAGCGTGAAGCGCACGGCGTTGCGTGCTTCGTCCGGATCGTCAATCGGCTGATACCAGGCCTTGGCGTAGTTCCGGGATGCTCCTTCCGGCCATGGCCCGCGGGCAAGCATCTTCAGCGCGAGACGGGCAACGCCCTTGCTTTTTGCCTTCTCCATCACGGCAGGGCCGAAGTTTCCCTGCGCATAGCAGACCATGTTGAACGGAAAGAGAACCGAATCAAACGGGAAGCGGTCCAGCATTGCGAGCGCAGCCGCCTCTGAGTGCGCCGAAAATCCAATGTACCCGATCCTGCCATCGGCTCGGGCCCTGAGAAATGTCTCCATTGCACCGCCGGCTGCAAAGATCTGTTCTACCTCCTCCACACGTGTGACGGCGTGAAACTGATACAGATCAACGTGGTCGGTCTTCAACCGTTTCAGGGATCGGACGAGTTCCTTTTCGGCTCCGCGAGCATTTCTCTCCACCGTCTTACAGGCGAGAAAGACCCCGCTTCTGTGGGACGTTAGTGCCGGACCAAGTCTCTCTTCAGCTTCCCCATCGCCGTACGAGGGAGCAACATCAAAGTAGTTCACACCGCGGTCAATCGATTCTCGGACCACACGATCAGCCTCATTCTGACGCATGCCCATCAACACGATAGCACCAAAGCCGATGACAGAAAGATCGATGCGGTCGTTATAGCGCCGCCGAGGTAGCTCTTTGGCCGAGGATGGTTTTGTCATTGCACTCACCAGACCGGATGTTTTGGCACTCCCGAGGATGCCGGCGAGTGCAGTGGCAGCGAGAAACTTGCGTCGTTTCATGGTTGTCCTGTCGCGTACTTGATGTGTCCCCACCGATTGCAGCACCGGTCGGAGCAAGGCAGATGAAGCGTCCAGCTCCATGTGTAGCGTTCACCGAACCATAGCCGATGATGTGTCCCCGTCCATTTGCTAAGTCCATCGGACCATGGCAGATGACGTGTCCGGGTCCATTTGCAGCATCCGGTGGACCATGGCCGATGCAAAGCATTCCAACCAAACGTTGTGAAGCAACAGTACATTGCGACTCAACCTGCTACAAGCTAGCCAACCGACATACAATCTGCAAGGGCCCTTCTGCATCAGTTGCCTTGCTCTTGTCATACATCGGTTGCCTGGCTCCTGTCATGAATCAATTTCCTTGCTCTTGTCATGCATCAGTTGCCATGCGATTGTCTTGCATCAGTTGCCATGCCATGGTTTTGCATCAGTTACCTTGTATCGCGTGCCTTGCATCTTTCTTGATCTCATGATACATTTTCCATAACGTGTCTGCACAAAACCACCCCATCCTCGAACGAATACTCCTGGCATGCCTCCATGAGAATCATCCTGACCCTTCTTTGTACCGGACTGCTCTATGCCGCCGGATGCACTCGAACCACTCTTCCGGCCGGCGGATCCGGCGCACAGGCGTCACAGAATTCAACAGTTGGTGAGAAGGACACACCCATGTGGTCCTGGAGCCGCTACAAAGGGAATCCGGTTTTTCCGGCCGTGCAGGGGACATGGATGGAGGCGCAGACAGCTAATCCGGACTACCTGCGCAGAGGTGATACGGTGTTCATGTATTTCCGGGGGCAACGAGACGGCCATGACCGTATCGGTGTCGCTACTGTGCCGGCCAGCCGCTTCGACGGCGTCACATGGCAGATATCGGAAGCCCCCATTGTTGACGTCGGCGGCCCGGGAAGCTGGGACGAGAACCACGCATTGGATCCGGCCACGGTGCTGTTCAATGGGAAGGTGTTCCTCTACTATACCGGCGTGAGTCCGAAAGCGGACCGGGCAATATGCCTGGCGACATCGAATGATGGCGTGCATTTCCAGAAGTACGAGAAAAACCCGGTCGTCGTCGGAGGAGCACCCGAAGTGGCGTACCATAACGGGGTCTTCTATTTGTACTTCTGGAAAAAGAAGCCGTCCGGCACCGGCTATCAGATCCACCTGGCATCCTCCATGGACGGATACAACTTCGCCGATGTTTCGCCTGATCCGGTCATACCCGTCGGTCCCGAGGGTTCTTGGGACAGCCACACGACGGAGACGCCCCGGATATTCTCCGAGGGCGGTGTCTTCTACATGATGTACTGCGCATCCGATCGGCATAACGATTATCCGCCGGATGCCGGCCTTGCCACATCCAGGGATCTCATCCACTGGACGAAGTATCCGGGGAATCCAATCTTCTCACGCGGACACGAGGGCGCATGGGATGAAGGAGCGATCTGGTTCACCACCGTCGAGAAGATCAACGGCAGGTACTACATGTGGTATGAAGGATACGGTGGTGGGACTTCGAGGACGAAACCGTATGGCTCTTACCTGAAGGGCGGAAAGTCACAGGTGGGGATGGCAACGCTTGATGCCCCCTATTTCTACGTCAAGCCAGCCGACGTGCAATAGGATTTCTTCTCCCTGCGCCAACATGCTGTTGCCTGGAGCGAAGCTCTCATCGTGCGCCTGCAATCCCTTTGAAGAATCCGGTGAGTTTCCCCCACTGAATAATCAGAGCCTGGCCTTCTTTTGTGTACCAGTCCCTTTCGATGGCAGCGTGACATTGCTCGCCGAGGCCGCGCCGGCTGTGATGACAGTACCGGCACTCCAGCGGTTGAAGTCCGGTTCCGAAGAGCTCGCAGAGATTATCCTTGAGGAACGTGCACCCCTGTGACGCGAAGAGCTGCACCGCAGCTCCTCCCTCGTTTCCCTTGAATGCAGGCGAGAGCACGCCAAACGTCAACTCGGGCGCGACCTCCAGCATCATACGCCTGGCATAGCCGGCCTCAATCGCCTTCGCAGCTTCTTCCACAGTCCACCAGCCCGGTCTCCTGCAATACTGAAGACAGACCTCACAGGAACATGGTTGAGATGGAGGAAACTGCATCGCAAGAGAGGGTCTTTGCTTCCCTTCGCTGGTGGGTGCCGGATTCATGAAATTGACGCTACCTCTGTTGTTAGTGCCTCGCAATCCGTATACTGTGAAGAACTGACAGAAGCTCTCCGGAGGAACGATGAGTCCGAATGAATGGGTTCAGGAATTCCCTGCTGCAATCACGGTGTGTGACAAAAACGGCATCATCCTCGAGTTGAACAACAGGGCACAGGAAACATTTGCCGCCGACGGAGGCACCGAACTGATCGGCACGAATGTCCTGGATTGTCATCCGGAGCCGGCCCGGTCGACGCTTCAATCGATGCTGGCGTCCGGAAAGAAAAACGTGTACATCATCCAGAAGGCCGGTGTGAGAAAGCTGATCTACCAGGCGCCGTGGTACCGCGACGGAGTCTATGCAGGCTTCGCTGAACTGAGTCTGCCCATTCCCGAATCAATGCTGCATTTCGACAGAGACGTGAAGACCGGATAGCGGAACCTCTCCCCACCGGAAACCATGGCGATTACCTCATTGCCCGGAACGGTGTCTGCGTACACTCATTCGTCGCTGCCATTGCCGCTAGTCTTCACCCCTTCTTGATCACCACGCGGTCGACATACTTCAGCTTTTCCGTATCAATCCTCAGCAGATCTCCCGTCTCAACAAATTGAGGGACGAGAACTTCCATGCCGTTTTTTAGAATTGCGGATTTCAGCGTCGACTCCTGCCCGCCGCGGACTCCGGGCCCGGTGCGCTCCACCCGCATCTCCACAACTTTCGGGAAATCGAGAGCGATGGCCTGGCCTTCGAGAAGTTCGACCACAACCTTCATCCCTTCCTCGAGGAATTTCTCCGCACCGCCCATTCCCGCGTTCGACACCCTGACCTGCTCGAATGTTTCGGCATCCATGAAGACGCCCGCATCGCTGTCGGAATACAGGTACTGCATGTGACGCTTCGACAGTTCGACGTCGTCGAGCCGGTCGGCATGCTTGAAGTGCCGATCCGCAAAATGGCCGTAGACGATGTCTTTGAGTTTGAATTCGATGAAGCCGTGCATCTGACCGCTGCCTGCATGGCGCTGTACCTCCAGGACTTTGTACGGCTTTCCATCGAGCCGGATGGCCATCCCTGCTTTGACATCGGACGCAAGAATCATCTCGGACCTCGTGAGTGTGACGGTTCAAGGTAGCCGGATGGGACGCATAGAGATGACTGCGACGCACGCTCGTATGGGTGCAATCTACAAGGCTCCAGAGAGAGAGTCAAACCTTCGGAATCTGGACTCGATTCTTCATGCTGGACTCGATTTTTCGATGAGACAACAGGAACCTGCTCTGGGGCTCAACGAGGCACCGGGTCTGCACCTGCCACGAAGCCTCCACTCCTTGGTCTGACTCGTACGCATCACGAATCCGCAACATTAATGAGGATTTGGACGTATATTCTTGGATAGAGCAAGGATCTTCCGCCTGGAATTCCCGCGGCAACGCTCGATTCCTCGAGCTGACCGCAGATTGCCCGGGCCAGTACTCATCCAGAATCCATCGCGCACTGTGCATCTCATCCTGCAGCATCCACACTCTTTCACTGTCTCAGGCTCATTACCAATCGGACATCACTATCCTGGAGGCACCGTATGCTTGATATCAATCGCAGGGATTTCCTTCGGAAAGGCGGCATGGGACTAGCGGCAACGCTGACATCCGGGTTGTGGTTCGACCTCCTCGCCAAAGGGTCCGTTCCGTACTCATCGGCATCTCTCTTCGAAGAACGCTTCGGCGTGACACAAGGGCAGATGAAGGATATCCTCACGCTCGCGCTGACAAAAGGAGGAGACTTCTCCGAGCTCTACTTTGAATACAAGATCACCAACAGCGTGCGCATGGAGGAGGACATCATCAAGGACTCCTCCGAGAACATCACGCTGGGAGTCGGTATCCGCGTGCTGAAAGGAGCCCAAACCGGCTACGGCTACACGGATGATCTCACATTCGAGAGCATGAAGCAGACAGCTCTCACGGCAGCCACGATTGCTGCAGGAGGCACCGGCGCGCGTGTAGCCGATCTCACACGGAAGGTCTCTCCTCTCCAGTTGTATGACATCAAGATGCCGCTGCACGGCGTGCAGCTCTCCACCAAGGTGAACCTGGTGAAACAGGCCTACGCTGCCGCCCAATCACATGACAAACGCATTACCAAGGTCCAGGCGGCACTGATGGACGAGATTCAGTACATCCTGATCGCCAACAGCGAAGGCTTGCTCATCAGCGACGAGCGTCCGCAGGTGATGATGATTGTGTCGTCGACGGCGGAAGACAAGGGTGTCCGAAACACCGGCTTCAAGACCGCGGGAGGACGCGTCGGGCAGGATTTCTTCCTGTCCAAGGAAACCCCGCAATCAATCGGCCAGAAAGCGTCGGCTGACGCCATCACGCTTCTGTCGGCAATCGATCCCCCGGCCGGCGAACAGCCGGTCGTTCTCAGCAGCCTGCAGTCCGGCGTCATGGTTCACGAGGCAGTCGGCCACCCGCTTGAAGCAGATGGAAACCGCAAGAAGACATCGATCATGTGGGACAAGCTGGGCCAGCAGGTCGCGAATCCCATCGTTACAATCTACGATGACCCCACGATCCCTCATTATCGCGGAAGCTTCAACGTTGACGATGAGGGAATCGTCCCGAGAAGCACGATGCTGATCGAAAAGGGGAAACTCGTGGGATTCCTGCAGGACCGTCTGTCCGCTAAACTCATGAAGATGGAACCCAACGGTCACGGCCGGCGCGCCTCGTACAAAGATGTCCCCATTCCGCGCATGGCGAACACGGTACTTGGTCCGGGCGACGCCACCGTGGAGGAGATCATCGGTTCGGTCAAGAAAGGCTTCTTTGCCGAAACGTATCAGGGCGGACAGGTGAGCGATTCGGGGAAATTCACATTCTCGGTCAACATGGGCTACCTGATTGAAAACGGAAAACTCACACGCCCTGTCAAGAATGCGACACTTATCGGAACAAACGTCCAGATCCTCAATGAGGTGGAGATGATCGGCAACGACACTCAGTTCTTCCTCGGCAGCTGCGGTAAGGACGGTCAGTCTGCTTCCGTGACTGCAGGAACGCCC
>Ga0316603_10001529_pt1 | contig 12386 bp, 7 predicted proteins | sample OWC_soil_day10_n_FD_207649 | JGI IMG/M metagenome (GOLD analysis project Ga0316603, IMG submission 207649) | Wetland soil microbial communities from Old Woman Creek delta, Ohio, United States - OWC_soil_day10_noCT | ecosystem: Environmental > Terrestrial > Soil > Wetlands | place: USA: Ohio...
GCAAGGGCTGAAAGCCTGACGGGGAATGCCACCCGGGATGCACTTCACGCCGGGACTCAATTCCAATCACTCAGGAACATCTACATGGAAAGCAGTTCAAAGAACAGGCGCATATTTCAGGGCAAAATCGCTCTGCTACCTTTCGTTCTGTCCACATTCCTCGGATCCGCGCTGCAAGGCGATCTCAACCAGTTGACCCCTCAGGAGAAGGCTGATGGCTTTGTGCTCCTGTTCAACGGCCGTGATCTTGATAACTGGATCGGGAGCAAAGAGTCATACGTGGCAGAGGAGGGGATGATTGTCGTAAAGCCGGAAGGGAACGGCGGGAATCTGTACACGGACAAGGAGTATTCAGATTTCATCTTCCGTTTCGACTTCCAATTGACTCCGGGGGCGAACAATGGCATAGGCATACGGACGCCGCTCCAGGGGGATGCGGCGTATGTCGGGATGGAAATTCAGCTGCTTGACAACAGTGCTCCTGAATACGCAAAGCTCCAGCCCTATCAGTACCATGGATCCGTCTATGGGGTGATTCCCGCAAGGAAGGGCTTTCTGAAGCCGGTCGGTGAATGGAACTCCCAGGAGATTGCAGCAGAGGGGACCCGCATCAAGGTCACATTGAACGGTATCGTGATCCTGAATGGTGACATTGGCGGGGCAGCTGTCAACGGAACAATGGATCAAAAAGACCACCCGGGACTGAGGAATATAAAAGGGTATATCGGCTTCCTTGGCCATGGATCAGTATTGCGATTCCGGAATATTCGGATCAAGGAACTCTAGGCAACATGAAATCCCGGGATCTAGTCGACATCAAGAAGGAGCACGCCCGGTTGAAGAATTCCCCGTCGAAACACGGCTGGTGGAGATGAGGACCAACGCGTGAGTTCGGACAGGATACACCCATAGGAGGTCACCGCAGTCGATGAGATTCTCGCTCCTGGATATCCTGGTCTTTCTCTTCTACTGCGTTATCGTTGCAGGCGTGGGAATCGTTGTCTCACGCAAAGTGAACAAGCAGAAGGATTCGAAGAGCTACTTCTTCGCCGGCAATTCGCTTCCCTGGTTCCTGGTGGGCAGCTCGATCATCGCGGCCAATATCTCAGCAGAACAATTCATCGGCATGTCGGGTTCGGGATATGCCATGGGGCTCACCATTGCCACTTATGAATGGCTCGCGGCCATCATGTTGGTGATGGTGGCGTTGTGGTTCCTGCCGGTCTTCTTCGAAAAGAAGATCTACACGATGCCGCAGTTTCTGGAAGTTCGATACGATCACCGGGTGAAGACCGTCCTGGCGTTTTTCTGGCTCTTCCTTTTCGTGTTCGTCAATCTCACGTCCATCCTGTATCTGGGTGCTCTTTCCCTGAAAACCGTTTTCGGGATAAAGCTCGGGTATGCCATCGCGGGCCTGGCCCTGTTCTCCCTGCTGCTCACGATCGGCGGGGGATTGAGAACCATTGCCAACACGGACGTCATTCAGGTGCTCTTCCTCGTCCTCGGCGGGCTGACCACCACGTATCTTGCCCTCGATGCTGTGTCCGACGGGCAGGGTGCCATCGAAGGCTTTGGCTTGCTGATGAACCAGGTGCCTGAGAAGTTTCACATGATCCTTCAGGATTCAGATCCGAACTTCAAATACATGCCGGGAATTCGTTCGATACTTGGAGGGATCTGGATAGCAGGCATCTACTATTTTGGAGCGAACCAGTACATCATACAGAAGGCGCTGGGCGCCAGGAATCTCAGGGAAGCCCAGCGCGGCATGGTCTTTGCCGGGTATCTGAAACTGATCATTCCGGTGCTCGTCGTCCTTCCCGGCATCGCTGCTTTCGCGCTGCATGCCGATATTGCGCGCCCTGATGAAGCGTACCCCTGGCTACTGGACCGGTTCGTGCCTTCCGGGGTAAAGGGATTTGTCTTCGCGGCACTGATTGCGGCTATTGTCTCCTCGCTTGCGGCTATCATCAACAGCGCTTCCACCATCTTTTCGATCGATATCTACAAAGTACATTTCAATGCCAATGCGTCAGAGCAAGACCTCGTCAGAATTGGGAAGATCTGCACTGTCGTCACCGTGATCATTGCTGCCTCACTTGCCTCCCTGCTGACGGACATCCAGCAGGTGTTTCAATTCATCCAGGAATACACGGGGCTCGTCAGCCCGGGCATCACCGCGATGTTCGTTCTTGGGATCTTCTGGAGCAGGGCCACTGCACGGGCCGCATGGATCGCAGTTCTGATCACCCTTCCGGTTCCGTTGATTCTGAAAGCGGCCTTCGCTGAGATGCCGTTCCTGGATAACATGGTCTTCTCCTTTCTCATCATCTGCGCTCAGATGGTGGTCGTTTCGCTTCTGGACTCGAAGGCGAGCACGGAGTCGACGTGGCAACTCCCAACAGGCATATTCAGGAATTCCGACAGGGTTTTCACATGGCTCTCGATCGGCATCCTGGTGATCCTCTGCCTGTTGTACAACAGGTTCTGGTGACTCAGGCACGCGTGCATTTCACGACAATCTGAAGAAAAACCACAATGGACATTACTCAACGCATCATTCGTCCTGTCCTTCTGGGATCACTCTGCATTCTGGCCTCCTTGTCTAGCTTCGCCGCGGAGGGGTTCAAACAGGATTTTGACTGTTTCTCGATCATCGTGGGAAAGAAGGCCTCTGCAGACGGTTCCGTCCTGTTTGGCCACAATGAAGACGTCCTGGCTCCTGTCGTGAACCTCTACAAGGTGCCTGGGGGCGGTCACGGTCCGGGTGAGACGGTCGTTCTAAGACAGGGGGGAACAATACCTCAGGTGAAGGAGACCTTTGGAAATCTCTGGCTCAACGTTCCCGGCTGGGATGTGTGTGACGGCTACGTGAATGAACAAGGAGTGGCGGTTGGCTCCGACGGCTGCCCTTCCAGAGAGGACGATCCGCAATTGACACATGGCGGCATATTGTTCTGGCTCCGCCGGCTTGTTGCGGAGAGGGCGCGTACGGCGAGAGAAGGCGTGAAACTTGCAGGGGCGCTCATCGAAAAGTTTGGCTACAATTCCTCCGGACGAAGCTATGTGATTGCTGATGAGAACGAAGGATGGATCCTTGCCGCTGTGAACGGGAAACGGTGGGTAGCCCGGAGAGTGCCTGACGACGAGGTGGCGGTGATTGCCAACTGCTACACGATCCAGGCCATCAACCTGCGCGACACGACGAACTTCCTGGGATCCGCTGACATCATCGAGTACGCCGTTTCACGGGGCTGGTACGATCGTTCCAGGGATGGGGAGTTCAACTTTGCGAAGGCATATTCGAATCCCGGATCACTGACACATCCAGGCAACACGGGAAGGATGTGGCGGGGATTTGCCCTCCTGGCGGGCAGGAAATATGATATCCACAAACAACTTCCCTTTGCCGTCGTTCCGGAGAAGAAATTGACCCCCCAGGATCTCATGCGGACCATGAGGGATCGTTACGAAGGAACGGAGATCGACGACCCCGGTCAGGCCGCCATTTGCCACGATGGGACAAGGTATAGCATGATCGCCCAGATCCGTGGTTGGTTGCCTGGTGAGATCAAGGCAGTCATCTGGCTGGCCCTGCATCGCCCTGACCTGCAGGGATACAGCGCGTGGTATCCAACGATCACCAGCATCCCGAAGGCCTATGTTTCGGAGAGCGCCGAGGCAGGACTGCAGGAGCACCTGGACACCTCCCTGACCGCGAGTGAGCGGAGGAAGTCCCCTGCGTACACACGATTTGTCGACCTGGACAACAAAGCGCGTCCGGATTCATCGGCGAGTGCCGCGACATTACGGGCATGGAAATCCTTCGAACAGAGAAATTTCAAGGCGCAGGCCGAATTTGAAAAGAACATCGAAAAGACGCTGAAGCAGGACCCAAGAAAAGCCATCAAGCTCATTACCGACCATACCGCCCAGAAGGCCAATGAGGTTTTTGAAAAAGCCGGGGAATTGCTCAAGAGCTTCAAACCAAAGGGCGATTCCAAGTGGTAATGAAACCAACAGGCATCCCAATGGTCGTCCCGAAAATCTCGTGTCCGGGACCTTTCGCCAGCCAGGGATGGGTCTTGAGTAGGAACATCTCAGGACGACAGGGATTACTACCTCCGATCGCAATGAGCAATGCATGAAGAAATCTGCCGTCTAAGATCGCTCTGTTTGAGCTCACTCCCAGACTAACATTCGCAGAGTAGGCGCGGCGCAAATGAACATGGCACGCAGGAAAATCCTGGTTGAGGGAAAACAAGCAGATGGCCCGGTGGTTTACTGGATGAGCAGGGATCAGAGGGTGGCGGACAACTGGGCGCTCCTGTATGCGGCAGAACTCGCCCGGACGAGGAACCTCCCGCTCGCCGTGATCTTCGCGCTTGCTCCCGGCTTTCTCGGTGCCACCCTGCGGCAATATGATTTCATGCTGCTGGGGCTTCAGGAAGTCGAGGGAGCGCTTGCAAGGAGCGGTATTCCATTTTTCCTGCTCCCCGGCTCCCCGTCGGCCAAAGTGCTCTCCTTTGTGAAGAACAACCGCGTCGGGGTCCTTGTGACGGATTTTTCGCCATTGCGGCCTCACCGTGAATGGAAGGATGATCTGGCAAAACGGCTGCGCATTCCCTTTTACGAAGTGGATGCGCACAACATTGTGCCATGCGACGTTGTCTCCGATAAGCGCGAATTTGCCGCAGCTACCTTCAGGCCGAAGATCCACAGGTTCCTGGATTCCTTCCTCGCGGAAAGGTTCGTCTCACCGGAAAACCGGTATTCGTGGCACGGGCGGGTACAAAGCACGGATTGGAAACGGGTGCGGGGAAGCTTAAAGGTCGACGCAGCGGTGAAGCCCGTCGACTGGCTGACACCGGGGGAAAAAGGGGCGAAGAAGGTTCTTGAACGGTTCATCGAACATGGACTTGCGCGCTACGCCTCGGGCCGCAATGACCCAACACAGACCGCACAGTCCAACCTATCTCCCTATCTTCATTTTGGCCAGCTCTCAGCCCAACGCGTGGCACAGGAGGTGTTGAGGCATGCCAAACCGAGCGAAGCGCGGGAGGCTTTCATAGAGGAACTCGTCGTCAGGCGTGAGCTCTCGGACAACTTCTGTTTGCACACCGCGAACTACGACTCTTTTGAGGCTTTCCCGGCGTGGGCCAGGAAATCGCTGGATGCGCACAGGGGCGACAGACGTTCTTATGAATACACCCGTGCGCAATTCGAACATGCAGCGACACACGACCCCCTTTGGAATGCGGCGCAGACAGAGATGGTAGTCAGCGGGAAAATGCACGGCTATATGCGAATGTACTGGGCAAAGAAAATCCTGGAATGGACGCCAACGCCTGAACAGGCCATCCGTATTGCGATCTACCTGAATGACCGATACGAGCTGGATGGGAGGGACCCCAATGGTTACACCGGCGTTGCCTGGAGCATCGGAGGCGTGCACGACCGTGCATGGGGCGAACGGCCGGTCTTCGGGAAGATCCGCTATATGAGCTACGACGGGTGCAAGCGGAAGTTCGACGTTGCGCGATACATCGAATCTGCGGGCTCATTACGATGAAGATATACACACTGAAGAGGGAGCAGCTCGTCCCGCGACCGCTGGATGAGGTCTTTGAATTCTTCGAGAAGCCGGAAAACCTTGCGCGCATCACTCCGCCCTGGATGGACTTTCGCATCCTGACTCCCTCTCCGATCGTGATGGAGCAGGGAGCGGAGTTTGAATATACTGTCAGAGTGATGGGGATACGGATGCGTTGGAAGAGCCTGATCGGCGACTATCAGCCTCCGTTCAGATTTGTGGATGAGCAAATCCGGGGTCCGTATGCGTACTGGCATCACACGCATACCTTCGCGGAAGTGGATGCGGGGACTTCTGTCGGCGACGAGGTTCGGTACGCACTGCCTGCGGGGATGATCGGGACGCTGGCTCAGCATCTGTTTGTGAGGCGGCAGCTTGACGAGATCTTCTCGTATCGATCGCGCGTAATCAACGAACTGTTCAAGAAGCGAATCGGATGAGGCCCAACGAAATATGGATCGAACAACGAACTGCTGGGCAAAACTGGAACGGATGAACAAAGCACTTCGCCATGAAGAGCCCGACCGGGTGCCCATCAGCGACTTTTTCTGGGGGAGCTTTGTGAAACGCTGGCGGCAAGAACTTCACCTGCCAGACAGCGCCGAGCCGTACACCCACTACGATCTCGATTGGATTGTAACAAACCCGAACCTGGATCCCCACATCCGCGCGTTCCAGACAATACGCGAGAATGAGAAAGAAGTTGTCGTAAAGACAGGCTTCGAGGCCACCCTGCGCAAGAGGTTTGAACTCCCGATGCCTGAGTTCATGGGTTTCGACATTGACACCATAGAGAAACTGCAAGCTTTCGAATTCGATGATCCCTGTGATCGCCGCAGGTACTTTGAGTCGGGTGATAACCAGATCGCGGGTGTGGGCGATGGTTTCGTCAGAAACTCCCCGGCGTGGCTGGAGACCGTCAGATCGTGGCATCCGGATTTTGCCGTCTACGGAAGCGTCCTGGAATGTTCGGAATGCCTCACTCGCCTTGTGGGCCAGGAGAACACACTCACCTGGATGGGGATGTACCCCGACGAGCTGGGCACATGCATCGATCGAATCGGGCAATTCTATCTTGAAATGACAAAAGCGCAAATTGCCGCCGCTGATGGACTGCTCGATGGCTTCGTGATCTGGGGGGACGTTGCATACAAGAAGAGCATGCTGTTCAACCCCGCGTACTGGCGGGAGTATTTCAAACCCTGGGTGAAGGCGATGGTGGATGAGTGCCACAGGCACGGCCTTCCCGTCATCTATCATGGCTGTGGCAACGTCGAGTTGATCTTCGAGGATTTCATTGAGATCGGCGTGGATGCCTATAATCCTCTTGAGGTCAAGGCCGGGCTTGACGCGGTCACGCTGAAGAAGAGGTATGGCAAGAAAATAGGGTATTGCGGTAATAACAATATTCAGATCTGGGAGACGGGCGACAAAGCGCTGATCAAGAAGGATGTCCTCCGCAAGCTCAACGCGGCAAAGGGAGGAGGCTTTATCTTTCAGTCCGACCACTCCGTATCGAGCGCAGTCTCGGGAGCAACCTACGACTACATCGTGAATCTAGTCAGGGAATACGGACAGTACCCTTTGCGGCTGGGAGAGCACGATATCGGTCCGTGACATGTCCGGAGGAGACCGGGTTCATTCCAAGGTAGCCGGGCGAACCGAAATCCGTAAATTGCAAACAGTAACTCTAGCTCAGTATTAGATCTTCGTCGACTCACCAAACAGGTGCCACAATGAAATCACTCAGCAGGTCGTTGTTCGCCAGTCTGCCGTTTCTTCTTCTTTGTTTTCCTGTCTTTGCTCTAGCAACCCCTCCCCAGCAGCCGGCTCGAGAGGTCACCGTTATTGATGCGGCCGGTGACTGGGAAGTGGGAGGGGATCTGCCACGTCAGGCTCTCCTGATCAGCCTTCAGGGACTTTCGAACAAGCATGGGGCCAATATCTACCTCCTTTATAATGCCGACTATGTTCATACGGAGATCAGGCCGGCCCTTGAGTTTTACAAGCAACGGCACGGGATGAAAACGGTGACGGCGGGGTCGGTCGAAGAAGCAGTCACGAAGTACAAGCAATTCTTGAAGGGCTTTGTTGTTTGGGACCCGGGCGTGCCCGCGTCGCTGTTGGTCTCCTACACGGTTGCCGGATTGGAGGAGGCGCTCGTCATCACCGAGGCGTATCTCCCGCTTATGGAGAAGTTGGGCCTCAAGCCCGTCGCCGACTTCAGAGGCAGGTTCCGGGGGAAAAGCGATCTGGAGATCTTCCAGTGGGCCTACGATCAATACTGGCCCCGCTGCAGCCGCGACTATCTGGTCTACCTCGGGGAGTTTTGTACCGGATTGAAGGGAGGGCCTGGGAGGCGGCCGGCCGTGGCTGATTTCGCCATTGTCAAGAAAGCATTCTGCACCGACCTTTCCGCCATGCCTGCCGATACGGGAGAATATCGGTTGGCGAACAGGATCATGAGCGAGATGCATCGTTACGCGTACATTTATGGATGGCACTCATACTGCAAGGACAAGGAGGAGGAGCACATTACGATGCTCTCGCGCCACGCGCTTATCATGGCCGAGGGGCTGGCTGAACTTCCGAACATGAGCTTCCATGGTCAGGTGCCGGTGTCTCCCGATTTCAAATTCAAGCAGAAGGGGAAGTTTGATCCCAACCCGGTGGTCAGAAACAAGGTCTATATCACACTTATTCAGAGTGATGGGATGGGGATCGGAGCCTGGTCCAGGCCCGGACGGGGAGAGATCCCGTACGGATGGGAGGCGAACGAGGAGTGGTTTGAAACTGCCCCGGCGCTTCTCCAGTACTATTACGAGACTGCCACGCCGAATGATCACTTCATCGGAAGCCTGAGCGGACCGGGATATTTCTACCCCAAGGCCTACCCGCCGGATCTGCTTCCCGGCGCACTTCGACGGGAAGATACGCTCATGCGCAAGATGGACCTGCACGTCCATGGAATCATGGACTTTTCGGAAGGCGATCATGCCGTAGGGAACGCCGACCTTTCAAAGCGTGTGGTGGATGCCTACTACAAGGACATGCCCTCGGCCGACGGATATCTGAATGGCTACGGGCCGGCCAATACCTATGACTGCCGGAACGGGAGGCCTTTGATCTCCTATAACTATTACGTGGATCTGGCAAAGAGTGTAGACGAAGTGGCGGAAGACCTCAGGGAACTCGCGCGCATCAACCCGCAGCGGCCCTACTTCCTCCCGGTCCATGTCCGTGAGAACAACGATGTCGAACGGATGAAGAAGATCATCGACAAGCTGGGCAGCGAATTCGAGGTGATTCCGCCACGGGAATTCATGATCATGGCAGGCAGGAAGCCTACAATGACCCGCCGCTACCTGGACGAGCGTCCCGACTTTTCCGGCTTCTGGAAACTCGTTCCATCACTCAGCCGGAACGTCTTCCCGACCTCCTTTCGCCTGGACATCGATCACCGCGGAAATGTCTTTACGATCACGACCACTGCTCTTGAGGGGCGATACACACACCATAGGAGGATGGCGACCACGAAGTCCCTGATCATCGGCGGCCCGGCCGTCCGGTCGCTGGAAGAGATGACCCGCCGTCTCGGTTACTCGGCCGGCTGGTCGGATAGCATATCCTCCAGGGCCTCGTGGAAGGATGACACAACGCTCCTTATTTATACCTCGCTCGTCCTGGCAACCTCTCAGGGGGAATTCCCCGCGACATCAACAAGCGAATATTCCCTTTCGGAGGGGGGGATGACGCTCACGGTCATTGAGCGGCGGTCAACACGCCAGACGAATGAACCGGTAACGGTGCATGTTTACCGCAGGATACTCGAGGGAGTCTAGTGAGGGAAGAGGGAAGAGCGAAGAGGGTAGAAGGAAACGGGAAGAGCGAAGAGGGTAGAAGGAAAGCAGAAAGAGCGAAGAGGGTAGAAGGAAACGGGAAGAGCGAAGAGGGTAGAAGGAAAGCAGAAAGAGCGAGGAGGGTAGAATGAAAGCGGCATGGATGATACGTTCTTCTTTCAGAGAGGGAAGACTGCAGAAGGTAGAGCAGAACCGGCAGTTGCTTCATGCCCGTAAGTTCAGTATTTTAATATACATAGATGCCTCCTGCCCCCTCTCTTGATCCAGGATTTCGATGAGAACCAGTCCCGCGAGCGCGGCCGTTCGGCTGATCACATTTCTCGGACTTTTTCCTATTCTCCCGGCGAGCCTGGGCCTCTTGCCCACTCCCACGCCGCCTGGATTTCCCGCAAGCATTGAGCTCAAAGTCCAACCCTACTATCGCCATCGCCCTGACGGTTCCCCGGGGCGCGAGGTGATCCTCTACTTCAGAGGCGCGAAGCTTCTGGGCGCCGCCAACCTGGAGGTCCGTACCGGAGATTTCAGGGAAACCCATGCGCTTTCTGCACCCGAACAGGGGTTGGACTCAACGGCCCTCCTCCTTCCGGCAGGAGTGGGAGTGAAAAAGGAATCGTCTGTTTCGGTCGTCCTTCGAGAGGGAGGGCGGAGCATCGAACAGAGTATCCGCGTTCCTCCCATGCGTCATTGGACAGTCTACGTGTATCCTCATTCGCATGTGGATATCGGGTACTCCAATACCCATGAGAATGTGGAGTTCATCCACAAGCGCAACATTGAACAGGGCATTGCCCTTGCTGAGTCCACGGTGCAGTTTCCCGGCGGCGCGCGCTATCGTTGGAACACAGAGGTCATCTGGCCCTTTGAGCGCTACCTGAAGAGTGCCACGCCGGATCAGGCCGGGCAGCTCAAGAAGGCGGTTCAGCAAGGGCGGGTCTGCCTGGATGCGGCATATGTGCACCTGCTCACCAGTACGTGCAGCGACGAGGAGATAGTCCAGGCGCTGCGACCGAAACGAGAGGCGGAGGCGATGACCGGGACCAGCATCGACACCTACGTGCAGGTTGACATACCGGGCATGACGTGGGGGCTTGTGCCGATACTGGCGCACGAAGGGGTCCGGTACGTGATGATGATGCCGAACCCCACACGCGGCAACGCTCCGATGGTCAATCGGTTCGACCACAAACCCTTCTGGTGGGCGGGTCCGGATGGAACATCGCGGGTCCTGTTCCTTCACGCAGGAGGATACGGAGCCGGGATGGAAAAAGGAGGGAAGACCGGGCGACCATGGTTCGGTCAGCGTGACCGGTCGAAGATTCCCGAGACCATCAAGACAGAAAACCCTCGGGCCAATTTTCTTGACAGTCATTTGTTCCGCGCCCTCCCTGACCTTGAAACGGCACAGTACCCTTACGAGATCTACGTCGTGACCTGGGCCATGTGGGACAATGCGCTCCTGGATGCCGACCTCCCGCACGCTGTGAAATCGTGGAACGAGGACTATGCGTTTCCACGCCTTATCATCGCAGGCGCGCATGAGATCATGCAGACGTACGAGCAAAGGTACGGTGCCGAGTTTCCCGTTGTCACGGGGGACTTTAGCGAGTACTGGAACGACGGGCCGGGCACCGCTGCCAGGCATACAAAGATCAGCCGAATTGCCAAGGAGCGGCTCGTTCAAGCGGAAACGCTCTGGCCGATGCTGCAGGCGCGGGGATACGCCCCGCGGGCGGAGCTGGATGAGGCGTGGCGCAACATCGTCATGTGTACCGAACACACCTACACCTACGAGAACCCGAACGAACCATATTTCCAGGATGCCATCTGGAAAATGAAGCAACGCTACTTCCAGGAGGCGGATGAACGGACACAGGGGCTTCTCGACGAGGCGCTCGCGCCGGCTTCCGATAAATCCAACGGCGCGCTGGGACCTGCAGAAGGACCATCGAATGGAGGGGTGGTCGTTTTCAACACACACTCCTGGCAGCATGGAGGGCTCGTTTCGCTGAGCCCGGCAGAGAGCCGGCCTGGCAACAGGGTGATCGATGATCAGGGACGCGAAGTTCCTTCACAGCGGCTCTCCACGGGAGTGCTGGCTTTTCTTGCCTCTGATGTGCCTCCATTTGGTTCCCGACACTACCGTGTGACCCAGGGAGGAGCATATCGAGGCACGACGATCGTCCTCGCTGACACCATCCTGGACAATGGCAGAGTGCGCATCGCGGTTGACCGAAAAACCGGGAACGTGCAACATATGATCGACCGGTCGACCAACCAGGAATTTGTCGATATTTCCGCCGATCTCGGCCTGAACGCCTTCCGCTGGCGGCCTGCAAAAGGGATGGGAAACGCGCAGGCAGATACCGTGGTGTCACTCACCATTGCCGAGTCAGGGCCGCTCATCGGGGAATTGCGGATTACATCGAAAGCGCCCGGTTGCCGTTCGGTGACCCGGTCGGTCCGCCTGGTTGCCAATCAGCCCTCGGTCGGGTTCTCCAACATCGTGGACAAGCTCCCGCTCCTCCCCAAGGATGGGGTGCATTTCGGTTTCGCGTTTTCCCTGCCCAATGCCACGACCCGGGTCGATTTACCTTGGAGCATCATGCGGCTCGAGCAGGATCAATGGCCCGCGGCCAATCGCGCATGGATGACGACTCAGCGTTTCGTCGATATCTCCAACGCTGCAAAGGGTATTACCTGGACATCCCTCGATGCCCCGCTGATCGAGAGCGGGTCGATCACCGGGAACAATACCGGAGACTGGGATGGGAAAGGGGATATCTGGCCATCGCGGCTTGAGCCGAGTTCGACGATCTATTCATGGGTGATGAACAATCACTGGTTCACGAACACACCGTTAACGCAGGAGGGCCCGGTGGAATTTCGCTACCGGCTGCTGATGCATGGTCCTTATGACGCGGCCGCCGCCTATC
>Ga0316603_10001530_pt1 | contig 12386 bp, 8 predicted proteins | sample OWC_soil_day10_n_FD_207649 | JGI IMG/M metagenome (GOLD analysis project Ga0316603, IMG submission 207649) | Wetland soil microbial communities from Old Woman Creek delta, Ohio, United States - OWC_soil_day10_noCT | ecosystem: Environmental > Terrestrial > Soil > Wetlands | place: USA: Ohio...
CATCGCTGTCGCGCCGTCCGGCGCCCTCACCACAGCGCCGTTGCTGACGATGGCCGTGACCGGGCAGGGGAGCAGATCGATGACCGGTTGCGCGAAGCCAGACATGCGGCCGGTGACGAGGGCCACCTCGACACCCGCCTCGACCGCGGCGCAAATGGCGTCGCGATTGCGCCCGGGCAACTGCCAGCGCGTGTCGAGCAGCGTGCCGTCGATGTCGATGGCCACGAGGCGGATCATCGGGACAGTCTACTACTCAGGCGAGAGGCGAAAGGCGAGAGGCGAGAGGCGAGAGGCGAGAGGCGAGAGGCGAGAGGCGAGAGGCGAGAGGCGAGAGGCGAGAGGGGAGTCGCGGTACCGCCCGTGGTAAGCTCCCACGGATACGCGATGATTCCGCCCGCGCAGCGGCGCCTCCTGCTCGTCTTTGCCCATCCTGATGACGAATCGGTCTTCGCGGCCGGACTGGCCTGCGCGACCATCGCGAGGGGAGGCCGCGTGGCCTTGTGCACCGCGACGCCGGGCGAGCACGGCAGGGTCGGCGACCCGCCACTGTGTGCCCGGGAGCGGCTGGGCGCCGTGCGGCAGGCCGAACTGATGACGGCGTGCGCGGAACTCGGAATCGGCACGGTGCGTGTGCTTGGATACCCGGATCGCGGCCTGGCCTTCGCGCCTGCCGACACCATCCGCCGTCAACTCGTCGAGGTCCTTCGCGCCGTTCGCCCCCAGGTCGTCGTCACATTCGACCCGAATGGATCGAACCTGCACCCGGATCACGTGGCCGTCAGCCGGTTCACGTCCGATGCGGTGGCGGCGGCGGGGGACGCCCGGTGGTTTCCCGGCCTCGGCGCGGCACACGCGACGCCGCGCCTGCTCTGGACACTTCCGGTCAGGCCATGGGAGGTCCTGCGGCGCCACGACCCCGGCGTCGAGCCAGGAGCCGATTTCGTGGTCGACGTGGCGCCGTTCGCGGGCCGCAAGGAGGCCGCCCTGAAGGCGCACCGGACGCAGCACCAGGGCCTCCATCGGATCTTCTTCTCGAAGCCGGACGTCATGCGCCTGCTCGGCGTGGAGATGTTCCGGCAGGCGTTCGGCCCGCCGCTCGCCTCGCGGCCGGCCACGGACGTCTTCGCGGATCTTCTGCCCAACCTCGACTGACAAGGAGTGTGCGATGCGACGGACGCTGAACGTCACGGACCCGGCCTCAAGACCCGCACGCGCGGCCTCCGTGCGCCTGCACGAACGGGCCCTGCTGCCGGCTCTCGCGCTATTGCTGGTGCTGGCGCTCGTGCCAATCGCGGGCCGGCAGGCAGCGACCAAGCCGGCAGCCCAAGCCGCCCCCGCGGCGGCGGCGCAGAAGCCCGACGCCGCCCAGGCCCCTGCCGCGTCCCCGCGTGCGATGGAGCTGGCCGACATCATCGCGTGGAAAAACGTTGGGGCCACCGTGTTCTCGAATGACGGCCGCTGGGTGGCCTACCGGATGTCGCCGATGGAGGGAGACAGCGAGGTCTTCGTCAAGGCGACCGACAGCGACAAGGTCTACACGTTCCCCGTCGGCGAGGCGCCGTCGATGGCCGGCGGCGCCGGCGGGCCCGGCGGAGGCGCAGCGCCATCGGCGTCGCTCGGCTTTTCGGAGGATTCGAAATGGGTCGCCTTCATGGTGTATCCCACCAGGGCTGAGGGACAGAGGCTGCGGCGCCAGCGCCGGCCCGTTCAGGCGAAGGTCCAGCTGCTCGACGTGGCCTCGGGCAAGGATGTGACGATAGAGAACGTCCGCCGCTTCGCGTTCGCGGGCGAGCGGGGCGGCTGGGTCGCACTGCAGAAAGCCCAGGCGTCGGGCGGCGGCCCGGGTGCGGGCGCGGCGTCGGCCCCGGGGCCGGCGGGGGCGTCCGGCGGCGGCGCGGGCGCGGCGAGCGACCGCCCGAAGGGCGCGGACCTCATCCTGCGCGACCTGTCGACGGGACGCGACCTCAACATCGGCAACGTCGCGGAATTCGCCTTCGACAAGTCGGGGCGATTCCTGGCGCTCGTCATCGACGCGCCCGACAAGGCCGGCAACGGCGTGCAGCTCCGCAGCATGGAATCGGGCGTCGTTTCCGTGCTCGACAGCGACAAGGCTTCGTACGAGCGCCTCGCGTGGACCGAGAAGGGCGACGGCCTCTCCGTCGTGAAGGGCACCGACGACAAGCGGTACACCGACAAGGTTTATGCGGCCATCGGTTTCCGGGACTTCGGCGCGGCCGGCGGGCCGCAGCGCGTGGTGTACGACCCGGCTTCCGACAAGGCCTTCCCCGAGGGCATGTCGATCAGCCCGTCGCGCGGCGCGACGTGGACCGACGATCTGTCGGCCCTCGTGTTCGGCATCCGCACGCTCAAGAAGTCGGACGCCAGGCCCGACACGGCGAAGCCCGGCGAGGCGCCGGCGGATTCGACGGCGAAGCCGGAAACCCCGGCCGCACCATCGGCGCCCGAGACGCCGGAAGAGGACAAGGTGGACCTGGTGCTGTGGCACCACAAGGACCCCCGCTTGCAGTCCCAGCAGCAGGTGCAGGAGCAGGCGGACAAGAACTTCAGCTACCTGTCCGTCTACCGGGTCAAGGAGAACAGGTTCATCCGTCTGGCCGACGACTCCGTGCGCAGCGTGACCCCGGCGCCGAAGGGGAAGTTCGCCCTCGGCTACGACGTCCGCGAGTACGAACTGATGAGCAACCTGGACGGCCGCCGCTACCAGGACGTGTACGTCATCGACATGGAGACCGGCAACCGGAAGCTGGCGCTCAAGAGGGCCCGCAACCCGGGCCAGCCTTCCGTCGACGGGACGAAATTCTACTACTACGAGGACGGCCACTACTTCGTCCACGACATGGCGACGGGCGAGTCGGCGAACCTGACGAAGATGGTCCCGACATCGTTCGTCAACATCGAGGACGACCACAACGTGGTGAAGCCGCCTCGGCCCGCGCTCGGCTGGACCAGCGACAGCAGCGCGGTCCTGCTCTCGGACGGCTGGGACATCTGGAAGGTGCCCGCTGCCGGCGGGGCGGCCGTCAATCTCACGGGCAACGGCAGGAGGGACGCCATCCGGTACCGCTCGATCGCCCGCCTGGATCCCGATGAGGAGGGGACCGACCTCGCCAAGCCCCAGTACGTGGCGGCCTTCGGCGAGTGGACCAAGAAGGGCGGCTACGCGAAGCTCGAGCCCGGCCGGCCCGGTGTCTCGATGCTGCTGTGGGACGATGCGTCGTTCGGCCTGCAGAAGGCGCGGAAGGCGGACGTCTACTTCTACGCGAAGTCCACCTACAGGGATCCGTCCGACTACTACGTGACCGACGCGTCGCTCAAGCCCGGCAAGAAGCTCACCTCGGCCGACGAGCAGGTGAAGGCGTTCACGTGGTCGAGCGGCCAGATGCTCGTCGAGTACACCTTCACGCTCAACAAGACCAAGGGTCCGCAGAAGCTCCAGGGGTCGCTCTCCCTTCCGGCGAACTACGAGAAGGGCAAGCAGTACCCGATGGTCGTCTACATCTACGAGAAGCTCACGCAGGGCCACAACAGCTTCGCGACGCCGACGGCGAACGGCTTCAACAAGTCCGTCTACACGAGCAACGGCTACGCGGTCCTGCAGCCGGACATCACCTACGCGCTCAACGACCCCGGCGTGTCGGCCGTCGCGTGCATCACGGCGGCGGTGAAGGCGGCCGTCGCGACGGGCGTCGTCGACCCGAAACGCATCGGCCTGCAGGGCCACTCGTGGGGCGGCTACCAGACGGCATTCACCGTGACCCAGACCAATATCTTCGCGGCGGCCGTCGCCGGCGCGCCGCTGACGAACATGGTCAGCATGTACAGCCTGATCTACAAGAACTCCGGCGGCACCAACCAGGCGATCTTCGAGAGCAGCCAGGGCCGTTTCCTCGGCAGCTATTCGGACAACTGGGAAGCCTACGTCCGCAACTCGCCGGTCAATTTCGCGAAGAACGTGCGCACGCCGCTCATCATCCTGCACAACGACAAGGATGGCGCGGTGGACTTCACCCAGGGCGTCGAGTACTACAACACGCTCCGACGCCTCGGGAAGAACGTGATCATGCTGGAGTACGTGGGCGAGAACCACGGGCTGGTCAAGCCGGCGAACCGGTACGACTACACGATTCGGATGAAGGAGTTCTTCGACCACCACCTCAATGGCGCCCCGGCGCCGGCCTGGATGACCGACGGCGTGCCGCGCCTGGAGATGGAGCAGCACCTGAAGGAGCGCGCGAACCTCAAGAAGTCGGCGGCGGAGCGGCAGAAGGAGGCGGCGAAGGAGGCGGCGAAGGCGGGGGAGAAGAAGTAGCATTGGGAGGATGACCGGCCTGGCGTTCGAGGAGGTCGTGGCGGCTGTCAGCGGCGGGCTCGCGCGCCCGCCGGGCCTCGAGGCCCAGTTGCGGATGGCCCCGCAGCCCCGGGGAGGCTGGAGACCGGGGTTCGCGCCGGAGCAGGCCCGTCCGGCGGCGGCATTGCTGCTGCTGTACCCGGTCGGCGGCCGCCCCGTCGTGCTCCTGACGAAGCGGTCGTCGGCGCTGCCGAATCATGCCGGCCAGGTCTCGCTGCCTGGCGGCGCGGTCGATTCGGGCGAGACGATGGAGCAGGCCGCGCTGCGGGAGGCGGAGGAAGAGGTCGGCCTCGACAGAGCCTGCGTGCGGGTCGTCGGCCGCCTCACGCCCCTGCACATCCCCGTGAGCGGGTTCGTGCTGCATCCGACGGTGGGCGTGGCCGATGCCCGGCCGGCGATGCGGCCCGAACCCGGCGAAGTCGAGCGCATCATCGAGGCGCCGGTCGCCCAGTTGCTCGATCCGCGCCGGCACCGTCGCGTGAACCGCGTGCGGGACGGCGTCGAATTCGAGATGCCGTACTTCGACCTCGACGGCGACGAGGTCTGGGGCGCCACCGCCATGGTACTGTCGGAGTTCGCGGCGGTGCTGGGCGTGCACGTGGAACCGCTGAAGGAGTAGCATCGTTGTCACCTCGTCGCAAGGACCCCGAGCAGTCGCTCCTCGACATCATCGATCACACCCCCGCCTCCGAGGGCGCCACCTGGCCGCCGCCTGGCGGCGCGTGGCCTCCGGCGGGAAACTGGCCCCCGGCCGGCGGCGGCGACCGCCCGGGCGGCAGGGGAGGCGGTGAGCAGGTCGTCGCGCTCCACGAGGCGGCCCAGGAGAAGTACCTCAACTACGCGCTCTCCGTCATCACCTCGCGCGCCCTGCCCGACGTCCGCGACGGCCTCAAGCCCGTGCAGCGCCGCATCCTCTTCACGATGTGGCAGCAGAACCTCACGGCCGACCAGAAATTCCGCAAGTGCGCCAAGGTCGTGGGCGACGTCATGGGCAGCTACCACCCGCACGGCGACACCGCGATCTACGACACGCTCGTCCGCATGGCACAGGCCTTCTCGCTGCGCTACCCGCTCGTCGACGGGTCGGGCAACTTCGGGTCCCTCGACGGCGACGCGGCCGCGGCCATGCGCTACACCGAGTGCCGCCTGGCTCGCATCGCGGACGAGATGCTGGAGGAGATCGGCCAGGACACGGTCGCCTTCCGGCCCAACTACGACGGCACCAAGACCGAGCCCGTGGTGCTGCCGGCGCGCCTGCCCAACCTGCTGGTCAACGGCGCCACGGGCATCGCCGTCGGCATGGCGACCAGCATCCCGCCGCATCACCTCGGCGAGGTGTGCACGGCGCTGCTCAAGCTGCTCGACAACGCCGACCTCACGAGCGTCCAGCTCTGCCGCTACGTCAAGGGCCCCGACTTCCCGACGGGCGGTCACATCCTGAATTCGGCCGACGAGCTGAAGGAAATCTACAGGAGCGGGTCCGGCTCGATCCGGATCCGGGGCACGTGGGAGGCCGGCACGGCGACGCGCGGGGCGAGGACCGTGTTCGTCACGAGCATCCCCTACATGGTGAACAAGGCGCAGCTCGTCGAGCGGATCGCCGAGGTGGTCGTCGGCCGCAAGCTGCCGCCCCTCCTCGACGTGAAGGACGTCTCGACCGACGATGTGCGGATCCAGCTCGAGCTGAAGAAGGACGCCGACGAGAAGATGGTGATGGCGTACCTGTGCAAGCACACGCCGCTCCAGACGACGTTCGCGGTGAACCTCACGTGCCTCGTGCCGACGGAGAACCCCGAGGTCGGCAAGCCCGAGCGGCTCGACCTCAAGTCGATCCTCTGGCACTTCCTGCACTTCCGCCTCGATGTCGTCACGCGCCGGCTGGAGCACGAGCTGGCCGCGCTCGGCCGCAGGATCCACGTCCTCGAGGGCTTCGAGAAGGTCTTCGACGTCCTGGACGAGATCATCCGCATCATCCGCAGGTCCGACGGCAAGCAGGACGCCGCGAAGAAGATCATGGCCCGGTTCGAACTGGACGCCGAGCAGACCGACGCGATCCTCGAGCTGAAACTGTATCGGCTCGCGCGTCTCGAGATTCTGGCGATCCGGACGGAACTCGAAGCGCGGCGGAGCCGCGCGAAGCAGATCGGCCTGCTGCTCAAGAGCGAGGCGCAGCGCTGGGCCATCGTGCGCGACGAGATCGCGGCGCTCCAGAAGGCGCACGGGCACGGGAAGCTCGACGCGCGGCGGACCCTCATCGAGTCGGTGGAGGAAATCGAGTACTCCGCCGACGACTTCATCGTCGACGAAGACAACGTGGTGATCGTGTCGCGGGACGGCTGGGTGAAGCGCCAGAAGGAAGTGAAGGACCTGGCCTCCACGCGCCTCCGCGAGGGCGACGCCGTGCTGGCCGTGCTGCCGGGCAGCACGCGGTCGACGGCCGTGTTCTTCACGAACTTCGGCGTGGCCTACAGCGCACGGATCGCCGACGTGCCGGCCTCGACCGGCTACGGCGAGCCGATCCAGCGCCTGTTCAAGTTCCGCGACGGCGAGCGCGTGATTGCCGCACTGAGCCTGGACCCGCGCGTGACGTCCGGCATCGACGCGAAGAAGGAAGGCGACGTGCCGCGCACCCACGCGGTGGCGGTCACGAGCGACGGCTACAGCCTGCGGTTCGGCTTCCAGGGGTTCGTCGAGCCCAGCACCCGCGCCGGGCGGAGGTATGCGCGTCCGTCCGAGGGCGTCGAGGTGGTGGGCGTGGCGAAGATCGACGGCAGCGAGACCATCATTGCGGCGACCGCCCAGGCCAGGGCGATGCTCTGCAAGGCCGAGGAGATCAACTACCTGTCTGGCCCCGGCAAGGGCGTCATCCTGATCAAGCTGAAGCCGGCGGAGGACCGCGTGCTCGGGTTCATCGCCTCGGTCGGCGACCGCGACCTGCTGACGGTGGAGACCAGCCGCGGGGCCGAGCAGACGATCAGCACGACGAAGTACGAGGTCACCAGCCGCGGCGGCAAGGGGCGTGAGCTGCTCCAGCGCGGGCAGTTCACCCGCATCGTGCCTCACGAACTTGCGGCTCCCCCGACGCTTGGCGAGCCGGCGTCGTAGGGATGCCGGCGACGGACTGGAGCCGCGGACCGGCAACCGTTCCGGCACGCGCGCGTGACGCGCGGCAGGTGGTAAATGCGCAATCTCGAGATCAAGGCCGCCGTGGCGTCCCTGGGGCCTGTCAGGACCCGCCTGCGCGCGCTGGCCGGCGCCGCCCGGCATGCCCGCCTGCGCCAGGCGGACTGGTATTTCCGCGTGCCAAGAGGACGGCTCAAGCTGCGGGTCGCAGGCGCGGGCCGGGACGGCGAGTTGATCGCCTACGTCAGGCCGGACACGACCGCCGCGCGCACGAGCGAATTCCAGCGGATGCCCGCGCCCGACGCCGCCGGAGCACGACGGCTCCTCGAGCGGATGCTCGGTTTGCGCACCTGCGTTCGCAAACGGCGGGAGGTCTGGCTCTACCGGAACGCGAGGATCCACCTCGACACCGTCGACGGGCTCGGCCGGTTCGTCGAAATCGAGGTCGTGGTCAGTGAAGGAATGCCGCAGGCGCGCGCGTTGATGAAGGAACTGACGGGGGTCTTGGGGATCGGCGCGAAGGACTTGGTCGGGGCGTCGTACGGCGAACTACTGGGCGGGAGGAAATAGCTCGCCTCTCGCCTCTCGCCTGTCCCCTATTGCCCCACCGGCTCGTCCTCGTCGAACGCGCCGTTGGCCTCATCGCCGTTCGGCAGGCGGGACATGACGGCCTTCACCAGTTCCTGGTGCTCCACTTCCTCCGCCCGCAGTTCCTCGAAGAGCACGCGCACATCGGGGTTGCTGATGTACGCCAGCGCCGAGTCGAAGAAGTCGTGCGCCTTCACCTCCGAAGCCAGCGCCACCTCCATCGCCCGGCGGGCGGACATGTACATGCGCGACTGATCGAAATCCGGCGCCTCGACGTCCCAGAGCATCGCCCGGGAGACCCGGGAGGGGGTTTCGCCGAAGATCGCCTGGCGGCGCATGAGGAGGTCGGCTCCGTGCTTCGCCTCATTGCCGGCCATCGTCGTGAAGAAGTGGGCGGCCTCCGGCGTGTGGTGCAGCGAGAGGTTGTCGGCGAACTCTTCGTAACGCTCCTTCGCCTCTTCCTCGATGAGGATGGCGAGATCCAGGGCGTCCTGCAGGGTCAGCGATGAAAAGTCAATCGTCGGCATCCCAGTACTGTGACGGGGAGGGCGGGGGAGTGTCAATGGGGAAAGGCGGGAGGGATTAGGCGGGAGGCGAGAGGGGGGAAGCCATCGTCACGCCTCTTGGCCTCGCCTCTCGCCTCTCGCCTTCTACTGCGGATGCGCGTACGAGTCCGCCGCTGGAATCAGCTCGCGGTACACGGCGTCTGGAACGTTGGAGTGCCACCGGCCCGTGATCTGCGCGTATCCGACCACGCCGAGGAAGATTGCCGCGATCGCGGTCGCGACCACCCAGGTCGGGATGGCGCGCGAGCGGCCCGCCGACAGGCGCAGCGCGCCCTCGGCGGGGCAGACAGCCACGCACTCCAGGCATCCGGTGCACTCGGGCGACTTGACCGTCGTGAGCCGGTCGACCGGCAGCAGCGACGGGCACGCCTTCGCGCACTTGGCGCAGTCGATGCAGATGTCCGCTTCGCGGCGGATGCGAGCCGGGCTGAACAGCGAGACGATGCCGACCAGCGCGCCGTACGGGCAGAGGTAGCGGCACCACAGATTCTTCACGAAGACCGAGCCGACCAGCAGCACCGCGATCACGACCGCGCCCGTCGTGCCGATGCGGCGGAAGAAGTTCAGCATCTTCACGTCCGCCACCAGGCCATATGGGCTCGTGATGAATCCGTGGAGGTCGGGCACGGTCATCGTCGCGACGGCATAGCCGAAGAAGCCGAGCAGGAGATACTTGAGCCCGCGCAGGGGAATGTCGAGCCAGCGGGGCGGCTGGAAGTTGCGGCCGAAGATCTCGCCCCCGCCCTGCCACAGCCATTCCGAGAGCGTGCCGACCGGGCACAGCCAGCTGCAGAACGCTTTCCGCGCGACGAGGGATATCGCCATGAACGCGACCAGGAGGAACATGGCGGCCGGATGCACGTCGGGAACGCTGCCCGTGAGCAGCGTGTACTTCAGGTTCATCAGGCCGGCGATGGGCAGCCAGCCCTCGACGCCCGGGGGCCGGCTGACGAAGGGCGTCTGCCCTCCGGTCTCGTAGTAGCGGACGAACACGAAGAACCGCGCGCCAATCCAGAGGTTGAGGAGGATGAACGCGGCCTGGAACGTCCGTCGGATGAACGGCGTGTGGTCGGGCCCGCGCCTGGTGAAGGATTTCCTGGCACTTCGTGCGGGGGACGGTGAAGCGGCAGCGCCGCCACGGAGATCGGCGGCGCGATAGAAGATGGCTCGCTGAACGGCTCCGGGCCCGACCATACCGTCAGCCTAGCAATCCCGTTCTCCCGCCGGTATGACGCCCGTCATGAAAAGGGTGACACCCTCCGTTTCCGATCCGGGGAAACCTCCGTCGCCGGGAAACGGAAACCGTCACCGTTTCTGAGGGTGGCGGTTGAGGGGTGAAACGAAGTACAATGGCGTCAACAAATTGGCGCGCGGCCAGTGCTCTAGGCTCGTCCCGGTTGGCCGGGGGGCTTGTTTCGGGGCGTTGGACGCCCGCCGCTGCCGAGCGCAGTCCCTAGAACCCTGTGCCTCTTCGCACCGGGCCCCACTAGCGCCTGGCGCCTAGTCCCTAGAACCTGGCCGTTCATGCCGTCTTACACCGCCAAGGACATCACCGTACTTGAAGGCCTCGAGCCTGTCCGGAAGCGTCCCGGCATGTACATCGGCGGCGTGGGCAGCACGGGCCTCCACCACCTTGCCTGGGAAATCCTCGACAACGCGATCGACGAGGCGATGAACGGCTACGCCTCCAGCATCTCGGTCACGCTCCACGCCGACGGCTCGTCGATGACGATCACCGACGATGGGCGCGGCATTCCCGTCGACAGGCACCCGCAGAGCAAGAAGAGCGCGCTCGAGGTGGTGTTCACCGTCCTCCATGCGGGCGGGAAGTTCGAGCATGGCAACTACAAGACGGCCGGCGGCCTGCATGGAGTCGGTGCCAGCGTCGTCTGCGCGCTCTCGAAGGAACTGGTCGTCACCGTCAGGCGTGACGGCGCGCTGTGGGAGCAGCGGTTCAAGCAGGGGATCCCGCAGGGCGCGGTGAAGAGAATCGGCCCCGCCCGGGGCACCGGGACGACGGTGTTCTTCCGGCCCGACGCGACGATCTTTCCGAAAATCGAGTTCGATCCCGCCATCCTCCGCGAGCGTCTGGAGGTCGCGAGCTACCTTCACAAGGGCGTGAAGGTGGTCTTCGAGGACGAGACGACGGCGTCGCGCGAGACGTTCGAGCACGCCGACGGCATCGAGGCGTACCTGAAGTCCCTGCTTGCCGCCTCGAACCTGCGGACGGTGCACGAGTCGGCGTTCGTGCTGGCCCGCGACAACGGCCTGCGCATCGACCTGGCGATGCAGTGGACCGAGTCGACCGACGAGCAGATCCGCAGCTACGTGAACGGCATCCCGACGGGCTCCGGCGGCACGCACGAGAACGGCCTGCGGGCGGGCATCGGCAAGGCCGTGCGGAACTTCATCGACACGCACAGCCTGACGCCGAAGGGCGTGACGCTGACGGCCGACGACATCCGCGAGGGGATCGTGGGCGTGCTCAGCATCTTCATCGCCGAGCCGCAGTTCCAGGGGCAGACGAAGGACCGGCTCAACAATCCCGAGATCCTCTCGGCGGTGGACTCGGCGGTCCGGCCGGCGATCGAGCACTGGCTGAACCACAACCTGAGCGTGGCCGAGGCGATCGTCGCGCGCATCATCCTCGCCGCCCGCGCGCGCGAGGCCAGCCGGGCGGCGCAGCAGGAAGTGACGCGCAAGAGCGCGACGTCGAACCGGCTCAACCTGCCCGGCAAGCTCAGTGACTGCTCGGCGTCCGGCCGCGACGACTCGGAGCTGTTCATCGTCGAGGGCGACTCGGCCGGCGGCTCGGCGAAGCAGGGGCGCGACCGGGGCCGCCAGGCGGTGCTCCCCCTGCGCGGCAAGGTGCTGAACGTCGAGAGCGCCTCGCTCTCGAAGGTGCTCGAGAACAAGGAGCTCTCCGACCTGGTCACCGCCCTCGGCTGCGGCATCGGCAAGAGCTTCGACATCACGCGGCTGCGCTACGGGCGCGTCATCATCCTGGCCGACGCGGACTCGGACGGGAATCACATCGCCACGCTCCTGCTCACGTTCATCTACCGCCACATGACGTCGCTCATGACGGCGGGGAAGGTGTACCTCGCCCAGCCGCCGCTCTACCGCATCGACATCGGGAAGGAGACCCACTGGGCCCTCGACGAGTCGCAGAAGGCGCAGATCCTGGAGCGCCACGCGAACGGCCGCGCGACGCCCGAGATCACCCGCTTCAAGGGCCTGGGCGAGATGATGCCGAAGGTGCTGTGGGAGACCACGCTCAACCCCAAGACCCGGCGGCTCCTCCGCGTGGAAGTCGCCGACCACATCGTGACCGATCGGGTCATCAACGAGCTCATGGGCAAGGACGCCTCCGCGCGTTTCCGCTTCATCATGGAGCGCGCCGAGGAGGCCCGGGAGCTGGACGTCTAGCCAAGAAGGACCAATGCACGCATCAGAAGACTCTTTGAAGATCGCCGTCCTGATCGATTTCGACAACATCGAGATCGGCGTGAAGACCACGCTGAACCGCGAATTCGACGTGGGCGCGGTGCTGGACGCCGTGAAGGAACGCGGCGAGGTGATCACCAAGATCGCGTACGGGGACTGGAAGCGCGCGGGCGACTACAGCCGCATGCTCACGCAGCACGCGGTGCGCATGGTGCAGCGCAACATGACGCCGGGCGGCGACAAGAACGGCGCGGACATCAACCTCGCCCTCGACGCCCTCGAGATGGCGTTCA
>Ga0316603_10001531_pt1 | contig 12385 bp, 10 predicted proteins | sample OWC_soil_day10_n_FD_207649 | JGI IMG/M metagenome (GOLD analysis project Ga0316603, IMG submission 207649) | Wetland soil microbial communities from Old Woman Creek delta, Ohio, United States - OWC_soil_day10_noCT | ecosystem: Environmental > Terrestrial > Soil > Wetlands | place: USA: Ohio...
CCCTCGGCGTCCTGGATCTCGTGCGGCTCGTCCGCCTCGCGCGCCAGCCCGCTGGCTAGGGAGGCCGCGCTCGAGAGCCAGCCACGTCGCACCCGCCGCGGGCGAGCAGAGGCTCCCGAGATCGGGAGGCTTGCAGCGCTACCGCTTCTTCGGCGCCGGCCCGCGCTGCGGCTCGCGATCGCCGAAGCTCTCCGAGATCGCCTCCATCTCGATGTGGACCGCGACCGCACGCGCGCGAACGCGCTCCATCAGGTTGAACACCGGGCCGCCCTTCTTCTCGGCCTCGCGCGTCGGGTTCGCCGGCGTCGGCGCGGGGATCCGGTTCGCGAAGTCGATCCAGATCCGCTCGTCGGTGCTGCAGTCGTACTTGCGGCACACCCGCGGGCGGTACTCGTGGACCGTGCAGAAGTGCGTGTCGGGATCGTTATGCACGCAGGTCGAGTCACTCGCGCGCTGCTTGATCAGGTAGGGCTGACCGTAGTCCCAGCGGATCACGCCCTCGTCGAGGTCCGCCGTCGACAGTGCGAAGGTCAGCTTGCAGCACCGCGCGTGACAGATGTGGATCAGCTCCGCGCACGGCGGCCCGACGCTGGCGACCTCGTACTTGTTCTCGCCGGAGGCATCGAGTGAGACGCGCTGTCCGCCGCTGATGTCGGCGGCGCGGATCTGGGCGAGCGTGTCACCGAGGTGGTTCGCGACCGCGTCCTCGACCGTCGAGGTCGCCGCGGTGGCCGGGGTGTTCGGCGGTGCGGGCTGCGGCTCGACGCCGTCGAGCCGGCGGGTGAGCTCGTCGGTCAGCGTGACGACGCGCGCCGCGAGCTGGAGCAGCGCGTCGCGCAGGTCGACGTCGCTCATGTTCAGGTTGCGGACGGCCCGCTCGAGCTCCCTGCGCGTTACCGGTGCGGTCGGATCGGCGGTGCCGTAGGCCTGGTCGTCATCGCTCACGCAGCGAGCCTACACCGTGATCACTCGACGGCGCCCTGGCAGAACCAGCGCCGTCGCCCGCGATCGTAATAGACCCACAGGCAGTCACCGCGCTGGAGCTCCGCGAAGTGGTACTCGCGGTGGGCTCCACCCGACGAGCTCGCCCACCAGCCACCCGACACGATGTACGGCCCGACGATCCGCACGACCGCGCCATGCTCGAGCCCCGACAGCAGCCAGCCGTCGTCGCGCACCTGGCGGACCTGCGGCGGCAGCGGCTGCGGGCGCGCGAGCATGCGGCGCACGAGCGGACGCACGAGCTTCGGATCCGGCTGCGCCGTGACGACATGGACGAGCCGCTCCCAGCCAAAGCTCGCCTCGGGCAGGTGCCCCTCGCGCAGCACCGCGCGCACGACCGCATCATCACCGAGCTCGGCGCGTAGCTTCGACAGCGCCTCGTCGGCGGCGCGCAGATCACGGCGCGGCTTGGCGGCGAACAGCGCGAGCTGCTCGCGCGATGCGGAGACGTCGTCGGCCCACACCCGGATCGCGTTGACCGCGGCCACGGGCGGCATGCCGGTCAGCCGGAGGTGGACGAGGCGGAGCAGCGCGCGGCCGTCGAGCGTGGCCGCCGCCGGCTTGATGCAGTCCGCGCGGATCTCGATCTTGCCGACCGCGTGTTTGAGCGCGAGCTCGAGGTGGAGTGCGGTCAACGCCCGGCCGCGCGCGGCGAGCCGATCGAGCAGCCGATCGAGCGGCGCCTTGATCACGAACACGAGGCGATCGACGTCCTCCTCCTCGTCGTCGAGCAGGACGCGCTCGTCCGGCGCCTCGGGCGGTGCGACCGGCACCAGCGGATCCCAGCGCTCGCCCGCCGCGAGCTGATACAGCCGGTGCGCCTCGCGGCCGAACCGCTCGAGGATCCCGCCCCCGGGCAGCCGCACCATCTGTCCGACGCTGGTCACGCCGAGGCGCGCGAGCGCATCGCGCAGCTTCGGATCGATGTCGAGCCGCGCGAGCGGGACGTTCGCCGCGGCCGTGCGCTCATCTGCATCGCTGCGCAGGACGGTGACCCCGTGGCGCGTCGCGCGCGCGATCGCGTACGTCGCGAACCGCGAGAACCCGATCACGATCGCGCCGTGCAGCCCGAGCCCGGCGATCGCGCGCCCGATCGCCATCCCCCACGCGGTGCCGACCGGCCCCTGGCGTTCGGGAAACACCCGTTCGAGCCCTTCGCCATCGAGCCAGAACGTCCCGGGCTCGCCGGGCTCGACGCGCGGCGACAGCTCGTGCAGCACCGCGCGCAGCTCGGTGATCGCCGCCGTGATCTGCTCGGGCGGCACGACGCGCGCGCGCAGCCCGGCGCACAGCGACAGCGCATGCGCGTAGCGCTGGCCGGCGAGCACCCCGACCGATCGCGCGCGCTCGCACGCCCACAGCACGACGCCCTGCGGACGATCGTCATCGATCACCACGACCGGGTGCGTGCGCCACGCCGGCTCCGCGCGCCACACCAGCTGGAGCGGCAACGCGGGGAGATCCAGGCACGCGACGCGGGACACTGCACAACTGTTCAGCTATCCGGTTCCCCGTGTCAATCCAAAGGGTTAATCCGGAGAGATCCCTCAGAACCAGCGCGGCAGCTGCGCCGCGCCGGCAGTGATCCGCACGGGCTCACCGCCGGCGACGGGGATCGCGACGAGCTGGCTGTCGCGGCCGATCGCGCGAACGACCGCGAGCCACGCGCCGTCGGGCGACCACATCGGCTCGGCATCCGACGCGCCCGCGGGCGTCACGATCGTCTCGGCGCCGGAGCCGACGACGCGCACCACGAGCTGGCCGCGCCCTGCCCCGCGGAGCACGTACGCGATCCGCGTGCCGTCGGGCGACCACCGCAGCGGTCCCTCCTCGAGCTCCCGATCGGCGCCGGTGGCGGCGCGCGTGGTCAGCCGGCGGAACGTCGTGCCGTCGGGATCGATCAGGCAGATCCGCGGCGGGCCCTCGCGATCGCTGGTGAACGCGAGCACCTTGGCGTCGGGAGACGGCTCCGGATCCCAGTCGTCCTTGTGGAACGCGGTCAGCCGCAGCGCGGCACCGCCGGCGACCGGCATCCGGTAGAGCTCGGAGTCGCCATCGCGACTCGACACGAACGCGATCGCGTCGGCGCCGAGCCGCACCGGGTGGAAGTTGCCCTCCTTGTTGTCGGTCAGGCGCGTCGCCGTCCCGGTGGCGACGTCGATGCGGTGGAGCTCGCTGCGGCCGTCGATCTGCAGCGCGGCGATGATCCACGCGCCCCGCGGATCGGCGACGGGATCGCGAACCTGGGGCGCCGCGGGCCCGAGCGGGGCCTGCGTCCCATCGGGCGCGACGAGCACGAGCTGCTCGCTGTCGGGGCTGCCGTCGCCGCGCGAGCGGATCGCGACGAGGCGGCCATCGGGGAGGCGCGCGGTGGACGGGAACAGCGGCGCCTCGATCGCGAGCCGCTTCCCTCCCACGAACCGCACGAGGAGGTGCGGCGGTCCGTCGTCGACGAACCACAGCTCGCCCGGCAGCTCGGAGACTCGCGGATCGATCGCGGGTGCACTCGCCGCGTTCGAGCCGGCCGGGTTCGAGCCGACGCTCGATCCGGCTGCGTTCGAGCCCGCGCCCGTGCGCGACCCACCCTTGCACGCTGCCAGCGCGAGTGCGACGAGCGCGACGAGCGCGACGAGCGTTGCGCCGTTCACCGCACGCGCACGGCGTCGGCGATCACGACCTTGCCGGCATCGGCCCACCGCGACAGGACGACCTTGTTCCAGCCGGCGGAGAAGCTCCACGTGCCGAGGGTAACCCACTGGCTCGTCGTGGCCTGCTGGTTGGCGACCACGCGGCCGACCTCGGTGCCCGACGCGTTGAAGGCGATGAACGGCACCGCGGTCGCGCGGTTCGAACCGCCGGTCCACCACGCATCGATCGAGCGGGTCTGCGCGGACGGCAGGTAGAACCAGAACGTCGCCGGCGCGGAGGTCGCCTGCGAGTTCGCGGTCCAGTAGCCGCTGCCGTAGTAACCCGCGGTGCTCGTCGACGACGTCCACGTCCCGGTGAGCTCGATCTTGCCGACCGCCTGGTTGTTGTTCGCGTTGTTGCTGTCGATGATGATCGAGCCCGTCGGCATGCTGCCGCCACCGCCGCCGCCGCCCTCGCCGCAGTGCGCGCGGACGCGGTCGATGTAGTGCGCCCACGGCCAGTTCGGGCCGGGATCGACCCGGTTGCTCGGCTGGAGCTGGCCGTGCGAGACGATGTGGTTGCGGTCGCGCGGGACGCCCTGGTCGCGCGTGATGTCACAGGTCAGCTTCGCCGACGCCTCGATCTGGCCGTTCGAGAACGAGCTCTGCGACGCGAAGCCCGCGTGCTCGATGCCGACCGAGAAGTTGTTGGTCGACACGTTGTTCTTGTTGCACTGCGTGTTGCCGACGCGCGAGCACTGGTAGCTCGCCGCGACGTGCCACGCCTTGCTCGCCTCGCGGACGAGCTGCGTGATCTCGGCGCCGTCCTCCTTGACCACGTAGTGCGCGCTGACGCCGGACGACGAGTTCTTGAGCCAGCCCCAGCAGCCCGAGTAGGCACCCTCGCAGGTGTGGATCACCACGAGGCTGACCGCGGACCCGTTGCGGCTGGAGTAGTTCGGCGAGGCGCGCCACACGGAGTCCGCGTAGTCGCCGCCCGTGCCGCGGCCCTGCGCCGTGTGCGGCGTGCCGAGCTCGGGGTGCGGCTCGAAGGTCGCGATCAGGGTGCCGTCCTCGGCCATCGCGCTCGCTCCGGTCGCGAGGACGTCGAGCACGTCGCTCGCGTAGGCCGTGCGGACGTCGGGATCGTCGCTCTGCGAGAAGTCCGCGATCACCGGCTGCCACGCGAGCAGGTCGTCACCTGCGATCCCGTGGGTCTCGGCGAACCCGGCGAGCCGGGCCGCGGCGGCCGCGATGTTCGCGGTGACGTCCATTCGCGCCGCGTCCTCGGAGACACCGGCGGCGGCCGCTCCGACCGCGAGGTTGTCGCCCCACAGGGCGAACAGGCCTGCGCCGGCCGGGCGCCCCTCATGCTCGGACTCACCGACGACCATCTGCCAGCGGGTCTCGACGTAGGCGATCGCCTCGAGGAGATCGACGGGGAGATCCTGTGCGCGTGCCGCCGCGGCGAAGTCGTCGTCGAGGCCGGGGGTGCTCGCCGGATCCTGATCCGGTTCGTTCGCACCGTCGACGGCGCAGCCGAACAGCGTCAGACATAGCGCGGCCGAGGCCGCGCTCTTCGCGCAGAGGGTTCCCATACGTGCGCGAACACGAGCAGCGATCAGGCCAACTACGTCTGCTCACCGTGTGTGCTGATGAATGCCGAACGCGAATGCACGCTTGCGGTGATGCTCGATCACAAACGGCGACCGCGATCGCGCGCGTGCTCACGCCCGTGTGCAGTCACCTCGCCCAGCTGCGTTCGCCGTGGTGCAGAACCACATGTGCTCTAACAGCGCCGCGCACGTTGTCCGCGCGCGTGCGAGCGACTCACCGACGAGGAATCGCGATCAAGTTGTGCATCTCGATGCACAACGCGACGACTCACAGTCCCGCGGGACCGCGTGCCTTGAGCGCGCGCGACCAGCCCGGACCGCGACGCTTGTCCTTGAGCGCGCGCACCGTGATCTCGAAGCCGGTGGTCCCGGTCCGCGTGCGCAGCGCCTCGGCGCGCAACGAGACCAGCGAGCCGAGGGAGGTCGCGTCGTGGGCCTTCTCGGTCAGGCAGACGATCGCTGCATCGTGGGCCTGCGCGAGCGTGACCAGCCGGCCGAGGAACTGCTCCGGCAACAGATCCCGGGCGCCCGCGGAGCCGAAGTCGAGGACGACCAGCCCGAACGCGCCCGAGCGCAGCAGCCGCTCCGCGGAGCGCGCCGCCGCGACCGCCGAGGGCGCACGGACCACGACCAGCGCGGACAGATCGACCCCGCTGTCCGCCACATCCGGCGGATAGAACGTCCCGCTCGGGAGGCTCCGCGCCTCGCTCGTCCACGGGACGATCCACACGACCGGCTCGGCCTCGCGCTGCGCCTCGAGCACGATGTCGATCGCGGTGGTCAGCGTCGCGACGGGGCCCCGCCCCGACAGCTCGACCAACCTCCCGCGCAGCGCGGCGAGCCCCCAGGGCTCCGCGGCTCGCTCCTGTCCGCCACGCAGGTGCAGCTCGTCCAGCGACAGCACGCGCGCCGCCGACGACGCGGTCGTCGATCGCTGCGCGCGCGCGTTGGCGAGGAACTCTCGAAGCTCGTCGCTCAACGGTGCACCATGGGGAACACTCGTTCAGTACCAGACGCGTCTGACAGCGTCGAGCCGATCCCTAGCGAGTGACCGTGATCTTCAGTGCTTCCGGACGACCGCGCCGCTCGAGCTCGATCCGGAGTGAGTCGACGCCCTTGAGCTGGTCGTAGAGGTCGAGCGCCGCGCTCATGCTGTCCAGCGGGTGGCCGTTGATCGCCTGGATCGTGTCGCCGTTCATGATCCCGAGCGCGGCGTAGAACGAGCTCGGCCGGACCGCATAGATCTTGAAGCCGTTGGGCTGGCCCAGCTTCATCGCCGGCACGATCCGCGCGCCGCGCGCGATCGCGCCCGGATTGCCGAACACCGCATCGATGGTCGAGCGCGGGATCTCGTAGGTGTAGTCGTCGATCTTCTTGATCGTGTCGACCAGCGGATCCGGGACCGGTGCGATCGACGGCAACGACGGCGACGACGGAAACAGGCCGCCGGTCCGCGACCTCTTCGTGCCGGTGCGCGCCGCGCGCAGATCGCCATCGAGCTCCCAGCGCACCAGAGCCGGCGTGCCGTCCCGCAGCAGCTCCACGTAGAGCGCGGTCGCGTTCATCATGCTCGCGCCGAGCAGCGCATCGTAGACATCGAACTGCCGCTTGATCGGTCGCCCCGAGATCGCCGTGATCACGTCGGTCGGCGCGAGCGCGAGCAGCGTGCGCAGCTGGCCGTCGGTGACCTTGACACCGGCGACGCCGCTGGCGTCGGTCGTCGCCTCGAGCGTGTCGCGATCGAGCTTGACGACATCGGTCGCGGCGACCCGGTGCTTGAGCGGTCCGCGGTCCTCGATCCGCGCGGGCTCCTCCGCCGCCACGGTCGGGCTGCGCCGCGACGCGACGACGATCACCGCGATCGCCACCGTGACGAGCGCGACGACGGCGAGGCTCACCGCGATCACCGGTGTGCGGCCGCCGACCCGCTGCTCAGTCATTCACCGAGCATGCGCGGATCTCCGCGAGAATCAAGGGTCGGACGTTCTCGCACGTGGCACGGCACGTGGGTTGCTCGAGTGATCGCCATGGCGAACCAACCACACTGGCACTCCGCTGTCGCGCCCGCCGAGACGGGCCCCGACTACGTCGCGCTCGTGATCGAGTGGGCCGACGACCGGGACTTCACCAGCGTCAGGATCCCGACCGGCACGTCGACTGCACCTGTCCGCGTCATGGCCACCCGCACCGATGATGTCGTCACGCAAGCGAGCATGGATTCGTTCCCCGCGAGCGATCCGCCCGGCTGGATCCGCACGGTCGCCGCACCCTCGGAGTCCACGACCAGCTCCGAAGAGCACATCTTCGGGATCCTGCCCCGCCGGCTCACGGTCCCCGGGTTGATCGTCGGGGGCCTCGTGCTCGGCGCACTCGTGACCGCGGGCGTCCTGCTGCTCAAGCGCCGCGCGTGAGCGCTCGGCCCCGCCGGCAGCGTGCGTTCGCGCTCGCGCTGGTAGGATCTCTTCATGTCCGCGTACGACGAGGCCGTCGCCGAGCTCTACCAAGCTCCGCACGGCGCGTTCGTCGACGAGCGCAAGCGGCTCGCGGCCACGCTCAAGGCCGCGGGTGACAAGGCCGCCGCCGGCAAGCTCGGCAAGCTCGGCCGCCCGACGATCTCCGCGTGGGCGGTCAATCAGTTGTGGTGGCACGCGCGCGATGCGTTCGATGGGCTGCTCGAGACGGCGGCGCTGCTGCGCGAGGGCGACCTGCGCGCGACCACCGCGTATCGCGAGGCGATCGCGAAGCTGCGGGCGCGGGCCACGCGGATCCTCGGCGACGCCGGCCACGGCGCGACCGAGGGCACGCTGCGCAAGGTGACGCAGAGCCTCGCCGCGCTCGCCGCGAGCGGGCGCTGGGATCCCGATCCGCCCGGCGCGCTCGCCGCCGATCGCGATCCGCCCGGCTTCGAGGCGATCGGGATCGCGCCCTCAGGCGAGGACGCCAACCACGAGCCCGCGCCCGCGAGCCGGGTCGCGACCATGCACGACGAGCTCGCGGAGCTCCGCACCCGCAAGGCCGCCGCCGAGGCCGAGGCCGACGAGCTGGCCGAGCTCCGCACCCGCAAGGCCGCTGCCGAGGCCGAGGCCACCGCCGCCGAGCGCACGCGGATCGAGGCCGAGCGTGCGCGGATCAAGGCCGAGACGCACCGCCTCGAGACGGCGCTGCGCGCGACGAAGGCCGAGATCGCCGCGGCCGAGCGCGTCGTCCACAAGCTGCGCGAGCAGCTCGCCCACGCCGAGGACAACGTGGCCCAGGCGCAGGCCGTCGCGGACGATCTCCAGACCACGCTCGACGAGCTCGACGCGTGACGCGTCCGCTCAGGCGAGCAGGCCGGGGATGCCGCCGCTCGACGCATCGCCGAAGCCGGTGATCCCGCTCCCCATCGCGTTCGCGATCGAGGTCAGCAGATCGGAGTGGCGGCGATAGCCGAGCTGGAGCAGGCGGCCGGTGCGGATCCGGCCGCTGCCGCCGCCGGCGAGGATGAACGGCATGTCGTCGTGGCCGTGCGTGTTGCCGTCGCAGACCTCGGTGCAGCTGAGCACGAGCGAGTGATCGAGCATCGTGCCGCCATCCTCGGGCCGCGCCGCGAGCTGGCCGAGCAGGTACGCGAGCTGGTCGACCCACCAGGTGGACTGCTGGACGTAGGCCTGGTACTCGCGGTGACTCGCGTCGTGCGACGCGCCGTAGTGCGACGCCTGATGGCTGCGCATGTCGAAGCCAGGGTCGTACATCGGCGTGCCCATGAACCGGCTCATGATCAGCTCGCTCGTGTGGATCGAGCCCTGGATCACGCCGACCCGGGTGATCCCGCACGCCATCGCCTGGACCATCAGATCGATCTGCGCCCGCAGGATCTGGGGGAACCGCTCCGGCGCGTAGAGCGCCGACCCACCGAGCCCGGTCGCATCGATCGAGGGCGCCTGGCAGCTGGCACCCCCACCCCCACCACCGACGTTGCCGATCCGCTGCTCGACCTCGCGGACGGCCTCGAGGTGGACGTCGAGCTTGGTCTTCTCGACGGTCCCGAGCCGGCTCCGCAGGCTCTCGAGCTCGGCCTTCGAGCGATCGAGGACGCTCAGCCGGCGGGTGACCCGAGGATCGGTGCCGCCGCCGGAGGTCGTGCCGCCGCCCGCGAACACGCGTCCGAACGCGGCCGCGGGATCGTCGTCGGGGGTCGCCGTGACGCCGGCCGCGACATACGAGATGTGCTTGTCGCCGGAGGCGCCGTTCTGGTTGGCCATCGCGCCGAGATAGAGGCTGCGGAACGGATCACCGGCGCCGACCGTCTGCGCGAGGTGGTGATCGATCGAGATCCCGTTGCCACCATCGACGCCGGTCAGCAGCTTCTTGGCGCCACCCGGATGGCTACCGACGTCGGTCGGCCCCATCGACAGCCCGCGGAAGAACACGCACCGGTCGCGGTACGGCTGCAGCGAGGCGAGGACCGGGGGGAGCGTGAACTGGGTCTCGCCGCCACTCGGGTGCCACGCGCTCGGCTCGCCGTTGCTCGACGGTCCCGGGACGCCGTCGGGGTGATAGAGGATGATCAGGCGCTTCGCGTTGCCCGACGGTGCGTGCGCGTGCGCACCGCGCTCGAGCAGGCGGACGAACGGCAGCGCGAGCAGCGCGGCACCGGTCCCCCGGAGGACGTCGCGGCGCTTCATCGGCGCTCCACGAAGCTGGGGGCGAGCACCGAGTGGACCATCAGCTCGCGGATGTCGCGACCGCTCGCCTCGAACGTGCGCTCGATCGACAGCCGCTCGCAGCGCTGCGCGAGCGACTCGCGAAGGCCGCGCGAGAACCGCAGGTACTGGCGCGTGAAGCAGCTCGGTGCGGCCGCGCTGGCCGAGAGCTTGGCGGCGAGCTCGGGGAGCGACGCGTACGGCGCCGACGTGCCCGTGCCGAGGCGCTCCACGTCGTTGAGGTTGCCGGACGGATCGATCGGCGCGCCATGCTCCTGCTCGCGCCAGCGGCCGACGGCGTCGAACCGCTCGAGCCCGAACCCGAGGTCGTCGATGTAGCGGTGGCAGCCCGCGCACACCGGGTTCGCCGTGTGCGCGGCGAACCGGTCGCGCGTCGTCGCGGTCGAGTCGACCTCGGGCACCCCACCGGCGAACGGTGGCGGCGGCGGGAGGTCCTCGCACAGGAAGTTTCTCCGGATCAGCAGGCCACGCCGGATCGGAGACGTCTGATCGGAGTGCGCGGTCGACGCGAGCACCGACGCGTGGCCGAGGATCCCGGCGCGCCGTCCATCGGCATACGGGGTCGGCCCCGAGGCCGCGGCGGTGACACCGTAGAACCGCGCCGCGGTCGCATCGAGCATCGTGTAGTCCGCGACGAGGAGCTCGTCGAGCGAGCCGGTCCCGTCGAACACGACGTGCGCCGCGAACGCGCGGGTCTCGTTCGCGAGCGCGCGCCGGGTCACGTCGTCGAAGCCGGGGAACAGATCGGCCCGCTTGTCGGCGGTCAACACGCTCTGGCCGCCGGCCCACTGCAGGACGAGCTCGCCAACCTGATCGCGTGCGCGCGGATCGGCGAGGAGCTTGCGCGCCCACCGCTCGATCCCGTCGGTGCGATCGAGCTCGCCCGCAGCGGCCGCCGCGAGCAGCGCCTCGCCCGGCGTGGTGCCGACGAACGTGTACGACAGCGCGGTCGCGACCTCGAACCCGGTGAGCCGGAACCGATCGCCATTCGCGACGCCGAGCTCCGAGCGATACAGGAAGTGCGGCGATACCAGGAGCGCCTGGATCGCGGTCGCGACGTCGGTGGTCGCGAGCGCGCCGTACTGCGCGGCCTCGTCGTCGGTGAGCGGCCTGCGGAACATCCGTCGTCCGAGCGCCTCGACGAGCTCGTGGGTACACGTCGCGCCCTGCCCGGCCCAGTCGCATGGATGGAGCTCGGCCTTGCGCGTCGCGGCGTGATCCGCGAGCGTCTCCGCCGCCGCGAGGTACGCGTCGACGTGCACCGTGGTCACGAGCGCCGAGTCGGCGTCGGTGTCGAACGGAAACCCGGCGGGGCGGTTGTCGGCCGGCAGGTGCGAGCTCGCATCGGTGGGCTCGGTACACGCGAGGTCGAGCGCAGCGTTGCGACCGCCGAACCCGTCCGGCACCGAGGCCGGCGCGCGCGGATCGACGATCCACTCGCGCTCGTCGAGCACCAGCTTGTACTGGTGCATCCCCTCGCCGATCGCGAACGTGCCCGACCACTGCCCGTTGGCGTAGACCAGCGGGAGCCCGCCGGCCGCGACCGTCCCGGCCCAGCCGTTGAACGAGCCGGCGACGTGGACGCTCGACAGCGCGCGGCCCTGCGGATCGAACACGAAGGTCTGCGCGTCGCAGCTCGTCGGTGCGCAGGTGGTTCCACCGCAGGTATCGCGGAACGTGCAGTCGGTCGGGCGCGCGCAGCTCATCACCGGCGCGGCGTCGCCGAACAGATCGCGCACGGTGGCGCCGTACTCGCGCCGCGTGAGCAGCCGGAGCCGGCGCGGCCCGGGCGGGATTGCGTCGCAGCGCAGCGCGCTCGTGGTCAGGCCCTGCTCGATGAACGACGCGATCTGGGTCGCACACTCGCCGGTACACTGGCCGGGATTGTTCGCCGGCATCCGGGTCTCGATCGCCGCGCGCAGCTCGGCGTGCTTGCGCGGTGAATCGCGGAGCACGGGCCCGAGGCCGCCTTCACCGGTCTCGCCGTGGCAGACCTGGCACATCTGCTGGTAGAGCGCGGCGCCGCGGCTCGAAGCGTAATCGTACGAGGTCGAAGCGGAGTCATTGCCGCACCCCACGATCACCAGCGCCAGGACGATCCGTCGCACGGCTGCCCACGGTGCAACCCGTGTTCCGCTGCCATGGCCACGCCGCGCCGCCATCCGAGGGGGGCGGTCCCGCCACCGTTGCGATTGGCAACGGCGACCGCGGACAGGACGCCCCGGTAGGACGGGCGCTACGGGCGGGAGCGCGGCGCGCCGAAGGTCGCGTCGACCTTCTGGGTCTTCCCGTCGCGCACGAACGTCACGGTCGTCTTCTCGCCGGGCTTCGCCGCGCCGAGCACGTACATCAGATCGCTGACGCTCGCGATCTCGGTCGTCCCGACCTGGGTGATCAGGTCGCCGGCCTTGAGCCCGGCCTTGAACGCCGGGCCCTC
>Ga0316603_10001534_pt1 | contig 12373 bp, 11 predicted proteins | sample OWC_soil_day10_n_FD_207649 | JGI IMG/M metagenome (GOLD analysis project Ga0316603, IMG submission 207649) | Wetland soil microbial communities from Old Woman Creek delta, Ohio, United States - OWC_soil_day10_noCT | ecosystem: Environmental > Terrestrial > Soil > Wetlands | place: USA: Ohio...
GCTCCAAATCAGAACCAGCGTATATCTGGAATTTAAAATCAAACTTTCATCCTGTGGATTTCCGTATATATCCGTAGTGTCAAACGATTCAAAGATTGACCCATACTTTTGTCCCAAAGTCTGATCTTTTTGATCATCTTCGGTCGTACCGCAACCTGCAAACGAGAGGGTCATCACAATAAGAACAATGATTGTTAAGGTTTTGGCTATCCTGGGTTTGTATTTTAGCATGTTATCTCCTATTTCTTCTGAATCAGATGGCTTCGCCCAACATTCCATCTTGAAATAATTCGATTAAACGAACATCCATGAATGTGTTTATTGATCTTTCTTTATCCAAGCCTATATTCGGGACAAAGACGCGTATGTAGTTCTCCGTATAGCCGGATATGGTTCCGGTCTTGCTATCGATATCTTCGATGAGTAATTGACGTTTTGTTCCGATTTGATTTCTAAGAAACTGCTTCCCTGTTTCTTCCTCTGCCTTGAGCAGCATCGCGCTTCGTTTATTTTTGATGGCCGGGTTTACTTGGTCGGGCATCAGGGCCGCTGGTGTGCCGGATCGCTTTGAATACTTAAACACATGAACTTTGGAAAAACCGGCCATTCGAACTAAGTTGCAGGTTTCCTCAAAATTTTCTTCTGTTTCGCCAGGGAAACCGACGATGATATCGGTAGTCACCGCAAATCCCGGGTCATAATCTTTTAGCACACGGATAATATCAAGGAACGCTAAAGAGGTATAGTTTCTCTTCATTGCTTCAAGAATCCGGTCACTTCCGCTTTGAAGGGAGAGGTGGAAGTGGGGGCACAATTTCTTATATTTAAGCAGTTGCTTCACCATAGCCACATTGATGACTGTAGGCTCGAGGGAACTGAGACGAATTCGAAAGTCTCCATGCAACTGATCAAGATCAGAAATGATTTGTTCCAGTCCCTGTCCTTGAACGCTGTCATTTTCAGCTCCATATAACGCCGTATTGATTCCAGTCAATACGATTTCTTTATATCCTGCCTGTATCAGCCGATTTGCTTCTTCAAGAATATTTTTACGACTTCGACTGCGAATGTTGCCCCTTGCATAAGGTACAATGCAATAGGCGCAAAATCGATTGCAGCCATCTTGTATCTTGATATATGCCCTAGTGCGTGAATCCATGGAAACCGGCATGCCTATTTCTTCAAATTCTATCAGCGCCTCATAGGCTTTCCGGTGAACATCAACGCCCTTGCTTTTGGCATAGCCCTCAACAATTTCAACCAACCCTGCCTTTTCATTGGTCCCTGCAACAATGTTGACCCCTTCCAGCGCTGCTATTTCTTCCGGTTGCATTTGGGCATAGCAACCAATCACCGCAAGAATACAATCTGGATTCAGCTTCCGAAGACGACTAATGAATTGTCTGGACTTGCGGTCTGCCAGTCCTGTTACAGTGCAGGTGTTGATGACATAGACATCCGCCGGTTCAGTTTCGGGGATAATCTGATGTCCTTTTGCTTTAAATTTTTCTTGTAAAGCTTCGGATTCATATTGGTTCACCTTACATCCCAGGGTGTGGAATGCGATATTCATAGGTTATTCTTTCTCCTTTTTTGCGTCAATAGGTTCGTCTTCTGTTTTCTCAGTCTCAATATGCACAAGAACCTTCCCGATTCGTCTATCCTGCACCGACTCGATGGTGAACGTGTACTTGCCATAATGGACCACCGTTCCCGGATTTCCATCCACCGGGATTTCACCCAGAATTTCTATCAATAGGCCACCAAGGGTCTCAATGTTTTCGGATTCGAGGTCGGTTTGGAGCTCATCGTTGATATCGTCCAGGTACATCGTTCCATCGATGCGATAAGTATCTTCCTCTACAATTTGAATTTTTGGTTCTTCTTCATCGTATTCGTCATCGATATTGCCCATGACTTCTTCTATGATGTCTTCCAATGTCACAATACCGGAAAACCCGCCGTATTCATCAATCAAAATAGCAATATGCTGTTTTGTCTTCTGCAATTCAAAAAACAGTGTATCAATGTATTTGGTATCTGGCACAAAAAATGGCTTTCGTAAAATCTCATGCAAGTCGACATTTTCAAACCCGGATTCTCTGGCTTTGATCAGATAGTCTTTGATATGGATAATACCTATAATATTATCGCTGTCTTCATCGAAAACCGGAATGCGGGAATACCGCAATTCCATGAGGGTATCGATATATTTTTCGGAAGGATCGTTGATATTGATTGCAAAGACGTTGGTTCGTGGCGTCATGATTTCATAAGCGAATTTGTCGTCAAATGCAAAGATACTGTCAATCATTTTTTTGCCCTCTTCCTTCAGGGCGCCGGTCTCCTGGCCTGTTTCCAACATCGACATGATTTCTTCTTCAGAAAATTCTTCGTCTTCCAGATGAATCTTTTGGCCTGTAATCCGAAGTAGTAAATTGCCGGTTGCTGACATAAGCCATAGCAATGGTGTCAACGGCAGCAGAATCCATTTAACAGGTTTTTCTGTCAGCGAGGCTGCCCTATCCAATTTTTGGACCGCCCATTTTTTGGGATAGATCTCACCAAAGACCAATACGAGAAAAGTGGCAGCAAAAAGAAGCAGAATAACTGAGAGGATGGAACTGCCGGGGATATTGTTTTCATACAGAAAAGTGGATAAGTCGCTTTGGAGCCAAAGCAGGATGACGGCATAAATACCCAATCCAAAAAGCGTAATGGCTCCTCGGAGTTCAAACTGTTCGTGGGCGTTGTTGCGCACCTTGTTGCTGGCCATCAGCGACTTCTCAGCGGCTGCGCAAGTAGCGGTCAAAAATAATAGAATTAGAATGATAAGAATAAAAATACCTGATGGTAAATAGGGCTCCGGGGTGGTGTCCATGATGTTACTCCTTCCGTTTTCGCAACATGTCATTGGGTTGGACCAAACGGTCCATTTTGATCAGCAGCATCTGTTGGGGATGAGGTGCGGCAAGAAGCAGGTTGCCTTCGACATCGGTCATCTGCGACAGGACTTGCTCAAAGGATTCCCTGCCTGGTCCAAAGATTTCGATGGTCTCCCCTAATCTCATTTTGTTTCGCTGCTCAACCAGTGCAATTCCGCTGGTTTCATCATATGTCTTCACGATGCCGGTGAACGTATAATCACGGGCATAGTTGCTGGTTTCAAGGTTTTGGCCTTCCGACGAAGGCTGATGAAAATAGAATCCGGTGGTGAAAGATCTGTGGCTGGCTTTTTGAAGTTCATTCATCCATTCCGGTTGGAATTCATAATGTACAGGGTCAGCATAATAGGCGTCGATTGCCTTCCGATAAGCGCCAACAACAACGGCCACATAAAAAATGCTTTTCATACGCCCTTCTATTTTAAGGGAAGAGATTCCGGCTTCCGCCATTTGTGGAATATATTCTATCATACACAAGTCGTTGGCATTCAAGATGTATGTGCCCCGGCTGTCCTCTTCGATGGGAAGATATTCTCCGGGTCTTTTTTCTTCTACCAATGCATACTTGTAACGGCATGGGTGGGCACAGTTGCCACGGTTTGCATCCCTGCCGACCATAAAATTGCTTAAAAGGCATCTCCCGGAATACGACATACACATTGCGCCATGTCCAAAAGCCTCCAGTTCCATTTCAATGGGCATTTTAGCCCTTATTTCGGCGATTTCAGGCAAGGAAAGTTCTCTGGCCAGCACCAACCGGCGAATACCCTGCCGATGCCAGAATTCTGCTGTTTTGTAATTGGTCATATTGGCCTGTGTGCTAAGATGCAGCTCTATGTCAGGCATGATTTCTTTTGCCATGGATATCACACCCGGATCTGAAACGATGAGTCCATCAAGTCCAAGAGGTTTCACTTTCTTGAGATATTCGGTTAACGGTTCAATGTCTTCATTGTGTGGAAAAATGTTCACTGCAAGATAGCATCGTACATTGGAATGATGGGCGTATTCAATTCCTTTTGCCATGTCCTCCAACGTAAAATTATCGGCGCCGGCACGCAAGCTGAATGAATCTCCGCCAAAGTATACCGCATCTGCGCCGTAATCTACTGCTATCATTAATTTTTCAAGATCTCCCGCGGGAGCCAACAATTCCATCTTTTTCATTTTGGTTTTTTGATACTCATACTGATGCCGTCTCCTATTGGAAGGATTGCCGTTTCCACCGTTTCCAGGGTAGAAATGTAGGCCAGAAATGCCCGGATATTTTTGACACTGGTTTTGTGTTTCCCTTCAGGATCATAACAGTCGTTAGCAACTGTTCCACGCATCAGCACATTGTCGCACAAAATCATGCCGCCCGGTTTGACCAATTTCATGGCAAGTTTGAAAAAAACGGTATATTTACTTTTTGATGCATCAATAAAAATCAGATCATACCCCAAAAAGTCGGTTTGTTTGTGTGCCTCTATCAGGTCGTCCATTACGTCAGTGGCGTCCCCGTGAAACACTCGAACCCGTTCGGACAAATCCATTTTATGTAGGTTTGTCTGGGCTGTATCATAATATTTGGGGTCCACCTCAACGGTGTCTATCCGACATCCGTTCCATGTGGTGGCCATAAATGCCGCGGAGTATCCGATTGCTGTACCGATTTCCAACACGAATCTGGGATTCATTCCTGCAAGCAGCACAGCCAAAAGTCTTTCAACATCCCGGGTAATAATTGGGATATGCCTTTCTTCCGCATGCCTTCGAAGATTCGCCAGAGACTCGTTGACCGGTACGAAAAACCCTTCCAGGTATTCGGATACCAATGGATTGATGATGTTCACGGTTCCCCCTAAAGTGTTGCTTTGTAAGCTGCTTTATCCACTAAGAAATCAGCATATGTGGAAGAAAAATTGTGGGTGGTTGCGTCGGCGGCTTTAAGCACGAAATACAAATATGTCGTGTCTGCAGGTGCCAGCGCAGCATTGATTGCCGCTTCTCCAGGAGAACAAATCGGTCCCGGTGGCAATCCCGCGTGTAAATAAGTATTATAAGGGGATTCAATCCTCGTATCTGCGATACTCAGCACAGCTTGAGGTTCACCAAGTATGTACTGCACAGTCGAACAGAATTCCAATTTCATTCCTTGTTCCAAACGGTTGTAGACAACGCTGGCGACTTTGGGTCTTTCTTCATCTTCACGTACTTCCCGTTCAATCAAAGAAGCCACAATGACAACATCATAAACATCATAACCCAGCTCTTCTGCTTTTGCATAATCTTCCTCGGGGAAAACCTTGTCAAACTGATTCAACATAATATCTATGATTTGATGGGCATCGGCATTGATAGGCGCTTCATACTGGTTTGGAAACAAAAATCCTTCGAGTCGGTTGGGACCGTCGGGCAAGAATTCCATAAATGCATAATCAAAGCTTCCGTTCTCAGCTTCTTTTAGAAACGCATCCGCATCAACGATTCCCTGGTCTTCCAGACTTGCAGCAATTTGTTTGATGCTGAGTCCTTCGATGAGTTGGAATGTCTCACCGATGGAGCGTCCTCCCATGATGATTTTCATAATCTCCTTCATGGACATATCTTGTGAGAACGTATAGGTGCCTGCCTTGTATTTGCCGTCATTTGAACTTATTTTTGATTGTAGGCGGAAAACAAATCCGCTTTTGATCAATTGGTTTTCTTCAAGAACCGAAGCAATCTGGGCGGTACCGGAACCTTCCGGAATCTCCAAAACAATAGAATCCCCGGATTGGGGATCTACTGGCTGTCCGCCCACGAACAAATAAGCGCTGATACCAATTCCCGCCAGAACAATAATTCCAAGAATCATCATTGGCAGGAATCTTTTTTTCTTGTTTCTCTTTTTTCGAGTGGTCATAGTTTTCTCCAATTATTTTGAACGATTCAGATATTCTCCCGTCCGCGTGTCAATTTGAATGACTTCGCCTTCTTCGATGAAGATTGGAACCTGAATCAACGCGCCTGTTTCGACAGTAGCCCCTTTGGTCACGTTTGTTGCTGTATCGCCTTTGACACCTGGTTCGGTTTCAATGACTTTGAGGTTCACAAAGTTTGGTGCCTCCACTAAAAATGGGGAGCCTTTGTAGAACTTTAGGGTGGCTTCATCGTTTTCACGAATATACTTCATGGCATCTTCCACTTTTTCGGCTTGTACAGGAATCTGCTCGAAGGTTTCCAAATCCATGAAATAATATAAATCGGCATCTGAATAAAGATACTGCATTGTTTTTGTTTCAATATGCGCTTTTGGGAATTTGTCGTTGGGGTTAAATGCTTCTTCACGGGTTGCACCAGTCAGGATATTCCGATACTTGGTACGGACAAAGGCTGCACCCTTTCCCGGCTTTACATGTTGAAAGTCCAGGACCACATGCGGTTCTCCATCAATCTGGAATGTGATACCTTTTCTGAATTCACTGGCATAAATCATTTTCGTTCTCCAATTCTATATGATAATTAAATTTTTGGGCGATTTTACGGTATTAATTATACCAAATTCTGTAATAATTGCCAAGTCCTCGATACGGACACCGAACTTTTCCGGAATATAAATTCCCGGCTCGATGGTCATCGGCTGGTCCAGCTCCAAAACAGCTTCGCTTTTAGTGTTCAGATAAGGTTCTTCATGAACCTCGGTTCCAACCCCATGGCCGGTACCGTGTACAAAGTACGATCCGTATCCGGCTTCTGAAATAATATCTCGGCAGACCTTATCCACATCAAAGCATTTTATACCCGCTTTGCATGCTTCCAACCCCGCAACCTGGGCACGCAATACAACATCATATACCTCTCGTTGCTCGTCGCTCACATGACCGATGGCAATGGTACGTGTCATATCCCCACAATATCCGTCTACCTTGGCGCCAAAGTCCATCGTTAAAAAGTCACCTGCCTCAATTTTTTTGTCACTGGGTTCTCCATGTGGTTGGTTGGAATTCACTCCGCTCACACAGATGGTTGGAAAAGCCAAGCCCTTGGAACCCAAGCGTTCAAGGGTTCGCTCGATTTCTGCGGATACTTCCAGTTCTGTCATGCCAACCTTGATAAAATCAAGTATATGGGTAAAGCACGTGTCTCCCATTGCTGACGCCTTCATGATCTTCAGAATTTCTTCCGGTTTTTTACTTCCCACTGGATACCACCTCACCCAACAACTGATAAACATCCTGCATCATGACTGCAAAGCGCATTTCGCACTGAAGATATTCTGCAGCCAAAGGATCTTTCATCATAATTTGATATAAATTTTGCACTTGCTGCATCATTTCACTGGTTACATCTTCACCCATCATTTGCTTGCCCTGGACGGCAAACTGCTTTGCCTGATAGTCCCGAAGCATCTCGCTGAGTTCCGGTTGCGCTTCCATTTTGCTCTTTGCAATTGAATATTGTTTGAATTCCTCTGATTCTTTGATGGCCGCCTTTAAAGCGTGTGCCTGGTCATAAACGTTCATCATTCGTCCTTTCTACCGGTCAACTTCCATGAAAATAGGAAGAATAACGGGGTTTCGCTTCGTTTTGTTATAAATGAATTTTTTAAGATCGTCGCGGACCGCAGATTTCATTTCAGCCCAGTCTTTGCGTTTTTTGCCATCGAATTGCTCCAGACTCTTGGAGACAATCTGTCTGGCTTCTGCAATCAAATCCTCATTGTCTCTGACATAGATAAACCCTCTTGATATAATGTCGGGGCCGGAAATCATTGTACGTGTTCTTTTGTCCATTGTGGCAACCACAATAATCAGTCCGGACTCTGAAAGCATCTTTCGGTCATTCAAAACCACACTTCCCACATCGCCGACGCCAAGTCCATCCACCATCACGGCTTCAGCCTGCACCACGTCTTTGGAAATGCTCATATGCTTTCCATCCGTCTGCAAAATGTGTCCGTTGTTTAAGATAAAGATATCTTCCGGCTTCATACCCTGGTCTTCTGCAAGTGCGGCGTGCGCTTTTAAGTGTCTGTATTCTCCATGAACAGGCATAAAGAACTTCGGCCTTATCAAGGCGTGCATTAGTTTTAGTTCTTCCTGGCATGCATGGCCGGATACATGAGTCTCAGCAATATCAGAATAAATTACTTCCGCACCCAGTTCGAAAAATTTGTTTACAATGTTGGAAACGGTTTTTTCGTTTCCCGGGATGGGACTGGATGATAAAATTATCATGTCCCCTTTTCGAAGTTGTATCCCACGATGATCGGAATTGGCGATTCTGCTCAGTGCAGCCATGGGTTCTCCTTGACTGCCTGTGGTTATGATTACCACCTCTTTGTCAGGCAGGTTTCTTGTGTTCTTTAAATCTACCAACGAACCCGCTGGAATTTTTAGATATCCCATCTGCTGTGCCAATTCAGCGACTTTTTCCATGCTACGGCCGGAAAATGTGACTTTTCTTCCGAATTGCACTGCAACGTCAACGATTCTTTGTACGCGGTTGACATTGGAAGAGAAGGTGGAAATGATAATTCTAGTCTGAGATCGTCTGAAAATAGTCTCCAATGCCAAACCGACAGTTTTCTCAGAAGCAGTGTAACCGGGTCGTGTGGCATTGGTGCTGTCAGACATCATCAACATAACGCCTTTGGAACCAATTTCAGCCATCTTGGCGAAGTCCATAGGCTCTCCATCGATGGGTGTATAGTCCACTTTGAAGTCTCCGGTATGGAAGACTCTTCCTACCGGCGTTTCTATTGATAAAGCTACTGAATCTACAATGGAATGGGTGGTACGTATGGGTTCGACCTTAAAACGGCCCAATCTAAGTTTATCTCCTGCTTTGAAAGTGTGTTTTCTTGCCTTGATATTATGTTCCACCAATTTGCTCTCAATAAGCCCCATTGGTAAACGGGTAGCATAAATGGGAACATTTAAGACCTTCAGCAAGTATGGTATCGCACCAATATGGTCTTCATGACCATGGGTGATGACAACGCCCCTTATTTTTCTTTTGTTTTTGATCAGGTACGAGAAATCCGGAATGACAATGTCAACTCCGTACATATCGTCGTCGGGAAAAGAGAGGCCGCAGTCGATGATCATAATATCATCCTGATATTCCAGCACGGTTAAGTTTTTTCCTATTTCATTCATTCCACCGATGGGAATGATTTTTAGTGTCCCGGTTTCCCGAGGTTTCACTTTTTCAATTATTTCGTTCATTTTTGAATCCTTCTATGGTTTAACCACAATATTTACAAGTTTACCCGGAACGGCGATGACTTTTACTACTGTCATTCCGGCAACCAGTGTTTGAATTTTTTCGTTGGCAAGCGCCCGCTCTTCCAATTCTTTTGGGGAAAGTGCGGTGGGCACTTGTATTTTATCTTTGATTTTGCCATTGATCTGCACAACAATTTCAACGGCATCTTTAACCAGGGCAGCCTCGTCAAAAGTCGGCCATGGCATTTTGTGGATGGATCCGTCCATCCCCAATTGCTGCCATAATTCCTCACAAACGTGGGGTGTGAATGGGGCCATGACAAGCAGCAGGTTGTTAATAGCCTGTCTGAACTGGTTTTCATTTATTGTATCAAGTTCTTTGTAATGGTACATTTCATTGACCAGCTCCATGATTGAGCTGATTGCAGTGTTGAAATTAAACCGTTCACGGATATCTTCGGTGACCTTTTTGATGGTGCCGTTCATAGCGTAGGCCAGTTCCTTGTCGGCGGCGTCATTGATGACAAATTCCGTGGAACCACTTCCATATTTTTCCTGGAACTCCCGAACCATTCTGTAAACGCGGTTGATAAACCGGTAGCTGCCTTCAACGCCGGCATCGGACCAATCCAATTCTCTTTCGGGAGGTGCTGCAAAAAGGATAAACAATCTTGCCGTGTCAGCCCCAAATTTTTCGATGATTTCTGCCGGGCTTACGACGTTTCCAATGGATTTTGACATTTTTTTGCCGTCTTTGATGACCATGCCTTGCGTCAATAGGTTCGTGAATGGTTCTTCCGTGCTGACCAACCCACAATCAAAAAGCGCCATCTGGAAAAACCGGGAATACATCAAGTGCAATATGGCATGTTCCACGCCACCGATGTATTGGTCCACGCTCATCCAGTATTTTACTTTGTCATAGTTGAATGCTTCTTCCGTATTCCTGGCATCACAATACCGGAGGAAGTACCAGGATGAATCAAGGAAAGTATCCATGGTGTCAATTTCCCTGGTCGCTTCTTTGCCGCAGGTGGGGCAAGTGGTTTTCATAAAATCCTTGCTGGTTGAAAGGGGCGACTCTCCTTTTCCAGTGAATTCCACATCTGTAGGCAAAAGAACCGGTAGATTTTCTTCCTTTTCGGGAACCCAACCACATTCCTCACACCAAATCATCGGAATCGGTGTTCCCCAGTATCTTTGCCTGGAAATCAACCAATCTCTAAGTCTGTAGTTGATGTCTTTCTTGCCGATGCCCCGCTGTTCCAAATCAGCTGTAATGGCGGTCATGGCCTCTTTGTTCGGCATGCCGTCAAACCGTCCTGAGTTGATCATTGTTCCTTCTGCCACCAAGGCCTCAGTCATTTTTGACACATCGACAGGATTCTTTATGTCCTCAATGACGGGAATGATGTCCAGGTCGAATTTTCGTGCAAACTCAAAGTCGCGCTGGTCATGGGCAGGTACCGCCATGATGGCGCCTGTGCCGTAACCCATCAGCACATAATCGGAAATGTAAATCGGAACGCGATGTCCGTTCATAGGGTTGATGCTGTATCTGCCGATAAAAATACCGGTTTTATCTCCAACTGCCGATGTCCGTTCAATATCAGTCATATGCGAAACTTTGGCCACGTATTCCTTCACATCTTGCTCATATTTTGTTCCTGTCACCAATTCGCTCACGTAAGGATGCTCGGGTGCCAGAACCATGTAGGTAACACCAAATAATGTGTCTGGTCTGGTGGTGAAAATATCGAGAGGTTTGGGAAATCCCTCAATCTCAAAAGCGACTTCTGCCCCTTCGCTTCGGCCAATCCAGTTTTTCTGCATAATTTTGACCTTGTTGGGCCATCCGGGCAAATCATCGAGATTGTTCAACAGCCGATCGGCGTAATCAGTGATCTTTAAATACCACTGGGAAAGCTCCTTTTTACCGACTTCGGTTCCGCATCGCTCACAGCCACCATCCACAACCTGCTCATTCGCAAGTACTGTTTGGCAGCTTGGACACCAATTGACCGGGTTTTCTTTTTTGTAGGCGAGACCTTTGTTATAGAATTGGATAAAAATCCATTGCATCCATTTGTAGTAGGACGGATCGCAGGTCGCTACTTCTCTGTTCCAGTCATAAGACAAGCCCAGTTCTTGAAGCTGCCTGCGCATTTCATCGATGTTGTTCCAGGTCCAAATGCTGGGTTCCACACCATTTTTGATGGCTGCGTTTTCGGCGGGCAATCCAAAGGAGTCCCATCCCATAGGATGAAGCACATTAAATCCGTTCATTGTCTTAAAGCGGGCAACCACGTCACCTATGGAATAATTCCTCACATGACCCATGTGTAGTTTGCCTGATGGGTACGGGAACATTTCAAGTACATAATACTTTTCTTTGTTTTCGTCTTCAATTGTCTGGAACGCATTGGTTTTTTCCCAATGATTCTGCCATTTCGCTTCTATGTTTTTAAAGTCGTATCTTTCTTTCATTCTGTGATTACCTCGCAATCCGCCCACACTTTTTCGATATTATACCGGCTTCTCATCTCTTCAGTCAAAACATTGACAATGACATCGCCAAAATCCATAAGAATCCAACCGGATTCTTTTTTGCCTTCGATGTTTTTGGCAATTACGCCTTCAATTGCGAAAGCATCTTCAACATCATCTGCCAAAGCGCCTATTTGCCTTTCGGATTTTCCTGATGCCAGGACAAAATAATCCGCAAAAGATGCTTTTTCCTCGATGTGGAGGATGATCAGGTCTTCCGCTTTTTTGTCGTCCATAGTCTTTGCTGCCAATACAGCCAGTTGTCTGCTATCCATGTATATTCTCCTTCTTTAGAAACCATTCTCTGGCATCCAGCGTATCCGGATCCAAAAAATAGCCTTTCTTATTTATGTAATCAATGGTTCTTTCCAGGCACATGAGACATGCACGGTCCAAATCGGTCTTCGCAACCTGCCGAATCTCATCCACACCGGGATAATTTCTGCCGGGCTCGATGCTATCAGCCAGAAAAATCACTTTTTCCAACATAGACATGCCCGCCCTCCCGGTTGTATGATACCGGACAGCATTCAATATATCCTCATCCTCAATGCCAAAGTCCTTTTTTATCATTTCCGCTGCAATCTTTGCATGGGCAAGATTTGCGTTATCTATATATTTTTTTGGCAGTCCCAATTGTTTGACATATATATTCAGAGCATCGTCCTTGATGCCTCTGTAGAGGTC